>TBL_comb47_HYPODRAFT_10000283_pt1 | contig 66345 bp, 65 predicted proteins | sample TroBogypolimnion_40_FD_10682 | JGI IMG/M metagenome (IMG submission 10682)
CATCAATATCGCTTTGTACATTCATTTTTTATAAGCATATGATGCCTCCGGCATCTTTCGTTAACAATGATCGTATCCCAAACCCGGAGGGTTTGTATGTTTATAGAAATATCCGTTGTGTGTGGAAGGTGCGACCCCTGCGGGGTCGTATATCGCTCTGTACATTCATTTTCTATAAACATGTGATGCCTCCGGCATCAATATCGCTTTGTACATTCATTTTCTATAAACATGTGATGCCTCCGGCATCAATATCGCTTTGTACATTCATTTTCTATAAACATGTGATGCCTCCGGCTTCAATATCGCTCTGTACATTCATTTTCTATAAACATGTGATGCCTCCGGCATCAATATCGCTTTGTACATTCATTTTCTATAAACATGTGATGCCTTCGGCATCAATATCGCTTTGTACATTCATTTTTCTATAAGCATATGATGCCTCCGGCATCATCACCCCGGCTCCACCGTAACATTAACGCTGGGTGTAAACAAACTATCCGTATCATTTTTGAAGAAGAAATACAGATAGCATAAACCGGTCTCCACATCCGCCTGGGGTTTGGGAACAATGCCAAATTCCTGGCTCCGTTTGTAACCGGTGGCCATCATATCTGAGAATGCATTGTTGCTAGAGGTCATGACCATTAAAGAATCGGAAAGACGCTGTTTTTGAATGTGCGGATCATTGGTCCATTCTATTTTTACTTCATTGGGATTAGGATGGGTTTGGTCGACCTTCAAAAGTGGCTCCGGCAATGAACCGTCAATGACCTGAATCAACGAAGGACTAATCAGCGTGCCGTCGATGCGAAGCGCATTCATGTTTTTTTTGATGAACCAGGCATAACCGGTCATATCTTTTGCAGCGAGATTCCAGGCCGCGTTCAATCCATCGCAATTAACCGAGCGCCATAGCGCGGCTATAGCGCTTAACCTTTTCCGGTAAAGTACCTGGGCTTCCGACCAGTTGCTTTTGGTACGGTCAGGAGCTGCCCGCACATAACTTTTACCCCTCATTTGAACGAAAACAACCTTACCAATTTTGCCTGAAACCAGTTCACCGATGTTGCGCTTGATCCTTGCCATAACGATAGATTTAAGTCCCGAGTACTCGGGATTAATACCTTAGTTTGAGTACTGTTTGAGTACTGTTTAAGTATAAAGTTATGAAATTCAGTACTTAAAACAAAGTGAAACTGTCTTTTTTATAAAGAATTGATACGACTTTATTGAATTCCGGGTCCCTGGGATGATGGCGTCATTTTTAGTCAACTTACTACACTTACTACACTTACTACGTTTACTCAAAAAAATGAAAGCGATGTTACGATGATTTACTATTTATGATGATTTACCATTTACAGATATACTATTTACCATTTTAAACAGGTAGAAACAGGAAAATCGTAGATGGTTAAATGGTAAAATGATTTTATAGTTTAAACAGGTAAATCGTAAATGGTCTAATGGTATATTGATTTGATGTTTTTTCCTTGTCATGTTTATTCACTGTCCTTTTTTGTATGTTGGGGTCGTATAAATTAATATATATAATATTATGTACTTAAGGAACAGATTAAACAAAGTGTTTTCTGAATCTGCCCGCCACACCGACGGACCTTCTTTCTTTTTAGGTTTTCGTTTATTTAACCACAAAAATTTCAGAGTGAATAAAAACACTGCTCCCGATTACCCGGGACCATTAAGACATGAACTAAGTTTAAAAGAAATTTTTAAAAATGAGGAACAGTATTTTATGATTCTAAATTTATTGAGAGAACAAAAATTAATAGCTGCAAATTCTACAATATGGATTGATAATGCCAAAGGCAAAAAAACTACAATTATTGCTCTTTTAAAATTTTTACAGATACAAGGATATTTTAATTTAGAAAGAGTATTAACCTACGAACAAATAAAATATATTGCTCATAATACTTTCGGAGTAAATATAAGCCTTGGTTTGATCAAACACATTAAGTTTAATGATATAATTTTCAAAAATATTCCCCTTGCGGAAGACTAACTAAAATTAACGAATACAGTTATTTAGCCTATTTAGCCTAAAGTACCCGATCGGGTACTTTGGGCTATTATTTATTTGCAGATGGTGCTTTTAGTCTTTAATTTCAGTATGAATTTTAAATTAAATCACATGAAAAACTTAAATTTCTTAGACCCTATAAGGGTAGTTGCACGAAACAGCAGGCAACAATTAAAGCTTGTCATGCAGTTACCGGTAAGAATCTCTACAGGAGACAAAACCGTTGATTTTTTACCCTTAGTTAGCCCCCGGGTTCCCGGGGTTGAAAATTCATTAACCCAAAGAAGATTTATCCTTGATGGTGAGCCTTTTATTAATGCAACACCCAATGAAATGATTGTTTTCTTTCATCAGTGTGAACTTGATTCTTTGCTTACTACTGGTGAAGTGGCAAAGCATTACGGTTTCAACAAAAGTAAAGTCAGAAAACTGGCAGAAAACGGACTACTGATCCGGTATCGTTTAACAAACGATCTGACTCTTTACAAACGATCTGAACTTCCAACGTTCCGGCAACTTTTAGCAATGTGTTCGCCATGTATGAACTGATGCAGCTTTGCAACGACATTAAAAGTGATTTGCAGGGGGTTATCAAATCCCTTGCAAAAATCACTAAAATCCAGTCCCGATTCCTAGGGATTAGCGATGATTGGAACCGAAAAGAAGAAGTCCTTAAATTATTAGCCATTTCGCCCAGTACTTTTTACAGGTTGATTCGTACGGGCGATTTGCCTTACAGCAAGGTTGGAGGGATTACCTTCATAAAAACTTCTGATGTTGAAAAATTACTAAACGAAAACTACCATAACCAAAACTAAAAACGACACGATGATCCTGGTATCCGAATCACCCAAATCTAACCTGGAATGCAATTGTGCACCCAGCCTTTACAGACCAAATGGTATTGATTTAAAAACAAAGACTACAAAAGGAAATTTTTCATTTTTTAGCCGACCTGTAACCAACAATAAACCCTGTGCAATAATCAATGTACGGGAAGCTTATGAAATGATAAGCAGTACAAGGTATGCCAGCCAGACCCGTTTATTAAGAGCCATAACCGATAAAGATGCTGCACGAAATTACAAAGCCCGCAGTTTTGATTATTGCTGTTTTTCAGGAACTTTCTCAACACGCTGCGCCCAGGGCTTAATCAATCATTCTGGTTACTTAACGATTGATTTTGACCATATTAATAATTTATACAGTTTAAAAAGACGACTGATTGAAAATACATCTTTTAAGACCGTATTGGCTTTTACTTCTCCTTCAGGCGACGGGCTAAAATGGATCATTGAAATTGATATTGAGGCCTATTCTCACTTAAGCTGGTTCCATTCGATTTCTGCCTATCTGCGCTGCAATTACAAAATTGAACCCGACCGTTCGGGTAAAGATGTGAGCAGATGCTGCTTTTTGCCTTATGATCCCGAAGCCTGGATAAATCCTGTATATATAAATGAAAAATAACCACATAGACACATAGGGCACATAGAAAAAGTTGAAAGTTTAATGTTAAAAGTTAAAAGTTGTGCGTGACCTGAAACCTGGAACTTTAAACTTTGAACTATTTAAACTTTGAGTTCTATGTGTCCTATCCCGAAAAATCGGGACAAGTTGTGTCTATGTGGTTAAAAATTTAAGAAGATGAAACAATAGAAACACAATAACCAATACTCAAACTATGGAAAATAAACCTTTTAATATAAATGAATGGTTGCCTGTAAAGGTTGAAGACCGGAGACAGAAGACGGAAGACCAGAGACCAACTTCTGACTCCCGACTTCCAACTCCTGACTCCCAACTCCCGATCGGGACTGAACCACAAGCTACACACAACATCGAACAGGACATCGAACTGGTTACTGCTTCTCTTGAAAGGGCGCAATATGACCTGACTGCCGATTATAACAACTGGCTTCAAATTGGTTTTGGATTAGCCCATGAACTTGGTGAAATGGGAAGGTCTTATTTTCACCGGATAAGCCGCTTCAATCCGAAATATACAGTTGCAGAGACTGACAAAAAGTATGACAGCTGTTTGAAAAACCTGAGAAGCGGTACGACCATAAAAACCTTTTTTTATTTTGCAAAACAGGCTCCTATTGACATTAATCAGCAAAAAAAAAACAGCCCGGGGTTTCCAGCAGCAATAAATGAAGAAGATAGAGATCACGATGACTCGGGATTGGCCGTTGAAGTAGAAGATTTTAAAACTCCTTTGTTGCCCGCAGAAGTTTTCGAAAATATGCCCCGGCTATTAACGGATTGTTGTTCACTTTTTGCTGATGGCATTGAAAAAGATATCTTTCTTCTTAGTGCGATTACTGTTTTGAGCGCTTGTTTTCCAAACGTTGAAGGGTTTTATTTTAACCGCAGACTCAGCGCTCATTTGTTTTTATTTATTACAGGTCCTTCCGCTTCGGGTAAAGGAACCATGGTGTGGTCGCGTTATCTTGCCAATGAAATTCACAGTAAAATGTATGCGGAAACAGTCGTTGCACAAAGCGAATATTTAAAAGAACTTGGTGAGTATGAAAACCTTAATAAAAACCAAAAGGTGGGCTTGGCAAAGCCGGAAGAACCCCCCCGAAGAATGTTTTTTATACCTGCCAACAGTAGTTCAGCGGCGCTGACCCAGTTGCTGGCCGAGAACAATTTCAGAGGCATTATCTTTGAAAGCGAAGCCGACACGCTCAGCAATACAGCCAAACAGGATTGGGGTGACTCTTCAGATATCTTCCGAAAAGCTTTCCACCATGAGAATACCTCTATGGCACGCAGAACAAATAAAGAATTCATAGAAATAAAAAACCCGCACCTTGCAATGTGTTTATCGGGGACTCCAAAGCAGGTGCATAACCTGATGCCGGAAGTTGAAAACGGTCTTTTTTCCCGTTTCATGTATTACGCGTTCCAGGATACCCGGGGATTTTTAAATCCATTTGTAAGCTATCAGCCCATAAATTACGATTATTTTTTTACTCAAAGAAGTTATGAAGTTTACCATTTATTCGAAAAGCTTTCTAAATTGAAATTGCCTGTTTTGTTTGAGCTGACCGAAGATCAGGGGTTACGGTTTACAAACCTTTTCCAGTCACTTTTAGAAAAAAACAAGATGCTGCTATCGCGTGACCTGGATGCAAACACCAAGCGATTAGGGCTTATTACATTTCGTATTGCAATGGTACTGACAGCCTTACGATTAATGGAAATACCGTCTGGTACAAAAATACCTCCTAAACTGATTTGCAGCGATAACGATTTTAATACAGCTTTAACTGTTGCAACTACTTTGGAAAGTCATGCAGTTGCCGTGTATCAGAAGATGCCAAAAGTTGATTTAAAAGGTTTACGTCTTTCGTTTTTCGAGAAATTACCAAAAATATTTAACAGGCAAGATTATTTAAATACAGCCAAACAGCTTGGTATAGCTGGTAAAACAGCCGATAAATACATAAGCCTTTTTAAAACAAAATTACTGGATCATAACTACAACGAGTATTCGAAAATACATGCATAGTCCCGGGTACTCGGGATTGAGTAAACGTAGTAAGTGTAGTAAGTGTAGTAAGTTGACCTCTTTTGCGATTTTTGAGTAAACGTAGTAAGTATAGTAAGTGTAGTAAGTTCATTGATTTACCATTTATAGATTTACCATTTACGATTTTAAAAAGGTAATAGCAGGTAAATCGGTTATGGTCTAATGGTAAATTGATTTTTTTAAGGTTGAGCCATTTTGCGCCAAACCTTGCCAAATTACGCCAAGAAATCTAAATATCAAATAGTTACAAAATTGTTATTTACATTTGGGTAAGCAATTCAGAAACTAAAAAGCTTAAGCAAAAATTTGATTTTAGAAATTGCGTAATCCATTAAAAATAAATTAAAATGGCAAAACTAGCTGAAGGTGTATTAGGTGGTTTCCGCGGAAAGGTCGGAACCGTGGTTGGTAACATTTGGAAAGGCATAGCTACCATGCGTGTTCATGTTGCCAGTATTAGCAATCCCAAAACGGCTGCACAATTGGAGCAAAGAGCAAAGTTCTCTTTGATGGTCAAATTTTTGAAGCCTATGACTGATTTTTTGCGGACTACTTTTAAGAAATTCGCAATTAAGCAAACTGCATTTAATGCAGCTGTGAGTTACAATCTGTTAAATGCATTAACCGGTGTTTATCCCGATTATGAGGTAGATTACTCGAAAGTATTGGTCAGCATGGGTTCTTTGCCCGGTGTGCTTAATCCGGAGGTAACCTCTACCACTGCAGGAGAAGTAAAATTCATCTGGCAGGATAATACCGGTGGGCCTTATGCAAAAGCTACCGATAAGGCTGCACTTTGCGTTTATAACCCTGCTAAAGGATATGCCACTGATTTAATTGGCGGCAATACCCGTACCGGTGGCTCTCAGAGTGTAACTCTTCCCGCAAATTGGTCTGGTGATGAAGTTCAATGCTTTATTGCTTTCTCCAATGCAAATGGCAGTGTTTATTCCAACAGCTCATTTGTTGGAGGTATCATTGTATCGTAATCTCATAAAATTAGCACCACAGATACCACAGATTCACACAACCATTTTCAATCTGTGTTCATCTGTGTAATCTGTGGTTGAAATAATTTTCTTTTTTCTCATTTAAAAAAACCATCATGAAAAATATTTTAGCAATCCTGTTTTTAACCATTTGTTTAGCCTTTTGCGCTAAAGCTTCCAATGGAGTTTATGTCCAAAACCAATTGAATGCTGAAAAGGAAATCGCTGCTGCAAATACGGACGTTAACACCACAAAAACCAATGTATCGAACGATTTGAAAGTTGCTTACGAACAACAATCAGATACAGCTGGCACTGCTGCAGGTTTTTTAGGAATTAGTTGGGAGAATATTTCGTTTGCAGTGCTTAGTGTCATTGAAGTTATTGTACGAATTATTCCATCGGCCAAAGACAATTCAATTCTAAATTTCATCTCTCGTTTCATAAATTACCTGGTACCAAACCTGCGCACAGACGGAGGTACGTTCTGATTTCTTATCCCGATAGTTATCGGGACATAAGTAAACCAGTTTTCATGTCGGCTGGTTTACTTTTTTTAATTATTTGTCAGCACCGAAAAGTCAATTTTAACGCGAAGGCACAAAGACGCAAAGAATTAATCCCGAGTACTCGGGATAAAACATAGATTATTAACATGTTGTATTACTTCGTGTCTTCGTGTCTTCGCGTTTAATATCGGCTGGCTTACTTTTTTTAATTATTTGTCAGCACCAAAAAGTCAATTTTAACGCGAAGGCACAAAGACGCAAAGAATTAATCCCGAGTACTCGGGATAAAACATAGATTATTAACATGTTGTATTACTTCGTGTCTTCGTGTCTTCGCGTTTAATATCGACTGGTTTACTTTTTTTAATTATTTGTCAGCACCGAAAAGTCAATTTTAACGCGAAGGCACAAAGACGCAAAGAATTAATCCCGAGTACTCGGGATAAAACATAGATTATTAACATGTTGTATTACTTCGTGTCTTCGTGTCTTCGCGTTTAATGTTGATTAAAAGGTTCTCGGAATAGTCTTAATTTTTCTAAATTCATAAATACCATGATAAGCAAAGTAATTTTTTCAAACAGAGGGGTACAAAATTTTATAAATAATAGTACTTACGAGGCGTTGCTGATCCAGGAAATTATTTGGCGCTCAAATACAGACGGTACTTGTGAGCCTTACATTGTCGGCAAGCTTATCAGCACAAAACAAACAGCAGAAGTTAATCCCGAGTACTCGGGACCTTTAATAAATCCATTTTTGAACATCGAACCCTTTTTAAACTTAAAGCTATGCAACTAAAAAAAGGAATTTCTTTAGCAGGGCTCAGGGCCGAAATTATCCCTGCGATGATTATTGTAAATGATTATTTTAAAAACCTCAATAAACCCTTTGTAATCACCTCAGGCTCTGAGGGGGTACACATGCAAGGGAGTAAACATTACATTGGTGAGGCATTTGATCTTCGTACCTTTGAATTAACCCCTGCTGAGCTTGATGATTTGGTAAATGATCTGAATGTGCTGCTCAGCAATAACTATGACATTGTAAGGGAATCAGATCACGTTCACATTGAGTGGGATGAACATTCGGGTTGACCACAGAGATTTCCAATGTTTATAGAAAATGATGATTATAATGTTATTCGACCCCTGGCTGGGGTCGTACACCTATACCTCAGATCAATTTTCTATAAACATTTTATCCCTCTGGGATAATCTTAAAGTAACACAGTAAAAATTAATTATCTCTTTTTTAAATCTTAAACTTATGGAAAGTACAAAAAAAGAAAGCATAACAGCTCTCGCTTTTATCGAAAATTGTTTGCAGGAATATGCCAATTTAGATGCCGGCATTAAATTCAGTAACTCACAAATGGACCAGGAAATCCTTGCAATAAGGGGAAAGTATTGTGATGAACTGACCACCTTAGGAGAGCAAAAAGAAAAAAGATTCAATGAATTAAGAGATTTTGCCATTGAACATCAGGATGCTCTTTTTTCAATTAAAAGGTCTTTAGCAACTAAATTCGGTAAATTTGGATTTCGTTATGGAAAAGCACGCTTTGCTATTTCAGATCTTACGAATTGGAATTCGGTTACTGCTATGCTTAAACAACTTTTACCTCAGTATGTAAAAGTTGAATATTCACCGGCAAAAGATAAGTTACTCCAGGATCGCAACATGAATGAGGTAAACAAATTCTTTCCTGTTCTTGGCTTGTCGGTCGTTCAGGATGAGAACTTTTTCATCGATCTCAATAAATAAAGATCATGGACCCCTCCTATACTTATACACCTCGCGGTTCATAAGGAGCGGACTTAAAACACTTACACATTCATTTGTGTAGGTGTTTTTTATTTACGCCAACAATATTCCATACTTTGGGTTTCCAGATCAATTTGAACTGGTAACGTTCAAATTACTATGAACCTTTATTTGGTTCCCAGGATGCAATATTGGCATTTGGGTTCAGATACGCAATTTGTGCTAATTTATATTTGAAGTTTTATTCTTTACTGATAGAATCCTTATTCTTTAGTAACAAGTCCTGAGCAAGACTTTCTCATATAACAGAATGATAATTGACTGGTTCCTGGTTTGCCGACAGGCATGCATACGGCAATTTAGAAACAAATTATAATCGAAGGAGATGAAACTTTAGTTATTGTATTTGTTATAGGTTAAAAAGAATAGCGCGATAGAAGGAGATTCCTTCCTCTAAAACAATGTCGGACCCAATCCGACCTGTATGTTTTTAGAATATTCTATGTAAGTTTGCATGCGATACCTGAGGGAAAGGTTGGAGAATAGTGAATATTATTACTTTTAGAAAGCCAAATAGAATACTATGATGGTGTTATCTTTTCTGTTTTTAAGCCTTGCGATTGGTTTTACAATTACATTCTTTCTGATTCCAATAATCATTAAGGTATCGATAACCAAGAAATTGTTTGACGTTCCTAATCACCGGTCTGCCGCTCAACATGTTGTACCTACACTTGGCGGAATTGCCATTTTCGCAGGATTTAGGATCAGCGAGATTATCTCATTAAACAATTTCGATGTGAATGATCTGAGATACATGTCGCTGGGTGTACTTATCATGTTCATCCTTGGGCTAAAAGATGATCTTATTGCTCTTTCAGCCAGAACCAAACTCATTGTTCAGTTTGTGATGGCTCTCTATCTGGTTATTCTGGGACACTACCGGATTACTAACTTTCACGGGATTCTTGGAATAGAGGAAATAAGCTATGTCGCAGGAACAATTTTTTCAGTGTTGACTATTGTTGGTATTATTAACGCAGTCAACCTGATTGACGGAATTGACGGTCTTGCTTCAGGAATCGGCCTGCTAATTTCTCTCGTTTATGGAATCTGGTTTCTTAATGTAGGTGACTTTATCTATGCGGTTACCTGTATTAGCTTATTCGGCAGTTTATTGGCCTTCTTTCTCTACAATGTATTTGGAACAACCAATAAAATATTCATGGGCGACACAGGATCTCTCATCCTGGGAACGATGGTAGCTCTTTTGACCATTCATTTTAATGAATTCAATTCATCTGCGAATATAGCTCATGGTATTCCTGCAATCTCCCTGGCTATTATCATTGTTCCTGTCATTGATACCATTCGAATCCTTGTAATACGTTTGTCACAAGGAAAATCACCTTTCTCACCCGACATGAATCATATTCATCACCAGGTGCTCCGATTAACAAAAAGTCATATTAAAGCGAGCCTGATCATTATAGCTGCAAATGCGATATTTATTCTTTTTGCATTTTGTTTCATTGATACATTCGATAACAACTCAATGTTCATACTTCTGCTTATCTCCGGATTTATTTTTGCCGGAATTCCTTCCTTGATATTGAGGGTTCAAAACAAATATACGGCTGTTCAACCCAAAAACAAATCCATTTTTATCCAGTTGATTTCCCTGTTAAAGCTGAAAAGAAACACACAATAACGGATATAAAAGCAATCTGTCAGAATAAAATGGACCCATCAATTTTCGGGTTCCAATCTCCTGATTTTAAAAATACATCATTCAGAAGAGTAATTTTATTACCGGTGAACTCCGATAGGAAGCAGGAGGAGTCGAACACATATTATGTCCTTTTTCAGGGATGAAACTATTGTCCCAAACATTTCCTATTCAGGATATATTAAACTATCTATGCTCTGATTTTCTTTGTAAAAGAATTGAATAAGTTTCGTACCCAAAATATCTATAGGATGGGAAAAATGAAAAGGATTGTTTTAATTCTCATAGCGCTGTCTGTCACTTCAAATTGTATGGCATTTAAGTGGCCACATGGGGCAAAAAGTGCCGTGAGCATAACTGCTGATGATGGCTGGTGGTCAGAAACCACAGAAGCCCACTATTTGGAGCGTTATGGCTGGCGTGGTACATTTTATCTTGCCGGAAACCTGATCGATTATTATCCTCAGCCACAGGAATTGCTGGATAGATGGAAAGTAGTTGCTGCTGCAGGACATGAACTCGGAAATCATACCTATTCTCATGCTTCTTATTGTAAGGCAGAAGATAAATATCTGGTAACCAACTGGAAGAATGTCGCAGATGATATTGCTGATCAGGAACGGTGGTTTAGGTTGAAAATCTACGGTAATAATCCTGAAAATACAATTCCGCTTCCACCTCACACTTTTACTATGCCGAATGGTCAATATTTTTTCGGTTCATCAATAAATACTTATCTTGAAAAACAGGTTGGCATTGCCGAATATGCTGCCTGTGTCTCCTTTTACCTGCCGGGAGCAAGAATCTCCTCTTTCGGAGCACATAACGACCCCTTAAAGGTGGCCCGCCTGAGATATTTAATCAATTCAGAGAATATTGATAAACTCAGCAATACAGATCCTGTCCTCACTGCCAGAGAGGCTATCGACAAAGGAATTCACGATCGTTCATGGACAGTTTTGACCTTTCATACATTGGAAGGCGATAAAGCTTGTGGATATTCTGTCACTGATCAGCAATACCTGGATATTTTAGAACATTTAAAGAGCAAAAGAAAAGATGTCTGGGTCGCCCCCGTTATTGAAATTCTTAACTATATCATACAGAATACTCCCGATACACCCTGGGGATGCACAATCAATGAAAATGGTTCCCCAAAGTAATTATAAACACATGAAATCTCTCATTACATTGCTGCTTTGTCTTTCAGTGTTGTTAAGTATAGCTGAACCTATAAAGCATCAGGGTTCGCCGAAAAAGTATGAGGCAACCTGGAGTTCATTAATACAACATCCCTATCCTAAATGGTTTCGTGATGCCAAATTCGGAATCTATTTTCATTGGGGGATATATTCTGTTCCGGCTTTTGGCAGTGAATGGTATCCGCACTGGATGTATATCGACACTTTGGTGTGGGGCTCGCAATACTATGATCATCATATTAAAACGTATGGTACTCCCGATAAGTTTGGCTATAAGGATTTTATCCCGATGTTTAAGGCTGAAAAGTTTAATGCCGATGAATGGGCCAGTCTGTTCCGACGTTCAGGAGCCAGATTTGCAGGGCCTGTAGCTGAACATGCTGATGGGTTCTCCATGTGGGATAGTAAACTAAACCCCTGGAATGCAAAGAATATGGGTCCAAAACGCGATATCCTGGGCGAACTGGAGCCTGCCATCCGAAAACAGGGGATGAAGTTTATCGCTACCTTTCACCACTCGTGGGAATGGGGGTGGTATCCCACCTGGGATGCAAAGACCGATTGTGCCAATCCTGAATATGCAGGTCTGTATGGACCAAAGGTGCTTCCGGGAGCTTTTGACTACAAAAATCCGAATCCTGCACCAAGCATGGAATGGTTTCAAATGTGGAAGAACAAGATGATCGAAGTGATTGACAGGTATCATCCCGACCTGATCTATCTCGACAGCCGCATTTCATTTATTCCTGATTCCATCCGCAGAAACTTTCTCGCCTGGTATTACAATGACGGACTGAAACGGAAGAGTGAAGTGTCGGTGTCCTACAAAGTCGGTGAAATGGAAAAGAACTCTGCAATCCTGGATTTGGAAAAAGGGACGATGGCGAACATCCTGGAATCACCATGGATGGTCGATGCAACCATTGACGATCTGAGCTGGTCGTACAATCTTCACCCTAAATACAAAACTGCCCAACAGTTGATTGCCTATCTGATCACCGTGGTCAGTAAAAATGGCCAGTTATTGCTCGATATCCCACCCAGGCCCGATGGTACTATTCCAGGGGAAGTCCAGACAATTCTGCTCAATATGGGTGCCTGGTTATCTGTAAATGGAGAAGCGATTTATGGTACACGTCCATGGACTCAGTATGGCGAAGGTCCAACACTTGACGGTCAGGGCGATTTCAATGATAAAATTCCGGCCTATACTCCCGAAGACCTCAGATTTACAACCAAAAGCGATACCCTGTATGTGGTTTCCATGGCCCTTCCAACCGATCAGAACATTCGTATCGCAGCTCTTCCCGCAAACAACTATCAAATGAAGGCCATTGAGTTGGTCGGCACCAATCAGAAACTTAAATTTACACAAGACCTGAAGGGAACAAGGGTAGAACTTCCGAAAACTCTGCCCTCAAAATATGGGATGTCACTTCGGATCATTGGTCTGAAGAAAAAGGTTCTATAACGTATTGATGGGTTAGTTAACATACGGTATCAATAACTGCAAAACTCCTGTGCCTATAGGCACAAAATATTTATATAAAATAATCAGACCGATATACCGGCGTGCCTTTAGGTACGCAACACGGGGTCAGAGGACAATTAATATTCTGAATGTTAATATTTTGTCTCTAAAGGGACAACGAAGCTTGTGGCGAATTGATATCTTCTATAAATATTGCATCCCTATCGGGATCAAGCACTTTAGGAGACCTTTGAAAGACAATTGTTTATTCCTGCAAATCGTCATAGAACTAGGAAAAATAAATTCACCGATATAAGGCATTTTTATTCTGTGGGCTGGCATACAGTCCCCTTATCCAAAAACGCCTGAAGCTTTTCAAACTCTTCACGAATAAGACTATAGCCGTGATTGTACAGGTTCATTCTCTTTTCAAGGCTCTTCTCAGTTCGTCCGATCGAGAATTCAGCAGAGGGAGCTATCAGGTACAATTTTCCTTCCCGTTCCATTTGTTCGCAGAAATCAAGCGTCTTATTGTATTCAATATTTCGGTTAAGCAGTGTCCTAAGAAATTCGGGTTGTTTCCTGAACGCAAATTTAAATGGAAGCGGATTCTTAAGTTCACTCTTTCGGTAGCCTCTCGGACGGGTCAGAATGACCACTGCCTGATCGTGCTTACTCAGGGCATATCTGACAGGGATGGAATCTGATACCCCACCGTCAAAGAATAACTGGTCACCGATAGCAGCCGGTTTCGATAGAAGCGGTATACTCGATGAGGCTACAAGCACCTTATCTATACCGATATTCTTAATTTCAGCCTTCGATAAGATTACACTTTCTCCTGAACGCAATGATGTAGTGATGACATCAAATTCAACCGGGTTCTGATAAAAGGCCTCTTCGTTAAAAGGAACAAGTTTGGTGGGCAGTTCGCCGAAAACAAACTTCATATTGAAATACGATCCTGTTGTAAGGAGATGCCTGTAACCCATATAGCGTTTATCTGAAGGAAACTCTACATTGACTTTCATGTTTCTTCCTTTCTGTTTCGATAAAAAGGATGCGCCGACACAGGCTCCAGCCGAGACACCAACCACCCGGTCAAAACTGACATTCTTCTCCAGCAGATATTCCAGTACCCCGCTGGTGAACGCTCCGCGAAGACCACCCCCTTCCAGCACAACACACGAATTCTTCATTACAACTCCTTTCCTGCAAAGATACAGTCCTTACCATACACTTCAAAATTTACCAGACCCATAGTAGGCCCGGCAGTAAACAAAAAGCAAATTACTACTTCATTTATGCAGGTGATTATTTCATCCTGTGACTTTACCGAACTTATGAATAGCTCTATGGCTTCCTGGTGGAAAAGGATGGACAGATTTCATTACCCTTTCATAGGCCCTGTTTTTTCATTACCTCTTCTGTAATTTAACTTAAATTAGACCCGAACTTTCACTGTCTGCAAGGTTGGAATAAGCATTGAATCTGTATACTATTCTCTTCCCCCGGGACCTATCCGAATACCACACGCCTGCCACCCGCGCTTTATAATTTCATAGTCATTTCATTGTTATCTGTATATAGGGTCTACTGAAAAACAGGATGGATCCAAATAGTTGCAATTGAAGCAGAATTAAACCCTGAAACTTCAATCCGGGACCGAAACAAAGGATTATAGGCTGAATGTATTGAATTTGCTTTCTGACGTCCCGACGTTTAAATTGTTCTTTTGACTTTGAGTAAAGCTTCTTATTCCTGGTTCCCGAAATTGAGGAATCAGATTCTATCCTGTCCTTGTATGGATTCTAAATACCATTGTTTGTTCAAGGTTAAGGTGTTGATTGGTTCTTCCATATATCGGCCATTGATCAGGCTTTAAAATTATTCGAAACTTATTCATTAATTATTCGAAAATTATTCGATAATTATTAGAATAGAATTGAACTATCTTCGAATAATCTTCGAATAGCCTTCGAATAACCTTCGAATAACATGAAGGGAAATAGGCTCCATGAAAGCGACACAACAAGGCAGAAGAGCATTGCATTTTTGATAAGAAGTATTTAGGTATAGCACTCGACACGAGGTCGGTGCATGGATATTGAAGTTTCAATTCAAATTTTCTTGCACATTTTTTAAGTTTAATGAGGTCATTTTATTAAAGCACTGAATATTATGAGTTTTTCAGCAGACCCTATATAAATGCTTAAATTTAGACAGATAGAAGCCAGATGATAAGAAGCAGGTAGCAGGCGTTCCATTACCGATGGTAGTTTTGATGCAAATTCAGGATGCAATCAGTATAAACTTTAAAAGTAAATCTCAGGGGCAAGATTAAAAGTAGTATTTACGCATTGGTCTATGGGAAAGTCTGACCTGTAGTCTTTTATCAATTAAGAGGTAAGTCGTATGTGCCAACGATATAGGTTCAAAAGGAGGGTATTGCTCTTTTGATTATTAGAGAATTATACTTTGCAGTTTGCCTTCAGTTAACGATTATGAATTGTTATTATATCCATTCTTTGATTCAGAATGCCTCCCCTTCTCAGGCTATGAAGTGCAGTACTACATTTCCTTTTCAAAGGTTAAACAGACTGTACTTTCAAACAGGGTGTTTGTAGGATGGATCATGGTATCATAGGCTAATCAGCTTTTGGGTATTTAAAAGCCACTCCTATTACGGTGGTGGCTTTTCTTTCTCAAATGATGATTCTATTCAGATAATACAAACCGTTGAAAGAACTATTCTCTGGTACTCCTTTTAATTTTTCTTTAGTGATCAGTCATCTGTTATGCAGACCTTTTCTCACGATAAATGAGATGATAATGGACACAGGGTTCGAACCATAGGGAAGTATGGGATCGCAAAATAGAAGGTGGAGCCCCTTTTTATTTCACTCTTGACCCAGATCCTGCCTCCCAGCATTTCGACATAGGCTTTCGATATGGAAAGACCCAGGCCGGCCCCTTCATAACTACGTGTATTCGATTCACTGCCTTGCCGGAAACGATCGAAGATGAACTTAATGTTTTCAGGAAGGATGCCTATGCCGGTATCTTTCACATAAAACACCAGTTCATTTGCCGAGTCAGTTTTGTGAAGCTTATATCCAAATTCAATCGACCCTTCTCTGGTGAATTTAATTGCATTTTTAAGCAGGTTAGAGAGGATGACGTCTACTTTCTTATGATCGGTTAAAATGTATGCCTCGTTCGCAGGCAATGAATCGATTACAGAAAACCGGATGCCCTTTTGTTCTATAGTCGGCTTAAACAGGGAATAAATGTAATCAATCTGCTCATTAAGGTTCGATTCGGTGTTTATTGCTTTCATGTTCCCCGATTCGATTTTCGAAATATCAACAATGTCATTAATTGTATCGAGCATACGGGTTCCGCTTTTCTCGATGATGCTAAGGTATTCGTTCTGCGTTTCACCCGTAAGATTCGGTTCTTTGAGCAAATCAGCAAACCCTAGAATGCCATTCATGGGTGTGCGGATTTCGTGGCTCATATTGGCTAAAAAGGATGATTTCAGGCGGTCGCTTTCTTCGGCTTTCTCCTTAGCCTGGGTCAGGTCTTCCAGCATTTTTTTCCTTTCTGAGATATCTTCTTTAACGGCAAAGAAGTATGCAATCTCGCCCTGTTCGTTTACTATCGATGAGAAAACTGCGCTTTCCCAAAAGATATCGCCATTCTTCTTCCTGTTTTTGAACTCTCCATGCCAGTCGTTTCCCGAAAGGATGGTTCCCCAGAGATCCTTATAAAATTCGATGGATTGACCTCCTGATTTCAGTAGGCGGGGGTTCCTGCCTTCGATCTCATCCATGGAGTAACCGGTTACTTCAGTAAATTTCGGATTTACATATTCAATATTTCCCTCTTTATCGGTGATCACTACAGTCACAGGGCTTTGCTCAATGGCCCTGCTCAGGAGTTTAAACTGTTTTTCAGCTTGTTTGCGTTCGGTGATATCATGATAATTGCCCAGTATCCCTTGTATATCAGGGTCGTGTACAAGATTAACTGCCGTAAATTCGATCCATTTATATCTGCCGTTTTTACACAGGTAACGGAATTCAATCTTCCCTGTTGATTCGGATCCTTCGCTGAGATTGCCGATGAAATGCTTCGTTAATTCCAAATCATCAGGATAAATATGATCCCAGATGCACATCCCTATGGCTTCTTTGGGGTTCCATCCAAACCACTTTTCAACGTTCTGGCTTTTGAAACTAATGATTCCATTCAGATCGAAGATCACCACCACATCTCCGATATTTTCAACCATTTTATGGGTGATGGCTTCATTTCGCTGGAGAGCCTCCTGGGCCACTCTACGTTCGGTAATGTCGGTCAGAGTGCCTGTGCCCCCAATCATTATACCGTTTTCAACGATTGCGGTAGTCGATGACCTTACCCAGCGTATCTTGCCGTTTTTATGAATATACCGGTATTCAAGGTACGAATAATCCTTTTCCCGCAGGGTAGATAATCGTTCAATAATCATGGGCCGGTCTTCTTCAAAGATGTAGCTGACGAGGCTAGTGCCAATGACTTCCTTAGGTGAATAACCTAATATCCTGTTAATGGAAGGACTGGCAAATTTGATAATCCCCGTTTCATCAATTTCGTATACCACATCGCTGATTGCTTCAACCAGTTTACGGTATGTCTCTTCACTTTTATATAGCTTTTCTTCAGCGATCTTTCGTTCAGTGATATCGTAAACGAAGGAATATAAAAAGGGAGTATTGTTTATTTGCACAGGACTTGAAATTACTTCAACATCCCTTACTTCACCATTGTATAAACGATGTTTGAAAAGAAAATGGTTCCGTTTTTCAGCTTTTGCCCTTTGAATTTCCTCCTTCAATTCTTCAGGGGGCAGTACATTGATTTGGGCAATATTCATGGAGCACAATAAATGATGAGACCAGCCATAATAGATGCAGGCAGAGGGATTGGCATCTTTAATCTCACCACTGAGCGGATCATGGAGCAGCATGACCGTTTGATTGGCATGGAATAACGATTCGTTTAAATGCTCGTTTTGCAGTTCTGCCTTTTCCTTAGCTATTTGCAGTTCTTCATTCTGCCTTTCAAGTTCAATCTGGTGGATCTCCAACTCATGAATAAGTCTCAGGATTTCTGCTTCAGAAATGTGTAAATCAGAACCCGGGGGTTGCCTAGAAAACAATTCTTTTGCTTTTTGGCAAAGGACCACAGTTTTTGAGTTGTTGGTTTTCGGCATGGGTTAATAATCATCCATTAAATATTCGCCAACCTCCTGGCATGCGGCGCTCAGGTCGGCTATTGCAAGGTCAAGACGGAAATAATCCTGGATTTCCTGAGCCGATTTAAGTTCTTCGAGTGCCTCCTCAATAGCGGCCTTTTTATCGGCAGGAAGAGTGTCGCCAAATTCCTTTAGCTGAAGTTCTGTCTGGAAGATCTGAATGTCAGCCTTATTGCTTTTCACAGTCCTTTCCTTGATCTCCTGGTCTTCAATAGCATATTGACGGGCTTCATCCTTCATCCGTTTGATTTCTTCTTCGGAAAGACCAGAAGAGGCCTCGATGCGGATCTGCTGTGATTTCTCAGTTAACTGGTCCACCGCAGTCACATTCAGAATTCCATTGGCATCAATGTCGAAGGTAACTTCGATCTTAGGAATCCCTCTATGGAATGGGGGGATTTCATCAAAATGGAACCTTCCGATGCTTTTGTTTTGATTCGCCATGGGACGTTCGCCCTGTAAAACGTGTATCTCGACGGAAGACTGGTTATCAACTGCTGTTGAAAAGACTTCAGATTGGCGGGTTGGAATAGTTGTATTGGCATCAATCAGCCGGGTCATCACTCCGCCACGGGTTTCAATACCCAGCGATAGGGGGGTCACATCAAGCAACAGCACATCCTTTACATCTCCTGAAAGCACCCCACCCTGTATGGCTGCACCAATGGCGACCACCTCATCCGGGTTGACCCCTCTGGATGGTTCTTTGCCGAAGAATTCACAAACCATTTTCTGAACTGCCGGTATGCGGGTCGAACCGCCGACAAGGATGATTTCATCCAGATCGGAGGTCTTCAGTCGTGCATTTTTAAGCGCCTGACGGCAAGGTTCAAGGGTTGTCTTTAACAATGGGGCGATCAGTTGTTCGAACAGCTCGCGGGTAAGTTTTCGGGAGAGGTGTTTGGGAATGCCGTTAATCACCATAATATAGGGCAGATTGATGTCGGTTTCAGCTGATCGCGACAATTCAATCTTTGCTCTTTCTGCAGCCTCTTTAAGTCGCTGCAGAGCCATGGAGTCCCTGTAAAGGTCGACACCTTCATCTGTTCTGAATTCATCGGCCAGCCACTCAATAATGGTCTGATCGAAGTCATCCCCGCCCAGGTGAGTATTTCCGTTGGTTGATTTTACTTCAAAAATACCATTCCCTAGTTCGAGTATTGAGATATCGAAAGTTCCTCCGCCCAGATCAAACACCGCAATTTTAATGTTGTCATGTCTTTTGTCCAAACCATAAGCGAGCGCTGCAGCTGTAGGTTCGTTGATGATGCGCCTGACATTTAAGCCGGCTATCTCGCCAGCCTCTTTGGTAGCCTGACGTTGTGAATCGCTGAAATAAGCGGGGACGGTAATCACCGCTTCGGTAATTTCCTGTCCGAGATAATCCTGGGCCGTTTGCTTCAGTTGCTGAAGAATCATGGCCGATATTTCCTGTGGCGAATACAGTTCACCGGTAATGTTTATCCTGGGAGTATTGTTTTCGCCATTTAAAACCAGGTAAGGAACCCTGCTGATCTCATGTTTGACCTGATCGTAGGTTTCGCCCATGAATCGTTTAATGGAAAAAACAGTATTCTCAGGATTGGTTATGGCCTGACGTTTGGCAGAAGCGCCAATTTTACGCTCCTGATCAGGGGTGAACCCCACGACGGATGCGGTGGTACGCTGCCCTTCACCGTTTAGAATTACAACCGGTTCGTTCCCTTCCATAATAGCCAGGCAGGAATTTGTGGTTCCTAAATCGATCCCTAATATTTTCCCCATTATCACGTTCTCCCTTGGTTCAGTTTAAGTCATTTCTTAATCATGTATTGAGTTAGTGGTTCCAGTTGTTGTATTTTGATTTTTGAACGGGATTGAATTGCTTTCTGATATTTTCTGATTTTGGCAATTTCCTTCAGTTCAATAACGGTGATGTCTTTGGGCATCCATTTCATTACCTGATGATAAGCTCCGATAAATAGTATGCCGGTTTCATTCAATCCAAGAGTTTCATCGATTGTTTCCGCAATGAAACGATCCCTTCTTCTTAACAATACGGGTTTTAAAAGTTTATACCTGACAAGCTTTATTATTTTCTTCAGATTGGTTTTCGATTTTAAAATTGACTGCAGTCCGTCGTATTCATCTTTGACCATTTTAAAATCTTCTGTCTTTATCAGAGTGGCTCCCCGATGGATAAGGTTTAATACAATTTCAGAATTTTTGCTTCCAGCCTTAACGCCATCGTTTATCAGTTTCAAAGCCATTTCCCCATCGACAAACATTCCGTCCTGATATATTTTTAACCCCGGTACATATATGTCTATATTTTCAAAATAGGTTTCAATAGCTTTCCAATAGCCATTTACAGTATCCTGGTGTATTTGCCAGAGATTTTCTCCCAGTCCTGAAACACTTTTGCGTTTAAGTTCTTCGCCCAGAGAGCCCATATCGGCAACCGAATGAATGATGGGAACATATATCAGGGTCCTCATAGTGAAAGGCGTTTAGCATGAATGATTAATTCGGTTGTTCTTTTATTCACCTCTGTCATCATCCGACAGTTGCTCCAATCTTGCTTCTGATCGTCAAACTGTGCACAATCATCAAGGCAGGCTATCTGAACCAGTAATTCTTTGGCATATCCGGCGTTGATGCCAAAAGATGTAACCTGATTGATTCGTTGCCTGATTTCATTCAGAACGGCAAAGTTGGCCTGATAAGTGTTACACTTAATGATTGAATGATAGGCTTGGTTGAACATTTGCTTCGTATCTGTTTTAAAAATTGACCTATATAAAATCGCCCAGCGGACCGAGGTTAATATTTCCTTATTGGTCAATGACATTGTTAGCATTCATTGCTTATTTTCTTTAATGCTGATGAAGCTAAATGGAGGCCACGGACCTGTTATTTCGATATAAAAGCCTGAGTTCCCGTCCTTTTTCCTTAAGGTATCTACCATATTCCTGAAATCATTTACTTTGTTTTGACTGACCAGAAAGGCTGCGTTAAGAATCATGCTATCTTCGTGTCCTGTAAATTCCTTGGGAAGCAAGTTGTTCAGATTAGTTGATACACTAAGGTTTTTAAACTCATTGTAATAGTTCTGTCCGTAATTCTTACTAATCCGGTTCATTTCATTTTCGATCAATTCACTCTTCTTCCTTTTCAGAAGAGATGCCTTGCCAGGCGGACTGGCCATAATTAGCTTTTCCAATGCGGCAGCTTCTTCGCTAAGCTCATCGATTTTCTCGCTGAACGATTTCCTGTCACAATAGATCTTCACCGACCATTCTTCCCTTCCTTCGAGATAATTGAAATTTTCGGATAACGAAACAGAATTATCAGTTATGAATTTTTTTAAATTATCTTCGGTATAAAAGATAGTGCTGAATTTGAAAGGGATCACCATATTTTGCCTCATAAGAAAATTTATCACCTCAATATGTTCCCGGGCTTTGGGTTCCAGGCAATCAATATCTGATAAATTCCGCTTCAAGTTTTCCTCTGAAAATTCTCCTTCAGAAATATATTTAACGACAACATGAAAATTACCAAACGTAAGAGTTTTCAGACCTTTGAGCTTCATGCTTTCATGAAGTTCCGGAGAGCTGTTCGAAAGGCAATAAACATATATTAAATCGTTAGCCATAAATGTTGGTTTAATTGTTTTTACTGGTCATCACCATCCATTCCGGCAAAGGAGCTCAGTCGTTCGAATGCGGTAATTTCAAGATTTTCATCCATTTTGACTGAATAAAAAAGTCTCACTTGTTTGGGTGGCAGATTCATCGATTTCAGAAATGAATCATCTTCATAAACCTCAGCAACGGTACTCCATATTTCTTTGTTTTTTTCAATTTTAACTACCGTTACATCATAGCAGTTAATATTTTCTTTTAGAAAGCTAACTACTGTTTTTTTTACATCAATTATATTGCTCATTGTTTAACTCCTTATTTATTAGTTTGTTGGCTTGGAGTATTTCCTTTTTTCATGTTGTTACCGCAGGTAGGGCAAAACTTGTAATCGAACATAAACCGCCATCCATCACCACATTTTGGGCAGGTAATATTGAATGGTTGACCACAATCAATGCAGAAATTTTCGTTTCCCCCAGTTGATTTTCCACATTTTGGACATTTAAATGCACACATATTATCCTCCGTTTCTTATTTATTCTGTTTGTCAGCTCGTATTCTTTCCAATGATTTCAGCAATTCGTCTTCCAGTTTGTCGTACTCTTCCTCATCAATTTCATCCATCTCAAACTTCAATTGTAGCGCCATCAACCTTTCTTTTACAGCTCCTTCATCAGAGGTTTCTTTCTCGATCACTTCATTGATTTTCTCTGCCAGAAAGATGATACCTTTTAGTGGTGCCATCAAAATATCGTCGATTAGCAGCATATTAAATTCCTTTCGTATTAATTACCAGGTTTACAAAATTGTACAATGGTAAGGTTCCTACATATTTGAAGGTCATATATCGGCCATACTGTTCCGACAAATTGTTTACCACCTCGTCAAAGGCCGCTTCCGAGGTGTTCTTTATCAGAAAAGCAGCGTTGAGGATCATCATTTCACCATAGTTGTCGTTGACTTTCACTTCATCCGAAAGCGGACTTAAGGTATCGATGATCATATTCTTATAATTTTCTGTTTCCTTCTTCAAGGCTTCAGCAACCATTTCGCCTATTTTTACCCGCTGGTAATGGGTTTTGTCGGCAGGCAGATTCATTAGTTTTCCACGGAGTGTCCTGATATCATCGTATTTTTCAATGATGCTTTCGTAAATTTCGGCTTCTTTCGCGAGTATCTTTAGTCCAAGTTCTTTTTTACCTTCCATTTTGGTAAGCATTTCGTCGAATTTCATGTAATCCTTTTCGATGATTCTCTGAATTCCGGCATCATCGTCATGTTCCGAAATGGTCGAAAAGCGCACAGGAAGAACAGTAAACTGTTTCATCATCTCCTCCAGCACTTTCTCGTGGGTGATCATATTAATCCTTCGGGCTTCGTAAATAATGACCGGAGAAGCGCTGACAACGGCAGTGATTCCATTGTAACTAATCCCGTAAACGCGGTCAGCGCGTCTTCCCATGCCTATCGGTCCATAGTCTATCGGGTCTGAATTCCTGATAATTCCGTAAATGTATTTTCCTTCTTTTTGTATTTCCAGATCGTTGCTCATAAAAGTAGTTTTCAGAAGTTAATTACAGTTCCCATTTTTCAGGAAATATTTTCAGGTCGATGAAATTGAAGATAGGCAATTGGGCTGTGTAGACAAAATCGCTCCGATCCTCGTATCGACCTCCCAGGTCGGCCATGATGTGGTCAAATTCGACTTCACGGCCACTATTTACCAGAAAGGCGGTATTCATAAACATAGCTTCTCCGCTAGTTTTGTTCAGTTTATATTCAAATACCGACCGCTTGAAGGCCTCGATAATCAGTTCGGTTTCGGCCTGTTTTTTCACAATCAGGGCGGTCTTCACTAAATTGCCTGCATCTATAATCTTCAGATTCCGTGTTTCCTTATCTTCAATTTTTTCCAGTTCTGATTTGATATTGTGGAGTTCTGTATTTTCCTGATCAATTTCCTTGTAGATATTTCCCATGTTTTTCCATGTACCACGGACATTGAGTTCCACCTTATTTTCGAATTGTCGGAGCAATTCCATAAACTCATTGTATCTGCGGTTCAGCAGGTTTCTTATTTCATCGGGAGTAGCTGCGATTGTTCCAAACCGAATAGGAAGCACGCTCTTAAATTCTTTCATTGCTGCCTCAATCACCTTTTGGTGCGCCAGCATATTTTCAGGATTAACAACGAACCTACTGATGGGATGATCGCTTACTACCATGCAAAGTCCATCGAATCCAATAGTAGATACCAGGTCGTCACGTCCGCCAACTCCTATCGGTCCAAGATTGACATCGTAATCCGAAGCTAAAATGCAATAAATATATTTTCCGTCGCGTTGCATATTATTCTTTCATTTTAACTAAGATCAAATTATTCATCACTTTTTCACTATTCATAGTATTGACTTGCTCCTTTGAGGCAAGATTGGCCGCTTCAAGATATTCAAGCAAGGTTTGGTAAGCCTTCTTGATCCGATTGAAATGAGCAGCAGTATTGCCATCTTTATTTACATCAGGATGGAATTCTTTTGCTTTTTCCTGATAGGCTCTTTTGATTTCAGCTTCTGAAATGGTTTCGCTCAGACCAAGTTCTTTTTTTGCCTGTGAGACATGTTCCGTATTTAATTCTTTAACCTCGATAGTAAAAAAGCTGTAGCAAGGTAAAGGTCCAACCAGTTTAAAATTCAGCAATCCTTTATATTCCTCGTCGAGCCGGTCAAGGACATGTTCAAATTTTTCTTTTTTATTCCGGTTAATGAGATATGCAGAATTTGTTATCATCTGATCATTCATTACTTCGTGCATTTTTATATCCTTACAGATATTGGACAAGGCATTCAGAATCTCTAATTCAACCGTTGTATTTTTTTCTTTGAATTTTTCTTCCAAAAGCATTCCAATCTTAACCTGATCAAACGGTGTAATTACTTCACCTTTATTCAGGATATCTTGCTTCATTGCAATGATGTCGGGGTGTGCAGCAATCTCTTTAATTGTAGCCGGGAAATCGGCCCAGGTAACTGCAAGGTCAATTTCAGTCAGATGTTCTATTTTGTTAAGCGTATCAATGATCAAATCGTGTCCGTTTGCCAGTATTTTAAAGACCTCTTCCTTTGAATTTACCATCGTGCCCAGACGCATCGGGATAAGCATATTGAACCCTTTGTCCATTAAATCTTCAATTGTTTTCTGATGGCTAACCAGCAAATGACCGAGCGTTTCCCTGTCCAGATAATCAAATGGAACATTTTCCCTTTCGGAAACAATAGCCGAAATGTTTTGATAGGGTATCGTATAAATCCCTGTATCCACAAGTGATCGAAACATCTCTGCACTGTAAAAATTGGGTATAATTCCATAGATGTATATTCCTTTAGTTGCCATATTATGTATGTTTATTTTTTTGTTTCATTTTGACTGATCACCAGTTGGATAGCCTCGTTAAAGTGACTCTCCGAAATGCTGATCTCGCCTGTATTTTCGCTATCCAGTCCACGATTCTTGTCAATGAGTTGCCGTATGGCAAGCATGGCGGCTTTGCGACAAATAAATTCGATATCTGATCCGGTGAGCCCTTCAGTTTTTAAAGCCAGTTTATTCAGGTTTATCTTTTTACCCAGAGGTTTTTTTCGGGTATGGATGCTAAATATTTTCTCCCTGGTTTTCACATCAGGTAAAGGGACTTCGAATAAGAGGTCAAACCGGCCGCTGCGTAAAAGGGCAGGATCAATCAAGTCGATCCGGTTGGTTGCTGCCAGGACAATCACACCTTTCAGATCTTCAATACCATCCATTTCAGTAAGGAACTGGCCAATTACCCGATCGAGTACCCCGGAACTCGAACCATCTTCACTGCGCCTTGGGGTAAGGCTGTCAATTTCGTCGAGAAACAAAATGCATGGTGATGCCTGTTTAGCCATCCGGAAAAGTTCGCGAACTCCCTTTTCAGACTCACCGATGTACTTGCTCAGAATCTGTGGTCCTTTTACAGAAATGAAATTTACTCCGCTTTCGCTTGCCAGCGCTTTGGCAAGATAAGTTTTACCTGTACCTGGCTTTCCGTGAAGGATAATTCCTTTGGGAGGTTTCGTATCTGCTCTTTTAAAAAGATCAGCATATTTCAGTGGCCATTCAACTGTTTCTTTTAAAGCTTCTTTAATTTCATCGAGTCCGCCCACATCATCCCACTTTACATCGGGCACTTCAACAAAGACTTCTCTGATGGCCGAAGGTTCCACTTCTTTCATTGCATCCAGGAAGTTATCCATCGTTACTTCAAGTGACATTAATAGTTCGTAGGGGATTTCGGCCACCTCGAAGTCGATTTGAGGGAGTATTCTACGTAGCGCGGTCATTGCGGCTTCGCGCGCCAGGGCTTCCAAATCGGCTCCCACAAAACCATGCGTAATCTCAGCGAGTTTTTCCATATCAACATCCATCGACATTGGAATGCCTCGTGTATGAATATATAGTATTTCAAGTCTTCCCTTTTTATCAGGAATAGAAATTGAGATTTCACGGTCGAAGCGCCCGGGTCTTCTCAGCGCCGGATCAATTGCATTGGGTATGTTTGTAGCTCCAATAACAATCACCTTACCACGTGATTCAAGACCATCCATCAATGATAACAACTGGGCTACGACACGTTTTTCGACCTGTTTTTCGCCACCCATGTCTTCGCGCTTTGGCGCAATAGCATCTATTTCATCGATAAAAATAATGGCAGGTGAATGTTGCTGGGCTTCTTCAAAAATTTTGCGGATGCGGCCTTCGCTTTCTCCGTAAAATTTACCCATAATTTCGGGGCCGGAAATATTAATAAAATAAGCATCTGTCTCATGAGCAACCGCCCGAACAATAAGGGTTTTGCCAGTTCCCGGAGGGCCATACATAAATACGCCTTTGGGAGCCTGGATGCCGAGTCGTTCGAAGATTTCAGGATACTTCAGAGGTAATTCTATCATCTCGCGGATGCGCTGTACCTGGGTTCCTAATCCACCAATATCTTCGTACGAAATTTTGCGTTTTTGTTCTCCTTCCTGTTTTACCAGTTCAAGCTGGAAACTAGTATTTGGATGGATTAATACCACGCCTTCAGGACTAGTACCAGTTATGGTATAATCAACTGAACGCGATCCAAACAGGTTGGCTCTCACCTTATCACCCTTAGCCACAGGCAAGCCATTGATGAGCGAACCAATGTATTTGGCATCATCGGCCTTGAATAATGAACCGGATTTTGTATCGGGTTTGAGTTTTATTTTTATGGCCTGTCGACAGCTTGTGATTGAAATCTTTACTTTCTCGTCGATCCCTGTCTGACAATTTTCCCGTGTAATTCCATCAATCTGGATAATACTTTTGTCGCGGTCTTCAGGATAGCAAGGCATGATTTTGACCGGAGTGGAACGTTTGCCTTCAATCACTATTACATCCCCACTTTCCAGTCCGATCAATTTCATGTCTTTTGGATCGATCCGTGCAATTGCCCTGCCGACATCTTTTACCAAAGCTTCCTTTACTCGAAGTATTATTTCGTTTTTATCTATAGTCATGGGTGAGTGGTTGTTAAGTTGTTTTCAAAACAAAAATTTAATTAACTCTTTTAATGACTTCAATCCTTGTATTTCTTCAGCAAATTCAGGTATTTCAACTTTATCCAGTTCGCTGTAAATCTCGTTGATTTGCTGAATGTATTTTGTCTGACCGGCCTTTCTTTGTTTACAAAAGCTACAATCTTCCGAAACCATTACATGATTGATAACTATTTGTCTTGCTTTGATGTTGAAATCCTCCAAATCAGCAAGCAACCGGGTAGTTTCTGAAATTGCCATTGCTTCGGGAATGCAAACCGGAATGAAATTACATTTGGCTTTATCCTGTAAGAGGCTTTCAATTCTCTTTACCGTTTTTTTCAGGCTCAGTAAAAATGTGTCCACCTCATCCTGTTTATACGTACCAGCAAAACTGGTGATCAGATACCTGTATTTCCATCTCATTTTAGCGGCAACTTTAATCCATGCATCAAGCATTCTTGGCGATGAAATTAGGCGCAAAGCATGACCTGTTGGTGCTGTGTCAACAACGTATTTATCGTATTTGCCTTCCTCGATAAAATCGATGATCGCTTTAAAACTCATGATTTCGTCAATTCCGGGTATCGACAAACTCAGCATTTCATTAATGTCCTCGTTGTCAAGATTTGTTGAGGTGGTTAGAAGTTTCTTTAGTTCACTCTGGTGTGCTTCTTTAAATATGGATAATGCTTCATCAGCGACCACTTCTATAGCCGAAAGATTTGAAGTGCCTTCGACCATCACCACATGATAACCAATTTGTTGACCAAGACAATCCGAGACTGAATGTGCAGGATCGGTTGATATGAGCAGAGTTTTAAAATTTTCTGACAGCGCAAGAGCTGTTGCAACGGCACAACTGGTTTTTCCAGCGCCACCTTTCCCGCCGAAGATGATGAGTTTAAGGTCGCTGTTTTCTAGTCCAGTAAGTGCCATGGTGTTTATTTTTTAATCCTTATTTCGAGGATTCCATTAGTGAATTTGTGACTTAAATTGGATTTCAAAACTTTAAGTGGAAGAAGTAACTCCTTGCGATAAGTCCGACTTGTACTTACAGCCGAAACTTCAAGAATATCTTCTTTCAGATCAATTTTGATGTCATTTTCTTCAATTCCAGGCATTTCTTCAATGATCATGAGCTCGTCTTTTTCATCGAAAAGGTCAGTAATTGGTTCGCGTTCTTCATTTACTTTAGGACCCTCGGGTGTCTTTTTGATATTTCCGAAAGTTTCGACTTTAGGTGAACCTCCTCCTGCAGTATTGATAGTAAATCCATAAACACCTTTCATACCTTTTTTAAGATGGTCAAAATTGATCTCCCCTTCCTTACTGATTCCACCTTTTTCGTCAAGTTTACCAGCAAGTTCAACTAATTTTTCGATGCCTTTGAATAATCCGCCCAAGCCGAAAAGTTCAAATGCAGCTTCGTCTTTTTTGTCTTTATTTTTATCGTTTTCCATTTTTAAGAGATTAAATGATTTATGATGGATTATTATTACGTGATTCAAGTTTTTCAAGTCGGGACAACAACTTTTCCTGTTGATAAATCTCATTTTCCCTCGCTTGCAACGAAAGATAAGGATCGTCCTGCCACCAGTTAATACCCATCTCTAAAGCTTTATCAACACCGCAGACCAAAAGTCTAATTTTGATCGTCAATAAATCAACATCTGCTATTTTGATTTGAATGTCTCCAACGATTACAATGCCTTTATCCAAGACAAGTTCTAAAACATCCCGAAGCGATGAATTACCGGTTGAGGTGCTAAGTTTTGCTTCTGCCATGATATTATTCTTATTTTTATCAAAAAACTACCTCAGTTTCCCGAGCGATCCTAAATAAATGTTTAAATCATCTTCTTTCAGTCCAAAGACTAATCGAAGTTCTTCAATTTTAGTTTCAATTGCTTCCAGATTTAATCCTAGTTTCTGGGTTTCTATTTGTGTTAATTCCTCCCTTTCTACTCTTCTCATGGCTTCTCTTTCCACTAAATCAACGATGAGCTTAATCAACGTTAAAACCAACTGCGCCAAACCTCCCTCTATTTGTTCCTGGGTGTCAGCATTGATCATTTGATTGATATGTTCCTGAGCCTTTATAATTTGGTTTTCCAGTTTTTGCATGTAAATTTCATCGCCCAGTTCGTTGATATGCACATCGTCTGCTCTTTTCCCTTTTTGAGACGATAACTTTGACATGGATACAATGATTAATCTTAGCGAAATAGCCAGCATATCTAAATCTGCTATACGAATCACAATATCTCCGTGAAGTACTGCACCTTTATCAATTACAACATCTAAGGCATCAACTAACGTTGCATTTTTATTCTCCGAATCAGTCATTATTTTCAAGATTAAATTAAATGAAATGATAGGAAGGCCAGGGACCACTCATTTCAATTTTTATTCCATGCAGATTAAACTTTTCCCGAAATTCTTCTGCTTTTCCTTTAAATTCATTCAATCTTGATTCTTCGATCAGATAGAATCCATTCAAAATCATTTCTTCAGTCATTAAAGTGAAATCCTTATCCAGAATCTTTGCTTTATGAAGACTGACGACTGATTCAGCTAAACTTTCATAAATTTCGTTGATGATTTCATCTAATTCTTTTTCTTTTATTTCGTCGATTGTTGATGCGATTTTCTTTTTTGCAAAAAAGGACAGTCCTTTTGGTAACGCTTCGGCTTCTCTCTTTTTGGCTAATAATTCCTCATTGCCATTCTCCAGAAATACTTCAAAAACTTTCTGGTCAAGAAATGCTTTTATACCCCATTCCTGTCTTCCGCCAAGGAATTCCAGACTTTTTCTGAATCTTTCAAGATTATTGTATAAGGTTTCCTGAAGTTTTTCCCTGGTTTTGAAAATGACTCCAAATTGCATGGGAATTACAGGTATTAAGACAGAAGTTTTTGTCCTCATGGCCTGCTCAATTACTTCTTCATGAATTTGTGCCTTTCCTTTTATCCATTCCAGATCTTCTTCTGCCTTTTTCTGAATTTCCTCTGAACTAAATTCCTCGATGGATACTTCGCTGATGATGGCTTCCAAATCCATAAAAGGAAGGATTTTAATTTTTTCATCACCAGACATCGTCTTATGAACTTCAATCGTTTCGTTGCATTTAAGTCTGATACAATAAAGATATAATCCGGTTTCCATACAATTATTTTTGCTAAATGTAGTGTTGTTAATAGTCAATTGACATGGTTTTCCATTCCGATTTCATTGGATTTGATTCCGTTGATTCGGGAGCATGCATCTGGTTTGCTTTTGTATCATTGTAATCCTGAATTTCTTTCAGTCTGTCTTGCACAAACTCAAGTCTTAACAAAATCCTTATTTCTTCACTTTTTAGCCGGTTTCTTTCTTTTTCGAACATGTACAGTTTAATGAAGTCAGAATCCTCTTTGTTAGGTATTCCCGATCTATTGACATGCGGCATCGATTTGATGCTCTGAAGTCCTTTTATGGCGCTTGAAATAGGCATATTGAAATTATTTATATGAGTGAATAAATCGTCCTGAGAAATCGTTAGCAATTAAGATCGATCAGTTGGTTCACAATTATCCTTACTTTTTCCTGATTGGTTTTTGAGCCAACCCTGCTGGTTTCAGATGTAAGGATATCCTGACAAATCAATCGAAAAATTTCACTGTTTTTTGATGGAGAAGAGTTTAGCGTTGCAAGCGTTTTTGCAATCATTATTGAACCACGAACTGTTGGGTCAAATTCAGTTTTACCTGACTCACGTAAACCTCTTACAACCTTTACAATTTTCTCCGTATCTTCAAGAGAAAGGTCAGATTTTGCCATTGTGATTTTCAACTCAGTTTCATAATCAAAATGATCAAGATCCATGGTTACCATTCGGTCCCGCAGTGCATCCTGGGTGCGATTTACACCCGCATATTCTTCAGGATTTGAAGTAAAGATTGCGCAGAAATCAGGATGAACTTTCATGTAATAATCTTCTTCTTTCCCGGCCGAAGTGCTCATCATGCGTTCCTGAAGGATTGGCAATAAAATATTGTTGGCTTCAGCGCGTGAACGGGTAAATTCATCGTAGATCAATGTAAATCCGTTTTTTACAGCAATAGTTAAGCGATTGTTTACCCATTTTTTTTCCATATCCTCTTCTTGTTTGTGGACCGAATGGATAAATTTATCGTCCAGCTTTCGAAATCTGTATCCAGATTCGCTACCGACCAAATCAGATGTTTTGTACTCCGAATCACCATGAATGATGACAACTGGTCTTCCGATTTTACTGGCCAGATGCATGGCTACAGTTGTTTTTCCAGTTCCTGATGGTCCCCTGAAATGCACGGGAAATCCGGCTTTTATATAGGTAAGACCCCGTTCAGTAATGTTTTTAATGTACTCTGTCTCAACAAAATTGGCCATTTTGCGAGGTTCAAGTATCGTATTTGTTTCGTTATTGCTGCTCATGGTAGTTCGTTTGATGGATCGTTAATTAAATTCCTGTCTGGGCAATTGTTCTATTGTGTTTTTCAAGATTTTCCTGGCTTCCTCAATATCCTTTTTTGTCTGTTCTCTAAAAAGTAAAAAAGATGCCTTTCGGGTTTTAAACCTTTCAAGTGCCTCCTGTCTCTTCAGCAAACTTATCCTGATATTGTTTCTGGTATTGCTCATTAGATGTATCTTATTGCTTTTTGTTAAAACGCTGATTCGAAGTGACCTTGATGGTAATAAAACAATAAGTCACTTCGAACCAGTTAAATATTTATTGCTCATTTCATCGGGAAATAAATATTTTCCAGCTTTTGTACTTTACCTTCTTCCAACAGGCCTTTGGCCACAAACCCAAGTTTCATCCTGGTTTCACCAAGAGGTTGTTCCATTTCCGAAATTCTTAAGCCATTCGGATGTTTATTTATAAAATCAAGTACCTTTTCTTCCAGGGTCATAGTAACAACCGGTTTTGGCGGAGCTTCTACAGGTGTTTCGATTATGGCTTCAGCTACAACTTCAGCAATAACTTCTTTTTTTTCAAATCCCTTAGGTGGCTCAACAAGTGCTGATTTTCTTATTTTTGCAATTGCAGCCTGCATTTTGTTCCATTCAGCAGCAGCGCCTGCTCTATCCTTCGCATAATTTCCAAGCATTCCTGCAGTGGCTTTTTGTACTTCTTTTACTTCTTTCTGAATCCCTTTAATAGCAGAATGAATTTCTCTCATAACTCCATTGTAACTGCTGATTCGTTCAACTTCGCCTTTGGTAAGGTCTTTCTGCAACTTTTGGGCCATTCTCTGATTTTCTTTGCCGATTTCAGCTAATCTTTTTTGAAATCCTTGAAGTAGTACTCTGGTAAATTCCACCCGCTCAGTCAGGTTTTGACTTTGTTCTGCTTTAAGTTCAGCTGACATTTCCTGATGTTCTTTGTCGAATGCTGCGAGCATCTCATTAGTTTCTTTAAAAATCGATATTACTTCATCATTGATGTTATTAATATCGTCATTAATATCTTTCAGAAGGGTATTAAATTCAGTCATACGGACTTTTTCGTCTTCCATCCGTTCAGCTCTGTTTTGTGCAAAAGTTTGATTAAGCTCTTCAGCCATTTGAGATCTTTCAGTTTTGAATTCATTAATCAGGGTGAATGTAGAATTTTGAACGTCTACAACTTCTTGCTGAATGGTGGAGATAGAACTATGAATTCCAGTCATTAAGTCCTTGTAGGTAATCAAACGTTCTTTTTCACCTTGATTCAAATCATTCCGTAGTGCTTTGGCATTGGCGTTTAAAATGGCTGCCATTTCCTGGTGGTCCTTATGAAAGCCATCGAGAGTCTTCTGCACTTCGGTTACAAGTTCTTCATTTTCTTTGATTCTCTGCTTGAATGATGCAAGCATCTCTTCACTTAAATTTTTCATTTCTGATGATAGTCCCATTGTCATTTCTCCTATTGTTTTGTGAATAAATTAGTTTTGTATTAAATTAAGTTCTTTAATTAACTGGTTCTTTATCCTTTTTATATCGTTGATATGAATTTGATCGCCTTTGCCAAGTAAATTGTTTAGGCTCTCTATCATTCGGTTATGCAATTTTTGGAAATCATTGAATGATTTCATCACGGCCTCTTTTCTCATTTCCTGTAATTCTGTAATTCGTAAAAGTTGAACCTTTACCAGGGTAATTTTTTCGGTAACATCTGGGGAAGTTATATCTTTGATACCCAACAGACTTATTTTAAGTGTATGGGCTGTTTCTTTCTGAGCTTCAATAAAGGATAAAAATTGTGTTTCGGCTTCTTTTTCCTTTTGGTCAAGTGCGCAAAGAATACCTGACATCATGGTATTGTAATCTTTTTTACGGAGTGAACCATTTTTTGCAAGAGTTTCGCTGAGTTTGGAATTTAAAATATCCCGTTCTTTTCTAAGCTCATTTAATGAACTTTGAACGTTGTCGAATAAGAAATGACTTGATTCGGTAATGTTTTCTGACGATTGGAATGCAGTCTGAATTTTTTGAATCCTGGTTTCATAGGAATTTATGATGTTGTCAAAAAATCCATCTATGTTTAATTCAGGCTGGGTGTTCATTGCTTTGAGGTTTTAGTTTCTGAGGAGGAAAAAAATGAGTAATTCCTGGTAACTCATGCTTTTTGTTCCAATCCCGGGTATTAGGGAGGGACGGAAGGATGTTTAGCAAGAATAACTGCTTAACTGTAAAATTCCTTATGCGGCTTTAGCAGTTAATCCAATAGCTTCGGCATATTTCAGATAAGTTTCAACAGAAGCGACAACGATTCTTGCTTCGATAGCAAGTAATTCGATACCTACCAGTGATACTCTTACCCATGCATCAACAACAACACCTTTGTCAAGAATACGGTCAATTACTTCTACTAAGCTTGATGATCCGATTGTTTTTTCTACTGCCATAATTTAATTCTCCTATTATTCGTTAAGTTTTCCGTGCTTTGTTTCGAGTGACGGTTACCTCTTTTATAATTCAAAAAATCGAAATACTAAGCAGCTTTAGCTGTTAAGCCAATAGCTTCGGCATATTTCAGATAAGTCTCAACAGAAGCGACAACGATTCTTGCTTCTATAGCAAGTAATTCGATACCTACCAATGATACTCTTACCCATACATCAACAACAACACCTTTGTCAAGAATACGATCAATAACTTCCACTAAGCTTGATGATCCGATTGTTTTTTCTACTGCCATAACTTTAATCTCCTATTGTTAGTTAATAATATGCCGTGCTTTGAATAGAGGGACGGCTTACCTCTTTTTGATGTTCGTTAAACTTTGAGATGCGAAACCCTGATATCTGCCGGGTTCATCGTAGTCATGTTTAACTCTTGTGCCGGATGTATTCCAAAGGCCGTGCCGGAAATAATATACGACATGAAAACAACTGCTATTGACTCACTAATTACCTGTAGACTAGTGATGAAATAAAATATCAAATATTTAATGTTAAGCAATATATATATCAAATCAATGAAATTATATTATGTAATAATCAAAATAATCGCGTATCTACGTGAAAATGCTTGAAAATAAATGTGTGAAAATTGGCGATCTGATCTGAATGTAAGGAGGAGGATCTTATCCCAATCAGGAAGGAGTAAAAAAGTATGCCAATGGAACAGAAATAAGACTTTTCAGGAAATTATGATTTGGGTTTCGGGGTATAGAATCCCGTAAGCGCAATGATTTTTTTTGTTGAATCTGTTAAATTATATTTAAATGAGGAGAAGCACTGGAAGTATAGGAATTGTAAGGAGTTGTCACTTGCATTTATCTAAGAATAATACCAATGACCTATACCAATTCCTTATATTCAATACAATTTACCTTTATTATAAATACAGAAAGTCATCATTTTGTATTTATACAGTACTAAAAGAGTACTTAAACTAAAGTATTATATAGAGTCTATTAATTTAGTACACAAATATTTTTTAGTTCCTCATTTGGATAAAGGTAATGCAAGAACATCATCCAAAACTTTGCTTTTCTTTCTTTAAGCGTTTCGATATACCGATTATGTGTTATTCTTTTACGCATAAACCACCAGACCCTTTCAATCGGGTTTAGATCTGGCGAGTAAGGCGGCAAGAACATTAATTCCAGATGGTTCTCGTGTTCATGCAGAAATGGCTTCAACCTAAGGGCATGATGGTATCGAACATTATCAAGCACCAGAATAATCTTTTTCCCTTTATATGCCCGGACTACCTTCTTTAAATGCTTCTTGAAGGTAAGACTATTTCCCTTATCCGAAAAGGAAATAACAATTTGTCCGGAGTCCTGGTTGACTGTTCCAAATACGGTTTGCCTCTCTCGCCTTCTTTGTTTGCAGTGGACCTTAGGTTGCTTTCCTTTTATAGACCAACGATACGAAACAGTAGCTGTATTGCTTAAACTAAATTCATCTTCAAACAAAACAACTGTTTGTTCCGGATTCTCAATTCGTTTTTTTTAATGTCTCAGAGAAACTCTCTTGTGCCAACTGATCACTCTCAGGATAAGTACCCTTGCCTTTTTGATAAGTAAAACCAAGAGATTTTATGATATTGTAAATCTGAGCCTTTTTATAGCTGATGCCAAATTCGTTCTTTATATATTCCATTAATAATGGGCCTGTCCATGTTACTGTATTAAACCCATGATTCTCTGGTGTCTCATTGATCAAAACCTGACGAAGTCGTTCGTATTGTTCGTCAGATAATTGTGATTTTCTGCCTCTCCCTGGTTTGTCCCGTAATCCTTCGATCCCTTCTTGTTCAAATTGATGAACCCAGTTTGTTATTTGTTTGAAACTAGTATTGTATAACTCTTCCAACTTCCGGCTTGGTTTACCTAATGAAACCTGGTATACCGCATAAAGTCTGATCCCAATGGTGTAACGTTCATCATCTCGGAATAAACTCCTAATTTGATCTGATGAATAACCCTGAACTGTTAGTACATGTCGGCCCATAGCTTTGTAGTTTTTATTTCCTTAAAGCTAATAAATTATTGTGTAAAATAATATTAGACTCTATATAACTTAATAATTTGGGTATTTACTTAGTTATACTAATGAAAGACATAAGAATAATTGTTTTTCATTAGTGACCGATTAAAAATTGAACAAAGACATTTCGCTACTCTGTAGTTTCAGGTGTTCTTTGGTAACTATCTAACTAAAAATAAGCCGCTGCTCCTCAGCTATTCCTAAAGCGACAGAATCGCAAAATATATCCCTGATTACTCTTCGCTTTTATTGATGTTGATATTGTGCTTTTTCATTTTGCGGCTGAGTGCATCACGATGGATTCCAAGTGCATCAGCAGCAGCTTGCTGGTTGTAGTTGCAATTATGCAGTGCTTTACGGATTAATTTTATCTCCATTAATTTCAGATCGACTAAATCATCCTTTTGTGGAGTTACTTCTGGTCTTTGTGGTTTTACCCGGAAGTCATTTAATCCAAGTATTTCGCCTTTACAAAGCATAATCGCTCTTTCGGTCATGTTTTTCAGCTCCCTGACATTTCCCGGGAAATCATATTTAAGGAGTGCTTCAAAAACATCGTCTGTGATTTGAAGATTGAGTTTGTTAAATTTCGAAGCATAGCTGTTAATAAAATGGATAACCAGAGGTTTGATGTCTTCGGGTCGCTCCCGGAGTGGAGGAATATGAATATGAAGCGTATTGAGCCTATGAAGCAGGTCGAGCCTGAATTTTTTCTTTTCAACCCGTTTTTCAATATCATAATTAGTTGCTGAAATGATGCGAAAATCAGTATGGATCAGATTCGTGTCACCTACTCGGGTAACTACTTTTTCTTCAGTAGCACGCAAAATTTTTGCCTGAAGATTATATGGCATATCGGCAATTTCATCGAGGAACAATGTTCCTTTGTTACACACTTCAAAGTAACCCATCTTATCGCAGATGGCGCCTGTAAATGATCCTTTTTTATGTCCGAAGAATTCACTTTCCAAAAGTGTTTCGGTAATTGCACTGCTGTTGACGGCAGCAAAAACATGGTCTTTTCTTTCACTTAAATAATGAATAATCCGGGCAACATTCTCTTTTCCTGTACCACTTTCGCCAGTAATCAGAACATTGACATCGGGGTATTTAGCTGCAGTAACTGCCTGTTCCAGAACATCAAGAATCTGTGGACTAAGGCCAATAAACTGGCGATCTATCTTTTCTTCAAGCGTTTTTGAAATCAACGAATTTTTTTCTTCCATGAGTTTCAATTTCCGTTGCATCTGAAGATACTTTTGTGTTCGTTCAAGAGCAATCTGAATGTCGATAAACCGAAATGGTTTGCGTAAATAGTCAAAAGCCCCCAATCGTATCGCTTTAATCACTGTATCCATGTCACCATGAGCCGAAATGATGATGACTTCCATATTAGGATATTGGATTTTCACTTCCCTCAGAATATCCAGGCCATTAGCACCGGACAATCTTACATCAAGAATCAGTAAGTCGATTTCTCGCTCTTTTAATATTTTTTTTCCTTCTGCTACGGTGTTTGCTTCAAATGGTTCAAAATCTGAATCCTCGAAAAAACCGATTAATTCTTCAGTAAATTGCTTCTCATCATCAAGTATAAGAATTTTTATCTTTTCCTTTTTATCCATCTTTGTTGGTTTTTTGAAGTTCTAATACAAGTCTGATTTTTGTTCCATTCATTCCGTCACTTATAATGTCAATTGTTCCGTTCATTTCCTTTATAATCTGATAACAAATCGATAACCCAAGCCCGGTACCTTTCCCTTCTTCCTTGGTAGTATAGAATGGAAGCATGATATTGTGGATATCGTCATTGTCAATTCCAATTCCATTATCTGTAATTTCAATTATTAAAGATTGATTTTCACGATAAGTTTTGATTTCAACAAACATATTCTCAGACTCGTCCTGCTTGGTTTTCTTTTCAATCACGGCATCTTTGGCATTGGTGAGAAGATTAACGATAACCTGTTCAAATTTGTAGGTATTACCAACTAACTGAGGAATATTTTTATCGAGTTGAAGATATAAATTGATGCCAAGATGTTTAAATTGTTCTAATATCATAGAAGTGGCATTTTCGATGCTCGAATTAATATCGAAAGCCGTAAGAATATAATTGTCATCATTTCTTGAAAAGGCACGGACATGATCGATTATATTCCTGATCCGGGTGATATTATCGAATATTTTATCTGATTTGTTCTTAAGGAATTCGATGTCAATAGTATCAGTTTTATCGGTTTCAAACAGGATTTTATCCATTACCATTGAAATGATATTTAATGGTTGGTTAATCTCATGGGCAATTCCTGATGCCATTTCACCCAAATTGGCCATTCGGTCAGCATGAATCTGTTTGGTCTCTATCTTTTTACGCTGAGAAATATCCCGGATAATAATCATGAATGAAAGGGGTTCCCCATCAGGTGCCTGAATTAAAGTGGAGCTGATTTCACTGAAAAATGTAGATTGGCTTTTTTTTCTGATCTTCAATTCAACATTTTGGACCAGCCCTTCACTAACGGTTTTCTCGAATATATCAATTATTTTATTTCTTTCATCTAAAGGTATAAACTGGTAAAAATCTTTTCCAACCAAGTCATCCCTGCTATCTGCATCAAACAATTCCAGTCCAATTTCTGAAACTTCAGTAATGATCTTTCTCAGGTCGATTAATAAAATTCCGTCAGGCGAAGCATTCAACATAGTCCGGTACTTTTCTTCGCTTATTTTAAGTTCCTGTTCATTTTTCTTTCGTTCAGTGATATCTTGCACTGTACCAATATTCCGCACAGGATTTCCATGATTGTCAAATTTAATTCTACCTTCAGCATACAGGTTATGAATTGAGCCATCCCTGTGAATTACCCTGTATTCGAGTGAAGTAGAATTCCCCTTTTCCAAATTGTTATTCATGCTGTTCCGAAATAGTTCTAAATCGTCAGGATGAACTATCCTAAGGATTGACTCCGGTTTTCCATCATAATTATCTGGTTCAATATCAAAGACATGATACATCTCTTTCGACCACTTCACCAGATTTGTTTTCATATCCCATTCGAAACTTCCCATTTGTGCAATTCGTTGCGCTTCAGCCAGATTTGCTTCGCTGTTTCTTAGGATATCTTCGGCCAGTTTACGTTCTGTGATATCAACCATGAAGGTCAGAAAATATTTATTTCCCTGGCTTTCAATAATTTCACCTGAGAAAAGTCCATCCAGTATTTCCCCTGATTTGGTAACTACTTCCAATTCCATGTTATGCATTCGACCTGTATCTGACAATAAGACTGCTGCATTTCTCTGTTTTTCTGATTCAATAAAAAGGCCTACTTCTAATGTGGTCTTTCCGATGATTTCTTCTTTGGAATACCCTGTTTTAGCCAGAAAAGTATCATTTACATCTGTGAAAATGCCTTCAGGAATAGTAGAGATTGCAATCAGCGCAGGATTGCTCTGGAAAATTTTATTGAATTTTTGTAGTGCTTCTTGTTCAACGCTCAAATTTTTAATATATCCGAAAATACAATCTCTATTATTCCATTTCCCCAACCTTACACGTGTTTCTACAGGTATCTTTGATCCGTTTTTCCTGATCAAAGGTAATGGACATGATTCACGTTTTCCTGCGATCATCTCTACAAATATCTGTTCTGCCTCAGCGCGCATTTCTGCCGGATTGAGATCCAATACATACATTTCCTGGAGTTCAGATTTTGTATATCCAATTGCATTGCACAAAGTATTATTGGCATAAATGATTTCACCCTGCATATTTCCAACCACAACCATATCGCTCAGGTTTTCGAAGAAACTGCGGAAATTGGTTTCACTTGATTTTAATTTTTGTTCAAGTAATTTTTGTTCAGTAATGTCCCAATTGGTGCCAATCATTTGCCTGGGTTTGCCGTTGCTGTCGCGCACTACTATTGCAATTGCGCGGATATTATGAATAGTTCCATCAGGCCAGCATACCCTAAACTCTGTATCAAACTCCTGCTTTCCATCAATCGCCAATTGATGTTCTAAAATAATACGAGCCTTATCTTCAGGATGAATTCCGGCAAGCCATGTCGCATACCCAAGTTTGAGATCTTTTTTATCCAGGCCATAGAGTAGGAACATATGTTCGTCCCAGATAAGTTCATTTGTTTCAATATTCATTTCCCACACGCCTACTCCTCCGGCACGCGTGGCCAATGCCAAACGGGTAGATATTTTTTTGAGTGTGGATTCGCTTTCTTTCAACAAGTTCTCGGTCAGCTTCCGTTCTGTGATATCAACCACATTTAAGAGACATTGTTCGTTATTTGTATCGAATATACCTTCGATATGTACATTTATTAGATGATTATCAGTAACATGTATGATTACCTCACAGGTTTGTTTGGCTTTGGTTTCAATAATTTTCAGGAAAAAGGCATTGAAAACCGGCAGTGTATCCTTTGAGATAAAATAACCAAAGTGACTGCCTATTAAACTTAAACGCTCTTTGCTGATCATAGTGGCCCCACTATGATTTAGCTCTTTAATCTTTTTGTCTACTGAAAGGGTAAAATACCCGGATGGTGCAAAATCGTATAACTCCGTGTATTTGTGAGAAACTATTTCGGCTAGCTTTCTGGCGAGTTTGACCTCGTCGTACTGCATTTCCAGTTCAATCTGGTGCGCCCTTAAAGCTTCCTCCAGTTCCATTTTGGCAGTGATATCTTTGGTAAAAAAAAGAAATCGGTTTTGACTTAAACTGACACCATCCAAAGCTAACCACCGCTTGATTCCACTTTTATGTTTGAATGACAAATTGGTCTTTAACGAGCCGGTTTTCAGCATATTATCAAAATGATCCAGCTCGGGTTTAACAGACTCCTCAGGTAGAATGTCTGAAATCCACATTTCAAGTAGATCTTCTTTTGAATATCCTGTGATTTGGCATGCTGCCGGGTTCACTTCGAAGAATTTGCCTTTTTCATTAGTAACAAACACGCCATCCGGAGCATTATCAATGTAACTGCGGTATTTTTCTTCACTGGTTTTAAGGGCGGCGTTAAGCCAGATTAATTTCTCTGCATTTTTTTCGAGAAGCAATGCTTCTCTGATAATTGTCTGTTTGTTATTAAACAAGTCAAGAAAAACATTAACCTTACTCAGCAGAATACTATTGTTAACCGGCTTAAATATATAATCTACTGCCCCTGAACCATATCCCTGAAACACGTCTAATTCATTAATATGGTTTGCTGTTACAAAAATGATAGGTACCTTATTATTGCCTCTTTCCTCATTAATTTTCAAGGCTAGTTCAAACCCATCCATTATGGGCATCTGAATATCTAAAATTGCCAGCGCCAATTCCAGATCCTGGGTTCTCTCCAGGGCATCATATCCCGACTCAGATAGTATAAGATTAACATCCAAATCGCTTAAAATAATTTTAAGGTATGTTAAGTTGACTAAATTGTCATCGACAATGAGTAAATTTGGTAAAGTATTCACGAAAAAACATTTGAGTTAATGGTTCGTTATCTTCGCATTCCCTTGAAATTCACAAGCAATGAGGTATCAACGTCAAACATATTATTCGCATAATATACAACAGCTCAATCCAAATTTACTTTCTTTCGTTGCCATCTCGAAAATAAATTTAAAGACCTACTGAATATATTAATTAAAAATTTGACAATTACCCTAAATTCGACTTCAAAATTGGGAAAATTTTATGAATAAAATAAATAGTTGCCATAAAATTTCCTCAATGTTCTGTATTTATGCAAAAGCCACTGTTTTGATCAAATTTTTATATTTGAACGAAATAATTTTTGAGGTTCTTACTACAAGGAACTTTAAAAGCTTAAATCGGGATAATAATAAATGGAATATACTCTATCATGCTGATAAGGGCAGAATTCAGGCAATTTCAATCCAGGTTCAATGGCTTACCCCTTAGTAATTGACACGAAATGCGATCAGCTGAGTTGCCTGTTGAGTTTAATTTCGAAGCAAGTCCCTTTGTTTTGGGTGCTCGAGACATTAATTTCGGCACCATGCAGTTCAATGATTTTGGCAACTATCGCAAGGCCAATCCCGAAGCCACCAATGTATTTAACATTTTCACCCCGACGGAAGGGTTTAAAAATATTCTCCATTTCACTGTCTGGCACTCCAATCCCGTGATCAGATATGCTGATAGACAGATATTTAGCTTCCATTGATAGCTTAACTTCCACCTCGCCGTTCGAAAATTTACAGGCATTGTCAATCAGGTTCTTAAAGGCAATTTCGAGTAGACCTGAGTTCCCGATGATTAGCAAATCGCTTTCGTTATCCGAATAATCGATCTTTGGAAGTATCTTCCTTCCTGGGTATTTGGTTTTTATTTCCTGTATGGCACTAAATATCAGCTCATCAATTCGTAGGGGTGACAGGAAGATTCGTGTATCACGGTTTAGTTGAGCCAGTTCTAGCAAACTGTTCAATAAGGCATTGAGTTTACGTAGGTCATCGACCATTCCTGAAATGTGTTTGACGTATTCTTCTTGTGTTCGCTCCTTCCCGAGAATGTATTCGGATTCGGCTATAATAATAGCGAGTGGTGTACGTAATTCGTGTGAGGCATTCGAAACAAACTCATTCTGGCTATTAAAAACCAGTTCAAGATCTGATAACATTTGATTGAATGTGATCGCTAGCTGTTCAATTTCATCTCTCCCGCGACCTTCGTTTAACCGACTACTCAGCTTTGAGGAGTTAATCTCTTTTACCTCCGTTATAATATCCGATATGGGTTTTATGGCCAGTTTCGAGAAGAAATAGGAGGCAGAAATGCAGAGCGAGACACTGAAAAGAATACTCCAGAATAGAATGGTGCGCATCTCAATCAGGTTTTGTGCACGCGAGTTATCGTAAGCCAGCACATAAACATGGTAAGCATTATTCTTTATCCGGTGATTATAGCTTACCCCGTCTTTTTCACCAATGGCAAAATAGTTCGGACTTGAATTATACGACTTTTCCAGAAGCATTTTAGCCGATAGATAGTGGGTATTATTGCTGTATATCAGGTTGTTTGATGAATCGGTAAGTGCAATTTCCTCCTCGATAAGTGAGCTGGTAGTTTCATGGATTTTCTTTAAAAGCGTTGAGTCAACTCCTTCAACACTAATTAATAAAATAGCTGTGTTTTGTGCCTTTTCTAAAAGAAGTTCTCTGAATTTTGACCGTTGGCTTGTGTACGAGAGATAATAAACCAGTAAAGAAAAGAAAAAGAGAATTCCGATGACAACTAATGTAAACTGGACGGATAACCTGATTTTTATACTCATAGGATACGTGTATATGAAGGACAGTTCCAAAGATACTCAAATGCTAATACTAGATAACAGAAACTAACAATCTATGGAGTATACTATAAACGAAAGATAATGAATATTAATCCGGAATCACAGTTCTTTTTCGCTGCAATAAAAGCCAAAGCCAAATTTAGTGTGGATAATCTTTGGCTCAAAGTCCTTATCAATCTTCTTTCGCAGGTAATTTACATACACATCAATAATATTTGTTCCGGTTTCAAAATCAAGGTCCCAGACCTTCTCGATGATAAATTCGCGTGACAGAAGTTTATCCTTATTCAGGAGAAAGGTTCTCATAAGGGCAAATTCTTTCGAAGTCAGATCAATTTTCTTACCTGAACGGGTAGCCGTTTTTGTATCCAGATCCATTTCAAAGTCGGCAATCTTTAACTTACGGGTCTCAGGAACAGTAATGTTTTTTCGCTTCAGGAAAACATTGATCCGCGCAAGCAATTCTCTGAAATCAACAGGTTTCAAAACGTAATCATCAGCCCCTGCCTCGAATCCGATCAGTTTATTTTCCTGGGTACCAAAGGCGGTAAGCATGATGATCGGAATTTTACTGTTCGTTTTCCTGATTTCCTTGCATAACTCATATCCATTCATCAGGGGTAAACCAATATCAAGAATAATGAGATCAAAATTGGAGTTTTCCATCATCCTTTTCCCCACATATCCATCATTGGCAACCTCTGCTTTAAAACCTGATTCCTGCAATTGCTTTTGAAGAATTTCAGCCAGTCTCAATTCATCTTCCACAATTAAGATATGAGCTTCAAACATATTATTCGGTTTTTGTGACAAAACTAAGATACAATCACCAATAAATCTCGATTCTAATAAGATTTTAATAACATTCTAACTACACTCTAACCGACTAATAGAAATTAGAGCCGTAGATTTGCTTTGTGTATTGGAAGAACCTTTTTATTTGAACGTTTCAATGTATAAACAGTTTCCGAATTCATAGTTAAAGTTTTTTGATTGCACGATTTGATTGGTTTTATAATATAACTTCTACTCAGTTTTTAGGTTTTCTCTTTTAGTCTGTAAGGAAAGTGCAGGCACACGGAAATTTCAAAAATACCGCAGACCGAATCTGCGGTATTTTGATTTTATAGCCTGTAGGCTTTCTGGATAAGGAAGTTCTAATCAACGATAAATCCTACCGAATCTTCCTGAGTTTATTTCTGTTTTGCCTGTTGGCTAAGTTATTAAGCAATTTCTTCTTTAATTACTTTGACAATGCTTTCAATCCAGCTTCCCATGCAGGATGCGCCTTTATCCAACTGCTCTTAAAGAATTTGTCACTGATATTTGATTCAAGTATTCCTGCCGACCCTGCGAAACTTTTTAACGTACTTGCTGTACCCGCATCCTTGATCCATTTATCCTTTATACTAGCCCAACCCTTAATCATTGCGGAAGGAAGCAATCCTCCCTGTAGTGTTTGCAGTGCTTTCCCTGCACCTGCAGCGTCTTTCACGGAACTTATACTGCTCAGAAAGCTGCCTTTATTCTTTTTAAACGAATCGGTGAAGGCTGTGTCTGAGATGTTGTTGGTGAGTGTTGAAATCAGACTCCCCGGATTGACCTGATCTGTAACTGTGGCAGTTTCGCTTTTAACGCTTTGTTGTGCCTTTGACAGATCCGCTTTTGTAGGAAGTTTTGGAAGTTGTGCCTGTACGATACTCACAAAAAGGATTACAACAAGGAATGCAATTGATTTTTTCATTTGGATTTTTTTTAATGATTAAAAATAGTAACAACTCGTGTTAACAAAACATACCAAAATTGGTTTGTTACTTATTTGAATAAATATGATTAAAGATAATTCTTTTTGACCATATTGATTCATCATTCTTCTTTTAGGATTGAGTCTTCCATTCTTTGAGGCAAAGAACGACTTTTCAGAGTAGATTCCAATTTGCAGTTTTATTATCCATAAAAGGTAACAAAGTATTGTTATATAAATAAAATGTGTAACTTTATTCTATTCAATGTATCCTTTAATGCAAAATGAAACCTACAAAAAAAGAACAACTGGAGCTTACGGCCAAAGAGCTTTTCTGGAAGCATGGATTCAAAAAAGTATCCATTGACGAGATCTGCCGAAAAGCAAACGTAAGCCGTAAAACCTATTATACTTTCTATGAAAATAAAACTGCTTTGGTCATTTTTATTCTCAAGACTATGGTAGAAGAGATCAAGACATCTTATCTAAAGATCTTCGAGGACGACATTCCTTTTACTGAAAAAATGGAGAAGATGCTGGTCTTGAAACTTAAAATGAGTGAAAGCTTATCGATGGAGTTTGTGGCCGATTTCTACAATCCTGATGCCGGTGAAGTTCTTGAATATTTTACAAAAATGACTGAAGAATCAATCGCATCCTCAAGGGATTTTTTCCGCAAGGCTCAGGAGAAAGGTGAAATAAATCCAAACCTGAATCTGGATTACCTGATCTGGCTGATACAGCGGGCAATGGAACTTTGCAGTTCGCCCGAATTACTGAAAATGTTTCCAACTGCCGAATCCATGACCAGGCAAATATCTGAATCCATATTGTATGGCATTATGCCAGTTAAGACCAATTTACAATCATGAGGCTGAAAATACCGGTAACCCTCATTTTGTGGCTTTGCTTCTTCTGCTTATCTGCACAGGAAGACTCAACCAAAATAACTTTTAATGGTCAGGTTACCGGTTGGGGTATCGGGCAATTCCAAAATCCTTTTGGCATGCAGTTTGGAGGGCGTTTCGTCCCGACCTTGCTGGGCGATTTGAAATTGGCGTCGACTACAAAGCTGGATTTTGAAGCCTCTATGAACATCAATGGCTCAGCAAACTTCACTGGATTACGATATGATAGTGTTATGGGTAAGTTGAAGCCCTATCGGGTCTGGGTTCGCTATTCAACCGGGAGATGGGAAGTACGTCTGGGTCTGCAGAAAATCAATTTCGGGAGTGCAAAGCTCTTCCGCCCCTTGATGTGGTTTGATGGCCTCGATGTACGCGATCCATTGCAACTGACCGATGGAGTGTATGGTGCTTTGGGGAGATATTATTTTAAGAATAATGCCAACATATGGTTGTGGTCCCTGATTGGCAATAAGAAGCCCAAAGGGTTTGAAACAATCGGCAGCGATAAGTGGAATCCTGAACTTGGCGGACGATTCCAGATGCCTGCCGGGCCCGGTCAACTGGCAGTAAGCACCAATTACAGAAAGGTGAATGTACACAATTCAAACCTGATAGCTCCTGAGGGTAATTTATTAAATGAATCACGCATTGGTCTGGATGGTAAATGGGATCTGGGCATAGGCTTATGGTTTGAATCAAGTGTAACCAATCTGCAGGCAAATGTGGACAAGCTTCCAACTGTTCAGGATGCCTGGAATCTGGGCGTAGATTATACTTTTGGAGTAGGAAACGGACTTGGAGCAACCCTTGAATATTTCAGATACCATACCGGAGATCAGTTCCTGATGAATGGGACCACCCTAAACCTGGTGGGAACTTTGTTTACCTATCCTGTTTCAATACTTGATAACCTTTCAGCCATGGTATTTTATCTCCCGGGACGCAATCTGGTGTATAATTATCTGAACTGGACCCGCACTTACGATAACTGGACCCTTTATGCCATCGGCTACTGGAATCCGCTTAATGTTCAACTTATTACTTCCCAGTCACAGGGAAATAATCTTTTTGCAGGAAGAGGGATACAGTTAATGGTGAATTATAATTTCTGATAAATTACGAATTGCACAAATTAGGACGAATTGCACGAATTACGAATTACATGAAACATAGTATATGAAGACAATCGTTGAAGTTAAAAACCTGGTAAAGAAGTTTCCCATTGGGACGGGGTTCTTTACTGCCTTAAAAGGCGTGAATCTTGTCTTTACAGAAGGTGAGTTTGCAGGATTGGTTGGACCCAGCGGATCAGGTAAAACCACATTGCTGAATATTATTGGAACCCTGGATATACCTTCTGAGGGTGAGGTTATTGTATTGAGCAAATCTGTCGGACAACTGACCCCCAAAGAAGCGGCCCTGTTGCGGAAGGAAGAACTTGGTTTTATCTTTCAGAATTATAACCTGTTGCAGGTTTATACGGTATACGAGAATGTTGAATTTCCTTTGTTGCTGCTGAATATGAATGCAGAGGATAGAAAGCAACGCGTAATGGAAACCCTCGAATGGGTTGGCCTGACCGAGAAAGTCAACTCCCGTCCTTCTCAGCTATCCGGAGGGGAATGTCAGCGAGTGGCTATTGCCAGGGCCATGGTCAAACGACCACAGCTCGTTCTGGCTGACGAACCAACGGCCAACCTGGATGCTGCCAACTCGCACAATATCCTGCAAACGATGGAAAAACTCAACAGGGAACTGAATACAACCTTTATTTTCGCAACCCACGATGAAAAGGTGATAGGATACCTGCACCGCATCATCCGGCTGGCAGATGGGAAGATTGTTTCTGATGAACAGGTAAAAAGAGAATGAGACAGGAAAAAGGAATAAGGATAAAGGAAGCAGTAACGATGAAAAGGATAGAATATAAAGGATAAATTTCAATCCCTATCCTGCAAAATCAACTGCGAAGCAATCCGTGTAATCTGTGTAATCCGATTTAATCCGTGTAATCTGTTCCTTAGTGTAATTCGTAATAATTCGTGTAATTCGTGATAGATATGACAATGATAAAAATGGCTTTGCGTAGTTTAATCGGCAACGGGCTGAAAACCTGGCTCAACGTGTTTGTGCTGTCTTTCACCTTCGTCTTGATTATTTTTATGCAGGGACTGCTCGAAGGCTGGAACCGTCAGGCAGTGACCGATACGGTGACCTGGGAGATTGCCGGAGGACAATACTGGAGTGAGAAATACGACCCTTACGATCCTTTCTCCATCGATTCAAGCGCTGCGGTGTTGCCGTCATCTTTTAAAAATGAATATGAAGCCCATCAGATTGAACCTGTTTTATATGCCAAAGGCACCATTTATCCCGGTGGGCGTATGCAGGGTGTTCTGCTCAAAGGCATTCGTCCCGATCAGAAATTACTGGCCCTGCCCACCTACCTGTTAAAAGGCGACGGATCGGATGTTCCCGTCATCATGGGTGCTCACATGGCCAAACAGGCCAATCTTAAGGTAAACGACCTGGTAACCCTTCGTTGGCGCGATGTGAACGGGACCTTTGAAGCCATCGATATCCGTGTGGCAGGTATATTCAGAACGACCGTCCCAACGGTTGATGTAGGACAAATCTGGCTACCTTTGGACCAATTGCAGAAAATGACACTACAGCCCAATGCTTCTACAATTCTGATCACAAAAGGCGAGATCCCCATACAAAAGCTCACCGCCTGGCCCTTCAAGGATCAAACCGAACTGACCAAACAAACCGAGGCAATGATTCAGGCCAAATCAAAAGGCTACAATGTGTTTTATTTCATATTCTTTACCATGGCTTTGATAGCTATATTCGACACTCAGGTTCTATCCATTTTCCGCCGGCAACGCGAGATTGGCACACTCGTTGCATTGGGTATGACTCAAAAACAGGTAGTCTCTCTTTTTACCCTCGAAGGAACCATGAATGCCCTGCTGGCCGTTATCGTTGGAACCATCTGGGGTCTGCCACTTTTCATTGCCTTTGCAGTTTATGGTATTCACATTCCAATGGATGCAACCAGTTTTGGTATTCCGGTAGCCGATAAAATGTATCCTGCCTATACGCTTAAACTGATTGTCGGAACCATCTCGTTAATCATGCTAATAACCGCTTTGGTCAGTTACATGCCCGCACGTAAAATTGCCCGCATGAACCCAACCGATGCCATAAGGGGGAAAGCTTTATGATCAAATTCTTGTTTAAAGGTCTGATGCGTGACAAATCACGTAGTCTTATACCCATTATTGTGGTGGCGATGGGTGTAATCATGACTGTATTTCTGCAGTCCCTGCTTAGCGGAGTAATCGGTGACAGCATCGAATCAACAGCAAATTTCACAACCGGGCATGTCAAAGTGATGACCCGTCCCTACAATGAAAACATGTCCCAGCTGCCCAACGATCTGGCCCTGGTAGGTGTCGATTCCCTGAAGCAAAGTTTACAAAAACAGTTTCCATCCATAACCTGGGCAGAACGTATTCAGTTCGGTGGTTTGCTCGATGCTCCCGATAGCCAGGGACATACCCGTTCACAGGGAAACGTATCGGGAATGGGTATTCGTTTAATGAATTCAACGGAGGAAATCAAGAGGATGAACTTAGGTCCGACTCTGGTAAGCGGGAGTTTCCCTTCCCGTAAGGGTGAAATGTTGTTGAGTGACGAGTTGTTCCATAAGATGAAACTGAAAATGGGAGATAAAGTTACTCTTATTTCCAGCGGAATGTATGGTGACATGGCGATGTACAACTTCACCGTGTGTGGTACCTTACATTTTGGTATTTCCATACTCGACAGAGGAACTATGATTGCCGATATTGAAGATGTACGTACGGCCCTGAATATGGAAAATGCTGCAGGAGAAATCCTGGGATTCTTTACCGATGAGCGATACGACAACAAGCTGGCCCACCAGGCGGCTTCAGCTTTCAATGCTCAATACGTTAACTCTAAAGATAAATTTGCACCCGTGATGATACCCTTGTCCGACATGAACGACATGGGATTCATGGTGGCCTATTCTGAAAACATACAGACGATTATCATACTGGTATTTTTAATCGCCATGTCCATTGTATTGTGGAATGCGGGACTGCTTGGCGGGCTGCGTCGCTATGGCGAATTCGGCTTGCGGCTTGCAATCGGCGAAAGCAAGCACGAGGTCTATCGCACCATTGTGGCAGAGTCTTTGCTGGTTGGAATTGTAGGTTCGTTGATTGGAGTAGTGCTTGGCTTATTGTTGTCGTGGTACATGCAAAAAGTTGGGATTAATCTGGGCAATATGTTGAAAGATTCAAACTTCCTGATGTCATCTGTCATGCGTGCCCATATCAACCTTACAACCTGGTACATTGGCTTTGTCCCCGGCATATTTTCAACCGTTATCGGCGCCATGCTTGCCGGTATAGGCATCTACAAACGGCAAACCGCCAACCTGTTCAAGGAACTTGAGGGATAAGAAGATTCGTGTAATTCGTATTAATTCGTGAAATTATGAAATTGAAATTAAGTATACTATTATTGCTGCTATCAGCATTCTCCTTTGCCCAGAATTACCCTTTAGGCAAAACCATTCTGGATAAAGTGGACAATAACATGTCTTCCAAAACACGGGTATTGACTGCTTCCATGGAAGTAGGAACGGAGCGTACCAAGCGTACCATGGTGTCGAAAACCTATGGAGAAGGCGATCATAAAGCGTTTACCGAATACCTGGCTCCTGCCCGTGAAAAAGGCACCAAGATGCTTAAGCTTGAAAACCAACTTTGGATTTATTCCCCGGCTACCGATCGTACAGTTCAGATTTCAGGACACATGCTGCGCCAGTCTGTGATGGGCAGCGATATGTCGTATGAAGATATGATGAACGACAAGCCACTCCTGGAACAATACAAAGCCGAAGTGACCGGTACGGAGACCATTGATGGTACCAAATGTTGGGTGGTAAATCTTACGGCCATTATACCTGATGTCAATTATTTTACCCGTAAGATATGGGTTGATACCGAACGCTTCGTCCCCATAAAGGAAGATATGTTTGCCAAGAGCGGTAAACTGCTCAAGCGGATTACCTTTTCCAGTGTCCAAAAGGTTCAGGGACGGTGGTACCCCATGTCATTTGTTTATAAAGATATGCTAAAAGAAGGCCCGGGAACAAAAATGACTATCCAGGAAATTCAACTCGATGTCCCCATCCCGGAAAGCTATTTTAATCTGAGTAGTCTGAAGTAATGACTAGTGTTCTATAACAATTTGCAGGAAAAAACAATTGCATTTCTGAGTATCACTAATGTGCTTTGTCCCGTTAGGGACACCCACCTGCCATCAGGCAGGGAATATTTATAGAATATATCAATTCACGTCAAGCTTCCTTGTCCCTTTAAGGACAAAATAATAACATTCGAACATTAATTACCATCTGATCAAATGTCGCGTACCTAAAGGCACGCTGCATTTCAGACTGTTTCCTTTCTATAAATATCCTGTACCTAAAGGCACAAAAGCCTTGCATCTATTAATTTTGTGGATAACCAATCCATGATAACTTCCATATCATTGGATGTAACGGAGGTAACAAGCGATCTGCTTATTTCTTTTGCAATTCCTCCAGAAGCTTGTCCCCTTCAGCATAATCCCATCCGTCCTTCATGGCAATGCTTTTCCCTTGCTTCAACAGTTGGATGGCGTCCTGCTTGTTGTTTATTTTCAGATCAAGCTTTGCACCTAAAATACAAGTACCGTATTCCTTCTGTAATTCCAGCGACCTCTTCGTCCATTTAACCGCCTCAGCTATAGCGGCAGAATCCGAAACATGATTAAGATATACATTGGCTATTTCAATCAGTCGTGAATAACTATTCCAGTCATAAGTCCCTACCGATGATAAAGTTGTTTTCTGATAGGCCTTCCAGTTGCCCGTCGATTCAGACAACAGGATATCAAAGTAGAAGAGGACAGAATCAACCTGATACAGGTGAATTGCCGCTGCCGGTTCCCGTTTAATAAAATAGTTAACGGTATCTTTGGCCATCACCAACGGATTCAGCATTTCTTTTACCAGGTAGATAATCTTCCTTTCAACTCTATCCGGCGAAGTAATTGCCGCAAATTCTTTCTGATGACTCAGCACAAATTGAAATTCACGCGAATTGATATCTGTAATACCATTGGAGATGATCATCCAGTTTTTTTCAGTGAGTAATTGTTTTTCGCTTTGTGTGGCAAAATAGGCTTTAACCATCGACGAACAATCCAATCCCCCTTTACGGAGGGCCCTCAGGTAACGTAAGCAATTATCTGAGTTGCTTACATCGTTTTCAAATTGCTGTTTCAAATGGGGCAATTGTTTCTCAGGCTGAAGGGCATACATCCCTTCCGAGATAAATTGGGCTGCTTTAAACTCCCCGGTCATTCGGTATAGTGTGGTTCCCTGGCTGTCAAAAAAGATGAAAGTGGGATATGATTCAATCATTAAACTTTTGTGAAGCTCCACTCCTTCGCCTTTCTCCATATCCTGGGCGACACAGATAAAGTGCTCATTATAGAAATCGGCGACCCCGGGATCAGTAAACACCGTTTTTCGCATCGCGGCGCAATGAGGGCACCAACTGGCATAACACATCATCAGCACCGGTTTGTGCTCAACTTTCGACCGTTCTAGTGCTGCCGCAAGACCAATTTCTTCCAGATGAAACATTTGCTGTGCAGAAACAGTTTGTCCTGTTGCAAAAATAATTAGCAGGCCGATAACTCTGATCATATGATTCATATCCCTAATCTTTTAAATACCGGGCAAGGACACCCTGAAGGGTAAATATATTCAATTTCTACGAATAAAATGATTTTCAAAAGTGGCATCAAGATTCATACCACTAAATTCGTTTGCATCCATCTTTCTTAAACCCGGTATAGTTTGATTTGTTTTTTGTTTGTAAATTTGAAATGGATTCCCAATCAGGAAAGACTCATTTTCGAGTTCGTCCTGAGTGCTTGAAACCATTCGTTTAAGTTTAATTAATCTGAAAGAAATAATCTTATCATGGCACAACTTACGCAGGAAATGAAGGAAATGATTATGACCCAGCAGTGTTTTCTGGCCACAGTCAGCAAGGAAGGTAATCCGAACAACGCCCCCAAGCGTTCAACACGGGTTTTCGATGATGAGACCCTGATCTTTAGCGAAGGTACTGGCGGTGCGACCTATCTGAATATACTGGATGGATCGAAAGTAGCCGTGGCTGTCGTGAACAGGGACATTCTTGAAGGATACCGGTTTTTGGGTACTCCTGAAGTTTTAACCGTGGGCGCTATCTATGATAAGTCGGCTGAAATGTCTTTAAAAAACGGCATGCCTAAACCCAAAGCCGTGATCCTGATTCATATCGATGAAATATACAGCCTGAAACCAGGCCCGATGGCTGGTAAAAGGATTGGATAAATAACACAACCCTTTTCGGATACTGAATCGACTTTGCTCCTGAAACCTTAAATTATAGTACCCCTTCAGGCGGAAGGAGTAATTTTCAATGCCGCAGATCAGAACTAACCTGAGTTCGACCTGCACATGACATAGAACTCATTATCCATCAGCCAAAACGGCACTATAGGAATTCATTCGTTCATTCTGCCATCCGGCAGGATGGAATCCCTAACGCTTTCCATTCGTTCTCTTCATTGGTCCCGGGACTTTCAGCCCTCACGCTCTATTCAGGGGAGATTTCGCTGTATCCGTTACACCTCAGGAGTTTACCCTGTTGCTATCCGGGCTTAGGCATAGGTATATCTTAAGTATAGAATCAGATTAGGTTATGTGTACCTTATTTATTCCTGAACACACAAGGTATACACAAGGTATACACAAGGTATACACAAGGTATACACAAGGTATACACAAGGTGAAGCTTTGAGGGTACCCGTTTAAGGCCTGAAGAGGAGTCCTGGTTCACCCAATTCGGAAACTTCAGACAATTTCGAATAAATCAAAATCAACTCTATGAAGGTGTCAACTAATAGTATAGATTTGTAAATTCAATAACGTCTGTATGAAGCTAAAGTCATTTGTTTTCATGCAATTGATGCTTTGTCTGATTTTTACCTCAGCATCAGGTCAGCCATCACTTTTTACACCAAAAGGAATTGGTGGTGGCGGGGCTTTATTCTTTCCAAAGATTAATCCTGCAAATGATAATGAGTTTTATGTGAGTTGCGATATGAGTGAACTTTTTCATAGCACGGACTATGGAAAATCCTATTCGCAAATTCCTTTCTCCAAACTTCAGGTGTTCAGTACTTCAACTTATGAATATACCAATAACCCGAATATTGCTTATTGTAATGCCAATGATGGGAATTCAGGCTATCCTGTAAAAACTATTGATGGTGGTAACACCTGGAATGCAATAACAAGTTATTCAGTCTCAGATTATGGGAATGTCTACCGGATAGTTGCCAATTATAACAATCCCAATCAACTGATTATTGGGGCTTATGGTACTATTTTGTTTTCCGGCGATGGCGGCACAAGCTTCAGGATAGTAAAGAATGCAGCGAGTAATGGAGCAGGTTTAATTTTAGGGGGCGTTTTCTGGGATGAAAGTTCGATCTATATTGGAACCAATGATGGTCTGATCAGGTCTGATGATTCAGGTTTAACATTTACTGTTCAGAATACTTCAGGTATTGCTTCAGGACAATTGATCTGGAATTTTGTCGGGGCGAAAAATGGCGGGACTACCCGATTTGCCTGTATTACAGCAAATGTCGCCGATACGTATAATGGGGTGATGCCCTGGGATTATTACAACTTCGCCAAAGGAGTATATACCATGGACAATGATAATGGAACGTGGGTCTCCAGATCAACTGGTCTCGATTTTACTAATGATTTTGTGATGTATGCAGGTATGGCTGAAAATGATATTAATACGATTTATCTGGGCGGACACGATAATTCATTAGGCGCTCCATTGGTATACAAATCTACTGATGCCGGTTTGAGCTGGTCAAAAGTCTTCAAGACCAGTAATAACTCGAATATTACAACGGGATGGGAGGGTACAGGTGGAGATAAGGCCTGGAGTTGGAGCGAAACCTGTTTTGGTATTAGTGTTGCACCCAATAATTCGAAGAAAGTTCTGTTTGGCAGTTTTAGCAACGTTGAAGCCACATCCGATGGCGGGGATAGCTGGACACAGGCGTATGTAAGCGCCAACGACCAACATCCGGCAGGAGCAACTACTCCGGCCAAACAGTCCTATACCAGCATCGGCCTTGAAAACACGACCTGCTGGCAGGTTCAATGGATCGATGCAAATAATATGATGGCCTGTTTCAGTGATATCGGAGGCATAAGAAGTGTTGATGGGGGAAATAAATGGAGTTTCAATTATAGTGGATTCTCTGTAAATTCATTATACAGGATTGTTAAAACCGGTAATGGAAACCTGTATGGCGCCTGCTCCAATATTCATGATATGTACCAAAGTACCCGCTTGGCCGATGCACAATTGGATGCGTCAGATGGTAATGGTAAAATTGTGCGTTCGACAGATAACGGCGCTACCTGGACAACTCTGCACAGTTTTGGACATCCTGTTTACTGGCTGGAAAAGGATCCAAATAATCCGGAAAGAATGTATGCTTCAGTAATTCATTTTGGTGGGACACAAGGATCTCAGGCCGGTGGAATTTATATTACCAATAATCTGTCTGCCGGAGCAACATCAACCTGGACCAAGCTTCCCAATCCGCCACGGACTGAAGGTCATCCGGCCTGTATACAGGTTCTGAATGATGGCAAAATGGTTTGTACTTTTTCAGGAAGGAGAACTAGTGCAGGGTTTACCAAAAGTTCCGGGGTTTTTATTTATGATCCAACAACTAATACATGGAGCGATCTAAGTAACAGTGGAATGTTTTACTGGACAAAAGATATTATCATTGATTCCTCTGATCCTGCACAGAATAACTGGTATGTTTGTGTTTTCAGTGGCTGGGGCGGCGCTCCGAACGGACTGGGTGGTTTGTACAAAACGACTGACCGGGGAAAGAACTGGATAAAGCTTACGGGTAGTCAATTTGACCGGGTTACTTCCATTACATTTAATCCACAAGTTTCCAATCAGGCTTATCTTACTACTGAAACACAAGGACTCTGGGTAAGTAATAACATGAATACAGCTTTGCCAACCTGGACTTTGGTTGATAGTTACCCTTTCCGTCAACCTGAACGGGTATTCTTTAATCCTTATAATCTGAACGAAATGTGGGTGACAAGCTTTGGCAATGGGATGAAGGTTGGTTTAATGAATGCCACCGGATTGAATGAAGTAAAGTTTGATCAGTCAACGATTTCCGTGTATCCCAATCCATTTAAAGAGACTATTCGCTTCACTACTGGTGATCAGAGCATTCGGGTCATTCAGATAAATGTTTACGGATTAGATGGACGAATGCAATTGTCAGTACAAAACGAGAATAATACCATACCTGCTTCCGCCTTAGCCCCGGGAAGCTATATCCTGGAATTCCTTTTTAACGATCATACAAGGGAATATCGGAAGGTTATAAAATGATCCTTAAGTGAAGGGGTAAAATAATAATAAAAAACATTCAATATCAATTAATTGAATGGATTATTTTGTAGTCCCACCGGGAATCGAACCCGGATCTACGGTTTAGGAAACCGCTATTCTATCCGTTGAACTATGGAACCATTATTTAATCTAAGATCTGATATCTAATATCTATTTTGAAATATAGACCTTTCCCTTTTTACAAAGGTGCTGCAAAAATATGCAAATATGCTGTCTATGCAAAAATGAGCAAACATATTTTTTTACGCCTGGTAAAATCGACCAAGGTTAATGAATATTTTAAATTAAGAATATCATACTTCGCTATTTAGGGGATTTTTGCGTAGAAACATTATAAATTAGTTAATTTGCATGGCATTTTATTGGTTGTGATGCCTGTTAACTCTACTTTTGGCGGGCGAATAAAAATGAATCTATTATTAAAATAAAAATCTGTTATTCTATGAGCAATTTACTGACCACCTCTATTGGAAAGAAACTCCTGATGAGTGTTTCAGGTTTGTTCCTGATTTTGTTCCTCTTTGTGCATTTAACCTTGAACTCCTTTCTACTACTTGATAAAGTATTGGGATTTAAAGAAGTAGGTCAGATGTTTAATGCCGGGGTTCATTTCATGGGAACCAATCCATTGATTAAAGTTATTGAGCCCATGCTGGCATTGGGATTTCTTGTCCACATCATTTATTCGGTAATTCTGACTATCCAGAATATGAAAGCTCGTGGCCCGCAATCGTATGCCTCAGGCAATAAAACTTCGAATGTTGAATTTGCTTCACAAAACATGTTGGTTCTGGGGATTATTATTTTCTCGTTTCTTGCGGTTCATATCATGAACTTCTACATGAGAATGAAAGGATTCATCACCTGGGATGCCGGAGAAGTTGAATTTCCATTCTTTGGTTCGATGGCAAAAGGAGAGAATGCTTATGCACTGGTTCATGAAACATTTAAAATCCTGCCAATCGTAATTCTGTACATTGTGGGTTCGGTTGCACTGGCCTTCCATCTTTCACACGGATTTTGGTCATCGTTCCAAACCATTGGCTGGAATAACTCCAAATGGATGCCACGCCTGAAATGCATCAGCAACATTGTTGCTATTGTCATTGGTGGTGGTTTTTCGGTCATCGCGTTGGCGCAATACCTGTTTTTCTAATTCTCTAATAACTGAATCATGAGTAAAATAAACGCAAGGATTCCTGAAGGGCCGCTGGCTCAAAAATGGACCAATTATAAAGATCACCAGAAGCTGGTGAACCCTTCCAATAAACGCAAACTGGACATCATCATTGTAGGTACTGGTCTGGCTGGGGCTTCGGCTGCCGCTTCACTGGGCGAAATGGGGTTCAACGTGAAGAGTTTCTGCATACAGGATTCACCACGCCGTGCGCATTCTATCGCTGCACAGGGAGGTATCAATGCTGCAAAGAATTATCCAAATGACGGAGACTCCGTTTTCCGTCTGTTTTACGATACCATCAAAGGGGGTGACTACCGTGCCCGCGAAGCCAACGTTCGCCGTTTGGCTGAGGTGAGTAACAGCATCATCGACCAGTGTGTGGCTCAGGGAGTTCCCTTTGCACGTGAATATGGTGGTTTGCTCGATAACCGTTCATTTGGTGGAGCACAGGTTAGCCGTACGTTTTACGCTAAAGGACAGACAGGACAGCAATTACTGTTGGGTGCCTACCAGGCCCTGATGCGTCAGGTTGATCTGGGAACAGTTACCCTGAATACGCGCACCGAGTTGGTTGACCTTGTGATTGTGGATGGCAAAGCCCGTGGGATTATCACCCGCGACTTGGTTACCGGTGAATTACAGCGCCATTTTGGACACGCAGTTGTATTGGCTACAGGAGGATATGGAAATACCTTCTTCCTCTCAACTAATGCCATGGGTTCAAATGGATCGGCCTTAATTAAGGCTTACCATAAAGGTGCCATGTTCGCCAATCCATGTTATGCACAGATTCACCCGACTTGTATCCCTGTTCATGGTGAATCACAAAGCAAGTTGACCCTGATGTCTGAATCGTTACGAAACGACGGACGGATCTGGGTACCAAAAAAGAAAGAAGACGCTGAAGCCATCCGTGCAGGAAAGCTGAAACCTACACAAATAACTGAAGAAAACCGCGATTACTACCTGGAACGTCGTTACCCTGCCTTTGGGAACCTTGTACCGCGTGACGTGGCTTCACGTGCTGCCAAGGAACGTTGTGATGCCGGTTATGGTGTTGGAACAGGATTGGCCGTATATCTTGATTTTAAATCATCCATCGACCGTTTGGGACAAAAAACTATCGAAGAACGCTATGGCAACCTGTTCCAGATGTACGAGAAGATCGTTGACGAGAATCCATACGAAACGCCAATGATGATTTATCCTGCCATTCACTATACTATGGGTGGAATCTGGGTTGACTATGAACTACAAACCAATATATCCGGTTTATTCTGTTGCGGTGAAGCCAACTTCTCCGATCACGGTGCAAACCGTTTAGGCGCATCGGCTTTGATGCAGGGATTGGCTGACGGGTATTTCGTTCTGCCTTACACCATTCAGAATTACCTTGCTGATGAAATTGCTACCAAACGAATGACCACCAACGAGCCTGAGTTTATTGAAGCAGAAAAAGCGGTGAAAGATCGTTTTACAAAGCTGATGAGCATTAAGGGAAATCGTTCGGTTGATAGTCTGCACAAAGAACTTGGACTGGCCATGTGGGATTTCGTTGGAATAGGCCGTAATGCTGAAGGCCTGAAGACTGCAATCGAAAAGATTGCTGCCATTAAGAAAGAATTCTGGTCGAATGTCCGTATTCCAGGTGATATTACAGGGATGAACAATGAGCTTGAAAAGGCAAGCCGCCTGGCTGATTTCATTGAAATAGGCGAACTTATGGCCCGTGACGGACTGAACCGTGAAGAATCGTGTGGAGGTCACTTCCGCGAAGAATACCAGACTCCTGAAGGGGAAGCTCTTCGTGACGATGATCATTTTGCCTATGTTGCCTGTTGGGAATATAAGGGCAACAATGTCGTACCTGAACTTCACAAGGAAGAACTGGTTTATGAAAGCGTTAAAATGGTTCAGCGTAATTACAAGTAACGGCTTATTAATAGGAGATCAATCATGGAAAAGAATATAAATATCACGGTTAAAGTTTGGCGTCAGAACGGTCCCAAAGAAAAGGGCCGTTTCGAAACTTTCAAGTTAAATAATATCTCAACAGACAACTCGTTCCTCGAAATGCTTGACATTCTGAACGAGCAACTGATCAATGAAAACAAAGTGCCTATTGCATTCGATCACGACTGCCGTGAAGGCATCTGCGGAATGTGCTCGCTCTACATCAATGGCCGCCCTCACGGACCGGATGACGATGTAACAACCTGTCAGCTGCACATGCGTAAGTTTAAAGATGGACAAACGGTTACCATCGAACCCTGGCGTTCTGCTGCTTTCCCGGTCATTAAGGATCTGATTGTTGACCGCAGGGCCTTCGATAAAATTATCGCTGCCGGTGGATATGTATCGGTTAATACTGGTGGTATTCCTGATGCCAACTCAATAGCCATTCCAAAAGTGGATGCCGACGAAGCCATGGATTCAGCATCATGCATCGGATGCGGGGCCTGTGTGGCAGCCTGTAAAAACGGCTCAGCCATGTTGTTCGTATCGGCAAAAGTAAGTCACCTGGCTATGTTGCCACAGGGACGTGTTGAAGGTGCCCGTCGTGCCAAAGCAATGGTCGCCAAGATGGATGAACTTGGATTTGGAAACTGTACAAATACAGGAGCTTGTGAAGTGGAATGTCCTAAAAATATTTCCCTCTCGAACATCGCCCGCATGAACCGTGAATTCCTAAGTGCCAAATTTCAGGACTAGGACTAGGACTAGGAAAAGAAATAAGAAAAAAGGAAAGCTGTAAATTGCAGTTTACCTTTAAGTATAATACAAAGCCTCGGAGATTCTTTCTTCGGGGCTTTTTTGTAAATTTCAGAAAGACAAATCGCTAAACAACCCCATTAAACCTCGCGTCATTTCAACGTTTTTATCATTATAAACTATCTTTTCAATTGTCCTGATTCCCAAAAACATAGGATTCTTGGGAAAAGTCAAATAGTTTATGAGTAGCTGCCTGTTCATATCTTTCCGCTTTTAACTGGTAATTATCATTCATTCAGTAACATGCTTTGCTTTTTGAACAATTGATTGTTGATTAGTTCTTTTGCGAAGATCAGGATAATGAAAGCCTAATTTGTATATTCGCAAGAGTGAACCTAAAAACCTCTTTATGCCATACAGGAGATTACCGAATACAGACGTAGCCAGGCTTCGCGCTATAGAAGCCGGACTGGAACTTGGCAAAAGAACAGCCGTGACCAAACTGGCATTCAGTCAACAAACCCTCGAGAGACTGCAGGTCTTTTATCCAAATTTTCTGGGTTCTATCCGCCAGTTAAATATCTCCAAGCAAAATCAGTTTGATCGTTCTAAAGAGTATAGCGAAATCTTTAGAAAGGCAAAACTGTATTTGTCCCATTTCCTTCAGGTGGTAAACTTTGCCATAGCCCGTGGGGAGATGAAACCTGAGGTCATTGAGTTTTATGGCCTGAAAATGAATTCTAAAGCCACTCCTCCTTTAAACCTCGAGGCTCACATTCTGACCTGGGGTGAACGCATTATCGAAGGGGAACACAAACGTGTCATGAAAGGTGGCAGTCCGATCTATAGCCCGTCGATTGCACTGGTGAAAGTCCATTATGAAGAGTTTAAAGAAGCCTACCATCACCAAAAGATGCTTCAGAATATTACCAACCGTGCCTCGGTTAAAGTGGCTGAACTGCGGGAACAAGCCGATGAAATGATTCAAACCATGTGGAATGAAGTGGAAAACTCAATGATTCACCTCTCAGATGATGAGCGTCGGGAAAAAGCCACTCAATATGGTATCGTTTATGTCTTTCGCGCTTCAGAACAAAAGAAGTCTGAAGTGGAAAGTTTACAACAGAGTATTGTCTTTTCTTAATAAAAATCAATCAATTCGTGATGCCTGTGAATCAATCTGATTTGCAGGCATTTTTATTTTGCCCTGTTCGTAACGGTAAACCAGGTACAACAAGTAACTTACTGCGATCACACTGAAAATAACCAGTGGAAATTGTCCGTTCCCAGTACCCCATTCCTCGACATCTTTGGTGATAACCCCTTTGTTGATCAGGTAATAACCCATAACCCCCATGGCATTGTTTACGAAATGCGCCAGTATGGGTACCCACATCGTTCCGGTCCACACCAGCAGATAGCCAAACATGGCCCCCAACACCATTCGTGGCAGAAATCCATAGAACTGTAAATGCATGGCGCTAAACAGAAATGCGGAAATCCAGATCCCCCAGTGGTGGTTTTTGGTCCAGTTGGTAAAGATCCGCTGTATGACTCCCCGAAACATCAGTTCCTCGCCCAGGGCTGGCAGAATAGCAATCATGAAGATATTAAACATCAGGCCGGATATGGTATCAACTTTCATAAACTTCTCCACCATCACTTCTGCCGTATCCTCCATGGTCTTCATCCAGTTCTCTAAACCCGAAAGTGACTCCGGAAGCTTCATCTGGCTATTGATCTCTCCAAGAAAGTTTATGAATGGAACAACCAGCAGTAAGCTGATTGCCGCCAGCAGGTATATAAACGCTCCAGTGGTGCTGTTGAGCTGAAGATATTCCTTGTAGCTTTTATGATACAAATAACCCAGAATAAAGGGCGGAACGACAAACAAACCTATGGATTGAATGACCTGGAAATACTTTAAAAAGCCGATATTTTCGGGCGAGTTGATCCCTTCAGGCGTCAGGCTGTTCATTAAGCCTGTAGTCCCAAAGAATGGAATGGCTACAATCATTCCAACCATCACAAACACTAGAACTGTTGCAACCATTACAAATACGGCAAACATCAGCTGGGGAAAAGGCTTCATCTCCCGAAATGCAGTAAAATCCATGCTTATCTTTTTTGTTCAGGAACAAAGATACATAAAACAAAATACCAATCAGAAATGAGGAAAAGGGAAAAGGGAAAATGGAAAAGGGAGACCGAAGACCGAAGACGGAAGTCAGGAGATAGAAGACCGAAGATATTTAATAAGGACTATTTATATAATCCTCAATGACTGATGATTCCCTTTCCCATTCTCCCGTCTTCTGTCTGCAAACTTCCGTCTTCCGTCTCCTATTCCTCCATTAGCTCTTCCATCTCCTTCAAATGAAGCTCAAAATGGGGCAAATAGCCTTCAATCATCTCATGCAGGGTAATGAGACTTGTCTCGCTACTGATCCACTGGTTATCGAGCTTCGAGTGATCTACATTATGAATTACATGAATGAGATGCAGGTTGGCGTATTTCCATAGCTGGATAAGGTTATTCCAGTCTTCGTGCTGGTAATCCTGAATGGCAATCCAGCGATCGTTATTTCCGTTGGTTGCATAATTTGGATAAGCACATGGGCTTTCGCGATATTGCAGATGAACGATCCGGTGCGTATTGTTTGAAACAGAATCAAACAGATGCCCAAGTATTTGCCGGATACTTCGGTTCTGACTGTTCTTCCGGTCGCTGATGACTTCTGTGGATAGTGCCTGCAACTTCGGCTCCCAGGCTTCCAGGTGCTGAAGGATTGTCTCACAGAAAGGTTCAAATGATTTCATAGAAATAGATTAAAAATACAACTTAAGCTTTTTTAAACTCGTGATCACAATCAAAACAACGATAAGTCATTCTCATGGTGATCGGATACAACCCCAATAGTATGGGAATGAATAAATGCCTGTAACCAAATTTCCTGTTTACCGAACCACCGTAACTAACATTGGCCGAATTGCATTGGGGGCAATGGATCCCGAATTCATCCTTATTAGCTGTATGATCAGTTATCGGTTCAATCGGTTCAGCCTTTAGCAAGGTGTTGATCTGATCAATGTCCTTCTGAAAAACATTAAGTTTTACTCCCCCGATTGCCTGACTGTACATCAGATTCACCGTTACCATATGTACATCCGAAAGAAAGCATTCAATCCCGCACGAAACAAGCAGCCCCTTTACGATATGGGCTTTAATCGGATCTACGTAGGACTGGTATACCACTATTTTATCTTCCATCATTGCCAGTATGGTTATAGAGGTTTAAAACAATTCACTCCTTTTGTATTAAGATAAACATTGTATCAAAGTTATGGTTTTGAAAGTTATAATGGATAAAATAAATGGAAAAGTTGAGATAAGGAATTATGCTTTTATTCCGTCGGCTAAAGCCAGACGGCAAAGGATAATGCTCTGCTGATCAGAAATGCATTTATCCTTTGCCGTCTGGCTTTAGTCGACGGACATTCAAAATATTATTGTACTTTTGCACCGTGCTTTCTGTGAAGGCCGTGTACTTGGTAACCACGTAAAAAACAAGAAATGAAAAAAGAAGTATCTGTACTATTTATGCTTGCAGGCATACTATTTGCCTCCTGTTTATTGATTTCCAACATCCTTGCCACCAAAATTCTGATGATCGGTCCCTGGGCTGCACCCGCAGGTGTACTCATCTTCCCGATTGCCTATATCCTGAACGACGTCATTACCGAAGTATGGGGTTTCCGCAAAGCGCGCCTGATTATCTGGACCGGCTTCGCAGTCAATATTCTGGCAGTCCTGTTTTTTTCTATCGGAATAGCTATTCCCGGAGCGCCATTCTGGCAAGATCAACCGGCCTTTGCCACCGTTCTGGGCAATACTCCCCGGATAGTTGTGGCCAGCCTAAGCGCTTACCTGATCGGTTCATTCCTGAATGCAATTGTGATGAGCCGTATGAAAGTATTGACCAAAGGCAAAGGTTTCTCAGGAAGGGCTGTCGCTTCAACGGTAGTGGGCGAAAGCGCCGATTCACTCATCTTTATCACCATCGCCTTTGCAGGGATATTTCCGCTGGGAGTATTGGTCACCATGATCTTTACCCAGGCAATGCTGAAAACTGTTTACGAAATACTGATCCTCCCGGTCACCATTTGGGTCGTGCGGTTCGTAAAACGTGCTGAGGGAGTGGATACCTTCGATACCGATCAGTCGTACAACATCTTCAGTGTCAATGAAATTTAAGGAAATGAATGCTGAAATAAAACCAATGAATAAAGCCTTAGTCGTATTTTCGGGAGGACAGGACTCCACCACCTGCCTGTTCTGGGCCCTGAAAGAATTTGATCAGGTCGAATCGGTATGCTACGATTACGGTCAGCGTCACCGCATTGAATTGGAGGCTGCCCGTGCCATTGCCGAAAAAGCAAATGTGCCCTTCACCCTGCTGCAGATGGATCTGCTGAAGCAAATCACTCACAACTCGCTTACCAATGCTGAAATGGATGTGGATGAGAGCAAACCTGATAACCAACCTCCAAATACCCTGGTGGAAGGGCGAAACATGTTGTTCCTCACCTATGCCGCCATTCTTGCCAAAGGGAAAGACATCACGAACCTGGTTACAGGTGTCGGGCAAGCCGATTATAGCGGTTATCCCGACTGTCGCGATGAGTTTATCCGTTCGCTCAACCAAACACTGAACCTGTCGATGGACTATCCGTTTAAGATTCATACCCCCCTGATGTGGAAAACCAAACAGGACATCTGGGCCCTGTCGGACGAGTTGGGGGTGTTCGATCTGGTGCGCACCCAAACGGTAACCTGCTACAACGGAATCATCGGTGCCGGCTGCGGCCATTGCCCCGCCTGCCAGCTTAGGAAGAATGGGCTGCAATCGTATCTTGAAAAGAGACATTAAACGCTAAGACACGAAGACACGAGGCAATGCAAAATATTGAATATATTTGTGTTATAAAACCATTTCTTTGTGTCTTCGTGTCTTTGTGTTGAAATTGACTTTTCGGAGCAGGCACTAACATT
>TBL_comb47_HYPODRAFT_10000284_pt1 | contig 66299 bp, 42 predicted proteins | sample TroBogypolimnion_40_FD_10682 | JGI IMG/M metagenome (IMG submission 10682)
GACAGCTGGGCATCCCCCGTTTCCGCGTGTTGACCGTCACCACCGGCTCTGCGCGGGTGAAATCACTGCTCAATGCCTGCTCGCGGTTGCAGCGAGGTCACGGCCTATTTCTTTTCGCCGACGAATCTGTTTTGCAACGCGATTTACTCTCCGCCGTCTGGCAATGCGTCAAAGATGGTGGTTTGTCTCAGCTTTTGGACTTGCCAGCTTCGGCAATTCCGCACGTCTCCTAATTGTTTCCGCTGGGCGATAGCGTTGTCAGTGGAGACAGACCCACTTCCGGGCTGTCACGTTCATCACAACCAAAAACACAGGAGCATCATTATGTCCAAGACCAAGTTCGTTGACTTCCGCGCCGTCAAAGCGGCCATCACCATGGAACAGTTGCTGAGCCACTACCAAATTCTGGACCAGTTCAAACGCACCGGCGACAGCCTGAATGGGCCGTGCCCGATCCACAAGGGGAGCAACCCCACACAGTTCCGCGTAAGCACCACCAAGAACCTCTGGAATTGTTTCAGCGACTGCGAGCATGGTGGCAACACCCTCGACTTCATCTGCAAGATGGAGAAGTGCAGCGTCCACGCCGCCGCGTTGAAAGCGATTGAATGGTTCAACCTCGATCCCGAGGCGATGGCCGCCAGTGATGACAAGGCGGAACCTGCCGAGCCGAAAGCCTCGGTGCCGGCAGCGAAGCCGGCGGCACGGCCAGCAGCAGTGCCGAAGGCGGCGCCAGAAAGTAACGTGCCCAATCCGCCGTTGAAATTCCGGCTGGATAAACTGGAACGCAGTCATCCGTACCTGACGGAGCAACGCAAGCTGACGCCGGAAACCATTGTGGATTTCGGCATCGGCTTTTGTTCCAAAGGCATGATGGCCGACCGTATCGCCATACCGATCCACAACGTCAAAGGCGAAGTCGTCGCGTATGCGGGCCGGTTCGTTGGCGAGCCACCCGAAGGCACGCCCAAATACAAATTGCCACCGGGTTTTCGCAAGTCGCAGGAGTTGTTCAATCTGGATCGGGCCATCAAAGAGCCGGCGGATAAACCGTTGCTCATTGTCGAAGGTTTCTTCGATGCCATGAAAATCCATGACCACGGTTACCGCAAAGTGGTGGCCATCATGGGGGCTACGCTGTCCAGTGCGCAGGAGGAATTGATCCGCCAGCACACTACCAGGGCCAGCCATGTCATTGTCATGCTCGACGAGAATGAGGCGGGGCAGGCGGGACGCGAAGACATCGCGTGCCGCCTGTCAAAATTCTGTTTTGTCCGGGTGCATCAGTTTCCGCGTCCCGACATGGAACCGGAACACCTCACGGACGAGGAATTGGCGAACATCGTGGAGGGCATTAAATGAAACGATATGAAGGCAAGCGGCAGGGCTGCGCTGTCAGCGTCACGGTGGACGGTCGCCGTTTGAATCCCCGGTTCGATCTGTGGAATCACAGCCCGACGGGATTTGAATGGGGCTACGGCGGCAGCGGCCCAGCGCAACTGGCGCTGGCCATTCTCGCTGACCACTGCGGCAATGCCGAACAGGCGTTGAATTTTTATCAACGCTTCAAATGGGCGGTGATTGCCCAGCTTCCGCACCGTTCCTGGACACTGACCACCGAAGGCATTGACCGCATGTTGAATTCCCTGCGGGATGGCGAGCCAGTCTTGGAGGCTGTGAAGTGAGTGCGCAGAAGCCGCCGCCCGTCGGTGACTTCCGTAAACTCCTGGAACGACTCTCCCATCGGCATGACACCCGGCGTATCTTTGATGCGTTTGTCCGCTTCGCCGCCTGCGCGGTTGCCGCGCAGACGCGCGAGGCGGAGTATTTGGAGGAAGCCAAACGATGGGATAAAGCCGAGCTGGAAATCTTTGCGGAAGCGTTCGGAACACTGGTCACTGAAATGGAATCAGAGCCGTTCACCGATCTCATCGGCGGTTACTACATGGAATTCGCCTTGTCGTCAAAAGGCCAGCAATGGAACGGGGAGTTCCACACGGCCAAAACGGTGTGCGATATGATGGCCCAGATGACCATGGGTGATTTGGAATCGTTTCCAGCCGACCAGTTGATCAACGTCTGCGAGCCCGCGTGCGGTGCGGGGGCGATGATCCTGTCGGTGGCACAAGTGTGTCCGCCGGCAGTGAGACGCCGGTTGCGGGTAACGGCGATTGACATCAATCGCACGGCATGTGACATGGCGTTCCTCAACACGACGCTCTGGGGCATCCCGACGCGAGTGATCCATGGCAATACGCTGTCCGGTGAGTATTGGGCGTCGTGGTCAAACATTCACTACATCGCGCCGTGGCTGCCGCTGGCATTGCGCCCGCAGGCAGCCGAAGCAATAACACAGGGACAGCCACCACCACTGGTCGAAGTGGAGCGCATTCAGGTTGCACTCGGTCAGCAGGAGTTTGCTCTTTAGTCCACAGCCCCTTTTTGCGAGGGGCTTTTTTCTTGCCGGCTCTGGCAAAGCCACACGTCTCCCGCGAAACCAAGTCAGGCCATACGCTTCACTCGGGTTCACAGGGTTCATTTCAAAACTTAACCAGAAAGGAAATATTTTATGGATGTTCATTGCACCACCTGTGGCGAACCGTGGGATGTCTATCACCTGCGGCACGACGCCATCTACGAAACCGACCTGGCCCATGCCGAGGCAAAGGCGTGGACGCAGTTATCGCCGCAGGTCAAATTGCTCGACCGTTACCGCGAAAAGTTTCGCGCCGCTGGTTATGAGTTTGGCGGCTCGGTTCTTAATGTGCTGCGCTGTCAAGCGTGTCCCAAGGGCGCACAGCCCGATCCGGACAAGGCCGCGATGAAAGCCGGCATTGTCGAGTTGCTGGGCGATGACGAAGATGGCATCGCTGCCACCATGGAGGATTTTGACCTATGAGCACGCGCAAGCCATCGCCGCCGGGTAACCAACACCACAAACATGATCCGAACCAAACCGAGTTTGGGATCATCTGGCAATTGATGGCCTATCCATTCCGGCTGCGGGCAGGGGACATTATCAAACTCGACAACCGGCTCGGTCGCATTCTGCGGGTGAACGAATGTTCGGCCGTGGTCCTCATGCACCAACCGGTGCGGCAGTTCAAAACGCGGTTTGACAAACAGGTACGGTTCCAGCCGCCACCCCGCATATTCCGGATCTCACCACAGTCGGATGTTCCCATTCTTAATCGCCGCGCCAAACGGTGATGCACAGGCGATTCTCAGAATCGCCTTTTTTACCGGCCGGTCAATTCCATTGCCAGTGCCGGCACGTCCGCACGTCTCTGCCCAGTGCCCGATACTCGGTAACCTTTGGTTTGGATAGCAAACATTCCGAACAATCAAAAATAATGAAAGGAGCATAATCATGGCAGTTCAAACCGTTCCGCTCGGCAAAGTCGTCATCACACCCAACGCCCTCGACCAATTAACCCCGGCCGACATCCAGTTTGCCTTACAACGGCACCAATCGGGCGACTGGGGCAATCTGGGAGAAGATGATTGGAAAACCAACGACCAGGCACTGACCACCGGTTCACGACTGTTGTCCAGTTATCGTGCGGGCAGCGGAGTGACCTTTTGGATCATCACCGAATCAACACGGCAGGCGACGACGATCTTGCTGCCGGACGATTATTGATACACGGGCGATCTTCACGGGTCGCCCTTTTTATTTGCCCGCGTTGGCAAGTCCACACGTCTGCCCGCCCGTTACCCGCCGTTCTAAACTACCTGCTGGGTTCATTACAAAATCAAACAACCAAAGAAAGGACACACATGAATGCAGTCAGTACCGCGACCGAACGCGTCGCCTTGTATTATCGGGAAGGTTCATCGGACAAAGTTTATCAGGCCGCGATTGAACCGGCGGGGAAACAATTCGTCGTCAATTTTGCCTATGGGCGGCGGGGAGCCACCCTGACCACCGGGACGAAAACATCTTCGCCGGTGGATTATGCTGCCGCGAAGAAAATCTACACCAAACTGGTTGGGGAAAAGAAAGCCAAGGGGTATACCGAGGGTGCGGATGGTATGCCCTATGAACATACCGACAAACGTCCATCCGGCATTCTGCCGCAGTTACTCAATCCCATTGAGCAAGCCGACGTCGAATGGCTCCTGCGTAATGACAATTATTGCGCCCAGGAAAAATTTGACGGACGGCATCTGCTGGTTCGCAAACAGGACGATGATCTCGCAGGCATCAACAAAAAAGGCTTTGTGGTCGGCTTGTCGCAGACGATGGCGAATGAATTGCGCAGCGTCCCTGACAGTTTCATTACCGATGGGGAAGCCATCGGCGATGATTGCCATGTCTTCGACCTGCTCGAATGCAATGGCGAAAACCTGCGGGTGTTGCCCTATCGGATTCGGCTGGCGCGCTTGCTGGATCTACTCTTGCTGAGCCGGTTGGACTACAAGTATGTCCGGCTGGTCGAGACGGCGTTTAGCACCCGGCAGAAGTTGGAACTGTGGGAACGGCTCCAGCGGGAAAATCGTGAAGGCATTGTGTTCAAACGACTGAACGCGCCGTATGTGCCGGGCCGGCCGAACAGTGGCGGACCGCAATTGAAGTTCAAATTCGTCGCCACAGTGTCGGCGGTGGTGCTCAGGCTCAACGAGCGGCGCAGCGTGGAACTGGGGCTCTTCCAAGGTCGCAGATTGGTTTCCTGTGGCAATGTTAGCATTCCGGCCAATCAGGAAATTCCCGTGACCGGCGCTGTGGTCGAGGCTCGCTACCTCTATGCCTTAAAAGCCAGCGGCGTGCTATATCAGCCCGTCTATCTTGGCCCGCGTGATGATGTCGAGCCGGGTGAATGCCTGGTGTCGCAGTTGAAGTTCAAGGCGGAGTAATATTCAGCCGGTCAGGCCTCGTGCAGGACCGGTTTTTTTTAATTGCCGGTTCCGGCAAGTCCACACGTCTCCAGCAAAACTCCGTGGCGGCATACGCTTCATCCTGGAACCACAGGGTTCATTCACAAATCAAAACAACTATAGGAGAAAGTTATGAACAACAAATCGTATGACCGCATCACCGAACGCATCGTGTCCTTGTTGGCGCAAGGCACGGTGCCCTGGCATAAACCGTGGCACGTCCAGACCGGGCTGCCCCGCAACCTCATCACGCAAAGGCCGTATCGCGGCATCAATGTGTTCCTGCTCATGGCCATGAATTATGAATCGCCGAACTGGCTCACCCTCCGGCAGGCCAATGCGCTGGGCGGCCAGATCAAACCCGGCGAGAAATCCTGCCCGGTCGTGTTCTGGAAGCCGATGCAGGTGAAAGACAAAGCGTCGGGCGAAGATCGGAAGATTCCGTTCCTGCGCTTGTATCACGCTTTCAACGTCGCCCAATGCACCGGTTTGAAGAATATTCCACCAGCGGATGATTCTGCCTTCATTCAGACCTTGCCGGCGGAACTTGTGGCCAATATGCCGCAACGCCCTGTCATCAAGCATGGGATGGCGATGGCGTCATATTCACCTGTCAGTGATGTGGTAAATATGCCGGACCCTGATCGTTTCGAGTCGGACGACCATTATCATGCCACCTTGTATCATGAACTGGTGCACTCGACCGGCCATGCGCAGCGCTTGAAGCGCGCCAGCATCATGGAACGAAACGGTTATGGTTCCGAACCTTACGGCAAGGAGGAATTGATTGCTGAAATGGGTAGCGCCTTCCTTTGCGGTTACGCCGGCATTGTGGAACGCACCATCGACAGTTCGGCGGCCTATCTGGAAGGCTGGCTGAAACAATTGCAGGCAGACAAAACCCTCATCGTCCATGCAGCGGCCCAGGCGCAGAAAGCGGCGGACTTCATCCTTGGCCATAAGCCGGAGTATCCGGCGGAAGACATTGCCCCTCCAGTCACGACCTCAACCAGGCGGGAGGAGGTGCTGGCGTGAAGGAGATACAGCCGCGGGAGTTTAAGGTGATGTCCCTGCGGGAATGTCCTGTGCCGAGTGAGATGCTGGTGTGTGATACCCCGCAACAGGTCGTGGATTACTGGCGGCTGCACATTGCCACAACTCCGCACTTCAATCCGGAATGCGAGTGCATGGCGGTGCTGCTGCTGAATACGCGGAAACGGGTCAAAGGGCATCAGTTGCTCTCGATCGGCACGATGGACACGATTCTGGTGCATCCGCGTGAGGTGTTTCGTGGTGCGATTATCGCAGCTGCAGCCTCCATCGTGGTCATCCACAATCATCCGAGCGGCGAAAGCACCCCGTCGGAGGCCGACATCAAAGTGACTCGCGACCTCATTCGCGCCGGTCAACTGCTGAAACTGGAGTTGATTGACCATGTGATCATCGGCAATCAGAATCACTCTTCGTTAAGAGAGCTCGGTTATTTCTTTGGCTAAAAACAACCCCGACCATCACTGGCCGGGGCTTTTTATTTTGATGGCGAACCGTAACGAATAGGTTCATATTTTTAACTGTGATGTGCCGATCTCGTCCTGATTCAGCAAGGGTGACCGACATGCAAATAAATTTTTGATTCATCGTGAACGAAAACTGCACAGCGACTTCTGCGCCGACACCATCGCGCTTTCTGGCGTTTTTTGATGAGTGTGGTGATCATTCGCTCGACAAGATTGACCGCGATTTCCCACTGTTCGTGCTGGCCTTGGTTTTAGTGGAGCGTTCGGTTTATCAAAATCAGATTTTGCCAGAATTCAACCAGTTCAAACTCCGATATTTTAATCATGAGGGCATCAATCTTCATAGCCGGGACATTCGTCTGGCTGCCGGTCCGTTTTCGTTGCTGCTGAATCCAGCCATTCGTCCCCAATTCATGGCGGAATTAAGCGAAATCATGGAACGGGTGCCTTTCACCCTTTTCATTTCGGCCATTCAGAAACAAGCCCACTTGGAACAACGTGGTGGCAATGCTGTGAATCCTTACGACCTGGCCTTGGAATTTACCATGGAAGGATTGTTCCATTTTCTGAATGCGCAGGGTGATCGGCATCTGCCTATTGTAGCCGAGGCACGAGGCAAGCGGGAAGACAACATGTTGGAACAGGTGTTTTCCCGCATGATGACGCTGGGCACAGCCAACGTCTCGGGGGAACAGTTTCAGCGACTGGATTGTCCGTTGAGCTTTCAGTCCAAGAAGAACAATATTCTGGGCGTGCAATTGGCCGACTTGTGCGCGCATCCATGCGCGCGCCATATTCTGAATCCGGCCAAACCAAACCGGGCCTTCGAAATCGCGCGGAAGCGACTGTATGACCGGGATGGTGTCAGCAGCTGGAAGGTTTTCCCCTGAAAATCAAATGGGCATCCCCCAGCTTTCGCCAAGAGACACCCACCGACCGAGAATTCTCAGTCCGGAACTAGAATAGCCTAACGGCAGGAAATTGCAACCCCTCGTCAAACATGATCCGGATTATGGGGTTTGCCCAATGACTCCCTGAATCCCTTCCGTCGCGATCCGCAACCCGTCCTCAATTTGCGCTTTCATTTTTGGGGTTAGCCTGCCGATTTCTGGTTCGTGCAGCGGGACGTAACTGGTGTTGAAGCTCAATCTGCCGGAAAATGAAATGTCATGCTTGGTGGTATATTCCATCACCTTGTACAAAATTCGCGTCTCTTGATCATTTATTTTTCCACCTGCGATCAAGATTTTCCGCAAGCCTCCCGGCAATTGCTGTTCGCAACTCATGGCAAACGATTCCGCCCAAGGCAATTTTTTGGGCCGCACATCGAAGGCCGGGGCTTTCGCCTCGAAAGCAGTGGTGAACGCCGCTGCCAATTCCGCGAATGGCTGTCGGGTGGTCAATTCATGGGTTTCAAACAATCCTCCTTCATTCTGAAAGGTGAATCCAATCAAGGCGGTGGTTAGCGCCATTTGGGGAACGGTCTGGCGAACTTGTTGCGATTGTTTGAGCTGCGCATCGCCCTGTTTGGTGAATTCCACGAGCAGAGCTTTGGCTTCCTCGTTATCAGGTAATGCTTGAAGTGCCGTTTTGAGCGACTTGATACCGGCGAGATAATCCTTGCGGGCACCGGCAATTTTGGCGGTTTGAATGGCATGTCGCCCGCGCGCTTCCCGTTGCAAGGCCAGTGCATCCGCGTCATTTGGATTCCGATCAAGTACCCGCTGCACCGCCGTCAAAGCCTGATCATAATTCTTCAAAGCCATTTGCCGCCGCACTGCGTCCATGGCACCGAGATATTCTTGGCTAATCAAATTGGTATGAATTGTTGTGGTGCGATTTGCTTCAATCAGCAGATTTATTTGAATGGCGGGATAGCCATTCTTCTGCAAAGTAAAAATCCGCTTTCCGGGAAGCAATTCAGCCAGATTGACGGGAGTTTGTCCCACCAATTGTCCGGTTTCATCCGCAACAGTCACTCCTGTCGGGGAAGTTTCAAATACCAGCGCGCCATATTGGAATTCAATGCGCAAATTATTGGTCGTATCCGTCATCACCTGTATGGAATTGGTAAGTGAGGTTCTATGGCGAGTGGTCACCACCTGAAAATTTCCAGCGGGCAAACCGGTTAGCAGTGCGGGCAGGCTACCGGCCTCAACCAGACTGTCGCGGTCATCGCGCACTTGATACGTCGCATCCGACTGGTTGCATGCCATGGAAAGTGCGCCCAAGTGTGGATTAAAATTACATGATGTTGCCGAGTCTGGTGTCACCGCACAATCTCGCGTATCCATCCAATGGGCATATTCCGCCTGGATATGATAACTGTCAGTCGGCAACGACAGATTAGTGCCGGTGATGTCGTGCAGCGTCAGGGAAAATTCCGGTCCGGAGATAGTTAGGGTTTGTGCCACTGGCGTCGCGGACACCGTCAGTGAACCCGTAATTCGTTTCAAATCAATCTGTCCAAAATCATGCCCGCCAAACCACGCGAAGAATTTGGTTTGAAAACTTTCCGCCTTCGGATGCGTGATGGTGAGCGTGTGTGAACCGAGTGAAATTTTTTCGTCACTGCTCACCGGATGACCGTCGAGCAAAACACTGGCACCATGCGCCACATTTTTTCCCGCCAGCGTGATGGTGAATTTCACGCGGGTACGTTCGCTCCAGACTTGGTGCTGGCGGTAGGCAATCAGTCCGAGCACAAACAGCATGCATAAAATCAATGGCAGTAAAAACTGAAACCAACCGGGTGATTTTTTAGACGAGGAGAACATGTCAATTCAATCCCTTTACAATGGACGAAAAATTGGCCCATCGGTGCTTTGACGTTGACTGCGGAAGGGTGGCACACTCATAATTTACTTTAATTCACCGTTATGTTTGGATCAAAGTCAAAACAAAACACAGATGAGGTCCTAAACCACTGGATCGCCTCAGCGGACGGCTTCACCTACTCTCCGCACGATTTTTACAAACTCGTCCAACAACAACTCGAAGCCATTGAAGTCCCCGGCCTCGAAATTTCCCGAGTGGAATACGCCGAGGGCGGCGTGTTGTCCTCCCAACGAATTTATCTGCGCCTCATCCGCGAACGGCTGGCTTTCGACATCTGCGCCGCTCCCTTTGGTTCCCGTTACTTTTTTTCCTGCCGCACGGTTTATTCGCCGGCGATGCTGCGGCTGTCGGATGTCGTGTTATTGCTGATTTATCTGGGGGTGATCGGACGCGGCCTTTATCCGTTGTTGGGGCCGGTATTGAGCGGGGTAGCGCTTGCCGCCATTGTGCTGACCGTCGGCATTATGTTTCAGGGAGTGGTAGCCAAGGGCATTAGCAACATGGATGCCATGCTCCTCAAGATTCCGGGGCTGGGGCCGGTCTACGAGCGATTTTTTCGCCAGGAAACCTATTATCGTCACGACACGCGGATGATGTATCTGGACACGATTCCGGCCATTGTCCAGGCGGTGGCGGATGAAATCACGGCCGCCAAAGGTGTAAAACTCATCCGGGAATATCAGATCGCCCCAATTTTGGGCGAGCTTTACAAACCGTTGCCGCCGCGTCAGCCGGCCTCGTCGGAAAAATAGGGCGTGAACCATGCCTACCGTTCACGAACATTTTTCCCAACAATTTCAAAAATGGGAAGTGCGTGGCCGGGGCTGGCAGGTGTTTGACCAGCCGGTTTATCCCGAACCGCCGTTCGTTCCCTTTGCCTATCGTACGATGACCGAAACCCCGGCGGTGGACGATGGCCGCCGCCCCACGTTGTTGAGTTCGCTGGTGCAGAAGTTAAGCCAGAAACTGGCTCCGCCAACACCAGCGCCGGCTGAACCGGAGCCCGAGGAAGACCCACAGCCGGTGGTCTTGAATCGCGGCTCCATGGTCGAATTGCAAGTGGCGTTGCCGGCTAATTTTGACATCAGCCGGGATTCGTTCGAGCATTTTTTCCGCAACCTTGCCTTGTGTCGTGAGCCGGTCGCGTTCGAGTTGGTTGGGAGCTATCGCCGCGTCGTGGTGCAATTCGCCGCATGTGAAGAAGATATTTCACTGGTTCGTAAACAATTACAGGCGATTTTACCCGACGTGCAATTTCGGCAACGGGAGGGAGCTTTGGAACAAGCCTGGGAGGCCAGCACGGGGGACGAGGCATTTGCGGTGGAGTTCGGTTTGGAAACTGAGTTCCTGCGCCCCTTGACCACCAGCAAAATCGATCCTTTTGTCGGCTTGATCGGCTCCCTTGCGGAAGTGCAGCCGGGAGAATTGGCCATGCTGCAAATCCTCTGGCAGCCGGTGCAGAATCCCTGGGCGGAGAGCATCCTTAATGTGGTAACGCTGGTGGATGGAAAACCGCTATTCGTCAATGCTCCCGAATTGGTGGAGGCAGCGGAAACCAAGGTGTCCAAACCGTTGTATGCCGTCGTGGTCCGCATCTTTGGCCGGGCCGCCAGCCGTGACCGGTTGCTGGAAATGGTCCGCGAGATGGCTGGTTCGCTAAGGGTTTTTTCCCAGCCCCAGGGCAACGCGCTCATTCCGCTGCACAACGAGGATTATCCCTTGGAAAGCCATATTGAGGATGTCTTGCGTCGCCAATCCCGGCGCACTGGGATGATCCTGAACAGCGATGAGTTGACGGGCTTTGTTCATCTGCCCTCCAGTGCCGTGCGCTCGCCGGCGTTGCAGCGTGATTCCGGCCAAACCAAAGCCGCCCCGTCCGTCGTGCAGTGCCCGCCCGGCGTGGTTATCGGCGACAACGAACACAACGGCGAGACGGTGCCGGTCTTCCTGACGGCGGACCAGCGCGTGCGCCATACCCACATCATTGGTTCCAATGGCACCGGCAAGTCATCGTTGCTGCTCAATTTAATCCGGCAGGATATTGAGAACGGTGACGGCCTCGCGGTGCTCGATCCCCATGGCGATTTGATTGACCAGATTCTGGGCTTCATTCCCGAGGACCGGATCCAAGACGTGGTCCTGGTGGATCCATCTGATCTCGAATTTCCGGTTGGGTTTAATATTTTGCAGGCCCATTCCGAAGAGGAAAAACGTCTGCTCGCCTCCGACTTGGTGGGTGTGTTCCGCCGGTTGGCCACGTCCTGGGGTGACCAGATGGACACGGTGTTGCAGAATGCCATTCTGGTGATTTTGGAAAGCAGCCAGGGCGGCACCCTCGCGGATCTGCGCCGGTTTCTGCTGGAACCCGCTTTCCGCGCCGAATTTTTACTCAGCGTCCAAGACCCGGAACTGCTCTATTATTGGCAAAAGGTGTTTCCGCAATTGGGCGGCGGCAAATCCATCGGCTCGGTGTTGTCGCGATTGCAGGATTTCTTCAGCCAGAAGCCGCTGCGTAACATGGTCTCGCAGCGGAACAACCTGCTGGATTTCGCGAATATCATGGATCATCGCAAAATCTTTCTGGCGAAACTGTCGGAAGGTTTGTGCGGTGAGGAAAACTCTTATCTGCTTGGCACATTGCTGGTGTCCAAATTCCAACAGTTGGCGATGGCGCGGCAGGCGCAGAAGCAGGAGATTCGGCAGGACTTTTGGTTATACATCGACGAGTTTCAGCATTTCATTTCGCCCAGCATGGCCAAAATTTTGACCGGGGCACGCAAGTATCGAATCGGTTTCACGCTGGCTCATCAGGAATTGCACCAGTTGCAGAGCGACGCCAAGGTGGCCAGCGCGGTGATGACTCAGCCCTGCACACGAATCGTGCTGCGCGTTGGCGATGATGACGCCAAAAAATTAGGTGATGGCTTTGCTTCTTTTGATGCCCAGAGTCTGACTCGGTTGGAAAAGTATCATGCGATTGTTCGCGTGGAACGAAATGATTTTGATTTCAATCTGGCCTTGCGCAAACCCGAAGTGGCGACTGGCACGGACGAACTAAAGGCCGCCATCATTGCGGCTTCACGCGACAAATATGCTCGGCCTCGGGCCGGGGTAGAGGCTGTCTTGTTGGCTGGGATTCGACCGAATGTCGACAAACCCAAACCTCCAGAACCGCCGGCATCTGGTGATTCTTCGAGTAGCGGGCGTAAACCCGGGTCGAAAACTACTGCCCCGGCGGTCACGCCGACAGAGCCTGCTCCGTCAGTCTCACCGCCCGCATCGGCGGTGGCAAAGCCACCGCCAGTTGTAGTACAAATTTCCGAACCGCCACCAGTTGTGGTACCGCCATGCACGATGGAAATTCCACAGGCAGAACTGCCGCCGCCAATCTTGGAAATTCCAAAGCCAACGATTGTGGAAGAAGCACCGGTGTCCGAACCGCCGCCAAGCGAAGCTGCCGAACCAAAGGAGTTGGGACGGGGGATGGCCCTGCACAAATCCATTCAGAAACGGTTAAGGGATGAGGCTAATAAATTTGGATTTAAGGCGGACATCGAAAAGCAGTTGGTGAAGGGATCCAATGAAGCGGCCGATTTGGTATTGCAGCAGGGCACACTGACAATTGCAGTGGAGATAGCCACCTCTCCCAGCGTCAGCCATGAATTTGACAATGTCCAGAAGTGCTTGAATGCCGGTTTTACTCGCGTGGCTGTGATTGCGACGGGTCGCAAGCGGTTGGACAATATCGCCGCTGCGGTGCAAGGTGGCCTTGGTCCGGAAGCGGCGGCCAAAGTGAGTTACCACACGCCGGATGAATTTCTGGTCGAACTGCAAAAACTGGCGAAGACAGTATCCCCAGAGCCGCCGGCGAAGTCGGTGACCGAGGCGGTCAAGCGGCGCGGTTTTTCCGTCACCCGGAGTTTTCGGAATAAGACGCTAGACGAGCAGCGATCAACTGATCAGGCCGTGCAGATGGTTGCACGCAAAGCGGTTAAAAAGTGAGTGGCGCTTCTTTTGAAGCGCAAGCCAAATCAAACAATTCCTATGTAATTTTATGGTTAAGACAAAGCTCCTGCTCAAGCTGGCCGTTTGCGAGTTGCAGCAGCATAAGGCCAGGTTGTTGTCCCGATTGCAACCAGCGCCAGCATTGATCCATGCTTCCTATGTCTGCCAATATCTGACCCGCGGCAAGCCGAATTGCCGTTGTCGTCGGGGCTTCAAACACGGCCCGTTTTACTATCTGGTACAATGCCAGGGACCCGGCCAGGTGCGGAAATTTCTGCTCAAGACCCCGGCGCAACGCAAGCAGGCCCGCACCGGCATAGCCGCCCACTTGAAATTACAGCGGCAACTGGCAGTCCTTTCCGAAATTAACACCGAACTTTTACGGCGCGGCATCGGTTAAAAAGGACACACCGGAAATGGATAAAGGCCATATTTTACCAACTGAAAATGGGTTTCGGCCCATTGCATTTCCGGGGTGAATTTGCTATAATTATGATGTTCCTTTCCGAAGGAATTCGCCCGGCTTCCGCGTTCGTTTATTCGTTAATCGCAATAATTCCATGACCAAAATCATGTACGATGTCCTTTCGCCCGACGGCTTTCCGATTTCTTTAGCAACCTTCAAAACCAAAAGGGCGGCAGTAAAATATGCCTTGCACTGGTGCAAGCGGTATGAGCAACAAGGCTATTATTCCACATCGCGCTGGGAAAAAATTCCGTTGGAAGATTTGGCCGAAAATTTGGATTTGGTGCCCGTTACGCTCGCCGAATAAATGTCCCCCGGCGGCACAAGTCGTTTGCGCCGCTCACGGGAGATTTAACGCCCTTACCATAATGTTGACTCTCCCCGCCGCTGGCTGGCGGTGGCGCTCATTGAAAACATGAATACAAGCTGCAAAGAAAGAGTTGCCGGCGCTTTCCAGTCCCGCATAGACGACTTGCGAAAACTTTGGCGGGCGGGCTACGGCGTGGAAGTTCAAGGCATTGGCCGGCTGGAAGAATACGGATTGTGCGTGGATCGGGTGCCGGCGAATACTTTTGGCCTCCATCCGGGCTACTGGCGCTATCAAATTTCGTGGGGCGGTCCCGCCGAAGAATTTCGCTACTATGATCAGGACGATGGCCGGATTGAATTTTGGTTTTTAGATTGGGGGGATGGTGCCGGCATGAAGGTCCAAGGCCGGGACGAAAAATTAATCAAAGGCATCATCGCCATCGCGCAGTTGTCTCTCAAACATGGCGTTCCTGCCTGAATGGGGAAGAACAAGAGCCGACACATTGCCATCATGTGCCGGTTTTTTATTGGCGGAAATAATTTCTGAAACCAAACAAATTCTTGCTTGCTTCGGCTTTCTTTCTTTGTCAAGAAGTAGTGTATGAAGGAAAGCCATGCCTTGAACAAGCCGGTTGGCATATGGATTCGGGTCAGCACCGAAGATCAGGCCAAAAGTGAAAGCCCCGAACATCACGAAGAACGCGCCCGCGCGTATGCCGCCAACCGGGGCTGGCAGGTCAAGGAGGTTTACAATCTGGCGGGCCAAAGCGGCAAGTCAGTCATGCAACACCCGGAAGCCCGGCGCATGAAGCAAGATATTGCCAGCGGCCATATCACCGGCCTGATTTTTTCCAAACTTGCCCGCCTGTCCCGCAACCGGCGTGAGTTGGAGGAATTCTCGGATTATTTTAATCAGTATAAAGCCGATTTGATGTCTTTGAGTGAGTCCATTGACACCAGCAGCGCCGGCGGACGGATGTTTTTTCATTTGCTGGGAGTTTTCGCCCAATGGGAACGCGAAGAAATCACCGAACGGGTCAACGCGTCGGTGCTAACTCGCGCGAAACTCGGCAAATCCATCAATGGCACGTCGCCCTATGGCTATGAATGGCAGGACAAAAAGCTGGTCATCCGTCCCGCCGAAGCCGCCATTCGCCGCAAAGCCTACGAACTTTTTTTGAAATATCGGCGCAAGGGGCAGGTTGCCCGCGAATTGAACGCCGCCGGCTATCGCACCCGCAAGGGGAACATCTGGCGAGATACCTCCATTCTGCGAATTCTAGATGAATCCAGCGCCAAGGGCGTTTATGTGTTCAATACCATGCGCCAGACCGGTGATTGGCGCACTGAACTCAAACCGGAAAGCGAATGGGGCCGGGCCGAGTGCCCGCCGATGGTTTCGGAAGATTTATGGAATCAGGTACAGGAGATTATTGCGGAGCAATTGAAGGCTTGGAAAAAGCCCGGCAAACCGCCAGTGCATTTATTCAGTGGCTTGGCGCATTGTGCGTGTGGCCACAAAATGTATGTTGCCGCCAAGAGCCCTAAATACTTTTGCCGGAAATGTTGCAGAAAAATTGCCATTACAGCTTTGGAAGCCATCATCCTTGACGAATTGAAGGACTTTTTTGGCCAACCCGACCGAGTGACCGATCATTTACAGGCCGCCGAAAGGAATTTGACCGAAAAGGCCGCCTTGCTGGCAACCCACCAGCGGGAAATTCAAAAGGTGCGGGAAGAAATGCACCAAACCCACCAATTGTATCTAAACCGGCAGATTTCCGGCGATGGCTTCCGCGATCTTTACAGCCCGGCGGAAGAACGGATGAAACAGTTGACTGCGGAACTGCCAAGGCTCGAAGCCCAAGTGGATTTATTGAAGGTCAACAAGCTGTCCGTTGACTTGGTTCTCCATGATTCCCATTCACTCCATGAGCGCTGGCCCCAAATGTCGCCAGCTGAAAAGCGCCAAAATATCGAAGCCCTCATCGAAAAAATCGTCATCGACGATGAGAATATTCACGTTTCTTACGCCAAAACGCCTACTTCTATAGAACAATGCAAAAACCTACAGGGGTTAGGATTGAGGTGAGGGGCTTGAGTTCAAAATTAATCACAAAGCTTTTCATCCCATTGGTCATTTGCCTCCTCACCCCAGCCCTCTCCTCCTTTTGGGAGGAGAGGGAGAAGAATCGCAGTTCCAATCGAGTCCCAGCCGAGTCCCCATTCGCCGGCAAGGCGGGAAAAATCGTGGGGACTCTCGCCGCCCTCTTTCCGGTGTTCCGGCGCGGCGTTTTGTGGGTGAAAACAGGGTTTTTCGGTGGTTTTAAGCGAATCTGAGCATGGCAACTCCGGATTTACCCCCGGCTATCGGCCAGTTATTTTCTCTTAGCTTCAATATATTTCCCGCGACCATCTATTTATTTCTTTTTTAGTTCTATATTTAGCTTCTTACATTCTATTTTCTTTATGTAAGATTCATTATTTTTACTTTATACTTCCATAATTTTCCTGCTTATAACTATCTTTTGATTCCGTACTTCTATTTATTTCCTTTACAATTCCTTTTTTGGATTGTATGATGCCATTGTTTTCCTGCCGATGTTCGTTATAGCCGGTTCGGCAGCGGTATTTTGAGGATTAAAACGCGTCTTTTCTATGAATACACCGATCAAACCGTTGTCGAGTCCGGCTAATATCCCGCATCCGCCGATCGACGCGCTGACGAGAGCCATTGCCACGCCGCTGCGATGGGCCATTCTCACGGAGTTGGCGGCCGGCGAACCGCGCATGGTCAAAGAGATTGCGCTGGCCTTGAAAAAGTCGCCCACGCTGATCTCCAAGCAAATGGCGATCTTGCGCCGGGCCGGCGTGGTGGAGGTCGGGCGGGCGGGCGTGTACCAAATCCCGAAGCATTTTCTGGCGACCCCGGAGCAACGGCACCTCGATTTCGGTCATTGCCTGCTCCGGTTGCCGTAAGGGGCGGACGCCGGAAAGTTTGTGGTGGCGGAACGGCTGCCGGTGGAGTATTGGAAGGAGAACTTTTACATCATGAAAATTACCGACGTCTTGCGGGCGGAACATGCGGTGTTCCACAACTTGTTTGATCACATCGAAGCGGTGGCGCCGCGCCTCCGCACGCTGGCCGAGGTGAAAGCCCTCGCCACCGTCGTGGAAACCGTCCACGCGCCCCACTCCCAGACGGAGGATGATTTATTCATCGAACCGCTGGAACCGTATTTCGACCAACTCGGCCAGCAAGAAACGTTTCACGCCGAGCATGAGCACATCGAAGCCGCGCTCGCAAAAGTGCAAAAGGCGAAAACGGTGGCGGAAGCGAGGAAAATTCTGCTGGGCGCCATCGCCGCATCGCGCAAACATTTCGATAAGGAAGAGCGCATTGTCTTCCCGCTCGCCGAACGCATCCTCAAAGCCAAGACGCTGAGGGAATTGGGCGAGGAATGGCTCGCCCGCCGCGAAGGCAACCAGTAATTAATCAAGTTCCACGCCCACCGGGCAATGGTCACTGCCCAAAACTTCCGGGCGAATAAAGGCTTGGCGCAAGCGCGGTCGCAACGCGGCGGAGAGCAACACGTAATCAATGCGCCAACCGACATTCCGCGCGCGCGCCCCGCTCATCGGACTCCACCAAGTGTAGTTCCCCCCGCCCGGCTCGAACTCGCGGAAGGTGTCAATGAACCCCGCCGACACGAACGCACTGAACCCCGCGCGTTCCTCGAGGGTAAAGCCGTGGTTGCGGACATTCGCCTTGGGGTTGGCCAGATCAATTTCCGTGTGCGCCACGTTCAGGTCGCCGCAGAAGAGGACGGGCTTTTTCTGTTCCAGCTTCTTTAGATATTTCAAAAAGTCCGCGTCCCACACTTGCCGATACGGCAGGCGCTCCAGCTCGCGCTTGGAGTTGGGCGTATAGACATTGACGAGGAAAAAATCCTTATACTCAGCGGTGAGCACGCGGCCTTCCTGGTCGTGTTCGTTGATGCCGATGTGCGGCGTGACTTGGAGCGGCCGGACCTTGGTAAAGATGGCGGTGCCGGAATAACCCTTCTTCTCCGCGCAGTTCCAGTAAGTCGTGTACGTCTGCGGCCAAAGCTGCTCGACTTGATCGGGCGTGCATTTGGTCTCCTGCAAACAGAGGATGTCCGGTTGCTCGGCGGCGAGAAACTCCAGAAAGTTTTTCTTGAGGACCGCGCGCAGGCCATTGACGTTCCAGGAAATGATTTTCATGTGCGGCAGAAAATAAACATTCTCCTCCTCGTCGTCATCCTCATCTTCGCTTTCAACCTGAGGCAACGGCGGCGTATGACGATGAGAATAACGTCCTTCATTCCTGCGACTGAAACACGATCACGCTCAGCGGCGGTAGAAAAAAGGGCGCGGAAAAGTTTTGGCCGTGCAGCGGCACTGCCGCCGCCGTCACGCCGCCGGCATTGCCGGTATTGCCGCCGCCGTAAACCCCGGCGTCGCTGTTCAGCACTTCCTTCCACGCGCCACCCACCGGCAAACCAACGCGATAACCGGGTCGCCCCACCGGCGTGAGATTCAGAATGACGACGGTGTGATTCCGGCCATCGCCGGTCTGCCGCCGGAAGGAGAGGACGCTGTTCTCGCGGTCGTTGCAATCAATCCATTGAAAGCCCGCGTGGTCATGGTCAGCCTGCCAGAGCGCAGGGGAATTTTGGTACAGGCAATTCAAATCCGCGACGAACTTCTGCGCGCCGGCATGATACGGTCCCGCGCCGAGCAGCCACCAATCAAGCTCGGCGTTTTCATTCCATTCCTTGGTCTGACCGAATTCGCCGCCCATGAACAACAATTTCTTGCCGGGGAACAGCCATTGGTAACCGAGCAGCGTGCGGAGGTTGGCGAACTTCTGCCAATCGTCGCCGGGCATCCGCGTAATGAGCGAGCCTTTGCCGTGTACCACTTCGTCATGCGAGAGCGGGAGAACGAAATTCTCGTTGTGATGATACAGCATCGCAAACGTGAGATCGTTCTGATGATATTTGCGATGCACCGGCTCGCGTTTGAAATAGCCAAGCGTGTCATGCATCCAGCCCATGTTCCATTTGAAGGTGAACCCCAAGCCGCCGATGTAAGGCGGCCGCGTCACCTGCGGCCACGCCGTGCTTTCTTCGGCGATAGTCAGCACCCCGGGAAATTCCGTCTGCGTGATGTGATTGAACTTTTTCAAAAACTCAATCGCCTCCAGATTCTCACGCCCGCCGTATTGATTCGGAATCCATTCGCCGGCCTTGCGCGAATAATCCAGATACAACATCGAAGCCACCGCATCCACGCGCAGCCCGTCAATGTGAAAACGCTCGCACCAGTAAAGCGCATTGGCGATGAGGAAGTTCACCACTTCATGCCGGCCGAAATTAAAGATGAGCGTGCCCCAGTCCTGATGTGCGCCCTTGCGCGGATCTTCGTGCTCAAACAACGCCGTGCCGTCGAACTTGGCCAACGCCCATTCGTCGCGCGGAAAATGCGCTGGCACCCAGTCCACAATCACGCCGATGCCCGCTTGGTGCAACGCGTTGACGAGAAACTGGAAATCATCCGGCGTCCCAAAGCGGCTCGTCGGCGCATAAAAACCGGTGACTTGATAACCCCACGAAGGATAGAACGCGTGTTCCGCCACGGGCAAAAACTCGACGTGCGTGAAGCCCATATTACGAACATAGTCCACGAGCGGCTGTGCCAGTTCGCGGTAGCTCCACGATTCCGTCGCCGTCTTTTTCTGCCAGGAGCCGACGTGGATTTCATAAACACTCAGCGGCGAACGCAGCGCATCGCGCTCCTGACGTTGCCGCAACCACGCGTCGTCGCTCCACGAAAACTTTTTCGTGTCCCACACAATCGCCGCCTGCTTCGGCGCGACCTCAAAGAAGAAACCGAACGGATCCGTATTCAGCTTAATGCCGCCGTGCGCATCGCACATCTCAAATTTATAATGGGCGCCCTGCCCCACGCCGGGAATGAAAATTTCCCACACGCCCGAAGCGCCCAACATCCGCAGCACATGAACTCGCCCGTCCCAGTGGTTGAAATCGCCGACAACACTCACGCGCTGCGCGTTCGGTGCCCAGACGGCGAAGCTCGTGCCGGGGACGCCGTCAATCGTGCGCAACTGCGCGCCGAGCTTGTCGAAGATTTTCCGTTCATCACCTTTACCAAACAAATACAAATCCGCTTCGCCCAGCGTCGGCAAAAAAGAATAAGCATCCCGCGTGCGGCGTTTCTGGCCCGCCTTGTCGGTGATGACAAGATCGTAAGCGTAAACGGTGGTGGCAGATGGTGTGCAGCCTTCAAAAATGTCCGTGCCAGGAATGCGCGTGAGTGCAAACGTCGGTTTGGTCTGTTCATGCACCGGCTGAATTTCGACCGTGGCGGCATCGGGGAGGAACGCGCGAACCACGAGGCCGGCGGTTTCGCCCAGCGGATGCATGCCCAGCAGGGTGTGCGGCGAAGGATGTTTCAGGGCTACCAGACTGCGAAGTTCGTCGGGCGTCAGTATCATGCGTGAAAGGTTTTAACAGGTTTCGACCAGGTTGACACTCTTTTTAACAAACCCGCCCCCATTGGCTTCGTTTGCCGCCGCAATTTCCGCCCGCCGCCCGCCAACCCCCAATTAACCGCCGTTTTCGCATCCCCGTTTTGGGTTCGTTTCGTAATTTTCATATTCCGGTCCGCGTGGAAATCTCCATGGCCATGGGCGCGGGGAATTTTCTCACCCCGCCGCCGACGTTGCAGGCGCTCAAGCTCGTGCATGGCCCGAAAAATCTGCCGCTCCAACGCCGTCTCATAACGGAGAATTTTTTCCAAGACCGCCGGTGCGGGCAGCACCGCAGCCGCCTGCCGCGCCTGCTCTTCCGCGTTTTCCCGTTGCCAACAATCGTCCCTTCCCCACTCCAAAATTCGCATTTCCCGGTCAATATGGGCCAGCACCTGTTTTTTTATTTCCTCCCGGTGCCGGGCGGCATCCGTTCCGGCGGGCGGCGGCAGCAAGCAACGCTGGCGCAACTTTTCCAAATCCACCGCCAGCCGGTTCGGCTTGCCGTGGAAGGGGATTTTGATGGCGGCTTCCGTCAACTCACCATCTTGTTCCACCTGTTTGCGGACCTCTGACAACCAGCCGGCCAGAATGGAAGTTCCCATGTGCGATTCCTTCATGGCCCACACCGGGTCACCCCAGACTTCCCATTCCGCCCACTGCAACTGCGGATTAATCCGGCGGCGTTTCAGGTACCCCTCGTCCACGTTCAGGGCGATTTCGCCGGACTCCGCCGTGCGAGCGCGGCGCAGCCGCCACGTCGCCGTCACGATCTGTCCCACCAGCATTTCCTCCAGCGGGCCAACCGGCTGCAAGTCTGCGTAAAATTTTTGGCATAATTTTCGGAACGCGGCGGGCGATTCCTTGATTTTGTAACCGCGCACCACCACCGTTTGCGACAGTAGGCCATGCTTGAGCGCGTTCAATTTGGAAACCGCCTTTCCAGACCTAATCGGCCCAGACGCCGCCGCCGCCATCCTCGCGGTCCTTGCGGATGCGAAATTCCGTGGTGCCGCCAACGTCGAGGCCGCCTGGTGGATCGACGGTCTGGAAAAAGCGGTCGCGAAAAATTTGCGCCAGACCTTTTTCATCGCCCGTGATGGGCTGCTGACACCAGGTTGCGAACGCGGTCAATTTTGTCCCATCCGGCAGGGCGCAAGGTGAAGCGCGAAAACGGCCGCCGACAAGCCGAAGCCGAAGTTTTCACGAAGGAGGCCCTAACCCAATCCCGGTGTTTACCACCGACCGCAGCGGATGAAAAGAAAGGCCGTGCCCAACCATCCGAGTCACGGCGCCGGGGCCGATTCGGTTATGGCCTCCCGCAGACAATTTTCCAGCGCCGTTTGGGCCGCCGCATCGTCCAGCATATCCCACACCCCGATTTTCACCACCCGCTTCTCCTCGCGTCCTCGATCCTGATGGCTCAGAGATTGGAGCGCCATGCTTAAGCCCAAGGCGGTTGACGGCTGACCTTGCGGGCCCAGAGTTAATGCCGTTTCTCGCGGTTCCCAATACGCCGCCAGCACATGGAAATTGCGTTGATGATCCAAGAACCTTTCCGTGGTGGTCCGCATGCGTACGCCACGCTGCTCAATTATTTTCGTACCGAGATTGGTTTGCAGAATCATTCCGACATTCTTCAAACATAAATCCGGCGCGTGACTGCGGGCTGCCCCGGTGGCTTCGGCGGCGCGATATCGGTTCGCGGCTGGCAGCCAGCGAAAATAGTAAAGCTGCCAAGGCCGACCAGCCGCATCCAGCCAGGCGGCATTGTGCCCCTCGTCGTACATCAACATATTCCGGGTGGTGGCCGGAATCGGTTTTTCAACGAATTCCCGCGCGCTGTTGGGTAGGACCAACGTCCACGGTACCGTTTGTGATGCTCGCTGCTCCACCCTCCGAAACCATAGTTCCAAACCGCTCTCAAACAGGACCACCCAAAGCAATAAACCGCCCATCATCCACAAGCCATAAGGCCCAAGGTTGGCAGGCGCGACCGGGCTTGATATTGGTTTGGGATCTTTCCGGGCCGTGGTTTTTTGCGGAAGATTTAAGATCCAAGCCAATCCCAATAAACCAATTAAAGTGACGCCGAGGATCGCCAACCCGGCTTCGTCATGCTGCTGGTCCACCCCGGCATTGCCTTGCCGATCACAAATCCAGACAAGATAAAGCGTGCGGATCACATTGCCGCCAAAGGCCAGGCTAAGGCCACCCATCACCATCGCGACGCGGCGGCTAAGCTGGTAACGAAACAATTCACCGAGAAACAGAGAAATCATGATGGTGGACTGCAAGGAACGGATGCCGCTACAGGCAGCTTCCACGCCCACCAACCCGCCGCCGGTTGCAATCAACGTTCCTTGCCGGACACACGGCGTGCCCAGAAGATTGGCCAGCGCGGCACTGATGATAGCGTTCAGACGGGATAGTTGGTCAATAAACGGGGCCTCGAAACGCAGCGGCCAGGGCACCGCCACCAAGAAAAAAAGAATGGGAAAGGCAAAATGAAAAACCCATTTCGGCCCGCCCCAGAAATAGACGACCATCAGTGTCAGGACCACAACTGCCAGCGCAAAAACCCAACCGGCAAACCGCCAGTTCGGCAAGGTATCCAGAAAGATAGCGCCGGCAGCGAGGAGACCGTTGAGCGCGGCAAATAAAAGCCCGGCAGACCGGAGGGATGGCGGAGAACTTGGCGGCGGACGAGAGGGCCAGCGATCCCAGAAAAGCGCCAGACATAATACCGGAACAAACCAACCGTAGTGATAATCCACGTTGGCATTCCATAACGTGCCCAGCCGATAAACGGCATAGGCCCAAAATGCCAGCAGTAGTGCCGGCACCCGCCACACACCGCGAGGCTGGGCTGGGCCAGTTGCCGGCGCAGCGGTTTCCGTTGGCGATGGGTTTAATGGCACCGGTTTTGTGACCTCATTCCGGACGTTGCGGCGGTACCAGCACCTGCCGTAAAGCGGGTGGCGAGGTTTTCGCCAACGCGACCAAGGTTTTCTCTTCTGGTAAAAGTTGCGCCCCCTCGGCTGCGGCTAAAAAGGGTTTCGCTGCCTCGGTTTCCCCCGCCGCCGCCAGAACGAGGCCATAATAAGCGGACACCGCCGGATCTTTTAGCGGTTCGATCTTCCATTCGTGAACGAGGCTCAATGCGGCGGCGGCGTGATCTTGTTTTAATAACGACAAAGCGTAGGTGCAGGCGAACGCCATATTGGTTGGATTCTTTTCGTAGAGTTGGGCCGCCAATTTATGGGCTTTGGGTAAATCCGAATCCAGCAACAGGGACAACCGGGCATATTTACCGCCATTCTCGGCACTGCCTGGGTTTCGCAGGAACGCGACCCGGGCTTGCAACCATAATCCGCTCGTGTCTTTGGCGGCACTGGAGGCATGAGCTAGCAGCAGGTTGGCGCGCTGCACCGGTTGCGTCGGGAGCAATTCTCTCGCTAAGTCTACTCCCGCGGTCGTGGCCAGTTTCACCAGTTGCAATTCCTCCGGCAACAGCCGGGCCTGTTTCGCATAGGCCAGATAATGGGCGGCCGTGGCCGCCTCGCCGGCCGCTGCCAGCGTGATGCCATAATAAACCGCGATGATCGGCACCTCCAGCAGCTCCGGTGGCAATGCGTGAAAAGCGGCCACGGCTGCCTGCGGCTGATTTTGTTTTAGCAGGGCCAGGGCGTAGGTGGTGGTGATGAGGGCATTCGTCGGGTTGGCGGCATAGACCTTCGCAGCGATCTGATAGACTTGCGGTAAATCCTGATCCAACAACATGGCATAGGCGGCGTAGTTATTGCCGCACATGATATCATCCGGTTTTTGTTGGTATTCCATCTTCTCCAACCGACAGAGACCCTTGGTGTCATTTCTGCGCAGGCACATCTGGATTAAGGGCGTTCTGGCCCAATCCTGATCCGGATATTTCTCCACGGCCAACCAAAGCACTTCTTCGGTCCGTTGGTTCCACCGCCAAGTCTGGGTCAATTCGGCCAATGCCTTAAGCGATTCGACGGCGGCGGTCGCCACGGCGGTGGCATTCTGCCAGGCCACCAGTTCGTCCTGTGCTTTGGCTTGGTTGGCGGCAGCCCGGGCCAAAAGGGCAAACCGCAGCGCCTCCTGGTTTGGCCAGGTGGCTTGGCGCAAATATTTTTCCTGTTCCGCCCAAAGTCCCAGGGTGGCGTACAGTTCCGCGCGCGCCACCGGCAACCGTCCCTGCCGGACCAGCGCGGGCGGCAGTTGGTTCAACCACTCCACGGCCGGCTGCGCCCAGCCGTTGTGCTGCATCCAGAGGACCAGTTCCAGCATCGCCCGGGGATTGTTGGTGGCGGCGGTTTCCGTCGCGGCCAGAAAATCCGGCAGCGTCCGGCTTTTGGCCGCTTGCAAAATGTTCAGATGCATCATCCGGTCGGCAAAGCCGGCCTGCCGGTTCGTGAGCACTTGCCGCGAATATTCCTCCGCCCGCCCAAAATCTTTTTCATCGAAACACAACGCTGTCAGGGGCCGAAGGGCCGCGCAACCGAGGGCGGGATCGGCGGCCATTTGTTCCAGCGTGCGGCGGGCGGACTGGCTAATGGCCGCGTTGGTGGACTGCACCTGGATTACCGCCAGGGAAAGTTGGTTCAGTTGGTTGGTAGGATTCAACTCCACCAGTTCGGTAAAATGTTGCGCGGCGTCCTGATATTGGGCGGACCGCACCGCCAACAACCCGGCCAACCGCTGATAATCCGCCTGCTGCCGATTCGTCTGGGCCACTTGGTTTAAGATGCTGGCGGCGAGCCGAAAGGGGGGCCGTTCGACTTGCAACGCCGTGGCTGCGAGCGCCAGTTGATTGCTCAGGCAAGGGGCCAGTTTAACCAATTGTTGCCGCCAGTACAGGGCATTGGTGGCTCCCACCCGCTCGGTCAGCTCAGCCATCACCTGCACCGCCGACGGGTTGTCCGGATCCAGACGGATGGCTGTTTGGGCGCGAAAAGCGGCCTGCCGATAGTTGGTGGCCACCAGAAACGCTCGGGCCTGCGTGGCATAATGCAGTCCCCGCTGGTGGCGCAGCCAGGGGCGCCCGTAACGGTTGCCCGCGACCAATAATAACGCCACGACCAGCAGCCCCACTGCCGTCTGCCAGCGCAGCAGCCGGCGTTGCCACCGGCTGAAATATTGCGCCACCCCCGGCGCAAACACATCTTCCCCGGACTTCCGGCCTTTCGGCGTTTGCCAGCGGTAAAGGCGATCCAGCAGATTCTGGTAGCGCTGGTAAACCGTTGATTTCAGCCAGCGCCGCCGGAGGCGCAGATACGTTAGCTGCCACCGGTTCAAACCCACATGCGTGGGCGGATACCACCAATCCCGCAGCCGGTCAGGCCAACTGCCACCCGCTGGGGCAGCGGGGGAATCTTTCGGGTCGGGTTCTTTTGAGGACATGTGTTGGACTACGTTTAGGCCCTACTGCTTGGACCAAAATAAAACACCCGGCCAGACAGGGCTGACCGGGTTGAAAAAACCAAGCTCTGCTCAGGCTTGGGCGAACCGGCGCTTGGCGACATACACTAAGCCCAGCAATGCCACGCTCGCCGCCGCCCATTCGCTGGGTTCCGGCACGGGGGACAAGGCGGTTACGGAGATGTCATCGATATAACCATTTCCATCCGCCGAATCAAAATTGAGATCCAGTTCCACGGCGGTGGAGGTGGTCGTTGCCGTAAAGTTGTAAGACTGCGTCAACCAGCTATTAACCGTGGATAAATAAATGGAGGCGGCAGTGAACAAAGTGCTTCCATTAATCTGTCCAGAAAATGAACCACCGGGATCCAGGTCGTTACCGGTATTATCCAGGTCGTTATTGGATAAAAAACTCAAGGTGTATTGCGTTCCGATCGTGGTGGCAATCGTCTGCGAGATAGAACCATTCCCACCCGTACTGGCAAAGTATGAATCCGACCCTGGAGCTGACATTCCATCCGACCCGTTCGGGAATAACAACAAATTGTTCCAATTGTTCCCCCAGTTCGTAAAATCCCCGGTGGCAAAATTGCCGTTCAGGATCAAATTGCCGGCCGCCCCAGCGCCGGGAGCGGTGGCCAGTCCCAGACTGGCAGTGAGAAGAAGAATCGATTTTTTCATGCGGTTTGGTTTTTTCTTAATTCTTAATTATGGTTGATTGGTTTTGCGGCCCGTTATTTCTGCTGGTTGGTTGCCGGCAACGCTTCGTAGTTGGTTGCCGGCAACGCTTCGTAGTTGGTTGCCCGCGCCAAACCATTTTATTCTTTAGTTTTCTTTGTGTTTGGTGATTATCGCCCGCCTCGTTTCGTTGGAGTCACTACTTCCAACGTCAATAGCATAGCAGAGTTTTCGCCGTTGGCTTGTCCCCAGTTCTGGGTACAAATGGGGCCCGACCTATTTTTAGAGTTTTTCCCGAATGGCGGCCAGTTGCCGGCGATGCATTGCCAGCGAACCCTCGGTCCAGAGGACGAAATGCGAACGAGCCATTTTTTCCGCGACCAGCCATTGCGCGGCGATGCGCTGGGCCAATTGCTCCGCCGGCCAGCCGCGCGCACGCAACCGGGCTAGCTGGGTCATCGGCGAACACGCGGCGCAGATGATTTTTTCAAACTGCGTTTCGGCACCGGTTTCAAACAAGAGCGGAATGACGACGACGGCGAGCGGGCAGTTTTCCGCACGCCACGTTGCCAACTGGGCGGACCAGCCGGCGCGGATGCGCGGGTGCAAGATGGCTTCCAATTGTTTGCGCGCCTCGGCGGAGGCGAAAACGAGGCGGGCCAATTCCGCGCGCTGCAAACTGCCATCGGCAGCCAACAGGTGCGGGCCAAAAGTGGTGGCAATTTCCGCCAAGGCCGGTTGCCCCGGCTGCACCAACGTGCGAGCGAGATCATCCGTGTCAATGACCCGCACCCCAGCGGCGAAAAGCAAACCGGCGGCGGTGGATTTGCCCATCCCCACGCCGCCGGTCAAGCCGCACACTTTCATGCCGGAACGTCCGGTTTACAAACCGGTAACTGCACGATAAAACCGCTTTTGAAAATTGGTGTAATCAAAGTTGGTGAAGGTGAACGGAGAAGTACCCGTGTACGCCGGCTGCCAATTGGGCGTAACCAAGTTGGTGGACGCTTGGATGGTGACGGATTGGCCGGGCGAGTTCGTAACGGAGAACAGGAAGCCGCCGCTGCGCGTGTAGCCCAAAGCCGAGAGATTCGGCGGCAAGGCAGATAGATAGGTTGCCGTGGCAACGATGGAATCGTCATCGGGGTTGGGATCGGCAGTGCCCAAGCTGCTGACGCCCGCGAGGTTGGTGTAGGTGCTGCCGGCAACGCCGCCGGAATAACTCAGCGCCAGCGTTGCGCCTTGATTGTTCGCCAGCGTTCCCAATGACCAGGTAAGCTGCGAGCCAAGTTGCGTCACGGAACCCAAACTGGGCGTGCTGGAAACCAGCGTCAAGCCGACCGGCAAATTGTTGGTGACAAATACGTTGCTGGAGGTGGACGGACCATAGTTAGTGACGGCCACCGAGAAATTCCAAGCTGCGCCCACATTCAGGGCCAGATTTGCCGGCGTGGCATAAACTTGATTATCCGCCGCGTTGCCCACGGGATTAGCCGTGGTCAACGTGACGAACCAGCCGTTGGAAATGATGCCGGTATTGATGGCCCGGGTGTCTTGCACGAACAGGAACCACGGACCATTCGGGTCGGTGCCATTCATGACCGAGAGCGCCGTGCCCCACGGCTGCTTCGGCGCGGAAATGATCGGCGTGCCGGAACTACCGCTGCCACTGCCGCCATTGCTGTAGGTACCACTGGCCAATAGATTAATGAGGTTCGTACCATTAGGTGTTCCCAAGCCGGTGCAGAGATCATAGCCTGCCACCGCCGGAAAGTTGGTGGTACTTTGGGACCAAGTATTATTGCCCGTGGTAATGTCGTTGAAGGCATTGGTATAGGCGGACGATTTGGCAATGGCATAAATTGCGGGATTCAAAAAGCCCACCGCAGATTTTCCATTCAAGGCGGCCTGTTGGTTCACCAAAGCCATGTAGCCGGCCCACAGCGGCGCGGCGCAACTCGTGCCCCCAACCGAGGTTTCCACCCCATCCAAAACCACGTCAACATTATCCCCCGTCAACGCCACGTCGGGAATATTGCGATAGGTGGTGGAACCCTGATTGGTGACCATGTTAATCCCTTGCTGCCACGAGGGAATGGAATAGTAACCACTGATACCACCGCTGCTGCCAACCCCATCAAAAAAGATGGGGTCCAGCAAGCCCCAATTCCAAACCGTTTCCGAAACCCGGTTCCCGCCGGGACCGGTGGTGGTCAAGGTCGTGCCACCGACTTGGGTAATGTAGGGGCAGTCGGACGGAGCGTTAGGCGTATTCGGATCATCCACGGAACCGGGAGCGGTACCCGAGGAACCGGCGGGCAAGAAGGCATCCACATCGCCGGAAGCATCGAAGAACGTCTGCCCTTGCAAAATCATTTCCTGAAAAATTTGATCGGTAGTTCCGCTGGGACCGCCCGACCACCCCCAAGAACAACTTACTTGGCGGGCGGCATTATCGGTGGCGATCCGGTTCAAAACAATATTGGGGATGTAGCCGGCCAAGATATTGCCTTCATACACCATGACTTGGCTCAAGCCCGGAGCCATGGCTATTGCCATTTCAATATCCAAGGTGACTTCCCCTTGGGCATTCGGATCAACCACCCCGCCACTGGCTCCCTGCAACAGAATATTGGTCACCGTGACCGGCGTAATGCCCGCCTTTTGCTCATATAAGGCAATGTCACTGGCCAAATAACCATCGTATTGAAACAGCGCCACCGTTTGCCCGGCACCGGTCAACGTAGTGCCCGGAACATAAGCCGCCCGAAAGTCATTGCCAAAATAAAGTCCGCCCTGCCCCGAACCAAACTTGGTTTTAGACTTAGTCACAGAACCAAGGTGCAACCGGGGATGCGGGCGGCTATAGTTGTTCAAGCCCCCCACGTCCAGCAGGTTTATGGCTGCGGGCACCGTCGGTTCGGTATCCGGCGCGAAAAACTGACGATTTTCTTTGGGGTGCTGATAGGTCCGTAGCGTCACATTGAAAGCGTGTTCCACATTCGGCACCGGACCGTCCATTTCCAACAACATGCGATTGCTGTGAGAAGCGGAAACCGTAAACCCATTCGTACGGGCAAATTCAATAACCGCCTGATAATCCTGCTCCGTCGGCCCGAACTGGGCCGTGAATTCCTCCGGCGTCAAATAGTGGCGATAGTTGGGGCTGGCCGGATCGGCAATCTGTTCCAGCAAATTGGTCAGCGCCTCGCGATTCCGCAGCGGCAGGCCAAGCGCAAGATGCAAACGATTCGTCGCCGCCAAGCGGCCGGTGGAGCTAAGCTGCGAAACCACCGCCGGCACATGACCGGAAAGCTGCCGCGTGTTGCCCACCACGGCGGCGGACGCCACGGTCGTCAAACCGGCCACGGCCAGCAGACGAAAACCAATTTTCAAAAAATTCCTGTTCATATTACCTCTCGTTCAAATTCTGGATTCAGGGCATCACGGGAAATTCGGGATGATGCCGTATTGCGTGGGCTTGTTCGTCCCGGAGAAAATCTGGGTGTTCTGCGGCAATGAATTGGTGACCGTGTCATCAAAGGTCAACGTGACATGGTTGATACCCACGCTACCACCGCTGTTGCCCATGATCAGGGTGTTTTTCTGCGCCGGCGAGACCACCAGAGCGCTGATGTCATGCGCCGCAGTGTGCGTTATATTCGTCAACGTGACGGTGGCCTTGATCAATGAAGTCCCCACGCCACTGACCAGAATCAGCGACGGATAGGGCGAGGCGTTGGTATTGTCATTGATGATGATGGGCGCGGCGTTGGAGAATACCGTAGCCCAACTACCCAAGCTGTAGGTGAACGTAGCCGTGCCGATGAACTTGCTGTTGTCGTACAACTGGAAGGTCGGCGATATGGTGTAGGAATTCGTGCCCTGCGCGGTGAAGGTGAAGGCGCGAGAAACCGAGTGACCGTAGGTGGTCAGCGGCCCATAGACTTGGCTCACCGGGCTGGGGGCCAACACGCCATTGGTCGCTTGAAGGTAAGCGATCAGATTCGTCACATTCAATCCGGCGCTATCGCGCAGCGCGAACAACACCTGCACCGTGTCATTCGAGCGGATGATCCCGTCGCTGGCATGGGAGGTGTAATTCGTCACCAAGAGCGAACCGGCCGGAATCACATAGCTGCCGCCGTTTTCCAACAGGCTCAAGGTGGAAACCGCCGGACTGACGAGCACGCCATTGCTCGGATTCAAGAGTTGGAGGCTGACCGTGAGGTTGGGCTGCACCAAGCTGCTGGCGATCAACGGAATGTTAAACGACTGGCTGGTCACCCCGTTCGTAAAGGTCAGCGTGCCGTTGGTCGAGATGAAATTGACCCCGTTGACCGCCGTGCCGTTGGTGGCCAGGAAGCTGACACTCACCACGCTGTCCGTATAACCAGTGCGGTACACCGTGATAGTCGTATTGCCGGCATTCTTGTATGCCGTATAACCGGTTTGCGAGAACCGCAGGCCAGCATTGCTTTCTGCAATCACCACCGTCTCATTGGTGATGGGACTCAGCACTCCCGGAGCGGTGACATTGGTCAGCGCCACGGAGAACTGATGGCTGCCGCTCACCAGGGAGTTGTTATAAATCGGCACCGTGAAGGTATTGGTGGCAATCCCATTGGTGAACACGAGTTTGCCGCTCACCGCCCCATAATCCGTACCGGCCGTGGCCGTGCCATCCACGGTGGTGTAACTCACTTGCAACGGAACACTATTGCTCGTCAGCAGCAACGGTTCCACGCGCGGGTTCGCACAAACGACGGTGATAACTGCCACGCCGGCATTGCGCAAAACCGTGATCGAGGAGTTGGTGAAGCTGATGCCCGCCTCCGCATCCTGCTCCACAATCGTGGTCGTGGTCGGGGCCAGCAACTGAGCATTGACGGCACCGGACAAGCCGATATTGAACGTCAGATCGCCCGTCGCATTCGTATTGTGAATCAACGGCACGGACAAGGATTTGACCACTTCACCCGCACCGAAGGTGAGAATGCCGGCGGTATTGGAATAATTGATGCCCGCGGTGGCCGTGCCATTCACGGTGGCATAGTGGACACTGGAAACCACATTGGTGTTGTTAATGCGCGTCACCTGAATATTAATCACTCCAGAATCTTCCGGCGCCGTGTTGGTTGCCAGCACGAAACTGATGGCGGCATTGGTATTGTAAATGGTGACCTGCGTATTGGTCGGCGCAATCAGGCTGGCGCCCGGGTCCGAAGGATTGGACAGATAGACACCGAAACTCACCGGCGCGAGCGTGCCCGGATTATTAATCACCGGGATGGTGAAGGTCGCAGTGGTATCGCCATCCTTGAACGCGACGGTCGAGGAAACCGGCTGATAATTCACCGTCGGCTGGGCCGTGCCCGCCACGGTGGTGAACTGGAGCGAGACTGGTCCGGTAAAGCCATTCGTGCGCAAGACGGTCAGCACCGCGTTGCCATCGGTGGAATTGGCGTTGAAGTTGGTCGTCGCGAACAGGAATTGACCCGCCGCCTGCACCGTATCAATGATGGTCAACGTCGTATTGGTCGGCGCCACCAGAAGCGAACCCACCGCGTTGGTCAGCGACAACAACACCGTGCGATTGCCTTCCGGCAACGCGTTGTTAATGATCGGCACCTGAATGTATTGGTTGGTGTCGCCCGGGTTGAAGGTAATTACACCGTTGGTCGGATAAAAATCAGTGCCCGGAACCGCCGTGCCGTTGGTGGTGGTGTAATAGTTCACCGTGCAACTGCCGCTGGTGGTCCCCAGCCGCAGGACGTTCACCAAGCCAAAGCCGGTCTGAACGTTCTTGGCCACCGAGTTATTGGCGGACGCAAAACCAACCGCGTTATCCACGTTGACGATGGTCAGCACGGCGGAGGATTGATCGCCCAAGCCCGCCGGCGTGGTGGCATTGGCCAGTGCGAGGTTGACCGTCAAATTCGGCGTGATGTTGGAATCATCCATCACCGGCACCGGCACATATTGCAAGACTTCACCGGCGGGGAAGACCACCTGCACGTTGACATTGCTGTAATTCACGCCTGCCTGCGCCGTCCCACCGGATACGGTGCCGAAATTCACCGCCACCGAGCCGGTGCCGTCGGCATTCGTGCCGCTGGTGCCGCCGGTGCGCCGCACACCGATCAAAGCAACGCTGGAGTTTTCATTCACGGAATACGTCGCCGAGGTGAATTGGAACAAACCGGAACCCGTCAACGAGCCGCCGTAAATCCGGGCCACATGGCCAGCGGGCAAATCATCGTATTGCGTAAAGCTGCCGCCGATGACCAGCATTTGGTCGGCCGGCTGCAACACCACGGCATTCACCGCGCTATTGGCACCATCCCCAAAGTTAATGGTCGGATCCACCGCGCCGGTAGGCAACAGGCGCGTGATGCGATTGCGGGTGACGCCGTTTGCCTGGGTGAATTGACCCACAACGACAATCCGGTTATCCGCCTGCACCACCAAGGCGCTCACCGAGGCGTTGGCACCATTGCCCACGGCGGCAGCGAAGGAAGCATCCAGCGAACCATCCGCATTCAAGCGGGCCAGGTGGTTCTGAATCGTGCCATTCACGTTGGTGAAATCGCCGCCCACCACCACGCGGCCATCGCTCTGGATGGCAATGGTCCGGACGGTGTCACTCGCACCCAGTCCGAGATTGGTGGCGAAACTGGTATCCACGGAACCATCCGCATTGAGGCGCGCGATGTGTCCGGCACTGATGTTATTGACACTGCTGAACGCGCCCCCCACCAGCACTTTGCCAGCAAACACCGAGTTCGTCGGATAAACGGCCACCGCGAACACCGCCGCATTGGGGCCGGAACCCGGATCAAAGCTCGTGTCCGGCGTGCCGTCATTGTTCAAACGTGCCACGAACGGAAGCGTAAGGCCGTTCAAACTGCCGAACGCGCCGCCCACATAGATTTTCCGATTGCCGTTGATAAACGTTTCCGCCAGCGCATAGACGGAATTATCCGCCCCGGCGCCCGGATTGAAACTGCTGTCCAACGACCCGTCCGTATTCAGGCGGGCAAGGCGATTCAGAATGGTGCCATTGAAATTGGTGAACGCACCGCCGACGAGGATTTGATCATCCGTCTGATTCACCAACGAATAGACCGTGCCGCTGGCACCGGACAGACCGTACAGGAAGCCCGCGCGATCCAGGGAGCCATCGGTGTTCAAGCGGGCCAAACCGTTTTCCGGCACCCCGTTGACAATGGTGAAACTGCCGCCGGCAATCAGCTTGCCACTGGATTGCAGCGCGAGGGCATAAACATCGGAATTCATGCCGGCACCGGGATTGAAGGTGGTGTCCACGTAGCCGGGCGGACGATTGTACGTCTGCGCGTCAATGATATGAACGCTCGTCGTGGTGGGAGCCACCACGGCCGCGCCGGTCAGATTCACGTTGAAATAGAATTCCGAGGCGTCCGAATTCTGCCGCGGATCATTAAGAATCGGCACGTTAATGGTGGCGGTCAACTGGTTGGGCCGGAAGGTGACGGTGCCATTGGTGGCAATGTAGTTGGTCCCTGCCAGCGCGGTCGCATCCGCCGTGGCATACTGCGCGCTGAGGTTGCCATTCACGCCCCCGGTACGAATCACGGTCAGCGTAGCCACCCCGCCGTTTTCGTTGACGACATAGCTCGGCGCGGCAAATTGCAGCGTGCCGTAGCTGTTGTCATTGTTGATCACAATCTGGGCACTCGTGGTGGCATTGGTTGCAAAGAGCGACGGCGTGCTGACCGCATTCAAAGTGGGATTATAGATCAATACCGCAAACTGCTTGGCGGAACCAACCAAGCCATTGTTCAGCAGGGGAATATTGATGATCCGCGGAGTGACATCCCCGTTATTCCACTGGAGCGTGTTGGTGGAACCGACATAGTCAACCCCATTAACCGCGCTGCCATTGGTGGTGGCCAATTGGAGCGTCAGCGTGCCTTTGCTGCCGACGGTGCGCGTCACCGTGACACTGGCAAAGCCGGCACTGAGATTGGCCGAATAGAGGTTGGTGTTTAGGCTCAGGAAGCCCTGATAGTTTGGATTGATCAAACGCAAAACCGCGTTGGAAACGCTCCACGAGGCCAAACCATTCACCGGCGGGTTCAATCCGTACAGGGAGAGATTAACCGTCTTTTCCACCGAACCCACCCAATTGCTGTTCAGGATGGTGACATTGAAGACATGGTTCGTGTCGCTGGGTTGGAATGTCATGGTTCCGCTATTCGCCAGATAATCACTGCCCAAGACCGCCGTGCTGCCGTTCGTGGTGGTGGCATAACTCAAATACACCACACCATAAGTACCGTTGGTGCGGGTGACTGCGATTGCGGCGCTCTGCCCCGTACCGGTGTAACTCGAACTGGCAAAGCCGAAGGCGCCACTTTGTTTGTGATCATCAATCAATGTCAACGGCACCACGGATTGCCCCAAGGCCACCCCAAGCGGAATGTCTTCACCGCCCAAATAGAATTGGTCGGAGGTTACCGGGTCGGATACTTGGAATTGAGCGCTCAGGTTGCTCAAGGAGTTCGTATTCTCCAAAATGTTGACCGCGACGGAGGATTGCTCGGAACTACCAATCCAATACTGGCCATAAACATCTTCCACAAAACCGTTGGTGCCAAAATAGCCATCACTGCGCATCCGACCCATCGGTGATTGTGAACCCCAAGCAATCCAATACAACGGATTTAGCGCGTCATAGGAATAATCCACGCCGCTCTGCGCCAAGCCCGCATTCACCGAGAAGTTCACGGATGCCGGTCCCAGCGTGCCGTTCGTACGAATCAAGCTGACATACAGCGGCGTCTGGCTCTTGTTAATCGAATAGTTGTTGTAAAGGAACCCGACGTTGCCAGGTCCCGGGGTAGCCCCGCCAATCAAACGGGCAATGTTATTGCGATTGCGTACCCCCGCGCGCGTTTTCTGCACGAATGAGTAGGACGAAACCACGCCACTATTACCAACAGAATTGGTTCCAAAACTGGAAGAAATCAAATTCACATTGTTGGTGTCCATGCTTTCCGGACGAACATCAACATCATCCGCTTGGCCGCCACCAACCCGGCTGAAGGTACCGCCAATGAGGACGTTGCCATCACTCTGGATGGCCGAGGCCAGCACGGTGCCAATTGGATCGCCAAACCGCGTGCGCGGCAACCCGGCAAACTGGTTGTAGGCCTGATCCAAGAAGGTAGTATCCACCGTGCCATCCGGATTCAAGCGGGCAAAGCCCAACCGGTGGGTGGTGTTGACCGCGGTAAAGCTACCACCAATATAGATCGTAAAGTTGGTTTGCACCGCCACCGAAGAATTGGTGGTGGAGTAAATAGCGTTGGTTTGCACCGTAATGTTATACACCGGCCCATCCACGCCCACGCCGCTGAAGAATCCGGTATCGGTGAAGCCATTGGCCGTCAAGCGGGCAATGCCATTCGCCGATTGGCCGTTCATAACGGAGAACTGGCCACCCACCACGATGTTCCCATCCGGCTGAACACCCAAGGCAAAAACGGAGGAATCCGCACCGGAACCCGGATCAAAGCTCGGGTCGAATGAACCGTCGGCATTGAGCCGAGCGATATGATTCTGGCCGGTCACGCCGCCCGCGGCTGTGAATTCGCCACCGACAATAATCTGCCCGCTGGCTTGGAACGCGACCGCGTCCACGGCAGCATTGAGATTCGTACCGGGATCAAAGGAAGCATCCAAGGAACCATCCGGATTCAGCAGCGCCAAATATTTGCGGGTGACACCATTGTAGGAGGTGAAATTACCGCCCACTAGGATTTCCCCGTTGGCCTGCACTGCCAGAGCTTTAACCGGACCGTTAAAGCCCAAGCCGGGATTAAAGGAGGTGTCGAGCGCGCCAGTGGTAGAAACCAATGCAATATGGTTGCGAAAATTTCCGTTGTAGGAGGTAAACGTACCGCCAATCAAAAACTCATTGTTGGACAACATGGTGATGCAGGTCACATAACTGTTGGGGCCAGAGCCGGGATTGAACGAGGTATCGAGCGAGCCATCGGTATTAGCCCGGGCAATCCGACTGCGGGCGGTACCATTGTAGGAGGCAAAATCTCCGACCAAAACACATTTATTATCCGGCTGCAGGGCCAAACCATAGACTTCACCATCCGTTCCGGGATGGCTCATGTTCGGCGGCACCGTGGGGTTCAACGCCAGCAAGTCGTAGCTGAAATCGGCATTGTAATATTGATCCACCGAGCCAGCCGGCGGATGATTGTCGTCATACAAAATGGTCACGGTGGTACGGTCCACCATGCCGGCGGGAATCTCGTTGCCGTTGCTGTCCAACTCATAAAGACTGATAATAAAGTCCTCGTTGAATTGTTGCAGCCCATTGTTGTAAATGGTGAAGGTAATGGGTTTGGGATTAAAATCCTTATCCGCCCAAGTTAAGCTCCCGCTGCTGCCATTGGGGAAGCCAAAATCTGATACCAACCCTAAAATACCCGCCTGCTGCTTTGGATCCGGCGTTGCGTAATCCGAACCCGGCTGGAGCGGGAACTGTCCATTTTGATACTCACTTCCAGACTTGTTCAAATAGGTACTATTGGCTCGCCAATAAACGGTTGGCGAAGCCTCTCGGTTGGTCCCCATGCGATTCACATAGACCGTAATGGGGGTTGCTCGCCAGTAATTGGTGATGTCGCGCGTAACGCGATAGTGGGCCTTTTGGAAGTTAAACACCGCGTTGCTCGCGTCCGTGGAAACAACCACATTGGTCGTCACGAAGTTTGTTTGGAGGAACGGATTATAATTCGTCTGCACCACGGTAGCGTACGACACACCTTTGGGATCAATGTCCGTGTCCAGTATCCGGACGATGGCCTGATTAAAGGTGTTGTCTAAGCGAGGCGTTTGTACCGCACTGGATTCGGCGGTGTCCAGCACCGCATTGGTCAACATGATAATAAAGTCGCGATTGGGCTGGGGCTGACGATAGTCATCTTGAATCGGAATAAAGATGGTTTTGCTCATTTCCGAATCATCAAAGGTCAGAGTCCCGCTTACCGGGGTGTAATCCTGACCGGAAACGGCCGGCAAATCACCGTTGTTCAGCACATTCGCATTGGTGGCCATCCAGAAGGAATTATTGGTGATGTCCATAGTGGTATAACCCACGCGCACCCGACCGGAAGAACCACCCACGCGAGTCACCGTCACCTGCAAGCCCGGAATATCAAACCAGTAATTAAACTTACTGTCGTTGGTATCGTAAACCGTACCCTTGGTGGTGGTATTGTATTGATCGCTATTGAGGGTACCGGTTGGACGGCGATTTTGCTCGGTTTCGGAAACGTTATAAGCCAACAGCGGAATCCCGTTGGAATAGGTCAAGCCGGTCAAATCAATTTCTTCCGTGGCAAAACGAAATACGCCGGAAGGATGCAATCCCCAATTCAATTTAATTCTGCCGGTGGCCGGACTATAAATCGTGCTAAAAGTGGAAGATATGCCGCCGCGACCGCCAAAAAGCCCGCTGAACACAAACGGCTCTTCCGCCGTGCTCAGCTGGCCCGCATAAGTATAAACCTCAATAAAATAAGTTGTGCCCGCAGTCGCATTAAAACGCACCTGACTGGGGCCAGCAAAGGGCTGGTAATACTGCGCCGGGCCAGTTTGGAGCTGCGGAAAAAACGAGTTGGTGTTGTACAAATGGGATTCAGACTCGGTGTACTGCTTGGTCGGATTCGGGTACAGGCCATTATTGACCGTCAATTCTGTGAGGTTATTGATGTTGGTGCCCGTAAACACTCCCAACGCGGTGGAGAGGTTGGTAATCCCGGCAACGTCATCCACACTGCCCATCGTATCAAACACCACCTCGCCGCTATTCGTGGGCGTCCACGCAAACCAAGTCGCTTGCACACCAGAATTGCCGTTATCCAAGGTGGCCGTACCTTGATTCCCCCCCACCACCACCGGGCTGTAAAAATCCAAACCGGCCGGGGTATTGGTTTCAATAATCGTCACCGCTTCCGTGGTGTAGGGAATCAAGACACCAGGTTTCGTGGGGTTGGACAAAGTCACGTTAAACGTCTGGTTGCCCTGAATCACGCCATTGGCAATAATGGGCACCATGATGTAGTTCAGCGGCTGGCTATTGGAGAAGGTCAGGGTGCCGGAAACCGCCGTGTAATCCACTCCCGATTTGGCCGTACCGCCGCCTGTTGCATAGTTCACTGCCACCGGCCCCAACGTCGGGTTGGAATTGGTGACCCAAAGCAGGACGTAGCCAGCCGTCTTGAGTACGGTGGTATTGGAGGCCATCAGCCCCAAACCGGTTTCCGCGTCCAAGATCTGCACCACACTGTTAGTGGGCGCGGTCAATTGCGCGTCGTCGCTGGGGTTGGTCAGACCGACAGTGAAATTCAAGGTCCCCGTGACGTTGGTGTTATGAATCAATTGCACCGGAATATTCGCGATGCTTTGGCCGGGGTTAAACGTCAACGTTCCACTCGCGGCATAATAACTTACTCCGGCGGTCGCGGTGCCATCCGTGGTGGCGTAATTGACCGTGGTAAATCCATTGGTATTGTTAAAACGCTGCACCCCAATCAAAAAGGTGTTCAAATTGCCATTGTACACCGTACCACCCGTTTCGGAGGTGGTATTGGTGGCGGATACAAATGCAATACCGATGTTCGTATTCAAAATCGTCAACGGCACATTGGTTAAACTACCCAAGGTTGCCCCGCCGGTAACATTAGTAAGGACCAGGGAGAGAAATTGAGGTCCTTCCGCCGTGGGAGTATTTTTCACCGGCACAAAGAAGGTCTTGAGCGTTTCCCCATCGCCAAAAGTGATGACTCCATTCGTTGCAATATATTTGAGGCCGGAAGCCGCCGTGCCATCCAAAGTCCGGAAGTTGACGGAAATAGTTCCCGACGAACCATTGGCACGGATTACGTTGATATAGGCGTTTGTATAACCAACCCCACCACCCTCAAGGATGCTGTAGGCAGGCGCACCGAAGGAAACTTGGCCGGGCGCGTTGACGGTATCAATAATGGTGAGCGTAGCATTGGCGGGGTTGGTCAGCACGGTCAGCAACGGTCCAGACACATTGGTCAACTGCATGGTCACCGTACGATTGCCCTCGGGTAGGCCATTATTATTGATCGAGACATAAACCGTGGTATTGGAAACTCCCGGAGCAAAAGTGACGGTCTGCCCCAACGGCGCATAATCCACCACGGGTGTCGCCGTACCACCACTGGTGGTCATGAAATATACGGTTGCCGTACCGCTGGTGCTGCCCTGGCGGACGATATTGATGGCCGCAGTGCCGCTCACAATGTTTTTGGCGACCTGATAATTCGCCGAAGACAGGCTAATGGCACTATCATCATTCTTAATGGTCAAGGTCGCAGTCGGTTGGTCGCCGTAATTAGCCGGCGGCACCGGGTCCACTTCCAGATTTACTGTGAGGTCCGGAGTAATGACGTGGTCATCCAAGACCGGAATGGTAATCGTCTTGACGACTTCGCCCAACGGGAAATCCACATTGGTGATCACGGGCAAATAATTTACGGTTGCCACCCCCGTACCGTCACTGGTCGCGAACGGAATCAAGACGTCACCCGAGCCATCCGCGTTGGTGCCACTGGTGCCGCCGGTGCGAATGATGGTAATGACAACATTCGTGCTGTTTTCATCCGCCGAATAATTGGCGGAGGTGAATTCAAATGCGCCGGAACCCCCGATTGAACCACCGTAGATACGGGCCAAATGCGGATGCGACTCATTGTCGTATTGGGTGAAGCCGCCGCCGATAAGAATTTTTTCATCCGGCACATTGGTGGCGTAACCCGCGATGGTGTCTTCCTGAATCAAGACGGCGGCAATATAACTGTCGGCGCCGTAACCAAAATTGATGGTCGGATCCACCGTGCCATTCGGCATAAGCCGAGTGATCCGATTACGGGTCACCCCACTGCAGGTGGTAAATTCACCACCAAGTACGATTCGACTATCCGTTTGCAGGGCGATGCTAAACACCGCGTCGTTCGCTCCCAGTCCCGGCACAAAGGTATTGTCGGCGGAGCCATCCATGTTCAAACGGACGATATGGCTGTAATTAGCAGAACCATTGAACTGGGTAAACAAGCCGCCCAACAAAATACGACCGTCCACCTGAATGGCGATGGTGCGAACGGAATTATTTGGGCCGGTGCCGGGATTGAAGGTGGAATCCAGCGAGCCATCGGTATTCAACCGGGCCACATGGTTGTAATTGGTGTTGCCATTGACGGCCGTGAAATCGCCGCCGATGACGACTTTGCCATCCGTTTGCAGGGCCAAGGCATAAACCGTTCCGTTGGCGCCTAAGCCGGGGTTAAAGGAGGTATCCGGTGTGCCATCACTGTTCAACCGGGCGATGCCGTTGAAGGGAGTTCCATCCACGGAGGCAAAACTGCCCGCCAAAAGCACCTTACTGACCCCACCGACAAAAGTCTGGGCGATAGCATAGACCGGATTATCAGCACCTGAACCCGGATTAAACAAGCTGTCCAAAGTCCCGTCGGAATTCAAGCGGGTGACGTAGTTCATGGATTCGCTATTAAAGTTGGTGAACAAACCACCCACCAAAATCCGGCCATCTTGCTGGACGGCCAACGCACGAATGGAAGCATTGGCTCCCATGGTGAAGGAGGGCAACAGGAAGCTGGCATCCAGCGACCCATCGGAATTCATCCGGGCGATCCGTTGGCGCGGCACGCCATCCGCCTGGGTGAAATCACCGCCCACGATCAACTTGTTGTTGCTTTGCAAGGCCATGGCATAGATGGTGTCATTGAAACCAAAAGCTCCATAACTGCTGTCCGGTGAGCCGGGAGTTTCATTCACCATGTCGCTATCAATAATGTTTAAAATAGCGTTGGTGATGGAGCCAATCGCATTGGCCGGACTGGCGTTGGTTAGCAACACCTTCAAATCCAGCGGCCCATCAATCAGATAGTCTTCAATCACCGGTACTTGCACAAATTTGCTCATTTCACCCGAGGCAAAGTGGAGATTGGTGGTCACGCCGGTATAGTTCACTCCGTTGATCGCGCTATCATCAATCGTGGTAAAGTTGACATCCACTGACCCGACCGTTCCGCCGACCCGAGTGACTGGAATGAGGGCATAACCGCCGTACTTTTTCACGGAATAAACCGGCGAAGTGAACTGAACTTTGCCCGCCGAGTCCACATTGGTGATGTAGAGCAACGCATTGGTGATAGTGCTCAAACCCAATACATACGGCGCCGACGAAGAATTCAACAGCGCGTTGGTTAACCGGAGATTGACCGTCACATTGGTGGTTACCACCCCATCGTTCTTCAGCGGAATTAACAATTGTTGGTCCGCGGCATTGAGATTATTCCATGTGAAGGTATTGGTGGAGCCGGTATAGTTGATACCATTCACGGCGGTCCCATCGCTGGTCATCGCCTTTACACTGATCGTTCCCTGACTGCCACCGACACGGCTCAAGGTAATCTGCGCGTAACCGGTATTGTTGGCATTCGGCTCATTGGTGCCATAAGTGGCGGCACTGAATTTAATATGGCCGGCGGTATAAACGCTGTTGATAATGGTCAAGGCTGCATTCGTGGTCCCCAAAGTTGCCCCTCCCGTGGCATTGTACAGCCGCAGGTTCAACGTCCGATCCGGGCGGACGATCGCCCCGTTGATAATCGGAATGGTAAATGTTTTGCTTAATTGACCGGCTAAGAAACTTATGGTCCCGGTGCTGGCGGTATAATCCACCCCATTCGTCGCGCCATTCGGCGATGATCCATTCGACGTAGCATAGCTGACTTGCACCACCCCGTCGCTACCGCCCGTACGCACTACCGTAATGGTCGCCGTGCCACCATTTTCCAACACCGTATATTGTGGGAGGTTGAAACCCAGGACACCCGGGTGCACGGTATCATCAATAATGGTCAACGGAGCCTCCGCCTGCTGGCCGAGCGCCACCCCCAAGGGAATAATTTCACCGCCGAGGAAGAAATTAGTTCCGGACGGCGCGGTCAGCAGCATGTTGGCGTTCACATTGCCGAAACTGTTGTTGTTATTATTAATCGTCAACCGAACATCAGCGTTGTTATCGGTGACCGGCGTCTCCGCATAATTGGCCCCGTAAATACAGTCGCTAACCATCCACGCATTGGCCGAATAGGCTTCGTCCCAAGTCGGCAGCGTACTGGCGGCGGGCACGGAGAAGTTGGTCACACTGGCAATACCCGGTCCGGGCGCAGCCATATTGGTGACGAAGGCAGCGGAGGCAATACCCAGATTGCCATTGGTACGCACCAGCGAGACATACAAAGATTTACCGTCTTTATCTACCGAGTAACTGCTGTAGGAGAATTGGATGTTACCCGGCCCGGCAGTTGAACCACCAATCAAACGGGCAATGTTGCTGCGCGGATGAATATCATCGCGCGTCGTACCGCCACCCACGCGGAGAAATCCGCCGCCGATGATAACGTTGCCCGTGGATTCCAAGGCAATGGAGTAAGTATAGTTCCGTTGATTTCCTTCCGGATAAGTCGCAGTGTTGTTGGCATTGGGGTTATGATAATGATTTACCAAGCCGGCAAACTGATTGTAGGCCGTATCCATGAAGCTGGTATCCAAACTGCCATAACTGTACAAACGGGCCATCCCAACGCGACGGGTCTGGTTGAAGGTGGTGAAATCGCCACCAATTAAGATGTTACCGTCCGGCTGTACCGTAATGGCATAGACTTTATCCGAAATGCCAGTTGCCGGGTTGTAAGTACCGCTGCCCGGCTTGAAATTCAAGTCCACCGTACCGTCCGTGTTCAGCCGCACGATGCCGCTGTAACTAATCAAATCCACATAGGAAAAGCCGCCACCGACCAATATTTTCCCATCCGCCTGCAATGCCAGCGAATTGACGGGATCAGTGAATCCGGTATCCGGGTTGTAAGTACCAATACCCAGGGCAAATTGCGTATCCACAGAACCATCCACATTCAAGCGGGCCACCCCGCCGCAACTGGTGCCGGCCACGCTATTAAAATCACCACCAACGATCACGCGACCAATCGAATCCACGACGACGGCGTTTACAATGCCATTCGGACCAGTGTGAGGATTGAAGCTCGTATCCAATGAACCATCCGCATTCAAGCGGGCAATGGAACTCACATTCGTGCCGTTGTAGGAAGTAAAGTCGCCGGCGATGACCACCTGCCCACTCGGTTGCAGGGCCAGCGACCAGACCATTGCGTTATCCCCATTCACACCCAAGCCCGGATTGAAGGTGGTATCCACAGAACCATCCGAGTTCAAACGGGCGATGTGATGACGATTATAGCCGTTGAAGGAAGTGAAATTGCCGCCGATTAGAATCTTCCCATCCGGCTGCAGCGCCATGGTGGAGATAAAATCATTGGCCCCGCTATTCGGCGCGACTAAGAAGGTTGGATCCTGATAGCCATTGGGCAGAATTCTAACAATTCGGTTATAGGCATGAGAATCATAGGAGATGAAACTACCGGCAGCGATCGCGTTGCCATCGGGTTGTTCCACTACGGCATAAACGGTTCCGCCGTTGCCGTTAAAACTATCGCTGACACCACCGGAGGCGCCGGGATAAGGAATGCGCGGCGGGTTGGAATCAGCGCTATTATCTTTGTTCCAAGTCCGATCCACGGCCCCAGCCGGCTGATCGTTGAACAGGATCGTGAGATTGGCTGTACCCACCGCACCTACTGCAGCAAACGGGATGGATCCGGGAGCGGGGGTGGCATTATACAACTCCAAATACATGTCTTCATTAAACTCAACGATGCCATCATTGTTGATTGGGATAGTGATCGCCTTGGGGTTAAAATCACCAGTCCCCCAAGAGAGCGTACCGGTAACAGAGGTGTAGTCCGAATTCGGCGTGGCGTAGTCCGAATCTGCCTGCAGCGAGAAAGTGTGGTATTTATCCGCCGGCGGGCCATAATCAATTCTATAATCTACCGTACAAGCAACGCCGTTGCCCGTACGAGTAACGTATACCACTGCATTGCCAGCCGTTTCGTCAACGCGGAAATTTTTCCGCTCAAAGTTCAAATACGCGACTCCGCCGCCATAATTCGTAACGCCGCCGATAATAAAATTATTATTTAAAATACTTACATTGGCTGTTCCTAACTTCGGATCGATGGTGGGCGGTACGAGGTCCGCCGATTCCAAGGGATCCAGTTGCGCATTCGTCAACACGACATTGAGCAAGGAAGGCAATTGCACCCCGTTGCCACTGTAAACCGAATACGCGGCAATGGGCACGGTAATATCCGCACTCATCTGATAATCGTCAAACGTCAAAGTGCCACTGCCGGCACCGCCGGAAGCGGCCGGTACAATCTGGGTCGTAGTCACCGCTGGATTATTGAAACTATTCGTGACTCCGATATTCACCGAGCCATCCGAATTCGTCACGGTACTGGGCCGAATCTGCGTGGCTGGCGGCGGATTATTGGTGGGGTACTCAATGGCTCCGCTACCGCTGTTAATGGATATGATACGAGTAACATTGTTGCTCGCGGTCCACGCGAAATTGGTTACACCAAAATAAATCGGACTATTCGTAATGGAATTGGTCACCGCGAGCAATCCATTGGTGTAGATGCTCGTAGTAATGTAGGTAAAATTGCTGGAGATAATATTGGTGGAATAATAATTCGTCAGAAACTGGGCTCCACCCAAAACATAACTAAAGACGGCCGTATTCGTCCCAAAATAAATCGCCGGCTGGCCGGCGTCCGAATAAGAATACCCATTTAGAAAATTGGTATAAACCGTCGGCGGAACCGTATTAGTATCCGTATAAGTAGTTTTATTCCGCGCCAAGTTGCCGGTCAAAAGCGTGTTGTCCGCAAGATTCGTATAACTGAAGACCGTGGTAATGGTCAAATTTGTGCTACCGGAAACCACCGTTAGATTGGTGGCCGTAAAATTGGTCAGCGTCAGCCAATTATTCCAAAGCGGCACCATTTGGCCCGTGATCACCAAGGAACTGGTTCCCAAAAAATTGGGAGTAATTCCCAAATAATCTTGCTCCGTCCCGTTGGTATACGCCCCCGTGACCGGAAAATACTGATAACCATTGCCATAGTACTCATAGGCATTGGTGTAAACGGTAACGGTAGTCGTAATATTCGTCGTATTAATATTCGGGGGAACATTGGTATCAATCACCGTGATGATTATGTTCGTCCCGTAGCTATTCGTGGTAAAGTAGTTGGTGTAAGATCCAGAATTGATCTGATAATCTACCGTAGCCCGGCCATTGGCGGCGCCTACCCGGGTGACCGTCACGCGCCCGCCCGACCAGCTTGGCGATAACGAGTTATCAATCGGACTGGAAGATTCGTTGGCGCTTTCCACATAGGTTGCAGTGGTGAACTTGAAGTTACCCGAGGGCACCGTCGCCAGATTCCAGTTCAAAACATACGTTCCGGAATCATTCGTAGGCGTCTTGGCAACATTACCATTAACCGAAATGTAATAATTCGCTCCCGCCGTAGCCGTAAAGGATACCTTGCTATTAGTCTGGATGATGCCCGCGCTATTGGTATAATAATGGTCTCCCGCCAGTGGCAATACGCCACAGGGCCCGTTAGTCGGATGCGTCGTGGTGTAAACTGCCAGCACCGTGTCAAACCCGCTCCCAATGGTGTCAAAAGTTGCTGTCCCAGTTGCCGGAGCCGTCCACACATACCACACGGAATTGTCCAAGCCAGCGAGATCATCGAACACGATATTGGTGGCTTCACACGGAGTTTCCATCGTGGCTAGCGCATTGATGTCACTGATTGTGCCAGTGTAACCGGTAATCGCCGCCGCATTGGTGAAATTATCATTGGCGGGCTGCGCGCCGGCCACCCAGGCCGTCAAACTGAGGGCGCAAACCAAGGCTGGCTTTACCCAGCCGGCGGCACGCGGCGTGCTCGGCATCAACAAACTTACAATTATTTCTCGAATCGTTTTCACAAGATTTCTCCATTCGTACGCTACAGCGGAAGCCATGCGTTTTTTATTTAAATTTTTGCTAGTGACCACTGGCTATTGCACCCCGACATGCCTTAATTGGGCCAAGTCACCCAAGGTTGCACCAACACCCGATAATAGTGCGGTACATTGGTAACACTGTCGAAAATCCAGACGTTCGTCGCCGACGTTGCATAAGCTTGGGGTGAAACAAACCCTGCAGAATGGCTGGGGTTGGGAACGGCGATGTTGCTTCCAAAATAATAGTTGGCAAAATTGGTCAGCGGCTGCCAGGTCCCCAATAATAAGTTAGTGCGGAACAAAACCGTGTTCGTAGCCAGTGGAATTGTCGTCCATTGCAACTTCATCTGTGCCGGCGAATTGGTAAGCGTCACGGCAAAATTCACTCCCGACGGCTCGAAGAACGGTGCCGGATCCAGGTTGTTGGGAATCCCATTGCCGTTGGAGTCAATATCATTGGCGGCCGCTAGGGCGGCATTGACCGTGTTCGTAGTGCCGTCCGGATAGGCCAAATTGGTGGAGCTGTAGTAACCCGCATAGGAATAGATCCACCGCAATCTGCCGCCGTTGGCATTATGGAAGCGCGAGGCATAATCAATGTCTTCTGCCTTCGAGACGCCGTTCATGACTGCCTGCGCATAATAGATAATCAGATTGGTGTTAATGGTCAGCCACGGAAAATCATAGCGATCATAATTATCTCCGTTTGTCGCGAAATCCTTTAATTCCAAATAGTCAAGGTAAAGGGCATTGCTGGTTCCCGTCCCGTTAAAGACAAAGGAACCGTTGTGACCCGGATATGCGCCGGGCATGACATCCAATATCAGTCGACCGATGGCGGCATTGTTCGTAAAGCCAGCAGTGGAAAGCCCCCGGTCCACCCCCGCCCACACATTCACCACGCTGGTATTGGTGGGAGCGTAATTGGTGATGGTCGTCCCGAGCAAGTCGCCATTCGTAGGTTTTACGGACAAATTGAAGCCGGAGCCAACACTGCCAATCCCGACATTCCAAATATTTCCATTGGTCAGACCGGAATCCGTCAACCAGTTAGTCACCTGCAAGGTCAATGACCGCCCGGCTTGCAACACCAAATTACTGGTCACCAGATTGGTAGCGCTAATCGTCACATCGCCACCGGCAAACAACGCCCCGTTGGTCAATGTGGTGTTCAAGGAGTGAAGAGTAAACGGACCCACCCCATTGGAGAAAATTCCACTGCTAACGAAATTCGTGGTATAGATGACAGACGCCTGGTCGGAAACCAAACTGAAATTCAAGAAATTGTTATAGGGAAAGGACACCGTGTTGGTATATCCCATAATCAAATTTGCCCCGTTGGCAAGAGTAGTTCCACTTCCCCAAGTAATATCGTTCGTCGAAGTCAGCAATATCTGATTGGTGTTTCCAGTTGTGCCAGCGACAATGGCCGATATGGTAAAGGAGTGGTTCGATAACAAGCCCGCGCGCACGACGGGATTGGGCGTGGTACTGGAGCTATAACTCGTACCGGAACCGGCACCTTGATTGATGGCGGCGATAAGGTTGCTCAAGGAGCCATCAAAATTACTTCCAATTTTAACTTGGTTGGCCACTGTGTTTGTCAACGTGTTGACAAATGCATACCGGTTCGTGCCAATCGTCAACTTATCGGTCGTAGCCACATTGACTACCCCGCCACTGGACCGTGACAAGGTTGCCGTGGCAGCAACAGCCGGCACCGTCGGCGTGGAATTAACCGTGAGCGCGCCCCCGAAATTTCCCTGATTGACCATCCGAATGGCTCCATAGTTGGTCAAATTGATAAGATTCGGCATGGAACTCTGCCAGTTGATCGCCGGGGACCATAGGTTTAACTCGCCGTCCAACGACGTCGCCCCGACGCCGGAGCCATTCGTCATGAGGGTCAAATTTTGTGAATCGCACACGAAGGTTCGGCTAACATTTAATGTATCATTAATTACCGTGCTATTGGTCCCATGCAAAATTAAATCCTGAACCTGCGTGGATGAAGTGGGTACAATCTGACTGATTACCAACAGTACGCGGTAGTCATTTGTTATTCCATTGGAATCTAAATAGACCCACCGGCCGCTCCATGCCTGAACTTCCCCGCCCCAGTTGGGAATACCCGATGCCAAGAGATTGGTTAAGGTGAGAAACCCATTGGTGACGCCAACATTAATGTCTGCATAAGGTACCGCAATATAGGCGCCGGAGCTGCCGTCAAATTGATTGGATGCTTGAATAGATAAGTAGTTTGCCCCGGTAATTTCCGCCAGCGACAAATCTAGTTCTTTACTGGCTGAAATCTGAATCCGTCCCGGCAGGTTGGTAATCGCCTGGTTGGCAATCTCATTCGTGCCTACCGTCGAAGATGTAATTTGGGCATCCACATAGGAATAGGTATTCGTCACCACGCTGCCAGCGGGTTGGTAGGGAAAACCAAACGGAAACTGGTTTGGCGCCGTCGGCTGCCCTAACGCCACGGGAGTAGCGGTGGACAAGAACGTAAAGTTATCGGGCACGCCGTTTACCGCCACCACATTTGTGGATGATCCCAATAAATAGTCGTTAGCAAGATAGAGATAGTCATTTAGCGATGATCCACTGGCAGCATCAAGGTAGCTCCCCGTCCATTCGATCACGACGCCTCCCGGACCGACGGTATTTCGCCCAAAATAAACTTTAGCGGTGGCATTGGGGCTGGGGTTTAATAAGTAGACAGCGCGGATGATCTGGGTGTTGGTGCCAGCGTTGGGATTGATATCAAAATAGGACACCGCATTGCTTAAATACAAATTCACGGGTGCCGACGAAATCGCATAATTGGGACCCAAATCAATACTGGGATCCCAGTCTTTGTTTAAATCGGTGCCATAGGCATAGGCCACGCCGTTGATTCCCAGATTATTGAAATATCCGAACCCAGTAACCGGATTAAACAAACCTGAACCTTCAATCATCAAGCGGCTGCGGGCCAGATTGACATTCTGGCCGGTAAACTGCATCAGTCCATCCACCCCCACGTCCACCGAACCCGGATTGCTGATATTCGTCGCCCAAGCATTAAAATAACCGTAGCCGAAAAAGAAAAGCAAACTGGAATTCAGAGAGAAGCTATTGAACCCGTTGATCGAACCGCAACTAATCGAACCCGGGTTATAAAAGTTGCCAGCCATGGTCCGGGAACCGGTAAAGGTAGAACGAGTGTCAAAATTGAAACCCGTATTAGCCACCATCGCCCCATTGTTAATGTAGTTAAGCGTATCGGAAGTCTCAAATGACTCGTTGTTTAATGTGAGGGTGGTGAAATTGATGGTGAAGGTACTATTGTTGACGAAATTGGTTGCGTCAATGGCAGGCACATAACTCGCCGTACCGGGATAGGAAACAATCGCATCATTCTGGTACAAAGCACTGGGCTGCGAATATCCCGGGCACACCAAGGCCAACGCCAGCAACCCGCACCGCAACGGCCAATTAATCAAGCTTTTCATAACATTCGCCCGTCGGTATAAGTTTTCCGTAGGGTTCATTGAATCGTAATGGTATAGTTCCACTGAACAGACCGAGACAAAGAGTCCGTCAGGATTAGGGTGAAAGTCGTGGTTCCGACTTGGGTCGGATTCCCCGACAAATTGCCATCCGAAGTCAGGGTCAATCCGTTCGGCAATCCAGCCGCCGACCAAGAATAGGGAGGTATCAACGATCCTCCGGTGGCGGTAAATGTGACGGTATAAGGCCAGCCAGCATAGCCAATCGGCAAGCTAGCCGGAGAAACTTGAATCAGAATTCCGTTTTGTAAGGTATTAATACTCGTTCCATTCGGGTACAACACTGGTGCATTAGTGGACCCATCATAGGAACCCCACACAAAATAGGCGGTATAATACAGATCATTCACATCGCCGCCCGGGGTTTCCACAAAATAGGGCGTCCCATTCATGGAACTTCCCAACAGGTTCGTTGCGTCATTTTGATAGTTATAGAAAGTCGGCCCGACTTTATTCAAAGTAAATGTCGTGGGCGAAATAATCGTACCCGGACCGGCCAACCCCGGCAGAACATTGGCTTGATAAAAATCAGGGGATTGTACGCTTTCAATCACTTCCAAAGGTGGAAGCGCAGCCGGCCCCGGGGCTAAATCTTGGGCATCGAACAGAAAATCTGGAGTCGTCACCACGCGCTGCAAATACATCAATTGCGTTTGGCTATTGGTAATAGCGGTCATCGTATAGTTATTCGTAATCGGCTGAAAATATTGGCCAATTAACGAATCATAGCTGGATTTCACAAATTGGAGTTTTTCAATCCCCTCGTATAACCCAGTGGCTCCAGCAGTTTCAGTGCAGGTCACTGGATAAATGACGTAAGAATAGTTTGTATAATACGTCACGATCGAAACGGAGTTGCTAATGCTGGTGGTTCCCGTATTGGTCGTACCACCGGTCAGATAGTTTGTTGTCGCCTGTGCCGTGAGGATGGGTGGGGAAACAATATCCAGCGGACAAAAATTGGTGTAGAACGGCGACAGCACGAAAAAGTCGCCGGCAATTTGATTGGTGAATTGAACGGTTGTATTCGTGATTGCTGGAGTGCCATACGGTGAACCAATCGGAGCGGACGCTTTAGCCGTCTGCCAAAAACCGGAGCTATTCGTGTAGTAGTGGTTGGTAAAGACGTTCCCAAACGAATAGTAGTAATAGAATTGAAACACCGGCGTGTAGTTAGTTACCACGACAAACCTCGGCGGAGTACCGTACGGAGAACCAGGTTGAGGATTGGTAAAAAATGAACTGTAAGTGACATTGGAAGCCCATCCCCAACTATTTGATAATTGCGTGGCGATCAGCCCCGGATAAGCGGCCAAGACGTTGGCTAGCGGATTCGTATGCGTAAAGGAAATGAACGCTCCCAGATCGCCATAACCAATCCCACCATTGGTATTTCCAGTATAAATATAGTATCCACCATTGGTCCCGTTGACCACATTGGTTGAGCTGTTTAGATAAGGCGGGAACACCTGCGGATTGGAAAAATTGGTACTAATGGTATAAAGCAAACTGTCCGCCGAAATCGTTTCCTTGTTAATTAAATTCGTCTGTAGCAAATAACGCAAACCCGCCACGTCGTCCCGCGTTAGACCGTTGAAATAATTACCCCAAGTCAAGGCGTTAAAGTACGAAGCCACCGGTGTATAGACTTGCGCCAGGGGATCCGCTGGATAGGCATCGGCAAATGCTTCAGGGTTCGGCGGGGCACAGGATTCGAAAATGTTATAGCTATAAAGCGTGTTGTTGACGTATGGTGAATATTGAAGCTGATTTAATGGCGTGGAGGTAATATCGAAATTGCGCTGCACCACCAAATAATTCATTCCAATCGGACAGGCAACATTTCCCACATGATAGCGATCATGAATTCCCCAGATGTACATCACGGGATCGGCCAACCCCAATTGGCCCATCATCAACCCAAGCGTCTCCGACTTCACATCATAAATCCCCAAGGCTTGCGCTTGATAATTTACGTGGGTGGAGGTTGTCGGGAATTCCGTAAGCCCCGTGCTGTAGCCATCCAAACCATTGATCAATCCCGTGGGATTATTGGTAAAAGTACTGTTTAAGATAGCCATCGCACTATCCACCGCCGCCACACCACTGGTACCAAAGAAATCTAGAAAGTTCGCATCAAACGCGTAATACATCACCGGCGTATTGCGCCGGTACCCTTCCCCAATATTTTTCGGAGCCACCACATCGCGCGGCGGGCCAAATCCGTTCACTGGCGACTGCCAGTTATCACCCGCGTTTCCCACCGGACCTTCCGTTACAAACGCCAAGGCAAGGCGGCTCAAGCCCAACGTCAACACCCCCGCCAGCAAAATTGTCTTCATCACTTGTCGCATATAAGTTTTCACTGGCGCAACAACGTCACCCGGTAATATCCGACTGGGCTGCCGCCGATATAAATTGAATCACTAACCCCGGCGGCATACCGCGGGGAACCCAAATTGCGCCAGCCGCCGGATGCCAGATTGGTCGAAATCTGCACCTGATAAATCCCTCCAGGCTGAGTATTCCAGTTCAAAAAGACACCTTCCGAAGTATGCGACCAGCTTTGCTGCAACCAAGTTTTTGAATCCAAAGGGCTACCGCCGCTCACAAAAACGTTGGCCAAAGTTACGCCGCCCGATCCCACGACCTTAGTGGCTGCCGGCCAATTGGTCGTGAAGTAATTGCCGCCGATGTAGCCACCGTAATACTGCGCCATCCATTCGTAGGGAATGCCGCCCCAGTTCAAGCCACTCCAAGTCGTCCCCGAGGTCGCCGGCGACAGCGGGGAACGCTTGCCGTCCACTCTCACATAATCCACCTGGAAGGAATGCGAACTGTTGGTAGTCAAGCCCGCCGCTTTCGTCAGGTTCCATTGGTTGCTGCTGACAATTCCAGCCGCCGTCGCCGAACCATCCACATAAACTTCATAATTGGAAACCGCGATACCTTGCAACGGGGGCCAAGACACCTGCAACTGCGGCTGATAAACATTATTGCTCAAGCTGAACGGAGCATAAACAAACGGGGCCGACATCGGTTGCAGCACGGCGGTCACATTGATGTAACGCTGGGCAAACAAATCAAAACTATTTGCGCCGCCCGCATAGCTGCTCCAAACCGTCAGAAATTGATTCGCACCATCCGAAGCCACGACTGGCTGAATTTGCTGGCTCACGGTGGTGGTGTTGACCCGAAATTCACTGCCGATGAGCGAGCCATCGCTGTGGATGAACTGACCATAGACACCCTCACGCGATCCGTCTTGCCCCAAACTCGTCCAGACCGCCAAATAATCCTGCCCAATAGCGCTGAGCCGAGGGGCATATTGGTTGTTATTCAAATAAGTATTCAGCCGAACAATCGAACCGCCAATACCTGTCCCGGAATATGGCCGCGCGTAAACATCCCAGCCATTGGTGAGATTGACCGAATCGCGACCACTCCAAGCTACCAAAAAGCTCCCGTCGCTGGCCGCTGCCAGACTGGGATTCGCCGCCGGGCTGGATGAATTGACCAAGAACTCGCTGCCCACTGCCGCCCCATTACTCTGGTAAAGACGGGCGTAAATATCCACGCTCGGAACGGGAATGCTGCCGCTGCTGTAATAAGTGGAATTGGTGCCCACTATTGGGGTAATCACTCGCTGTTGCTCGGAAACCCAAGAAACAACGAATCCGCCGCCATTTAGCGCCGTCACCGCCGGAGTGCGCTGGTTGTAATTTGTGAACTGATTCACCAGAAATTCATTGCTAACCGTACCGCCCGTTGGCGATAAGATTTTCGCATAAACATCTTGCAAGCTGTAAGCCCCAGCCTGATTAAAGCTCGACCACACCACCACTACGTTGCTGTTGCTGAGCACTGCCACCGCCGGATTAATTTGAAAACTGCTGGCACTGCCAAACGTGCTGACGGCCAAATCCGTCGTGGTCAAAAAGGTGTTGATCGGGGTCAAGAAACGGGCAAAAATGTGTTGGAAACCTTCCCGTCCGCCTTGCCACACAAACACTGCACCGCCATTTTTGAGCAGCGCCACACGTGCATTTTCCTGATCATTCGTCCCTTGAACATTCACTCGGAACGTGCTGAGAGAACCCGAAAGCGTACTGTCCACCCGGCGAGCGCTCACACCCCAGCCATCACCATCGGTGGCGTTGTCCTGCCAGACCACAAAGCCGCCGTTGGTCGAAATGGCCGCATCGGGAAAAACCTGATCACCGGCCAAGGAGCCGATAACCGCATATTCCATGCCGTTGGTGGTGTAATAATTGGTCTGCGCCGCAGCGGGCATAACCTGCGTGAGGGCGCACAGCCCGAACAGGCTGCCAACAATACTCGAAATACGAACACGCGATGACATCATGGAACTGGAGAATAATAGACCACAGGGCCGGATTTGTCGAAAAAATCCGGCCGCCGCCGCGCGGCAACCCGCGCTGGTCTTGTTGTTAATCGAACTTAGCAAATTCATTTTTAAATCAACTCCGCCTGTTGCTCCCGGCGCCCGTCACCCAACGCCGCCAACATGCCCTGAAACCCCCACTGCGCATACAACGACCGCAACCGTTCATTGTCCGCTGTCTTCACCGCCACCTGCGCCGCCACAAATTCACAGGGCACTTCACTCAACCGCACTAGTTGCAAATTGCGGCGAATGATATCCACCGACTGCCGTAACGACGCCCGCAATTTTTCAGATTTCACTTCGTCAAATCGTTCCAGCAACGTCGTCACCGAACCAAATTGTTGCAACAATAGCGCTGCCGTTTTTGGCCCCACGCCGGGTACGCCGGGAATATTATCCACTGCGTCACCCATGAGTGCCAACCAATCCGCCACTTGGGTCGGCTCCACCCCAGCTTTGGCTAGCACCTGTTCACGCGTCCAAATGGTTCCGGTTTTATCGTTCGGATTTAACAATCCGATTTCCGCCGAAACCAACTGCATAAAATCTTTGTCCGAGCTAGCGATCACCACCTTCCATCCCGCACTGGCCGCCTGACGGGCGAGACAACCAATATAGTCGTCCGCCTCAATTTGCTCGCCGCAATAACTCGCGATTCCCGCTGCGGCCAAAAAATCTTGTATCCCATCCAACTGCGGCCGTAAATCATCTGGCATTTCCGGTCGTTGCGCTTTGTAGGCCGGCAACAAAGTCATCCGACCTGCACTGAGTCCGCCATCCCAGACCACCACTATTCCGTCCGGAGCCAATCCCAGACGCATTTTTTCGAGCATTTTTACGAAGCCAAAAATGGCATTCGTCGGCCTCCCGTCCGGCCCGCGCAATTCGCGAATCGCATGAAACGCGCGATAAGCGTAAGCGTGACCATCAATAATCAACAGCCGGCTCACTTGGCCACCGCGGGCACTCCGACCTGCTTGACGGTTTCCGTCACTTGCCCGGCACCCGGCGGCTGGATCGGCACTGCATTCTGGGCGAACGGCAATTCGTCATCGGAATGAACGCGGTTGCCGGCCGGATCCACGATGGTGGCCGTCACAAAAATCATCAAATTATCCTTGGTTGTGGCTTTGCTCTGGCTTTGAAAAAAGCGACCGAACAGGGGTAAATCACCCAAGACCGGAACTTTATTTTTGGTGTTTTGCACGCTGGACGTGATCAAGCCACCCAGCACGACGGTTTGGTTGTCCCACACATTCAGCGTGGTAACGACTTGGCGCACGGTAAATTTCGGCAGTACGGTGGGCAGCTGCACGACGTTCAAGCTGCCGGTGACATTCGGCAAAACCAAATTGTCATACCCGCCAAATTCGGTGTCCGATGGAATCAGCGCCAGATTGATGGTGTACCCATCCGATAACACATACGGCACCACATCCAAAATAGGGCCGGTTTCCACTGCTTGCGTAATCGGAATGATCGCCGAGGCGCTCGGCGTAAAGGTGTTGTTTTGGGCGGACGCACTCAGCGCTCCTGCCAGTAGGATCACTACCAACACCGATTTGCTGTTCGAATTCATGGTTAAGTAATTCATGGTGACTTCGTGTCAAAATTAAGGTGTTGCCGCTGTGCCGCCGCCAACGCCACCCGTGGTCGTGGCCGAGGTTCCCTGCTGGAAGTTCAGGCCGATCACCACCGTGACCACCGAGGAAGCGCGCATCTGCGTTTGGCGTCCGCTTGCCGTGGTGACTTCCGGTTCACCTAAATTTTCAACTCCGGCACGTGATTCCAACGCATGAAGGACAACTTGAAAATTCGGATTCGTCATGATCCCCGTGATGGTTGCAGCAGAAGCGCCTGCCGTGCCCGAGGTCAAACCGCTGCTAAACAGTTGTTCCACACCGCCCGGTTGGGTCGTGCCCAAAACGGGATTGCCCGGGAAAGTTCCCGAAGAATTATTCCCGGTTGTCGGCACATTGAGCGTGCCCGCATTACCGCCTTGCCCGACCACATTGTTGCCCATGTTGAACTGGCCGAGATACCAATCAAAGCCGAGTTGCTTGTTGTCGGTTTGCGACACCTCGATAAAACGCGCTTTGATATGGACCTGCGGGGGGACTTCATTCAACGCTTCAATCGCGCGTTCAATCGTATCCAAATCTTGCTCGGTCGCTTTGACCACCAATTTACCCAGCCGGTCATTGAAGAAAACCGCTTTGCCGGGAGGAGTTAACAAATTCACTCCCAAGGCGGTAAAATATGCGCGTGCGGCAGCGCTGACGTTTTCTGCCAAAGTCACTTGCGTAACATAATTCAAGCCGCCCTGACCGCCGACGTTTCCACCGCCGCCGCCACCCGCTCCGCCGCCGAGATTGTTAGCCAGCGGATTAACCGAGCCTTGGCCATTACCGCCGCCACCACCACCGCCACCACCGCCACCACCACCCTGACCGGTGTTACGAAAACTACCGGCTCCGGAAAATGCGTTCACCACACCGACGACTGCGCCGTTGTTCTGGTTTTGGCCACCACCACCGCCACCGCCACCACCGCTCGAACCGCCGCCGCCGCTGGAACTGTTATTGACCGAGCCGAAGCTCGCCGAGCCAACGCTTTCGAGACCAGAGTAAAACGTATTCGGATCCACCCGGAACTCGCGAGTGAACATTTCAGGGGTTTCCGGTCCTTTGAGCGAAAACACGATGCCGTACTCCAAGATGGAGTACTTAATCGGATGATCCGCGACCAATTGGATTGCATCCAAAACATCCGCTAACCGAACATCGGTGAGACTGGGAATTTTAATCGTCACCGCGGACACATCCACCGCCTCTGTCGCCGCCGGGGCCGTTGCCGCCGGCAGACCTGTGGCCGGATCCACTGCGCCAGCCTGAGCCGGTTGGCCCGGAACGCCAAAACCACCCGCTGCGCCGGCACCGCCGAAACCACCCGCACCGCCACCAAAACCACCCGCTCCTTGGGTAACTGGAGCGGCTGCGGGCGGACCGGATTTATCTTGGTTGGGATTGATGAGGAAACAAATTCCTTTGCGGTCCGGATCGCGGAGACGACTCTGTTCTTGTAAGTTGCGAAGCACTTCACTTAGAGGAATGCCATCAAAAGAAACATTGTCCAATCGAATGCGATCCAGCTTGGCAATAATGGCCTGCCGGCCGGGGCCAGTGTAAACCGATTTATTCGTGGCATAAGGATTAGGACGGGTCGGATCCGTGACCTGCTGTTTCGGCAACACCCACTGTTTTTCCACCTGCGCCATCCGCGTTTGCGTGTCAACCGTGTGCTGGGCGGATTCACGGGCAAATTTTGCCTGCTGAATCAGGTTCAAGTAATAAAACGCCGCAGAATTATCCGGATCCAATTTCGCCGCTTCGTTCAAGCGCACTTCCGATTCTTCGTACTTACCGGCTTCATAAAGCAATTTCCCATTCTGCACCAGCGTAGCCGCTTGCACTTTTTGAGCGGCAATCTGCGGGCGCATTTCCAAAGTGGCGGCGTCGGGCATCCGGCCCTTCATCGCTTCAATCATCTGATCATTTTGGCGCTTGAACGCGATGAGTTTTGCGTTCTTGGGATCGGCTTTCAACGCCTGTTGAATTTGAATTTGCGCCTCGTGCAAATCACCGTGGCTCTGGGCGTTGCCCGCCAGAATGAGCCGGGTGGCGGAAAGACCTGTCACCGCCTGCGCGGTTTCCGCATTCACGCCAGAGCCGATTTCTACGGCCAGACGGACGCATTCCTGATACAGCTTGGCCGCCACGGCGATGTCGCCACGCTGCTGTGTGACACGGGCTTCGGCCAAATCTTTGCGCAGCACGATGGTATTGTGCTGGCGCAACACGGCTTCGTTGACCGCAATGGTGGTGGAGTCTTGAGCGGTCACGGCCGCCGGGGCGGCGAGCAGTGCGGCTAGTCCAATGGAAAATATGGCGGCTTTGGTCATGGCAAAATCAGTTTCGTCTCAAATCGGCGCGGTTTTTTTAATTTATCAGTCAGGGCGCAAATGGCAAAGAGTTTTTCTTCTGGTTGGATTCGTCGGACAGAATCAATTCGTTTTGGCTCACTTCCACCACGGAATAATCCGTACCACCAAAAGCCAGCTTGTCGCCAACGCGGCGGGCGCGGAAAACTTTTTTCTCCGGATCATAACGAAAATCGGCCATGTAACCATCCGTCCGCCGCCAAGGCTTGTCACGCAAAATCGTCGCCTCTTCGCCGGTGTCCAGCAATTTGACCACGATGGATTCCGGGGCTTCCAGCGGACCTTTGACGGCTACGAGCGAAAATACGTCATTCGGTTTTTTCTCGTCGGGCGAAAGGAAGCGCGATTGTTTCTTGCGTTTCGCGATAGTGGTCGCGGCTTGTTTTTCCACGCCGATGGTATAGCGCGCGCCGAGTTCGTTGGTGACGATTTGGTCCAAACTTAAAATCAAATATAAGGGAGTGATTGCGGTAACAATTGCGGCGTGAACGCCCACTTCCTTGCCGGTGCTGATCTTGAAAATCTGTCCGTCCGGTCCCTTCTGCCATTGCATCGGATTGAACAACTTATTGGTCCGCTCGAAATCCAAAACATACGCCGCCTCGTGCCGCGCTATCACCGAGTCCTGCAAAGTCAAATCCAGATTCGTCAGCGCTTTTACTTGGGGATACAGCACATCATTGGCCCGCTGCTCCATCGCCTGTTTGTCCGCCGCGACGTAGAAAAGCATGAACACCAGCACGCCGATCAATCCTGCGAGCATCACGCCCAGCAAAATTTTTTCGTAATGTTTTTTGAGAAAGTCCATGTTAGCTTTTTGCCAGCGGTTTCACGATGTCCACTTCCAGCATGATTTGCAACAACTGCTCTTTCAAGACGGTTTGCAGTCCGCCCTTGGACGGCACCGGCTGGACTGGCGGCTGCTCCGCTCCCGGCATTACCCCCGGCATCATGCCCGTTTCACCGCGCATTGGAAACGCCCCGCGCATCGGCATGCCGTAACGTCCGGGATAACCCGCCGGCGCATCCGGCGACGGATCGCCCGGAGCACCAGTGGCGGTGACGCCGCTGGCCGGCTGCACATTAATTGCCTTGATAATAAAGGGGTTTTGCGAGGAGGCAAATCCGCTGGCGACCCGGGCCAATTCGGGCGAAAACGAGCGAAATGTCACCACATACGGCGTGATCACCGCCATGTCGTTCGTCACCGGCGGCTGGTCGAGGTAATCGGATTGCGGCCCATTGGCATCGTCATCGGAAACGCGCTCGCGCTGGATGCTCACCAAACCGTTGATGCGCGCGGCGAAAAGAATTTCCGTGATGGCCTTCACTTCGCCCAACTGCACCGCGAGCGGGTCCAAACTGGCAGCCGACATGGTCAGCTTATTGTTCTGGGCGTCGAAGGAAAAAAAGAACTGCGGCGGCAGCGTAACGTTGGCGGCTTTGGCTTCCTGCGTCAATTGGTAAATAGTGAAACCCAGCGCCGTTGCATAGGTTTTGCTGCTGATATTGCTCGCGGGAATGGCCGGCACGGATTGGAAACACGGCTGGGCTTTAGCCATCCACGCGCGCAATTCTTTTTCCTGATCCTTCGCAATTTGGGTATTGTCAATCTTGTCGTTGCCCGGCGACGGTTTTTGGCCCGCGAGGGTTTTCAGGGTATTGTAAATTTCATTCAGCTTGTCCGACGCATCCGAGTTGCGTGCCAGACCTTTGTAAATGAAAAAACCGGCGGTGCCCAGCAGCGCCACGGCCAGCGCACCGCTGATGACAAAGCCAAGATTTCGTTTGATCCAGCCCATATCAAAAATTCAAAGGTTTGAGCGGCGTCACGCTCACCGTGAACGTAAAGGTTCCATTTGCATCATCCGGCGAAATCTCCCCGACCAACTGCGTGGCCTTGGCATCCGGATTCACCAGAGGCGACGCGGCAATTTGATCGCGCACGACATAGGCAATATCTTTATTATTAGCCGACGGGTCCATGGTCACTTTCAAGCTGACCGCGCGACAAACCAACGTGATGACATCATTTGTGGCCGTTCCCGTGCCGGTTTGGCCAGCCTGATCCGGGGCCGGCGGTGGTGGCGGTGCCATTCCCGGTTCGCCTGGCATCCCGCGCATTCCGGGCATGCCACCACGCATTCCCGGCATTCCAGCCATTCCCGGCATTCCCATTCCGGGCATCGGGGCACCCGGCGCTACGGCACTGGAAGCTCCCAAATTTGCCGAGGAGGTCATTTGCTCAACCCAGATACCCACTTCCATTCCCGGCTTTTGGGCGGAAAGTTTTTTCTTGAGATCGTCTTCGGAGCGAATCAGCGCCCAGCGCATTTCCGACATGAAATCGCCCCAATAATAACGCTGCTGAATCCACGTCGCCAATTGGTCTGCATCTTTCTGCGCTTTTTGCAGTTTCTTATTGGCGGCATTGAAGACATCCGCCTTATGATTTTGCCGGTCCACTTCCGGTTTCAGCCGGTCAATTTCCGCTTCTTTATTGATCGCCAGTTTGTCGAAGAGGAACCCAATTGCAAACGCCACCAGCACAGAACTGATGACGGTGGCGATAAAATACGGCTTTTTCTGATTGAACGATTGCCAGCGCAACGTGCTTTCGGGCATCAGGTTCATTTCCACCGGACAGGTGGCCAGATTGCGCAGGCCCAAGCCCACGACTTCGCCCAGCGCGTGCGCCACGCGGGAAAGCTCCTCCAAATTAACAGCCGGATCAATCTGCACATTGCGGAACGGATTGAAATATTCCACCGGCACATTCAACTTTTCCGCAAAAAACTGCGCCGTGTACGGCATGATGCTCGCGCCGCCGGACAGGAACAAGCGCTGCGGCGCGCCGCCGCCCTGCTGGCCGCGATAAAACTGCATGGTCTGGTTGACCTGAATGTGCAGTTTCGTCATGAACTGCCGCGCGATCTTGGAAATGGCGGCCTGATGCGGATTGTCCGGCTCCTCGTACGCGCCGCCCAAACTTACAAAACCCTCGGCAATCTTGATCTTTTCCGCGTCGTCAAACTTCAGCTTCGCCTCGGTCGCAAAATCCTGGGTAATCGTGTTCGCGCCAATATTGATGCTGCGGGAAAACACTTTGCCTTTTTCGAAAAAGAGCAGATTGCTCGTCTTGGCGCCGATGTCCAGCAACATCGTGCAGTCGTCCAAATCGGCGTAATTATATTTGAAAGCGTTGCACAGTGCCGCCGGTGAGGCGTCGCACAGCAGCAATTTTAGCTTGGCCTGCTCGGCCACGCGGAACAATCCTTCAACGATTTCCGACTTGATGGCGACTAGCAGCACTTCCAATTCCCCGCTCGGAGCCGAGCCGAGAATTTGATAGTCCCACACGACTTCGCTCAACGGAAACGGCACGTTTTGCTGCGCTTCGTATTGGATGATCTGGCCGACCTTGGCGGAATCCACCGGCGGCAATTTGACGAACTTGGAAAAGACGTGGAAGCCGGGCGCGCAGACGTTGATGTTTTTGGCGGTGAGACTTTTTTCGGCGATGACTTGCTGAAGCGCGCCGAGGATGATTTTTTCCCGCGTGGCTTCCTGCGCGCCTTCCGGCCCGAGCGCTTTGATGGCGAAATTTTTCAGACGCAAACCACCGGTCTCATTGATTTCAAACTCCGCGAGTTTGAGGCTGCCCGCCCCGAAATCAACGGTCAAAAATGACTTGGTGTTCAACATGTTATATGCGTCAAGGCAGTCCGACCGCCGAATTTTTCCAATTCGGTGCCGGGCTGCGCGAATTGATTAAGTTAATTCTCCACGCGGGTCAAACATAAATCAAAAATAATTTGTGGGAGTCGTCACCCAAAGTGGTTCTCAAATCGGGCCGCAGGATATTTTGAAAACCGAAAAGCAACGACGACTCCGACCTTGCCCGGGAAAATAAAAACCGAAACGACTTGCTTCCCGTGCCGGAGTTAATTATTGCGAACCCAAACCACCCAAACAAATTTTTGCAAGCAAATCACGCATACACCCAACCAAAAATTTTCTGAGGCGCACACTTTTTTTCGGCAGCCAAACGGGCGGCTGCATTTTGCCACCAAAAAACATTGCATCCAGCCGCGCGCTTTGGCTTTATCCTTGCGTGTCGTCACCCGCCCACAAACCGCTCCGCCATCGCCTGACCGTGTATTATTCCGGCCGGGTGCAAGGCGTGGGCTTTCGCTACACTACCAAAACTGTCGCCACCGGCTTTGAGATCACCGGCGTCGTGCGCAATCTGCCCGATGGCCGCGTGGAATTAATTGCCGAAGGGCTCCGCCCGGAACTCGAAGCTTTTCGCACCGCAATTTTGGAAGCAGGTCTTGCTGGATTTATTCGCGACGAACAAGTAGATTGGGCGGACGCAAAAAATGAATTTCGCGGATTTGAGATTGTTCGCTAGGAAATGAAATACGCCATCATCGCTGACATCCACGGCAACCTGGAAGCTTTTCAGGTGGTGCTGGAGGACATCCGTGCGCAGAACGCCACGCACATCGTTTGCCTCGGCGACGTCGTCGGATACAACGCCAACCCCAAGGAATGCCTCGACATCGTTCGCGCGATGAACATTCCCTGCGTGAAGGGCAACCACGATGAATATTGTTCCAGCGAAGACCACCTCGAAGGTTTCAATCCCCACGCCGCTGACGCCGTCATTTGGACCCGCAACCAGTTGACCGTGGAAGACAAAACCTGGTTGCGCGAACTAAAATACACCCGGCTCGCGGCGAATTTCACGATGGTCCACGCCACGCTCGACGTGCCGCACCGTTGGTGCTACGTCTTCGACAAGCTCGCCGCCGCCGCCAGCTTTCCGTACCAAAACACGCAGATGTGTTTCTTCGGCCACACGCACGTTCCGGTCGCTTTCATGCGCGACACCGTCGTGCGCGGCGGCACCTATTCCAAATTCAAAGTGGATCCGGCGAAGAAATATTTCATCAACGTCGGCGCCGTCGGCCAACCGCGCGACAACAATCCCAAAGCCGCCTACGTCCTTTACGACATGGATGCGCAGACGATTGAATTGCGCCGGCTGGAATACGACATCGCCACCGCGCAGCAGAAAATTCTGGCCGCCGGCCTGCCCGAACGCCTTGCCGAGCGGCTGGCCTACGGCCGTTGAAAATTCTTCTGCTCAAACCCAGTTCCCTCGGCGACGTCATTCACGCGCTGCCGGTGCTGCGTTTGCTCAAGCGCCATTTCGCCACCGCCGAAATTTTCTGGTGGATTGATTCCAGCCTCGCCCCGCTGCTTGCGGGCGATCCCGACTTGACCGGCATTGTCCGCTTCGAGCGCAAACGCTGGGCGCGCCCGCAACATTGGCCGGAAATGCTCCGCAGCATCCGCTGGCTGCGCGCGCAAAACTTCGACCTCGTCCTTGACCTACAATGCCTCGCGCGCAGCGGCGCCTTCGCGTGGCTGGCCAACGGGAAATTCCTCCTCGGTCTCGACGAAGCCCGCGAAGGCGCACGCGGTTTTTACGACCTCGCCGTACCGCGCAAACAGTTTCACACGCACGCCGTGGATTGGTATCTCGCCGTCCTCCCGCCGCTCGGCGTGCCGGTGGATAAAAATTTCGTCTGGCTGCCGGCGCGCCCGGAAATTGCCGCCGACGTGGAGCGCAAGTGGTTTCTCGAAAACTCCAAACTCCAAACTCCAAACTCGCAGCTGGTTCTCCTCCAACCCGGCGCGCGCTGGGCGAACAAACGCTGGCCGGTCCATTATTTTGCCGACCTCGTCCGCGCGCTGGCAGCGAAAAATGCTTCACTGCGCTTTGCCATTCTCGGCGACCAAGGCGACCAACCGCTCGGCGCCACCATCGCCCAAGCCGCGCCGGAGCGCTGTGTCAATTTGTGCGGCACCACTTCGCTGCTCGAAATGGTCGAATGGGTGCGCCGCTGCGATCTGCTCATCACCAATGACACCGGCCCGATGCACGTCGCCGCCGCGCTCGGCAAACCGCTCGTCGCCCTCTTCGGCCCGACCGCGCCGGAACGCACTGGTCCGTACGGCCAGTTGGAAAATGTGCTACGGCTCCCGCTCCCTTGCGCGCCGTGCTTGAAAGGCGATTGCCATTTTGCCAAACCGGAAGAATGTCTCCGCGGCTTGTCGCCGGCAACGGTTTTGGCCCGCGTGGAAAAAATGCTCGGCTGATCCGCACGTCAGCCCTACCGCCGCGTCTGCGCTTGACGAAATTATTTTCCCCGCCACGCTGAGGCCATGAAAAGCATCGCGGCCGTTTTTTTCCTGACCCTCACCTGCGCCTGGGCGCAAGACCCTGCTCCGGTTTATCCACCGACGCACAACCGCGAAATGTCGGTCGCGCTGTTCAACCACAAGGATTTTTCCGGCTGGACGTTTTGCATGAAGGATCAGGCCGATCCGCTGGCAACGTGGAGCGTCACCAACGGCGTCATCCATTGCACCGGCAAGCCCACCGGCTATCTCCGCACCACCGGCGTGTACAGTAATTATTTCCTCACCGTCGAATGGCGGTTCGTCAAAATCGCGCCGAAGGCGGACAACACCGGTATTCTCGTCCACATCCAGCCCGGCGACAAAGTCTGGCCGCAGTGCATTCAGGTGCAGGGCAAACACACGCGGCAGGGCGATCTGTTTTTGATGGAAGGCGCCGAGGCCAAGGAGCATCGCGGCCTCGATAAAAACACGCCCGTGCCGCTGCGCGGCGATTCCGTGGAAAATCCCGTCGGCGAATGGAACAAGGCGGAAACCATCTGCCTGCACCACCAAGTCGTTTCTTTCATCAACGGCAAATTCGTGAACGAAGTGACCGAATGCACGATCAACGACGGGTTCATCGGCATCCAAAGCGAAGGCGGCGACATTGAAATCCGCTCGATTGATTATTGCCCGCTGAAATATTGAACCGGGCTGATTGCAACCTTTGCTTCTGCCTTTGTTGGCAAAAAATCGCTGGACAACCCGTTATGCCCAGCGCAGCCTCGAAGTTAAGAAAATGGATAGACTGCAAAACTGCGGCCGAATTAACTGTTAGGTGTCATTGTATCATGGAATCGCAATCATATATCCCAGCTTCAATGGCCCGCGCCGCGCTCAGAAAAGTAATCGCCAAAGGTGGTTCGGCAGGGGTGAAAGTTGGCGATGAGTTTAGATGTTTGCAGCACTTTCCGAGTTGTGACCGACCTGCTCGTCGGCTTCCGTGGCCGCTTTCCAAACTTCAGCCGTTCTGGTTCGATATCACCAGAGATACAGGCCCGGCCATGACGATTGTTGATGGAGTTCCCAAGTTTCCCTCGATTGGCCCCGGAACCTCGAAGACGCTAGTTAGATACACTCACAAGCAGATCGAGGAAGCGCTTGATACTTTTCTTGAAGGCTGCAAGCCAGACGATGATGGATGTATTATGATAGATTCACGCCTATGACGTTTAGTTTCACATTTGTAGTGCGACAAAAAGGGTGTTTTTAGTAATAGACTTCATTGGGGGTCTTAAAGCCTAGTCTTAGCCGGGGACGATTGTTCAACTGTTCAGCAATGCGATCGCATTGCTG
>TBL_comb47_HYPODRAFT_10000286_pt1 | contig 66152 bp, 50 predicted proteins | sample TroBogypolimnion_40_FD_10682 | JGI IMG/M metagenome (IMG submission 10682)
GGTTTAAAATTCGTTATTGCCCCTCACGAAGTGACTCCTCAAACGCTGGAACGAATTTGCAATGCCCTGGAAAAAAACTTCGCCTTTTATTCCTCCGCATCCAACCTGGAGTTGTCCAAAGCCGATGTCCTGATTGTTGATGGCTATGGTTATCTTAATTCTATTTACCGTTATGGAATGTTGGCATATATAGGGGGTGGTTTTACCTCTGGAATTCACAGTATCCTTGAGCCCGCAGTATATGGAATCCCGGTGATTTTCGGCCCCGACTATCATAAATTTCAGGAAGCATACGATATGCTGAGATTAGGAGCTGCAAGCTGCATAAATGATTCTGCAGATCTTGAGGCACAAATTGAGAGTTTCCGCTTAAACCCGGAAAAGCTTCTCAAGGCATCGAATATCGCCTGCAGCTATGTCAATAAAAACCGTGGTGCATCAAAAGAGATTGTGAAATACCTGTTTCATTAATCAATACCTCTCAGTTCATTAATCAATACCTCTCAGTCTCTCAGTCTCTCAGTCTCTCCTTCTCTCCCTCTCCTTAGATCGGAATGGCTTAATGTCTTGTAATCTTTACATTCCGGAAAAATCAGATATTTTTAAAAATTATTTTTTTGTAAACATTTTTCAATTTGAAAATATTTAGTAGGTTGAAATACAGTTAACTAACACAATAAAGTTGATAACTTTTTATATTTTGTAATAAAATTGTAATCAGAAACTACAATACATCTGTATATTTCCTAAACAGAAATGTCGGTTTATAATCATTATTAAATCCAATTAAATCAACCTAATAATAAGAACGATGGAATTAAAACAGATCACCCCCACGCAAAAAGATGATGTTCCCACGACCTACACACCGGATCAGGCATTCTTAGCATCTGTTAAATATTTTAAGGGTGACGATCTTGCCGCCCGGGTTTGGGTCAATAAATATGCACTAAAAGATTCTTACGGTAATATTTTTGAATTGACTCCTGATGATCTTCATCGCAGATTGGCCAAGGAAATTGCCAGGATTGAGAAGATGTACCCCAATCCGCTGACAGAAGATGAATTATTTGAATTGTTCAGGGATTTCAAATACATTGTGCCGCAGGGAGGACCAATGACCGGAATTGGAAATGATTTTCAGGTGGGTTCATTATCCAACTGTTTTGTTGTCGGTAATGGGGCTGATTCCTACGGTGGAATAATTATGATCGACCAGGAGCAGGTACAATTGATGAAACGACGAGGCGGAGTAGGCCACGATCTTTCACACATCCGTCCCAAAGGATCTCCTGTAAAGAACTCTGCACTGACCTCAACCGGAATAGTCCCCTTTATGGAACGGTTTTCAAATTCAACGCGTGAAGTAGCTCAGGATGGAAGACGTGGTGCACTGATGCTTTCTGTCTCCATTAAACATCCTGATTCTGAAGATTTTATTGATGCCAAAATGGATGAAGGGAAAGTTACGGGAGCAAATGTATCGGTAAAAATTGATGACGAATTTATGCAGGCTGTGCGGAGCAAAACTACCTATCATCAAAAATATCCCATTGAAAGCACGAATCCGATCTATACCAAGGATATTGAAGCGGTTAAATTATGGGAAAAGATTGTTTTCAATGCCTGGAAATCAGCTGAACCCGGAATTCTTTTCTGGGATACCATCATCAGGGAATCGGTTCCAGACTGTTATGCTGATCTGGGTTATAAAACAGTTTCAACCAACCCATGCGGGGAGATCCCTCTCTGCCCTTATGATAGCTGCAGATTAATCGCTCTGAACCTGTATTCGTACGTCGATGAACCATTCACCAAGAATGCAAAATTTAATTTTGATCTGTTCCGTAAGCACATCCGACAAACACAGCAAATAATGGATGATATCATTGATCTGGAACTCGAAAAAATTGATGCAATCTATAGTAAAATCATCCATGATCCGGAAGAGGCTGAAATTAAAAGAGTTGAGATCAATCTCTGGGAGAAGATCAGAAAAATGGCAGTTGATGGCCGTCGTACCGGAATTGGGATCACTGCAGAAGGAGATATGCTTGCAGGACTAGGATTGCGTTACGGATCTGAAGAAGCGGTTGAATTTTCGGTTGAAGTGCACAAAATTGTGGCTTTGGAAGCCTATCGCGGCTCTGTAATGCTTGCCAAGGAACGTGGTGCTTTCCCTATTTATGATTCGAAACGGGAAAAAAATAATCCGTTTGTCCAACGGCTGGCACAGGCCGATCCTGAACTTTATAAAGACATGACACGGTTCGGACGCAGAAATATAGCCTTGCTGACCATTGCCCCAACCGGGACAACTAGTCTTATGACCCAAACGACCTCAGGTATAGAGCCAGTCTTTATGCCTGTTTACAAACGCAGGAGAAAAGTAAATCCCAATGATAAGGATTCCCGGGTCGATTTTATAGACGATATGGGTGACAGTTGGGAAGAATATATGGTATTCCACCATAAGTTTAAAACCTGGATGGAAGTGAATGGATTCGAGCTTAAAAGGAATTACTCAAACGAAGAGCTGGACGCATTGGTTGCCAAGTCCCCATATTATAAAGCTTCCTCGAATGATATCGATTGGTTATCAAAAGTCCGGATGCAGGGACAAATTCAGAAATGGGTCGATCATTCCATCTCGGTTACTATCAACCTGCCCGAAGAGGCTACCGAAGAATTGGTAAATAAACTTTATTTTGCAGCATGGGAAAGTGGATGTAAAGGGGTTACCGTTTACCGGGAGGGATCTCGTTCCGGGGTACTGATCTCTACCAAAGACAAAACTAAGGATGGAATTTTCCCTACAAAACGTCCCGAAATCCTTGATGCGGATATCGTCAGACTTCAAAATAACAAAGAGAAATGGATTGCTTTTATTGGATTGATCGATGGTAAACCATATGAGATCTTCACCGGTTTGGCTGATGATGAAGATGGTATTCTGTTACCGCGCTCAGTCACTGAAGGTTGGATCATCAAGAGCCGCGATGAATTGGGCCAATCGCGTTACGATTTTCAATACCGGAACTCCAGAGGGTATAAAACAACTATTGAAGGACTATCTTTTAAATTTAATCCGATCTTCTGGAATTATGCAAAGTTGATTTCAAGTGTGTTGCGCCATGGTATGCCGATTCAGAAAGTGGTTGAACTGGTTACCAGTCTACAATTTGATGTAGAGTCGATCAATACCTGGAAAAACGGGGTTGCCCGCGCCTTAAAGAAATATATTCCCAATGGAACTGCGGCAGAAGATGCTAAATGTGAAGGTTGTGGTTCTGCAAATGTGATATACCAGGAAGGATGTCTGATTTGCCAGGATTGCGGATCTTCCAAGTGCGGATAATTTTTGTCAACCCTATATATTTTCAGAGAGGCCCGGTGACGGGCCTCTTTTTTAATTCTTTCTGCCCTGACAGGGTTTCAAATCCTGTCAGGGCGGAAAGAAAATCTATTTTAACTCCAGAATCATCGAGGTTTTTACTGGAATAACGATGTTATTCAAATCATTAACTGTTTTTCCCGACATAACTTCTTTCGCAGAAGTAAATCCCTGAAGTGATTCCGCAAACCGAACTGTATTAAGGGTTTTATCTTCACTATTCATATTCAGAATAACCATTACCGATTCCTGATCATTATACCGGAAATAGACGTACATATTGTCCTTGGGATAATAATGTTTCAGCAATCCGTTATGAATCAGGTTTTTCATTTTTCTCCAATTGACCAGTTTTTTCAAGAATTGCTGAAAGTCCAACTGATCTGATGTGAGGCCGGTTCCATTAAAACCATTGATTTGATCACCCTGCCAACCTCCCGGGAAATCTTTCCGAAGTAATCCGTCTCCATCCCGCTTATATCCTTTCATTAAAATTTCCTCGCCATAATAAACCTGAGGGATTCCACGGGTAGTCATTAAAAAGATCATTGCTGCCTTTGATTTTGGAATATCTCCGTTGATGGCTGAAAAATAACGTTCTGTATCATGGTTTTCGGCAAAAATAACCAGAATGTCTGCTTTTGGATAAAGATAATCCAATGATAATGTTTCATAAAGGGGATTGAACCCCGAATCTTCAGTCATCGACTTGACCAGGGCATTCTGCATCGGGAAATCCATAAGACTTGGAAGATAGGAGGTATATCCGTTGGGATTTATTTTCCCCCTTTGCCAGAAAGCAACTGCGGCGGGATTGATATTCCATTCTTCACCAACGATATTGAAATTTGGGTACTCTTCCATAACTTTTTTGGTCCAGTTGGACATCATCTGTTTGTCTGGGTAAGGATAGGTGTCCATTCTGATCCCGTCGAGACCGACATACTCAATCCACCAGATCGAATTCTGGATCAGATAATTGGCGAGATAGGGATTTCGTTGGTTAAGATCCGGCATGCTGGGAACAAACCATCCGTCAGTAAATTCTTTGGCATCAATAACCGATCCATAAGGATCCTGAACGGTCGCTTTTTTGTGATTGGTAATGGAATAGTTTGGATATCCGTTAATCCAATCTTTCATTGGCATATCTTTCATCCACCAATGGCTTAGGCCAATATGGTTGAAAATCATGTCCATTACCATCTTGATCCCTCTTTTTTTAGCCTCAGCACTTAACTGCTGATAATCGGCGTTGGTGCCAAACCTGCTGTCGACTTTATAAAAATCGGTTGTCGAATAGCCATGATAGGATACGTGCGCCATATTGTTTTCCAGTACCGGATTGACCCAGAGCGCGGTATACCCATTGTCCCGGATGTAATCCAGATGATCCTGTATCCCTTTTAAATCTCCTCCATGACGGCCGTTAGGATCCTTCCTGTTTGCCTTTTCCAGTTCATCAGCTTTTGAGTCATTGGTCGAATCGCCATTTGCGAACCGGTCAGGCATAATGAGGTACATGACATCGGAGCTGTTGAATCCGATGCGTTTGGATGAACCATTTTCCCGCGCTTTTAGTTCATATGTTGTACTGACGATGGTTTTCCCGTTTTGTTTAAACAGGATCTCAAACTTCCCCGGTTTTACGGTTGAAGAGAGGTTCAGATCGAGAAAGAGATAATTCGGATTTTCAACGGAAGAAGATGAAACCAATTGTACTCCTTCATAACTGAGTTCCGGTTTGGTTTCAGATATTCGTTCCCCATAAACCATTAACTGCAATGATGGATTTTTGAACCCGGCCCACCAGAAAGGGGGCTCAACCCGGTTGAGAATAGGTTTATTGGTTCCATGAACCGGGAACAAGCTAATTAAGAGTATTGATAGAAAAGCGATTCTCTTTAAGGAAATTTGTTTCGTGGTCATTTATACTATTTTTTAAGTTGAACTTCGGCCTTTTTATTTGCGCCGATAAACTGTTCCTGATTATAGAGTATCAGTGTTAATTCCTTTTCAGAAAGATTTTCAATGCTTACTTTCTCTTTGGTGACATTTATTTTCAGTATGGTGTTTCTAAAGTTAATTCTAAAGGAGTAGGAGCTCCAGTTATCCGGGATAAATGGAGAGAGGGATACTTTTCCATCTTTTACTCTCATACCGCCAAACCCCTTCACAAATGCCATCCAGGTTCCACCCATCGAGGTAATGTGGCACCCATCTGCGGTGTCGTTGTTATAATCATCGAGATCGAGTCTTGCAGTTCTGAGATATAGCTCGTATGCTTTGGCTTTATAACCGATGGCGCTGGCCAATATGGTGTGGATGCATGGTGATAAAGAAGACTCATGAACGGTGTAGGATTCATAAAAATCAAAATGCCGTTTAATGGTATCTTTATCATACTGGTCTTCAAAAAGAAACAAGCTTTGGAGCGTATCTGCCTGTTTAATATAGGGCGAGCGCAATATCCGATCCCAGGACCAATGCTGATTAATGGGTCGTTCAGCTAAGGGTATCTCAGAAGAAGGTTTTAATGTTTTATCAAGGAACCCATCCTGTTGAAGGAAAATAGCTCTTTTCCCGTCGTAAGGAAAATGAAGATTTTCAATAATTTCCAGCCATTCAGCTGTTTCGCCATTTTCGTCAAAGTGCCATTTGTCCAGCAGGTGATTATATTCAGATAGGTGATTCTCTTTGAGATACTCAATAACTTCAAGAGTATATTGGAGTGTCCACCGGGCGATACTGTTGGTATGGAAATTGTTGTTTACGTTATTTTCGTATTCATTGGGACCAGTTACTCCAAGAATAACATATTTGTGACGATCATCAGACCAGTTTACCCTTTGTGCCCAGAAGCGCGATATGGCGAGCAACACTTCGAAGCCGTTTGGCGCCAGGTATTCCCAATCTCCCGTGTAACGTATATAATCGAAAATTGCAAAGGCAATTGCCCCATTTCGGTGGATCTCTTCAAATGTAATTTCCCATTCATTGTGGCACTCTTCACCATTCATAGTAACCATTGGGTACAATGCTGCTCCTTTGGTGAATCCTAGGATTGCTGCATTTTCAATTGCCTTTTTTAGGTGTTTATGCCTATATTTCAGAAGATTACGCGCTACTTGAACCGGGGCAGTTGCAAGGTAGAAAGGGAGACAGAAGGCTTCTGTATCCCAATAAGTTGACCCGCCGTATTTTTCTCCGGTAAATCCTTTGGGACCGATATTCAATCTTTCATCCTCACCTGTATAGGTTTGATGAAGCTGGAAAATATTGAATCGAATTCCTTGTTGTGCCGCCACATCGCCTTCTATGATGATATCGCTGGTCTTCCATTTTTCGAGCCAGGCTTGCGAATGTTCCAATTCGAGCTGTTCGAAACCTTTTTGATACGCAGAATTCAGATGTTTTGCTGCAGTTTTTAATAGTTTTTCTTTCTGAAAATTTTCGGATGAGACATTTACTCCGAATTTTTCGACCGTTATTGATTCCCCTTCACCGATAGTCAGAGGGATAATATTGGCAATATATTTGGTTCGGTTTTCGACATCAGCTGCGAAGGCACATTTTGTTCCGTTTCGGAGGATATTAATTTTCATCCCTGAGCAGACGTGAAACAGGGTCTTTCGTACCTCCGCAACAATATATCCTTCGCCGGGTTTAACGTTGATATCGACTTCGTCCCAGAATTTTTCGTCATAATTAGCATCTTCGTTGCGGACATCAAAGTCCAGGAAGGGAGTAAGGGTGATTTTGTCGGAAAAATTCAGGGCAGTAAGGGTGTAACTGATTGCGCCGATTTCAGAATCAACAATACTCATAAAACGCCGCGTGATCACTTTTACCTGCTTTCCTGAAGGGAGTTGAGCAACAAATTCGCGATTTAGGTGACCCTCCTGCATATTCAGTTCACGTCTGAATTCCATAATTTTGGAACTGTTCAGATCAAGTGTTTCGTTTCCGATTTTCACATCTATACCGATCCAGTTTGCTGCATTGAGCACTTTTGCAAAATATCTCGGATAACCGTTCTTCCACCACCCAACACGTGTTTTATCGGGATAGTAAACCCCGGCAACATAATTCCCCTGAAGGGTCTCCCCGGTGAATTTTTCCTCAAAATTGGCCCGATGGCCAATTCGTCCGTTTCCAAGACTCATGAGGCTCTCCGTTATTTTGTTATATTCAGGATGGAAACCTTCTTCAATAATTTTCCATCCGTCATGGATGATATAGTCTTTCATATTGATGTCATTTTGTTATATATGGACGTATGTCATACGTCCCTACAAATACCATGATCTTAATTGATCAATATTCATATTCGCAAAACCCGGGATTACGAAATCGGCATTTTTAAGGTTTTCTCCTTTTCCAATACCTATTACGGACATCCCTCCGTTTCGGGCAGCGTCGATGCCTGCCTGGGCATCTTCAAATACCAGACAATTTACGGGGCTGACACCTAGTTCTGAGGCCCCCTTTAAAAAAACTTCCGGATCGGGCTTTGCCCGGAAGACTTTAGTCCCATCAATCACTGCATCAAATTTTTGTGCAAGGCCGATCTTGTCCAGAATGAACATTGCATTTTTACTTGCTGATCCGAGGGCAATCAACAGGTTGTTTTTGTGCAATTCATCCAGGAACCGGATTACACCCGGAAGAATTTCATCCGGCGTCATCTGTGTGATGTATGAAACGTACAGGTTGTTCTTTTTTTCAGCTAACTCAGTCTTTTGAGCCGAATCAATATTTATTCCGCCCAAATCAAGCAAAATATCCAACGATTCCATACGGCTCACTCCTTTAAGCCGCTCATTATCCTGTTCTGAGAAATGAAAACCGAGCTCTTCTGCTATTTTATTCCATGCGATATAATGGTAACGGGCCGTATCGACCACAACGCCATCCAGATCAAATAGGCAAGCTTTTATTTTCAAACCTTAATCTTTAGTAATGTGTTCTTTTACAAATACAACCGATAATGCAGCTACCAGCATGGACAAACCGGCCACCCCCAGCATGAGGATTGCCTTACCTCCAGCCAGTGATAATACCACCCCTCCCAATAATCCTGCAGCGATCTGGGGAATAGTGATTGTTGCGTTGAAGATTCCCATATAAACTCCCATTTTGTCTGAGGGAAGTGCGGCAGAAAGAATTGCATAAGGCATTGCAAGTATTGCAGCCCAGGCGATCCCAATACCAACCATGGAGAATATTAGCCCGTATTGATTTTGGATAAAAATCATTGATACCAGTCCGGCTCCTCCGGCCAAAAGCGATAACATATAAATTGTTTTACGACCAAGGCGATTAGCCAGCCTTCCCATAGCAATTGAAAAGAGTGCTCCGAATAAACTATACCCTGCGAAGATTACCCCAACCCAGTTTCCAGCTTCGTTATATCCGGCAGAAGTTGAATCGCCGGCTACTGTTTTCCAAACATTCTGGGCNACCCCAGGAGTAGTGTAGACCCACATCAGAAAAAGGGCAAACCATGAGAAGAATTGGACGATTGCCAATCGCCACATGGTTATTGGGATCTCTTTGAGTAAGGTTAAAAAGGAACTTTTCCTTGTTTCCTCCTGTTTGTGCTGCGCATATTTGCGATACTCTTCGGGAGGAAACTCTTTTGTTCTGAAGCTTGTCCACAACACTGTTAGTAAAAGGGTCCCACCTCCCAGATAGAATGCCCAGATAACGGTCGGTGCAACTTTCTCCCCTGCGGCGGGTATATTTGATACACCGATCCATGTTAAAATAAATGGGAGCAAAGAGCCGACAACAGCGCCTGCATTGATTAAAAAACTTTGAACAGCATACCCCTGATTCCGCTGCTCCTCCGATACCATATCGCCCACCAACGCTCTGAATGGCTGCATGGTTATATTGAATGAGGTATCCATGAAAAGGAGCATAAATGCACCAAAGAATAGCGGAGGGAGAATATAGGCGAAAAATTCTGAATTAGGCATGAAAAACATGGCCATCGCCGAAATAATTGCCCCCAAAAGGATATATGGAATTCTGCGCCCAAGTCTCGTCCAGGTGTTATCACTGAAAAGTCCTATGATCGGTTGTACAATCAACCCGGCAAGTGGAGCAGCAAGCCAAAAGTAACTTAAATGGTGGACATCAGCTCCCAAGGCAGATAATATTCTGCTTGTATTGCCATTTTGAAGTGAATAACCAATCTGGACACCCATAAAGCCAAAGCTCATATTCCAGATCGACCAAAAAGAGAGACGCGGTTTTTTTTCCATAATTTTTAATTGCAGTTTGGTAATCTAAGATAAATTGGACAAACATTAACGTTCACATTAGCCAGAACCGATACTCCGAAAAAAATCCGGAAGCATCGATCACCTATGGAATAACATATCATCGGAGTATAGGTTCCGATCATAACTAATCCATTGTTTGTACAAAAAGTAAGTCGTAATCCAGGAATGGAATACGATTCGTAAAGGGGAAAGACAAGTGATATTCGGCAGCAAATATAGGTTGGAAATTTCTCAAAAGCAATAACTAATTGCTTTCAGATCAAAATAATAGTTAATTATTTTCAGAACCCTGTATGCAAACGTTTGCGAATGTTGTAAAGAATCAGATTTTCTTTGTCGATTCACGGATCACAAGGTTTGTTTCAATGAAAAAAGTTTCACCGGGACCTTTTCTCTTCCCCTCGATCCGCTCCAAAAGAATAGTTGCTGCTTTTATCCCCATTTCATATCCGTGCTGATCTACTGAACTAAGTGTGGGAGTCGTAATATCGGAATAGCTTCCTGCCGAAAATCCCATAATGGCCACTTTATCCGGAATAGCAATCCCCATTTTCTGTAAAGTTTTCATAACACCTACTGCTGTCAGATCATTCACCGTAAATATACCATCGGGCGGTGTAGGGAGCTGAATTAAATTACGGGTCGCGATAGCTGCAAGATCAAATGAATCTGCAACAATTACATAATCCTCCAGATAAGGCATGTTGTGGTCCCTAAGGGCCTCTTTATATCCCTCCAGCCGGAATTTTCCTATTCCCAGTGAATTTGGAGCAGCCAGGTGGGCTATCCGTTTGCATCCCGATTCAATTAAATGGCATACGGCATTATAGGCGGCTTTTTGATCGTCAATAATCACATTGTCAGATTCAAAGCCATCAGGTATCCTGTCGAAAAAAACAATCGGGATACCGCTCTCTTCAATCAGTTGCAAATGAGAAAAATCCATTGTCTCTTTGGAGATGGAGATTAAGGCCCCTTCAACACGGTTGGATAATAGTGCCTGGGTATTTATAATCTCCCTTTCATATTTTTCGTTCGATTGACAGATCATTACATTATAGCCGGCGTCGTAGGCAACATCTTCTATTCCGCTGATTACCGATGAAAAGAAGTAGTGAACCAATTCAGGAATGATTACCCCTATAGTATAGGTTTTACTGTTTTTAAGCGAGAGAGCTACAGCATTGGGTTTATAGTGAAGTTTTTTTGCAAGTTCATTTACAGCATCTTTAGTATCCCTGCTTATATCCGGATGATCTTTCAAAGCACGCGAAACGGTGGATGCAGAAATTCCCAGCGCTTTTGCAATGTCTTTTATGGTAACCTGACTGTTCATTAATTTGTTTAGTTCGGAGGTAAAATGACTTTACTAAAGTAGTAATTAATTTGGGATGGACAATATTAAAAAAACCTGGGTAAGGAGAGTAGTTCTGGCACAATGACCTTGGGTGTAGGTAATAAGAACACCTCAAAAACAAAATTCAAGATAGCCACCAAATTAGTTAAAGCTTATGCCGCAAATTATTATACAAAAGATTTTGACTCCCTTTCAGGCTGTTATCTTCAGCTTGATCACTTCAATTTCGGCTCCATTTTTATATGCTTCATTGGCCTTATCCATTACTTCTTTTGCGGTATTTTGGTCAAGGTAATATTCTCCGCAATTGTTGCAGATGCTCGCAGGGACTTCCTTAATCACAATAATCGATTCCCCGCGCTCCAGGGTTACTGTAGCCTTACCTTTAGCAGTTTCTCCATTTTTACAGATCATGCACTTCATACTCATCTCTTTTTTACGGTGAAATCATCCTTCCATATTAAATTATCTGGTTGATATGCTGTAATAATAATATACTCCCCAACTTCATTTAGAGCCTACACTAAGTGCAAGGGGATATTAGCACTAAAGAATAGCAGAAGGTAACTTGTATACGGCTTGTCATCAGGATATTCTCTAATTATTACCCCGGNGTCCAGTGTGAGTTCAATATCTTGCTGAGATATACCTCTTTTAAACATCTGAATAACCACATGCGATGAATAGATCAACTTTCTTTTCATGGATAAATCAGATGCTTTATTTCGATACAAAGTTAATAAAGATTTATTAAACTGGTTTAATCCGCAATTGAAAGTAGAGACGCAAAATTTTACGTCTCTAACCCGTTTTTAAAAACATGTTGTATAACATATTTGCCGCAAACGTCACCGCAAACGTTTGCATAATAATATTTGCGGTTTACGCAAATTGGGTGTGTTAAAATTGTGTTAAAATTGTATTAATTTGTAATGCCAAAATGAGTAAGGGAAAGCATTCGTGAAGGCAAGTAATTGATATTCAAGTGCATAAATGTTAAAAATGCCTTAAATGATGAAAAATTTGAACCAAGAATTATGAACCATTAATTTGAATCACATGAAATTTGAAATTGTAAAAATGAAAGCAATTTGGTTTTTCCTATTTGCGCTGCTGACCCTGTCGGTAACGGCACAGGAGAGATCAATTTCCGGTAAAGTTACCGATGCGACTACCAATGAGGGACTTATCGGCGTGACAGTTTTGATTCAGGGAACCTATACCGGCACAGTTACCGACGTGGATGGAAAATTCTCCATTAAGGCGGCTCCGGGAGCGAATCTTGTTTTTTCATTTATCGGTTACCAGACTCAAACCGTAGCGGTAGGACAACAAACTACGTTGAACGTTTCCTTGAAAACTGAAGTAAAAGGACTTGATGAAGTTGTGGTTATTGGATACGGAACTGTTAAAAAGTCTGATGCAACCGGTGCAGTAAGTACGGTAAGCACGAAGGATTTTAACAATGGGGTAATGACCTCGGCTCAAGACCTGATTGTTGGGAAAAGTGCAGGGGTTGTTATTACCACCGCGGGTGGAGCTCCCGGAAGCGGAGCAACAATCCGTATTCGTGGCGGGTCTTCTTTAAATGCCTCCAATGATCCTTTGATTATTATTGATGGTGTCCCCCTTGATAATAATAATGTAGCAGGAAGTGCAAACTTTCTTTCGTTCGTTAATCCTAACGATATCGAAACCTTTACCGTTTTAAAAGATGCCTCTTCCACAGCAATTTATGGTTCGAGGGCTTCCAATGGGGTCATTCTGATTACAACAAAAAGTGGAAAACTTGGCACTCCTTTGAAAATTTCATATAACGGGAATGCTTCTATTGGTGAGGCAATCAAATATGTTGATGTTTATTCGGGAGACCAGGTAAGGCAAATTGCCTTTAGTCACCCGGGACTTTACAGCGCTGATAGCTATACCAAACTTGGATCTTACAATACCAATTGGCAGAAAGAGATTTTTCGCCCTGCTTTTTCTCACGATCATAACCTGAGTTTATCCGGTGCAACAAAAAATTTACCTTACAGGGTTTCCATCGGCTTTACTGATCAGAATGGTATATTGAAAAATACAGAGATGCAGCGGTTTACAGGGGCTGTTAATCTTAATCCTACACTTCTTGATGGTACTTTAAAGTTAAACATCAATGCGAAGGGGATGAATACGAATCAGAATTTCTCCGATCAGGGAGCCGTAGGATCTGCAATCAGTATGGATCCTACTCAACCTGTTTATGACCCGAGTACTTTAGGTCAGACCAAGTCTGCAGGCTATTTTCAGTGGAGTAATTACGGGGCCAATTTGGGTACTGCGAATCCATTGGAACAATTGATGATGGATGACAATAAGTCAACAGTAAACAGAGTTGTGGCCAATATACAGGCAGATTATAAGATCCCCTATATTACCGGTTTACATGCCAATTTAAATCTGGCAACCGATAATACCCATGGAACTGGACACAACAATCGTCCTGTAACCTCTCCTTCGGTACTTACTGCCCCCTTGAATGGACAGCTGGATAATTATAAAGGAAACAATTATAATAATCTGCTTGATTTCTATCTGAATTATGTGAAGGAGTTAGGACAGAATCATAAAATTGATGCAACTGCAGGTTATTCCTGGCAGCACTTTGCTAGGAATGGCAATGATTACAAACGCGGAATTGTAGATGCTACCCATGCATATCAAAAAGTGGACAGTACCTTCTTTACCACCGAGAATTACCTGGTTTCATTTTTTGGTCGTGTGAATTATACCTTTATGAATAAATACTTACTGACTGCGACTATTCGTGATGACGGTTCTTCCCGCTTCGCAAAAGGGAACAAATGGGGTCTTTTCCCATCAGCTGCTTTTGCATGGAAAATCAAGGAAGAGTCATTTTTGAAAAATAACAGTGTAATTTCCGATTTGAAGCTCCGCTTAGGATATGGCGTTACCGGTCAACAGGATATCGGGAATGATTATCCCGCACAGGCAAATTATATAAAATCTCAGGCCGGTTCACTTTATGAAATAGGAGGCCTCTACCTGCCAACTTTGCGTCCGAATGCATACGATCCCAATATTAAATGGGAATCAACCACGACATATAACGGTGCACTTGATTTTGGCTTCCTGAAAGACCGGATTACCGGCTCATTGGATGTTTATTATCGTGTAACTGACAATCTGTTGAACACCGTTACAGTTCCTACCGGAAGTAATTTCTCCAATACGCTGTTAACCAATGTGGGTAGTCTGAATAACCGCGGAGTTGAATTAAACCTGAACCTGGTCCCTATCTCCAAGAAAGACATGAACCTGACCCTCGGATTTAACTTCACCTATAACCGGACAGAGGTAACCAAGCTTTTGATTTCAAATGATCCTACCTATATCGGAATTCTTTACGGAAGTGCATTCACCGGTACCAACCAGGTAACAAGAGTTGGGGAAGCTCCTTACTCTTTCTTTGTAAATAAACAGGTATATAACGCTAATGGTAACCCCGTTGAAGGATTATATGTTGACCTGTCCGGGAAGGGGGGAACTGTAAGTGGGAATAACGCAGATAAATACATATACAAGAATCCTACCCCTAATTATCTGATGGGATTAAGTGCCCGCTTTAACTACAAGAAGTTTGATCTTTCCGCTTCCGCCCGCACTAATCTCGGCGGATACGTTTACAATGGGGTAGCATCGGGTGCCTCATTAGACCAAATGTATCAGATCGGATATTGGAAAAATATGCCAACCTCATTGAGTGCAACAAACTTTGTTTCCCGGCAGTTTACCAGTGATTATTATGTCCAGAATGCCTCTTTCTTCAAACTGGACAATGTAAGTGCAGGCTATAATTTCGATAATGTTTGCGAACATTTCAAATTCAGGCTTAGTCTGACGGTACAAAACGCACTGACCATCACCAAATACAAAGGGATTGACCCTGAAGTTCCGGGTGGCGTTGATAATAATTTCTACCCAAGACCTCGTACGTTCATGCTTGGTGTAAGTATAAACTATTAATATTCTAATAATCGATAGATATGAATAAAAAGATTTTAATATTAGGAATTGTTCTTTCTGCATTGATTGTCAATTCATGCGTGAAAGATTTGAATGTAGTTTCAAAGGATCCGAATACCATTTTATCGGGGAATTTGGGAGATAGTGCTGTTTACAGGGCAGAGGCTCTTGGAAAGATTTATGCCAGTTTCATTATATCCGGACAGGGAAGTATTGGGGGTGATGATATTGCATCCTCCGATGGTAACTTTTTTACAACAACCAGAGCACTATGGAATTTGCAGGAAATAACTACTGATGAGGCGATTTGTGCGTGGGGGGATGTCGGTATTGCAGATTTAAATACCCAAACCTGGAGTGCGCAGAATCCATTTCTTACAGCGGTGTATCAACGTCTGGGTTTAAGTGTAACCTATGCCAATTTATTTATTGGGCAAACCAAAGCCAGCACGGATCCGACAATTGTCAGATACAACGCTGAAGCACGCTTCCTAAGGGCACTTGCATATACCTGGGATCTGGACCTTTTTGGAAATCCTCCTTTTACAACTGAAGCTGACGGTGTTGGTAAATTCTTCCCGAAGCAGATGGATCCGAGTGTAACTGTTGGCAGGACTAAGTTATTTAACTATGTGGTTTCCGAATTGCATGCGATTGAATCAAAACTTGGGGCGCCTAAATTTTCGTATCCTGAAGCCGATCAGGCCTCCTGCTGGATGTTATTGGCCAGGCTTTACCTCAATGCCCAGGTTTGGACCGGAACTGCCAAATTTGATAGTTGTAAAATCTATTGCGATAAGGTGATTAACAGTGGACTCTATTCTTTAGCCCCAAATTACCGGCAAAATTTCAGTGCAGATAACGACGGAAAACATAATCCTGAAATGATTTTTGCATGGGAACAGGATGGGACCAATACCGAAGGTTATGTAGGCACCACGTTCATTATTGAATCGTCCAGCGATGGAACTTATATCAATGCTCCGGACCTTGGTTTGACTTCAAATACCAATTGGAACGGTAATCGTGCCCGTTTACAATTTTTAAATTCGGCGATCGACACTTTGGCAACTTATGGTGGCTCTCCCATTCCTGCAGCAGATATCTATTTCTCACAATGTAAAGATAAACGTATCTACATGAGACTTAAGAAGAGCGAGAATATTCCAAGTCCTTCTTCTAGTGGCGACTATGGAATTGGCGTTTTCAAATTTACTGCTAAAAATTCGGATGGCAGTCAGGCTGCGAATTATAACACAGCCTATGCCTCTACTGACTTTCCGGTTTTCCGCTATGCTGATGCCTTATTGATGAGAGCTGAGTCTTTTCACCGTTTGGGTGACGATGCCAGCGCTGTCAATGATATCAATGTAGTCAGAACCCGCGCTTACGGAAATGCCTCAGGTAATATTACCACGGCCCAATTAACCGATCAGTTCTTGCTGAATGAACGTGGACGTGAATTCTATTATGAAGCTCAACGGCGTACAGACCTTGTCCGCTTCGGAAAATTCACCGACGGCTCCTATAACTGGCAGTGGAAGGGTGGTACTTTTGCCGGCGTGAATACGGATAAGCATTTAAACCTCTTCCCAATTCCCGGCGACGAAGTTTCTGCCAATCCTAATATCCATCAGAATCCTGGTTATTAATCTTTAAATCTTTTAAACAATGAATAAGAATTTACTTATATATCTAACTTTCATTGGGTTGTTCGGACTTTTGTTTGGCTGTTCCAAGGATGCCACAAAAGTGGTTATGTTAGCTACTCCAAACGCCCCAATTTTAAGTACTGTGCCCGATCTGACCCTTAAAAGGGCAAATGCCACTGACACATTGACATTTGTGGGTACAGCTGTTGATCCGGGGTTCCAGGCTTCGGCCAGCTATGTTCTCCAGGCAGGTGCTGCAGGAACCAATTTTAGTGATCCTCTTGTGATTCTTACCGGAACCAGTGATACCAAGATGAAAATTACGGTCAGTGATCTGAATGGTCTTTTACTGAAAAAGTTCACCGCAGATGCTGCCTCTTCTGTCGATTTCCGGATCATTTCTACCCTGGTAATTACTGCCGGCACAGGTGTTGCTCCAATGGTTTATACATCGGCAATTAAAACAGCCAGTGCTACCATTTATGGTTTACCGCGCCTTGATTTGATTGGATCGGGGATCACCCAGAAAATAGAATCTGTTTTGGGTGATGGTAATTACTCTGCCTTTGTTAAATTAGACGCTACAAAACCTTTCACCCTGAGCAATCCTGACAACGGAACTGTTTATGGCGCAAATGGTGCTGCACTTGCTGTGAATGGAGGAGGGATAACTGCCCCAGCCAGTGGATGGTATATTTTAAGCGTAAGTGTTAGTGGGCTTAGTTATACCCTTACACCTTATATGATTGGTCTTGTTGGTGATGCTACTCCAAATGGATGGAACTCACCCGATCAAAAAATGGATTATGATTCCAAGACAGGAACCTGGTCAATCACTATTACTTTGATAGATGGTACCTTTAAATTCAGGAAGAATGATGGATGGGCATGGAACCTGGGATATAACTCAGATAGCAGTTCTTTGGTATATAACGGAAGTAATGTTCCTATTACCGCTGGCAACTACACGATAACATTAACAATTATCAGCGACGCACTGCAAACCGGAAAATTTACGGCTGTAAAACATTAATTTTTTATGAAATATCTTAAAAAAAACATATTTATGAAAAGAGTTACCATAAATAGAATATTGGCCCTCCTTGTTATTGCGACCATGCTTTTTGGTGCATGTACCAAGGAAACCTCGAATACCAGGCTGGCTGCGAAGATCTCTACCTCTCAGTTTAAGAATGTTACTTCTGATTCTGTTACTGTAGTCGGATTTGTCGTCGCTGCAGGCGCAGGGTTTACTGAAGAGGGTGTAGTTTATAATACTTCATCAGCTCCAACCACTTCCAACAGTAAGATTGTCTTTTCGGGACCGACTACCGGAGCAACCTATACTGTGAAAATTGGTGGTCTTGCTTATGCTACCGTTTATTATGCACGTGCTTATGCAATCAGTCCAACAGGAACACTTTACGGAGAAGAAGTAACTTTTACCACGCTTCCTGTTGTTCCGACGCTAACTACAGCAGCTTTCACGGCAATTACAGGTAATGCAGCTGCCGGCGGCGGGAATGTTACAGTTGCCGGAGGTGCTGCAGTAACTGCACGTGGTATTGCCTATGGCACAGCGCATAATCCGGTTATTTCAGGAACCAAAACTTCCGATGGAACCGGGACTGGTGCATTTACAAGTGCACTGACCAGTTTAAAGGGGAATACCACTTACTATGTGCGTGCTTATGCAACCAATGCAGCAGGCACGGGTTATGGTCCTGAAGTAAATTTCACCACTCTGGTTGATATGCCGGTTGTTACTACTACTGCAGTGACCGCTGTTACAAAAACCAGTGCAGTTTCAGGTGGCGCTGTAACCTATGATGGTGGTGGTACTATAACGGCCAGGGGACTTGCCTGGGGAATGAGTGCCAATCCAACTATTGCCGGAACAGTAATCCTTGACCCTGCAACGGGTACCGGCACTTTTGTTAGTAATCTTACAGCATTAACAAAATACACCGGTTATCACGTTCGTGCTTATGCGACTAACAGTGCAGGTACAGCCTATGGTGCCGATGTTACATTTACCACACTGGCCGATATACTGACCTGGTACCTTCCAGGAGATTATGTTACAGCCAGTTATCCGGGTTCTACCTTTAATAACTGGGATCCTGCCAATTCACCAAAAGTAATGAGTACGATTTCTGCAGGGGACAAACTGGAAGGTTATGTTTATTTGGCGAATGGGTCAAACAACTGGAAGTTTGCGACACAACCTAACTGGAATGGTCCTAATTATGCCAATAATGATGCAAATGGTGTTTTGGAACCTGGTAAATTGGATCCAAATGCAAAAAACAATATTGCTTCAGCAGCAGGTTACTACAAATTAAATGCGGATGCAACTGCAATGACTTACACGGCCCTTGCTACGGCATGGGGCATAATAGGCAATGCTACACCGGGTGGCTGGAGCAACGATACCCCGATGTCTTATGATCCTGCAAAGGAAGTTTGGACGGTTTATGCAACATTATCCAAAGAAACGCCACCAAATGACGGTCTGAAATTCAGGGCTAATGGAGGCTGGGATCTTAATTATGGCGATAATAGCGCAAATGGTTCATTAGAATCAGGTGGCACAAATATTGGCGTTGCTTATTCAGGTGATTACGCTATAGTTATGGACTTAAGTCATCCAAATGCATATACCTATAGTCTTACCAATTGGGGTTTGATTGGTGATGCAACTCCCGGAGGTTGGTCCACTGATACGCAAATGAGTTGGAATTCGGCCAATAAAGTTTGGACTGTCACAGTAGCTTTAGTCTCAGGAAGTGGAGGTAAAACCTTTAAGTTCAGGGCAAACCAAGGTTGGAATCTTAACTATGGCGGACTGGGGACATCCGACGGTTCTTCAGATAACTACACTAATGCAACGACGGCTCCATTAGGATCCGGTGGCCATAATCTAGGCGTTCCCGGCAATGTTGATGGAACTTATACGGTTACTTTTGATCCTGTAGCTCTCAAAGCAACTGTTACAAAAAATTAATGGATTGATTGAATAAGAAGGCCTGCCTGCTCAATACGAGCAGGCGGGCTTTTTTTATGTGCAGGCCTGATCTAGGGAAGCAAAGGTTTTATGAGCAAGGAGATTGTAAGCAGGAACAGTTGAAAATAGTGTGGAAATCAAATCTTTTTATTACTCAATGAGTATGTCATTCCGAGGAGCTCGCCGAAAAATCTTTTTGGGGAATGATTGACATCGTGAGTGAGGAAGCAATCTAATACTTTATTGAAAACAGTATTGTATGGTTAAAATAAAGTTTGGAGGGTGTATCTGCAAACTAATCCTGGGTGGGAGGGGATTCCTACTTTCTGCAGTGGCAGTATTCAGCTGCAACTTTTAATTTACTGATAACATCGGTTAGAGATATTGGCTTCGGAATATAGTCATTCATTCCGTTTTGCAGGCATTCATCCCTGTCATTTGACATTGCATTTGCAGTCATTGCAATGATGTATGGCTGTTCAACTTCCATATGACGAATGGCCCGTGTAGTTTCAAACCCATCCATTTGGGGCATCCTAATATCCATCAGAATCACATTATGCTTATTCTTATCAAACAGGTTGAGTGCCTGAATGCCATCAGAAGCTACCTCAGTTTGATAACCAAGTTTAGTTAAGATTCTTTCGATAAGCTTTTGATTGACAAAATTATCCTCCGCAATAAGAATATCCAGTGGATAATCTTCCGCAAAGGTGCCCATCATAATTTCTACCTGGGAACTTTCCTTAGCTGAAAAAACTTTACCGGGTGCAGATATCATTGAGTAAGCATTTATTGCGTTTTTGGTTTTCAACCTGCATTCAAATCAATTTTAACATCGATTTGAGTAGCGGTAGATATCCAGAACAAATATAATAAAATATTTACAAATATGTTCTTGTATGGATAAAAAAATCTTACATATAAATTTATGAAGGATTAATAGGTAAAATAATTTACTAAATAAGGGGTTAAAGGGCATTTTGGGATCAATTGGAATACTTTAATTGTTAAAAATTTGGCTTGTTTTTTTTACTCCAATTTTCAGCTGCGATCTTTAGTATATCAGTAATTACCTTTAGCCGCATTGGTTTGGAAATGTATTCGTCCATCCCGGCTTTAAGGCATTTATCCCGGTCACCTGACATTGAATTGGCCGTCATGGCAATGATGTAAGGTTGTTCAATTGGCATTTGACGAATTTGTTGAGTTGCTTCAAAACCCCCCATTTCCGGCATCTGGACGTCCATAAGAATAACATTGTAGTTTTTTGTTTTGAGCGCCTCAATTACCTGCATCCCATTTTCAACGATGTCGGTTAGATACCCTAATTTATTCAGAATCCTTTCAATAAGTTTTTGATTGATCAAATTATCCTCTGCAATGAGTATAGTTAAGGGATATGCAATACCAAATGAATCAGTCAGAATTCCTCCCGCGGGATCTTCCTGATGAGGATAAAGACTTTGCGGATTAAATATTAAATGAAGGCTTTTAAGCAGTCGATGTTGTTTGACCGGTTTAGTCAGAATTGAATCGAATAGGCCGGGGTATATTTTATGAGTGTCATCTCCAATAGAACTAAGTAGAATTATAGGTTGAGGGACTTTGCGTATTCTGATTTGTTTGGCAAGTTCAATACCATCCATATCCGGCAAATACCTGTCGGTGATAACAAGATCTATTAATTGATTTTGAGATAGATCAAGAATCTGAAGAGCTTCCCATGCACTTGATGCCTTGTATGTTATTAAATTCCAATCATCCAGCATACTGCTTAGAACATTCAGTGTTGTTTGATTGACGACAACAATTAAAACACTTTTAGTCTTCAGTAAATTAACATTCTCTGATTGGGGTATTAACTTTTTGACGTTGCTTATTTTACCTTGAATCGAAAAAGTAAATGTAGACCCTACTCCCAGCTTACTGACGACACAGATTTCACCCCCCATAAGTTTTACCAGCCGGTCACAAATTGCAAGGCCTAATCCGGTTCCCCCATACCGTCGGGTTGTTGAGGTATCAACCTGAGTAAATGCGTCAAACAAGCTTCCAATTTTATGTTCAGGAATACCAATGCCTGTATCACGGACCTGAAAACTGAGCATAACTTTATTCGTTGCCGGATCGTGCGAATTGAGATATACTCTTAGAAATACTTCTCCTTGGCTGGTAAACTTTATTGCATTGTTAATCAGATTGATAAGAATCTGCTTTAGTCTTAAGGTATCACCTATAATCCGGAGAGGAACATTTTTCTCAATCTGGAAGATCAGGTCGATCCCCTTACTGGCTGTTTTTTGCGAGAAAAGGTCCATAACCTCTTCAATGCTGCTCCTTAAATCAAAATCTTCCGCTTCTAATTCCATATTCCCCGACTCTATTTTCGAGAAATCGAGAATATCATCGATCACCGAAATCAGGTTTTCACCACATGTCAGAATTGTATCGTTGTAGTCCCTTTGTTCCGGAGTTAGTTGGGTATCCGACAGTAGAGTAGACATGCCAAGTACCCCGTTCATTGGGGTTCGTATTTCGTGGCTCATGGTTGCCAAAAAAGTACTTTTTGCATTATTTGCATCTTCTGCCTCCTGTCTGGCTTTTTGCTCCATTATTTTTTGTTCCTGTAGCTCTGAGGACTGCTTCTTTAATTCGGAATTGAGCACCTGGAGTTCTTCAGATTGTTGTGCGATCCTGGCAGTACGTTCATTTACCAGTTTCTCAAGTGTTATCCTTTTAAGATTGATTGATCTCACCCGATATTTATAGAGTCCGAATAGAACCACTAAAAAGAAGAATGGAATTAGTATTTTAAACCACCAGGTTAACCAGAAAGGGGGAACTATAGTCAGGTTAAGGGTATGGATCTCCGGGGACCATTCTCCGGATCTGTTTTGGCATTTTACTTTGAACACATAATTTCCGGGGTTCAGATTGGTATAGTTGGCTGAATTCTTGCTTCCAATCATATTCCATTCACTGTCAAATCCTTTAAGCTTGTAAGCATAAACTTTGTTTAAAGGAGAGGCAAAATCGAGAGCAGCAAACCCAAAGGTGATCACATTTGAATTATAGGGTACGACCAATGATTTTGTCTCAGAGATGTCTTGTCTGAGAGGAGAGTGATCATTCGTATCTTTAGCAATTGGAACATTTTTGTTAAATATTTGAAAATCTGTAAGAACAATGGGTGGATTATATGGTTTTTTACAAATTTGGTCAGGAAAAAAAGAGTTATAGCCATTAATTCCCCCAAAATATAGTTTCCCCGACTTTCCAATAAATGCCGAATGAGGCTTAAAAATATCAGCCTGTAATCCATCTTCTATTGAATAGTTCTTTATTATTCCTGTTTTTGGTTCATATCTTGAAATTCCTTTATTGGTGCTAACCCAAATGTTCCCTTTTTGATCTTCCAATGCCGCATAAATACATTGGCTTGGAAATTTATTCTTACTATCAACCGGGATAAACAGATGCTTTGATGGATCAAAATAATTGAGACCCCCATTTAGTGTGCACACATAAAGTAATCCTGATCTGGTTTCTAAAAATTGGTGGACAGAGTTGCTGTTCAGATTCCCGTTCTCTTTGTTATACCGTAAGAAATCGTTTGTTTTTGGCTCAAAAAGATCGATTCCTCCGTCAAATGTTCCAACCCACAGATTCCCGGCCTTATCTTCAAGGAGGTCACTAATTTCATCACTGCTTAAACTTCTCGGTTCCTCTCTGTTATGCCTGAAATGGGTAAACCGATTTGTTTGTTCATCGTAAATGTTTAATCCCCCACCATGAGTGCCAATCAGAACCTTGCCACATCGGGAGATCATAACCTCATAAATATTATTACTGCTCAGCCCGGATTTATTGCTTTCGTCATATTTGAAGTTGGTGAAATGGTGGTTTTTGACATCGAATTTACTCAGACCACCACCCCAGGTTCCAATCCAGAGGTTCTTTCCGGAATCTTCAGCTAATGAAAGAACAAAGTTTCCGCAAATACTGTTTCCGGAATTGCTCTGTTTATACCGATACGATTTGCCGGTTCGCTGATCATACCTGTTTAAACCACCTCCGTCTGTTCCGATCCATAAATTCTCATTTTGATCCTCCAGAATGCTGAGGACAAAGTTATTTGAAAGACTACCCGGCGAAGCATTGTGCTTATACAGGTTAAATTGATCGGCATTTTTTTTATGCAGGCAGATTCCACCAGAAAATAGTCCAACCCACATGTTTCCATCCTTATCCTTTGTTATGACATCTGCTGAGTTTGCTGATAAACTATGATCATCCGTTTCGTCATTCATGCAAGTCCTGAATAGTTTCGACTTACAATCTAAAAGGCTAATCCCTGCATTTTCAGTTCCAATCCAAAGGTTCCCGTTGTCATCCTCATTAATTGATTGTATGTTGTCGTTGGCTATCGAGTTGGTAGCCGGATTATTTCTGTAATGAATGAATTGTCCTGTTTTATAGTCATAACGGCTGAGACCTCTACCCGATGTTCCAATCCAAAGCTGATGGTCAGAATCCTCAAAAATTGATGAGATTTCATTACCTGAAATTGATCCCTCAATACTCGGATCACTTTTATAACAGCTGAAACTATTGTCCTTCCTGTTGAAACAATTCAATCCGCCATATAATGTTCCAACCCATAGATTGTTACGACTGTCGGCAAATATAGTAGACACATTATTGTCACTGAGTGATTTAGGATCGTCATTATGGTGAATATAGGAGGTAAAACTATTTGTAGCCGGATCAAACATGTTCAATCCATTGAGGGTAGCTATCCAGAACTTACCATTACGGTCTTCCAGAATCTTATTGATTGTATTATCTGATAGGCTGTTGGGATTGTCGGGCGCATGGATATATCGTATAAACCGGTTTTTTTTGCGGTCGAATTTATTTAATCCGCCCCCATGAGTTGAAATCCATATATTTCCATGCGAATCTTCCAGGATATGCTTAACATAGTTGTTACTTATGCTTCCTGAATCAGCCGGATCGTTATAGTAAACCTTGAATTGATGACCGTCGAACCTGTTAAGACCGTTCTCTGTCCCAACCCAGATAAATCCGCGACTATCCTGCATGATAGACAGAATATTAAGATCTGATAACCCATCTTTTGTTCCGATTCGCTCAAAACTAAGCTGTTGGTTCTGCGTAAATGCCAGGAATGAAACAAATTGAAAAAATATTATTATTAAGTACCTGCCAGTTTTCACACGCATGAAATTAAATTACTAAATATCAGATCTTTGATCCGTGTGGAACCCTCATGAATTTTAAATATCTCCTTTTGTGCCCGAAAGTTTAAGCGGGTTTCATGATCCTATATTGGCATTATTCTGAGATTTCCAGATAAAGGTTCGTTATATTAGACTAAATATCTACCAGGTAATTCAGGTTCACTTGAATGATCTAACCCATAGTAAATATTTTAAGCAAATGTAATAAAAATTTACTATGTGATTTAATGGATATAAAAAATTATCCTGAATGCTGAAAATTGAGAGGAGATAAAGAAATCTTTACGCGAGATAAAAAAGAAGAGAAGCCGCCAGACCCGAAATAATAAGGATTGAAAAATTAATGATCAGTTTTTTTGATATTCGTTTGCTACTCATGGATAGCGCATAGATCATTTTCAGGATGTTATTACTGTTTGTAGCGTTAATGACAGCTAACCCAATGGTCATTTCAGTAATTCCCATTTTATGCTGCAGTAGATTAAGCAAAAAAGGATCTATGTCTGTGATTCCAACAACATAGGCCAATGATGTCACTCCGGCATTTCCATAGGATTTCATTACATAGTCCGTAATCATCGCAAAAAGCACAAAAAGCATTCCAAATAGTAACGCAGTTTTAAATTCAAGAGGATTTTTGTGAGTCTCTACCGTTGAATCAATAAGTTCGGGTTGAGAACCTGGATTAAATTTTCTATAGGATAATTTAGAAAGTATTCCGCATAGCACAAAAAGGGAAAGAAATGGGATAGCCAAAGTGGATGCAATGGCCGGATTAAAGAGAAATGCTAAAATCAGAATCCTCAGGTACATCATCCCATTGGCCATCATGATCGCTGATACAGCCTGATCGCCACCATTTCCCTCTTTTTCCCCCCGGGCAATAATCACAGTGGTGGTGGTGCTACTGTACAATCCTCCCAGTATACCTGTAAGCAAAATGCCGGAGTCGGGGAATACAAATTTTTTCAGCAGGTAACTAATATATGAAATTCCTGATACGACAACTACGGCCAGCCACAGCCGGTAAGGAGATACCGGAATCTGATCAGAAATCGGATTATCTGGCAGAAGAGGTAGGATCACTCCTGCAAAAGCAATAAATTTAGCCAGTGTAATAAATTCTTCTTCAGATGCTTTCTTCGAAATTGAGATAAGATCCCCTTTAAGCTCAGTGAGGATCAATATGACTACAACAAATAAGAGGAGGAGCCAGACCGGCTGAGTAAAAACCATAACAGGCAGACAATAAGTCAACAGTGCCAGAATAGAACTGGTCAAACCAAAATAGTTGTATTGACGGATTTTATGGAAGTATTGAATAGCGAGCAATAAACCAACAATTACCAGACCAGTTAAAAAAGGGAGATACGATTTTGGATCGGCAATAAATAATACGTAGCCGAATAGCCCGATAAATGTAAAAGTGCGGTCAGTTCCAAACAACTGTGCCTCATTCTCGGTAATGTGGTGACGTCGTTGTTCCAGGCCGATAATCAGGGAAAAGATTACCACCAGAAGGAACCGGATAAATTCTTCAGGAATAAGATGCTGGAGTGACATATCTTGTTGAATGTATAACAAAGATATTCAAAAATTCAGACTTGCAGTTGCTTTGGACCGGCGAACTTTTAATTGGCAATATCCGCGAGTGGCCAGTAGTAAACTGCTGGTTTCCTTTTTTAAATGGTCTCTGCTGAAAAACGGGCAACTAATAGATATTCAGATCTATATGATTTTATTTATTCGTTGGAGTGCAAAATAAATTGAATCATAAATGCAAAATTCATGCATCAAAATATCTCAACGTTGGTAAAAATCCTGAATCAACGGTCAGCGAAGCTAAAGGATTTAATCTCAATAACCCCCAGTGAGGAGAAACGAAACTGGGGGTTAAGAATCCAGTGAAAACAGGAACCCTGCCAGGGTTCAATATTAATAATTTAACCTAACTTTCAGCCCGCTTCGGGGCTGCTGTTGTTATCGTTCATTCCCCCCGGTTTCGCAAGCTTCACCGGGGGTTATTCAGATTTAACCACTCGTGGTTTAAAATAGTTTTTCAGCAGACCCTAAATATTACTTTCCCGGATTATAAAACCAACCTTCTTCATATCTTCCCAATATTGGGGATACGATTTTGTAATTACCAGCGGATCATCAATGATTATTTGGGAATGGGTCATTGCTGCAGGAGCAAAAGCCAGTGCCATCCTGTGGTCGTGATAGGTTTTGATAGTCGGAGTATTGGTGGCCGTATCCTGGTCAAAAGCACCATCCCATGCCAGCTCACCCTTTGCTGGTTCTGTCAGAGTAACCCCAAATTTTGAAAGTTCATCCTTTAAGGCTAATATACGGTCAGTTTCTTTTATTTTTAAAGTCAATAGCCCTTTAAAATGGAACGGAATTTTCTTACAAACGGCCAGAACTGCAAAGGTTTGTGCTATATCCGGATTTTCGATAAAATCCAGATCTACTATTTTGGGCTCAGAAATATTTATTTTGGTCAGTCGGACATGATTCCCCTCCTGTAACGATTGAATGCCAAAATAGCTGTTGAACCATTCAGACTGATATGAATCTCCCTGAAGACTTTGCAAGCGGAGCCCTTTTAGCAACAGATTACATTGATCTGAGAGAGCAGCCATTGCATACCAATAGGAAGCGCCCGACCAATCAGCTTCGACCGAAAATTTCAGGGGTTGATAGCGTTGTTCATTTATTCTGATCTCGTTCCCATTCCAGGTATGTTGAATGCCAAATTGCTTCATTAACTGAAGGGTAAGATCGATATAGGGTTTTGAAGTCAGTTGATTTAATAATCTCAACGTCATTCCTCCCAGGATGGTTGGCGCAATCATCAGTAATGCTGAGATATACTGACTACTTATGCTTCCATCGAGTTCAATGATTCCACCCTTGAGTGAAGTTCCAAGAATACGCAACGGTGGAAATCCTTCCTTTTCGGTGTATTCAATTGAAGCGCCTAATTTCCGTAAGGCATCTACCAGAATACCAATGGGGCGCTGCTGCATCCGTTCTGAACCGGTCAGCGTCCATTCCCCGGCAATTTTTGAAAGGAATGCGGTAAGAAACCGCATGGCCGTTCCGGCGTGGCCAATATCGAAATGGTTGGTATTGGAATTCAGTACTTTCTCCAGAACTATGGTGTCATCACTGTCCGAAAGATTATCAATTTCAAAAGGCGAATAGCTTAACGCATTAATAATCAAAATTCTGTTGCTAATACTTTTGGAGGAAGGAAGAGTGATTTCCCCAATTAGCGTTTTATCGGCCTTCGTGATAATGTGTTGCATAGCATTTCCTCAACAATTCATTTTTTTGAAATAATCCAATGCTTCCAGAATGAGTTTTTTATCGCAATTCTGATTGATAGCCACTTCGCCAATAGATGGGATCAGCGTAAAATTAACACGCGTTCCTTCGTTTTTTTTGTCGTGTGTCATCAATTGACAAAGTTCCTCAAACTGCCACTCTTCAATCGAATATTTCCCATAAGTATCAATTAGCCAATTTGATAATTCAGTCACGGTGATCAGAGGAAGTTCACATACCTTATGTGATAAGTAAAGTTCTGCAATCATTCCATACGCCACAGCATATCCATGAAGGATTGGGTGGTGAGAATTCAAGGCAAAACTTTCGAAGGCATGGCCAATCGTATGCCCGAAGTTAAGTGCTTTCCGGATATTCCGTTCGTTGGGATCGCGGAAAACAAAAGAATCCTTGATGGCAACAGAGCGGGCGATCATTCCACGAAGAGCCTCAAAGTCGGGATTTTTCAAATTGAAATTACGCACTTCATCCAAATGTTCCGCAGAATTAATCATGCCGTGTTTTATCATTTCAGCGTAGCCGGAAATGAAATTCTCTCTGTCGATTGTATGAAGAAAACGGGTATCAATCAAAACACTAAGCGGTTGATTAATAACGCCGATCTCATTCTTTAAACCATTAAAGTTAAATCCTGTTTTTCCTCCGACAGAAGCATCAACCTGGGCTAATAAAGTGGTTGGAATATTCACAAAATCCATCCCTCTTTTTATTGTTGAGGCGGCAAAACTTCCCAGGTCAGTAAGCATACCACCACCAAGATTTACAACCAATGATTTGCGGTCTGCTCCGTTTTTACTCAGGAATAGCCAAATCTTTTCTACGGAGGAGAGTTTTTTATTCTCCTCCCCGGAAGGGATCACTACTTTTTTAAAATGATCAAATCCTGGTGTCTGTCTGATTAATGGGAGACAGTATTTATCGCAATTTTGCTCGGTGACCAGAAAAATCTTATCTTTGGGATAACCTGAAAGGAGATGTCCAAGCTCTTTTTCAAGATTCCCGGTAATACTTATCGTGGCGTTATAGGTGGGGTAATTATTCATACTTTAACTATTATTGGGGCAAAGTTAAAATATTTTGCTATTTAATAATTTTCAATATGGATTTCAGCAACAGCAAATGGGTGAATAAACTAAGGATTGTTTTCCTGGTTTCCGGGTTATGTTGGCTTTTGACGATTGCTTTGCTCATATTTCTGGAATTATTTGGTACATCTGTGATTTTGGCCGGATTATTTCTGGTTGTGATATCACTAATTGCCATGATGAATTTCCAGTATATTCGAATTACTGTAAATAAAGAGAAGGTGACAGTGAGGTATTATTCAATATTTGCGGTTGACCGGATGTTCAGAATGTTTGAATTTCCGGTCGGATTGTTGCGTAATATTGAGATACGCCGGTTTTTTCTTGGATTAAAGTTGGAGTTGAGGTTTACTGTCAGGGTTAAAAAAGGGCTTGCAGATTATCCATGGATCAACTTATCTGCAATGCCATTCCATGAGAGAAACAAGTTGATAAGTATCTTAAAGAATCTTGTCCCTTAAATTGATCGTTAGATGTTCGGCTCTGACCTTCCAACAGATAATTTAAAACTTGAAAGAGTTTACTGTTATTCCCATACGCCGGAAATTTTTTCACTACATTTTGAACAACAACCTTTTACAAGATTCTTTTGGAGAACCGAATATCCTTTCCGTTCGATAACCAGTCCATGGCATTTAGGACAATAGGTATTCTGAGCATCAAGACCAGGTACATTTCCAACATAAACGTACTTTATTCCCTCAGCCATGGCAATCTCGCGTGCCTTTGTAAGCACTCCTACCGGTGTAGAAGACAATTGTGTCAGTTTATATTCCGGATGAAAGCGGTCAAAGTGAAGCGGATAACTGGCAAGTCCGTTTTCAGCCAGCCAGTTGCACATTCGTTTAATCATATCCAGATCATCAGTCCAGCCCGGAACAACCAGGTTGACAACTTCGAGCCAGACCCCAAGTTCAGCTGCAATTTTAAGGGTATTTAGTACTGGATGAAGGGAACCGGCACTCATTCTTAGGTAAATGTCGTTGCTGAACGATTTCAGGTCAACCCGGGCCGAGTCAATGTATTTGCATAAATTGCGCATCGGCTCATCATTGATGTACCCAGCGGTTACGAGTACGTTCCTGATCCCATGCTGACGTGCAAGTTTGGCCGAATCAAAAGTATATTCATAAAATGATATTGGTTCGGAATAGGTATATGCTATTGACTGGCAATTGCTGGCAATAGTTTGTTCAATCAGTTTATCGGGCATTAAGTCGTAATTGCGGGTCTCTTTAGGACCAACCTGCGAAATGGTCCAGTTCTGGCAGTTCAGGCAGGCCAGATTGCAGCCCGCAGTTCCAATGGAGAAGGCCTTTGAACCGGGTAAAAAATGATTCAGCGGTTTTTTTTCAATCGGGTCGATATTGACGGCGCATGGGTTTCCATAAGCTATCGAATAAAGTTTTCCCTCATGGTTTACCCTGTTGTGACAAAGTCCTGATTCACCTTCTTTTATCACACATTCATTGGGACAAATCAGACACTTTGTCCCTCGCGGAGTTGAGGACCAGTATAATCCCTCCTTGCTCCATTCCCAGAGCTTTTCGCCGGAATTGCCGGCAAAACTCATCACCGGAGCACAGGTGATGGCACTGGTAGCAACAATACCCTGTTTCAGAAATTCACGCTTATTTATTTTATGAATGGTCGTCATTGTTCTGATTTTTGCGAGTGTAAACCAAACCCTTTAAAACGTTCAGAAAACATTAACTGCAAAATGAATGCCAGGTTCATGTATTCTGAAGTAAAAATCCAATTTTGAAAGAAACCATAAAAAAATTAGTTTCCAGATTATCCCAGCTGTCTGATTCAGCTTCTTTTCCTTAAAGTTAAGAAAAATCCGAATACCAAATTTAACAAACTTATGGTAAGTGCCGATGCCACTATTCCCAGTTTTGGCATCAAATAAATTGTCATGATCAGAGCTCCCAATGCAGAACCAAATAAATCGTAACTGTATGTGTTCCCTGAAATTTCTGCATAACTACCCGCCTGGTTGAGACTGGCCCTGGTGAACTGAATGCCGGTTAAAACTCCTGTCATAGCAGTGGCTGTCAGGTACAGCGAATAAACTATGGCGGGAGGCAGGTTTGATACACCCGGCGAGAAGAGTAAAATCCCGGTTATGGCTGCAAAAATGCCAAAGAACAGTTGATTACCAGAGAGAGTCTCTCTTTGATAAAAACCTGTGATTGATCTTCCAAAGAACGATCCAACGGAAAGCCCTATCATAAAACTGGAAATCACAAAGCTGGTCAACAGGTAAATATTTCCAAAGAAAACCTGTAACCCGAATAACAAAAGAATCTCCATTCCTGTTGCCGAAAACCCTGTAAGGAACATCCCTTTTGAAGAAACTGATCCGGTAACAAAAATAAACAACGCAATCATTGTGGCGCTAAATGCCATTAACCAGTATTTTCCTGTGAAATAACTGAGCCAGTAAGCCAGTTGCTGACGGTACAAGACCGGTTTCAGGTTATGGTTGATTTCAGATTCTGGATTTAAGGACGCAAGGATTGTTTCACTTTGACGTTTCAATAAACTGTCATCGAAATAAAACCTGTTGACATAACGGTTTTCGATTCCACTCTTCTGAACAGCTTCGACAATATTGCACGAAAGCCTTGCATCTGAGGCAATAAAATAAAGCTTTTCACCCGGAATAATGATCACATTCTGAAATACGCATTTCAGAGTTGAAAAAATGGTGGAATTTAGCTCCACTGCTTCAGTATTCAGGTAATTAACCGGTGACGGTAATCCGAATGAAAGTACAGCTCCCGGTAGAAGTTTCTCCTTCAGGAGGGTGAAAAACTCCAAAGTATAAAAGCGGTTATTCTGTAAATTGGATGGGCCCGGCAGGTTAATAAGGACAACGTCATATTTTTTCAGGCTTTTGCGAATAAACCGGAGCGGATCTGAACGGTACAAAGTGGTTTCCCTGGTTATGATTTTCTGAAGGGAATCTTTCATAAGTGTCACAAGCCACTGGTTATCTTCAATATAGTCAATTGAAAGTGGCTTATATTTCATGATTTCTGCAATTTGCCCGGAAAGACCTCCAGCGAGGAGCAAAACATTCGATGGTTGCAAATGCTGCAACATTGCAAAATGGACGGCTTCTTCATTCATCATGAAATTCTCGGAGTCGAACATCAGGGAATTATTAGTATAAACGCTCCATAAGTTCTCGCGTCGGGTAATCACAATGTTTCCGTAGGGCGAATCCTTCGATACCTCAATTTTTTGATTCGGATAAACATAGCTTCTGATTCTGTTTTCCGGATGAAAGAAAAGTAACACGAAAGAGATGAAACTTACTAAAATGGAGACCCTGCTTAATTGGTGTAATCGTTTTTTCAAGCTAATCACAAATAGCGCAATACCGTTTATGACTACCAGAACCAGCAGACTTTCAACAGATGAAAAAATAGAAATAAAGACCAGGCCGCTTACCAAACCACCAGCGATGCTTCCGGCGGATTCAATTCCATAAACTGAACCGGTTTCGTTTTTATTCTTGATTTCAGAATAAGATTTGGAAATGAAGGTAAACAAAAAACCACTTGCAAAGCATAAAGGAATCAACAATAGCAGCGAGGCAAAGAAGATTTGAAACACACTGATCAGAGCCCCGACCGGGAAAATTTTATTCTTGAGGAAATTAATTAAAAAGAGTGTAATGAACGGCAAAACCGTAAGTAAAAGAAGGGTAAAAATAGTGACCGAAGATGAATTTGTCCGTTTTAGGGAACGTTTTCCAATATAGGCACCAATCCCTGTTAGAACCATCCAGTTGGAAAGTACAATACCGATAACCAGTTCATTGCCGTTAAAAACAGTCAGAAACTCGCGCAGCAAAATTATTTGAGCAATCATCGTGGTGGTTCCCAGCAAAAAAGCCGATTTCTTTAACAATGAGGGATCAGGGTCGTTGTTGGGAATGATGGGAATTGCTGTTTCATTGTTCTTAACGGGTTTTAAAATGTGGAGATAGTAGTTGAGATGCCATCCTAAATGAATTACGCCGATGATCATCATCCCAATACCAAAATATACATGATATCGGAGTAATTCGTCATAATAAGGAATTTCCAGTTTGTAATTGATCTTCAGGACACTGATCAATCCGATTGAACCGGTTACCAGGAATGTGCCTAACAATATGACATTCCAGAATTTACGGTGGTTTGGCTTGTTCATCAATCCTAATCTGACCAATGCTGCCGAAAGCAGGTAAAATAAAATGACCAGAATGCTGATTGAGAAAAGGGGATAGGAGGCGGACATGGGAAAGAGGTTCTGTTGTTCCTATTGTTTCTGTCGATTGAAATGGTATCCGATACTGGAAAACTTCCTATTATTTCTGTTGTTTCTATTGTTCCTTTTGTTTCTGTTGTTGTGCTACTGTCTTGTATTTATTGCCTTTGATTTCAGAGTTTCTTAAGTAGATCATTAGATTAGAGATTTTGCGGCCCAGATCAATTGTCTTTTGTGATAAGAGCTCAAGCTTATCAATGGGGAGGTATTTACAGTCTAATGCCCGATAGAGTTGTGACCGACTTTCACCGCAGGAACCCTTGGAAATGGATAAGAATTGAATAAATTCCCTATTTCCATCCTGCTCAAAACCTTCTGCTATTTTATCCATCACTGAACCACTTGAACCATTGATCTGGTTTCTCAGACTAAAATCCCTTGAAAAAGCAGTTTGATCGGTTAATAAAAAGATTTCGTTACAGAGCTCTCTGGCTAATTTCCAAACTTCCAGATCCTCAAACCTTTTAACGGTACTCATTTTTCTGATTTTTATATCATTGGTATAATTTTGTGCGACTCCAACAATAGATACTATAGAAAACAAAAGAACCACATAAACCACAGGAACCTTTTTCAAAACCTAATAAAGCCAAAGTAACCACAGGAACTATTTCCCCTCCTCCCCAAAAACCAGCGCTTCATAGGTATAAAGTTCAGCGGTATTCCAATCGTCCCAGCCGAGTCCTGCCTTATCACGCGCGCAATGTCCCAAAAATTCCTCCTTACTCCAGCCTGTTTGAGCGGCAACCTGGGGAAGAAATGTCCCTGATGAGTTGCCTTTTTTGATGTAAATACCTTGCTTCCCCAAAATAAATTCGTCGGCTGACTTTATCCTTTTCATTGGGGTCAGCACCGAGATTTCAATTTTCAACTGGCTTATTTCATTCGCTTGAACCTCATTGAAACGATGATCCTGGGTAGCTGAAGCAATTGCCATCTGCTGAACAACTTTCCAGAGGGGAAGGTTGGCCTCGAAATGACCAATACAACCCCGTAAATTATGATTTTTATTAAGGGTTACAAAGGCTCCGCAGGTGGTTCTTAAGGCTTTACTTAGCTTTGAAGGATCAACTTCGGGAGTTGTTCTTTTTTTGATATATTCTGAAATAGTTTCACGCGCCAGCTTGAGCAAGGATGTTTTGTCAGCGGTGCTTAGCAAAAATTCAGTGGTCACATTATCTGTCTCGGGTTTAAAGAAAGAAATAGCCCAGTACCCGACCACCCGTTGTTTATCTCCGTAGGAGGAATCACCCGAATTTTTATACTGGATAAGGTCAACTTTCAGATCGGGCAGTTGTTCCGTCATATAAAGCAGGGTAAGTACCGAACTCCATCCGCAAAGACTGGTTACTAACCCGGGGATCTCCTTTTTTTCATTGTCTTTGAGAACCGCAATTAAATTTGAAGCTTCGTTGGTTTTAATTGCATAGGCTGTGGCTTGGTCTGCCAAGTGTGAGCCCTCATAATCAGGATAATGGGAAAAATCACTGCTAATCACAAAGAGATTCTTTTCGTTGAAGAACGGTTTAAGAATTGAGGCCAGTTTTTTAGCGGTTTCAACCGTGGAAGATCCAATGACGATAGGAACAATTTTAAAATCGGTGTGTAAATGGTATTGCAAAAATGGGAGTTGCACCTCAATGCTATGCTCAAACTGATGGGCTTCCGGGTAATTTCTGAGTAGCTCATTTTCTTTTACCAATTTTTTTGCCAATTCAAGATCAACTTTGACGATCCCTAATGGAGTTTGAAAATGACCTGTGCAGTAAACTGATGCTCCTGCAAAAGAGCTGGTATGGCTCGATCCGATGATAAAAATCCGATCGAATTTGCTGCCAGAATCAATCTGGTTATAGGCGGAAGCAGCAACTCCACCACTAAAAACATAACCTGCATGGGGTACCACAATGGCCAGCGGATTTTTTTCTGATCTTTGCCTGATAGCTTGTGAAAAAAACTGTTGCAATTGGGTCTTTAATTCGTCGGGATGATCGGTGTAAAACCGCCCGGCGGCGTATGGCTTCCGGTTCTGCAAGGTTTCCTGGGAAAAAGCCGAGGCATACAGAAATACCAAAACCACGATATTAAAATAATTTGATTGCATGGCTCAAGGCATTAATTATATAAAGTTACTATATTTTCGATTGATGTATTGTACTGTACCAATTTTTTTAAGGACCCGAAATCAATATTTTTCGTTTATAGGATTCCGGGAGAAGATCTAAGGATACTATGCATTACTTTTACAAATCGTTAAAATTTTACCTGTGACAACAAAAGTGCTGCTGATTACACCGCCTTTTACCCAATTGAATACTCCCTATCCCGCAACGGCTTATCTCAAGGGTTTTTTAAATACCAGATCTATTGTGTCATACCAGTGCGATCTGGGAATAGAAACGATTTTAGCCTTGTTTTCTTCGGATGGACTTAGATCACTTTTTCAGGAAATTGACATTAAAAACCTTGAGTTATCAAATAATGGGAAGCGGATTTTTAATCTCCGCAACAGGTATGTTGAGACGATCGATCAGGTAATCTCTTTTTTACAGGGAAAGAACAGACTTCTGGCTCACCTGATTTGCAATCGTGATTTTTTACCCGAGGCCTCAAGATTTGCGAATACGGAAGATCTGGAGTGGGCTTTTGGAAGCCTGGGAATCCATGATAAAGCAAAACATCTGGCAACCCTGTTTCTTGAGGATCTTTCGGATCTGATAAAGGAAGCCATTGATCCTCATTTTGGCTTTAGTCGTTATGCGGAACGGCTGGGTAGGTCAGCATCGGATTTCAGGGAGATTGACCAGGCATTGCTTGCGCCAGACAGCTTTACAGATACCTTTCTGCTTCGGTTATTAAAGGAAAAAATCGAACTTTTCAAACCAGTACTGGTTGCTCTTTCGGTTCCCTTTCCCGGGAATCTGTATAGTGCCCTGAAATGCGGACAATGGATCAAAAAGTATTTTCCGGAGATAAAAATTGTAATGGGTGGGGGCTTTCCAAACACTGAATTGCGTTCGCTGACCGAGCCACGAGTTTTCAATTATCTCGATTTTATTACCCTTGATGATGGCGAAGCTCCACTTTTAAACCTGATTGAATATCTGGATGGGATTCGCGACCTTACTGACCTCAAACGGACTTTCACGCGCAAAAATGGTCAGGTAATTTATTTGAACGGGTCAACGAAGAAAGATTTTCCGCAGTTCGAAACTGGAACTCCTGATTACAGCGATTTCAAACTCGACGCCTACCTTTCAGTCATCGAAATGGCAAACCCGATGCACCGGTTATGGAGTGATGGGCGCTGGAATAAACTCACCCTGGCTCATGGCTGCTACTGGAGCCGATGTACCTTCTGCGACACTTCACTCGATTACATCGGTCGTTATGAACCCAACACCGTTCAGGTTTTATGTAACCGCATTGAAGAGATTATTCGGCAGACAGGCCAGATAGGGTTTCATTTTGTCGACGAAGCGGCACCTCCTGCTCTGATGAAGGCTCTTGCGTTGGAAATTATCCGAAGGAAAATCACAGTGGTGTGGTGGACCAATATCCGGTTCGAAAAAAGCTTTTCCTATGATCTCTGTTTTTTACTCAAAGAATCAGGTTGTATTGCTGTTTCAGGCGGATTGGAAGTGGCTTCGGACCGGTTGCTTGGAATGATCAACAAAGGGGTAAGTATTGCCAAAGTGGCCAAAGTGACCGAAAATTTCACAAGGGCCGGCATTATGGTACATACCTATCTGATGTACGGTTTTCCTACCCAAACTGTTCAGGAAACCATTGATTCTTTGGAGGTTGTCAGACAGCTTTTCGAAGCCGGAGTAATTCAGTCCGGATTCTGGCACCAGTTCGCCATGACTGCTCACAGTCCGGTAGGTCTAAATCCTTCTCAGTTTAAGGTGATCATAGAAAATAAGCAACCCGGAACCTTTGCCAACAATGACCTGATCCATAGTGATCCTACAGGAACAAACCATGAACTTTTCAGCGAAGGTCTCCGGAAATCGCTCTATAATTATATGCATGGCATTGGCTTCGATATTCAGCTGTCTGAGTGGTTCGACTTTAAAATTCCCCGGACCAGCATTCAACCCGATCTGATCAGGCAAACAATAGCGAATCAGGAATATGAAGCGGTCAGTTCGAGTGTTAAAATTGTCTGGTTAGGCGGGGTTCCCTCCATCCGGTATTATACCCGGAAGAAGAAAAACAAATCGTACGAAATGGCTGAACTTACTTTTTCTAATAAAAAGCAAAATCTGATCATACAACTGAAACTTGAGGAAGGAAATTGGTTATTGGAACGGTTTCCTGAAATCTTAGCCATGAATCCTGAACAGATCACTTATGGTGAATTGGAGAAATGCTTCGAAGAGCAAACTGGCGCCGATTTTGTGCTCTTCTGGAATAGTCCAATGATCAAACACTTAAGAGAAAGTGGATTGCTGATGTTATGAATATTTTTTTCTAACCTGGTTCCTATAAACGTGAATGTCTCCCGGCAAAGTTTTGCCGGTACCCTTTTACCAATTGTACTCAACGGTGCAGAACTATCAGTGCATTCTTTATATTACACACGCGTAGTTTAATAGCACCAAAAAAAATCCCGGTCTGATAGTCGGGAATTGTAAAAAACGATGTAAATTTACAGTATACAGTGCCCTCAAGCCTATTACCTGTATGAAAATGAATTTAATTTGCAGGGAACCATCCAAGACATTTATCCGGGTGAACCCAGGATCCCGGATTAATATTACTTTTCTGGTGTATTCATTATAATGTAACCAGTCGTTATGAAAGATCCCGGTAAATACAAAGACGAACTATTTAGAAAAAATAAGGAATTGCGGCAGGAGAATGATTTGTTAAAGACTACCTTATTTGATTGGGGAATTGCTGATTACCAAAAGCAGGAAACTAAATTTCAACCAACAGTGGATTCGCACAACTCTAATCCTCTGGACACCAAGGATGGTTTCTGGTTGCTTGATGAAGAAGGATGTTTACTGGAAGTCAATGAAACCTATTGCAGGATGAGTGGTTACACAGAAAAGGAGTTAATATCGATGCGGGCAACCGATCTCGAAGCTTCTGGATCGGCTGAAGAATTGACCGATCGATTGCAAAAGGTCGTTCTGCATGGCGATGATTGTTTTGAAACATTCCACCGCCGAAAGGACGGAAGCCTTATGGATGTTGAGGTCAGCGTTAAGTACCGGAAATTTGAAGGGGGGCGATTCATTGTGTTTGTACGCGATATCACCAAAAATAAACAAATTGAAAATACGCTTTGGAAATCTGCAGAGAAATACAGGAACCTTGCCGAAAATTTAAACGAGGTGGTTTTTGAGGCCGACCCATATTCCACAAAGACAATTTATATAAACAAGGCGATTGAAAACATCTTCGGTTATACGGTGAAGGAATGGCTTGAGAATCCGGTTTTATGGCTGAATTCGATTCATCCCGAGGATAAGGAAAGAGTGCTTGAAGATTCCAGGGAAGCGATGAATACCATGAAGAAATTGGTTCTTACTTACCGGATAATCCGAAAAGATAACGCAATACGGTGGGTCGAAGAACGAATTTCGTGGGTAAAAGACGAAGCAGGAAAAATCATTTCTGTAAACGGATTGGTCTACGACATCACCCGCCGTAAACAGGCCGAAGAGGATCTTTATATAAGCAACGAATTCAATAATACCTTGTTACGAACCATACCTTTTGGAATGGATATTGTTGATAAGCATGGAAATATCCTTTTCCTAAGTGAAAATCTAAAACAATTTTTAGGTACAGAAGGATTAGGTAAAAAATGCTGGGAACTGTTTTGCGATGATAAATCGCAATGTTCCGGTTGCCCATTGCAATCTGGAATTAACATCGGGGAGACCAGAATCCTTGAAATTAAAGGTGTGTTTAATAAGAAAATCTTTGAAGTCAGCCACTCCGGAATGGTTTTTAAAGGGGATAAGGCTGTCCTGGAAGTATTTGTGGATATCACCAATCGTAAGCTTGCTGAGATTGCCCTGCACGAAAGTGAACGTAAGTACCGCAGCCTCGTGGAAACGGCACAGGAACTTATCTGGAAATGTGATTCAAACGGCCGGTTTACCTATTTGAATCCTGCCTGGGAAAAAACTCACGGATATAAACTAGATGAAATGCTGGGTAAATCTTTCAGCGCTTTTCTCCCTTCGGAGATTTATAAAAGAGATTTAGAAGAATTTGCCAGGAATCTCGAAGGAGAATCCGCATCGGAGTATGAAACCAATCATATTACTAAGGATGGAAAGGAACTTACACTGCTTTTCAACGCTATTCCACTTGCCGATCAGCATGGAAACCTTATTGGCACCCAGGGGACAGCTATTGATATCACCAGGCAGAAGCAGGCAGAGGCAGAGCTTGTCAGTGCAAAGGAAAAAGCAGAGGAGAACGACCGATTAAAATCAGCATTTCTGGCAAATATGAGTCACGAAATACGAACTCCCATGAATGGTATCCTGGGGTTTGCCAGATTATTGCAAGAACCTAAACTGTCTGGTGAAGAACAACAGGAATATATTCGAATAATAGCGAACAGCGGAGTTCGTATGCTGAACATCATCAATGATATCATCGATATTTCCAAAATTGAATCGGGACAGATGAAAGTTGGTGTTCAGGAATCGAATATTAATGAGCAGATTGAATACATTTATACCTTTTTTAAGCCGGAAGTTGAAAGAAAAGGGTTGCAGTTTTCCCTTAAAAATTCCCTGTCTTCAAAAGAGTCAATCATTAAAACAGATCGAGAAAAAGTATTTGCGATTCTTACCAACCTTGTAAAGAATGCAATTAAATTCTGCGATAATGGCTCAATAGAACTCGGATACATAAAAAAAGGTTCAAATCTTGAATTTTTCGTCCGGGATACTGGCATTGGGATTCTTCAGGACAGGCAACAGGCAATCTTTGAGCGTTTTATACAGGCCGACATTAGCGATAAAAGAGCCTTTCAGGGAGCCGGACTTGGACTGACTATTACAAAGGCATATGTCGAAATGTTAGGAGGAAAGATATGGTTGGAAAGCGAACCGGGAAAAGGCTCAACCTTTTATTTCACTCTTCCGTATATTACCAGACTGGAAGAAAAAGTTTCTGTTGAAGAGGTTGGTTTAGGTGAAGGGAAAGAGACTCTGAATAAAAAATTGAAAATATTAATTGCAGAGGACGACGAAATATCGGAGAAGCTGATTACAATTCTGGTAAATCCATTTCGCAAAGAGGTGTTAATCGCCAATTCAGGAGTTGAAGCTGTTGAAACGTGCCGTAATAATCCGGATATTGATTTGGTGCTTATGGATATTCAAATGCCGGGATTAAACGGATATGAAGCCACTCGTCAAATAAGGCAATTTAACAAGGACATCATTATTATCGCACAAACCGCTTTTGGACTGATTGGCGATCGGGAAAAGGCATTAGAGGCAGGATGCAATGATTATATTGCTAAACCTCTTGATCTGAATTTGCTGAAGAAACTAATTCGCGATTATTTTAAAATGGCAAGTCGTTAAATATATGGCAAATAATTAACTAAAAGAGTCTTAATGGAACAAACACACACCCGCTTCCTGATAAGAAATTCATTCGATGAGGGGGGTGATCACAACGTTTATAGGAGCCTTTAGGTCTTCAAAAGCCACGTAGTTGCCTTTTGAAAGAACCAATAAATCTGGCATTTAGAATTAGCAACAGAATGCTGTTCTAACCTTTAAATCCATCTGTCCGGTGTGAACCATCACAATAAGGCTTATTTTTTGATCCGCCGCAGCGGCAGAAATAAACCGGGTCTTTTGACTCTTTCTCACCGTACTGTCCAGAAATTTTGAGGGTTCCGGTCACTTGAATAGGCCCGTTCTCAAGAAAAAGAACACTTGTTTTTTCCTCGTTTTTCTTCATGTTATTAAACTATTAAATAGGGTATGAACTTTTATCGAAATATAAGAAAAATTGACGAAATAAATTGGATTCATTCATTCATTTTTTCATTTACCTCTAATCTCAGCCTTTTCCCAAACTCCTCCGGAAGATAATTCTGGGATGAAGCACAAACCGCTGAAGCAAAAAGGGTTCCAAAGCTCATAATCTCTTCCCATTCCTCAGTGGTTAAATCTTTCCATGTTCGTTTGCTTTTCAGTTTTTGAAATAATCCAAAAACAATTCCGGCTGAAAAATTGTCACCGGCTCCAATAGTACTGATGACATCTGTTTTTCTGGCTGGTATTTCAAGGTGGAAATCAGGAGTAAACAGTTCGGCTCCCCCTGCCCCGCGCGTATAAATCAGGATTTTATCACCTGATTCTCTGATTTTGGAATAAGCACTTTCTCCATCCTTGCATCCAAAGATATTCCTGAAATCCTGGTCTGAACCTTTGATGATGGTGGCTAGCGACATATTTTGGATGATCTTTTGGAGGAGCTCAGGATTTTTTGTCATGCATTGGCGTGCATTCGGATCATAAATGGTAATGCACCCCAGATCCCTGGCCTGTTCCAAAAAATTGAGCAGACTTTCCCTTCCATTATTCCGTAGAGCAAATGAAGAACCAACCAACAGTATATCACCCTTTTGTAATGAGGGATATTCAGGATAAACATCCATTGATGCCGGATAAAATGAGTAATCGGCATTATTCTCAAGATCGAAAAACGCCAGAGCCACACGTGACCTGCCATCAAATCGCTTTATGAATCGGCAGTCTACTCCATTCATTGTAAGGAAGTCATGCGAGAGATCTCCAACTGTATCATTGCCGAAAGTGGAGATCAGACTAACAGGTAATCCACATCTTCCCAGCGAGATCGCTGAGTTGTACGCACTCCCTCCGCTGCAGGAACCTGCAGGCTGACCATTTCGAAATAAAATGTCGTAAGTCGTTTCCCCAATTGTAAATATTCTCATTAGCGGACACTTCGGTAGGGCTGTTTTTTTAAGACAATAGCTGTTCTTGCCGGAAGATAAATTTTGAGATAGTGTGTTGACCCAAGTCCCCCTTCAGGAATTGAATAATAGGTCATCCGGTCATCGATTCGGTTAAATCCGCCAAAGGCATGAGCATCAGTTTGGAGAATTATACTGAATTTGGAAGGCTCAATTTGTATCCCATACCCTTCGAACGATTTATACGGGTTGAAATTGAAAATAAAGAGGAGATCCTTTCGCCTGTAGGCAAGCACCTGGTCGGGCTGATTGTCGGTAATCCACTGCACATAAGGTTCTTCAAGAAGCCTTTCGTTTTTAACCAGGTTGATCATATCCCGGTCAAAATCGAGTAACCAATGGAACCGAAGTTCGGGATTTTCAGCGATGCTCCATATCCTGCGGGCATGTTGATAGGACCAGCCATTCCCTTCGCGCGGGAAATCGATCCATTCGGGATGGCCAAATTCATTTCCCATAAAGTTTAGATAGGCGCCTCCTGCACAAGTTAACGTAGCAAGCCGGATCATCTTATGAAGAGCAATACCACGATCAACCGCAAGATTTGGTTGATCCTTGCGCATACTGAAGTACATCTCCTTATCTAAAAGTCTGAATATTATTGTTTTATCACCTACCATCGCCTGGTCATGACTTTCGGCATAGCTGACCACCTTTTCATCGGCCCGGTGACTGGTCAGCTCATGGAAGATCTGTCCAACATTCCAATCTTCGTCTTTTTGATCCTTGATCAGTTTGATCCAATAGTCCGGGACTCCCATTGACATGCGATAGTCAAATCCCAGGCCCCCCGATTCAAGCGGAGCTGCCAGACCGGGAAGACCACTCATATCTTCTGCTATTGAGAGAGCCTTTGGATTCAAATCATGGATGAGTTGATTCGCGAGCTTAAAGTAAACAATTGCATCATCATCAATATTGGGAGTGAAATAGTCTCCGTAATTGGTAAACGCTTTTCCAAGGCCGTGATCGAAATAGAGCATGCTGGTCACGCCATCGAAACGAAAGCCATCAAATTTGTACTCTTCGAGCCAGAAACGGATGTTCGACAAAAGGAAATGGAGGACTTCATTCTTATTGTAATTAAAACAATAGGAATCCCATGCGGGGTGTTCACCTCTGGCTCCGTCATGAAAAAACTGGTAACGGGTTCCGTCATAGCTTCCCAACCCTTCAACTACATTTTTTACGGCATGTGAATGGACAATATCCATTATGACTGAAATTCCCATTCCATGTGCTTCATCGATTAGCTGTTTGAGCTCCTCCGGAGTTCCGAATCGCGAGGAAGCTGCAAAAAAGCTTGAAATGTGGTATCCAAAACTTCCGTAATAAGGGTGTTCGGGAATTGCCATCAACTGGAGGGTGTTATATCCCCCTGCTTTGATTCTGGGGAGTATATCTGTTCTGAATTCATTAAAGGTATGCACTCTGGGTTCTTCACCGCTCATCCCAATGTGGGCCTCATAGATAATCGGGGCTTCTTCCTGACGGATAAACCCGCTGTTTTGCCAGTTGTAATGAACCTCCGGTGACCATACCTGGGCATTAAATATTTTGGTATGGTCATCCTGGACAGCCCTGCGAGCCCAGGCAGGAATCCTTTTCCCATGCCCATTATTCCAAATTACAGAAAGGGCGTAGAGATCTCCATGAGATATTCTGCTTTCGTTTAGATGTAGTTCCCAACAACCGTTTCCAATATTTGTAAACCTGAAATCACTCCGTTCATGCCAATCGTTGAAGGTCCCGATTAAATAGATTTCAGTTGCATTGGGGGCCCATTCGCGGATGATCCATCCGGAATTCGTCGGAAAAGGCCAAAGTAAAGATGCCCGGAAGCAAAGTCCTTAAGCGATTTCCCATCCAGTATTTCGGCCTCTTTTACCTTTAATTTCTCTTTCCAGCGGATGAAGTCGGCTTTAAAAGGTTCGAGGTAAGGATCATTTTTAACAATTTCGGGGGTTTCCATAACCTAAGTTTTTTAGAAGTAGTGCTTCACAAATTTAGTAAAGTATATGGATTTTAGATTAAAAGAATGTTCTAGTTTTCGCTGTCTTTAATACTTTCAAGTATACACGATCCGCTTACATGCCCCGTATTTCCTCAATCAAAAAATCTTCGACCGATTAAGAGCTGTCCTTATACGGCGAGTTTAATCATTAAAAAGGGCTAAATAAGGCTCATAGGCAAAAATCCGGTTTCGGGATTGGCCGGTATATTCCTGTAGCATCTGTTTCTCAACAAACATATTGATAAGTAATGGAATCTCTATGTTTTCGTTTTGGATGAAATTTTCGAGATCACCCATCAATTCGCTTAAATGTTCGTGATGTGGTGGTATAAATACGGCATCAGCCAGGCTTTTACCTCCAATCCAGTTTTGGCTTCTGCGGTATTCTCCGGGTGTTCTCTTCTCGCCTCGGACCCCTTGAAGCAAGGTTTGGTGTGTTTTTAAGATCAGCCTTGACGAAATAGGCAAGGTTTTTAATTCCTCTATTGCAGTATTTAATGCTTCAGTGTAATTTTGTATTTCCTGCCAATCGCCTTTCCGTTCAGGTGTTACATTTTCTATTTGCAGGAATGCTTTGTCAAAATGGGTCTGAGTCCCTTCAATTTTACTTGATACAACAGCTTCTTTGGTAATGTGCAGGTGGATAAATAAATCAACATTGGGTACCAGTTTGGCAAAAGAATTTAATTGACCCAATTCGAAGGGAGCATTTTCGATTAATTTATTGAGTTTAGGATCAGTCCAGATCCACTCGACATTGATAAGGCTGGGCAAAAAGTATTTATAACCAATACTTTTTCTGATTTCTCCGGAGATGTATTTTTCTAATTGTATCATAACATATTAGACTTGTCAATGTAAAATAAACTAACGAATTTTATAGTTTACTTTTCTGCCACTTTTATATGTGCTATGTATTTTGATAATTCCGTTTTTTATTTTGATGAATATAGGTTATAAAGATTTGGTCATCGTCAAACCGGATTAACCTTTATTCAATCCCTGTTTCCAATAAATTCATTAGCTTTTTCTTTGAAATTTATAAGTCGGAGTTTACAAATTTAGCAAAGTATCCCTATTTTCCCGAAATGAATTATTAAAGCTACCGGTAATACTTTTCAATCCCTTCCGCGAGCACCTTTGCCAGGTCTTCAGGGGTATCTATCCCGAAATTATCTGAGTCAGTAATGTTTGTTTTTATTTTGTATCCGTTCTCAAGCCAGCGCAACTGTTCGAGAGACTCTACTTTTTCCACCAGGACCTCCGATAACTTTGCCAGCTCCTGTAAAACGGAAAACCTGTAAGCATAAAGCCCTACATGACCATAAAACGGGTAGCTTTCCAGCCATTTTGATTCGTCGACATTAAAGATATGAGGAATTGGAGCGCGACTAAAGAAAATCGCATTCGAATCCTTATCAAGGACCACTTTAACCATGACTGGCTTAAAGATGTCTTCATTTTTAAGTATCGGCTGGATAAGCGTTGCGATTTCGGTGTTCGCTGAATCGGTGAAGCATTCCCTGATAAGTCCGATCTCACGCGGCTGCATAAAAGGCTCATCTCCTTGAATATTTACTACAACATCATAGGATTTGCCGGTTAATTCAGTAATTTTCAGTGCCGCTTCAGCACACCGGTCTGTACCACTCCGGTGATTGGTGGAGGTCATCACGACATTGCCTCCAAATGCTTTTACCGCTTCAACAATTCGTTCATCATCCGTAGCTACCCATAACTCTTCCAGGGCTTTTTGAGCCTGTTCGTAAACCCGCTGGATCATTGTTTTTCCGCCTATATCTGCCAGCGATTTTCCCGGAAAGCGGGTTGATTGATAACGCGAAGGGATTATTCCAATAAAATTCATGCTCTTGATTTATATATTTTTTTCAAAATTAGCAGATTGCTGATTTAAAGTGGTCATTTTGGCGCTAATTTTATTGAAATATGACGATTTGACTATATTTGAAGCAATCCTAAAAAGATAAACCGGGATTATTTCGGGATTAATTGTAAATTTGTAATCCAAAATTTTGTATGAGTCAGAATGGATATTCAAGAAATAAAACAACGGTTTGGGATTATAGGGAATGCTGCTGAGTTAAACCGGGCTATCGAGGTTGCCATTCAGGTGGCTCCAACAGACTTGTCGGTATTGATTAGTGGAGAAAGTGGTGTTGGGAAGGAGTCTTTTCCTCAAATTATTCATAGTTTTTCTCATCGTAAACATGCAAAATTTATTGCAATTAATTGCGGGGCAATCCCTGAAGGGACTATTGATTCTGAGTTATTTGGTCACGAGAAGGGATCGTTTACGGGTGCCCTCACTGACCGGAAGGGTTATTTTGAAATGGTTGACGGAGGAACGCTTTTTTTGGATGAAATCGGGGAGCTGCCAATTTCAACCCAGGTAAGACTTTTAAGGGTTTTGGAGTCCGGTGAATTTATCCGCGTTGGTTCATCTCAGGTGCAGAAGACCAATGTGAGGGTGATTGCAGCAACCAATGTTGAGTTAACAAAAGCGATCAGAGAAGGGCAATTCCGCGAAGATCTGTACTATCGTTTAAATACTGTGCCGATTAAAGTTGTTCCACTGCGGGAGCGGTCGGAGGATGTATTGCTACTGTTTCGAAAATTTGCTTCTGATTTTGCTGAGAAATACAAAATGCCTCCGATCAGACTTACGGAAGAGGCTCAGCATGTGATGCTTAATTACCGGTGGCCTGGTAATGTCAGGCAACTAAAAAATATCACAGAGCAGATTTCTATCATCGAATTAGCAAGAGAGATCACAGCTGCCAATCTTATCCACTATCTGCCTTCAGAACATGTTGAAATTTTGCCTGCATTGTATGATAAAATGTTAGACGAAAAGACCTTCAGCAGTGAACGGGAGATTCTTTATAAAATCCTTTTCGATATGAAAAAGGATATGAATGATCTGAAAAAACTGGTTCATGATTTAATGCCTGAGGGTCAAATACCCAAAAAGCAGGAAGATAATGAGCAGTTAATCAGGAAAATATATCGTGATTCTGAAAATGATTATTCCCCTTCACATCCATCTTATCCGGCTTCGGTGATTTTAAAGAGCTCAAGACATGATAATATTCAGGATACTGAAGAATTTGTGGAAGAGTCACTTTCCCTTGAAGATAAAGAGATTGAGATGATCAGTAAGTCACTCGATAAACATAATGGAAAGCGTAAACTGGCAGCGCGTGAACTTGGGATTTCAGAACGAACACTGTACCGTAAAATTAAAGAATATAATATTGAATAATCGATGATAAAGCAATCCATAAAAATATTTGCAGGTTTTTTAGTTATTCTTTCATTATCAGNTGTTTTAAATGGNTGTAAGATTGGTTATTCCTTTACAGGAGCATCCATTTCACCGGCTGTAAAATCAGTTTTCATAGATTACTTTAATAACAGGGCAAGGGTTATTAATCCAACGTTGAGCCAGAATTTTACCGAAGCGATGAAAGATAAATTTGTGAACGAAACCGGATTATCAATGGCCAGAGAACAGGGCGATCTTGAATTCTCAGGAGAGATAACCGGTTACGATGTAAAACCTTTGTCAATTCAACAGAGCGGAACCACAGGTAAAGATTTTGCCTCCATGAATCGGCTGACAATTACGGTCAAAGTTGTATTCACCAACAATAAGGATCATGCCCAGGATTTTAATAGTTCATTCTCCGCATATTATGACTGGGAGAGCAGCCAAACTCTGAGTGCTGTCGAGAGTACAGCAGTAGGGGTAATTGTTCCGCAATTGATTGATGATATATTTAATAAATCGGTCGCGAATTGGTAACTTATTGACAGTAGTTATACACCTAAAAGAGCGAGTGGTATGTCTATGACTAGTGATCAGATATTGCGGTATATTGACGATCCGTCAACTATGAATGAACGGACTCTGGGTGAGTTACGTGAAATATTGGATGAGTATCCCTATTTTCAGACTGCTCATTTATTATACATACGTAATCTGCAGATCGAAAGCAACTTCCGATTTGGAGGGCAGTTGAAAGCCTGTTCAGCCTACGTTTCTGACCGTACAATTCTTTATCACCTTTTAAATCCGGGGATTGCCAGGCAAGGAATATCTGATCGTTTAAAACATGTCACTTTACCTTCTCTTCAACAAGATTTGCCGATGATCGAATTTTCTGTAGAGGCTGTTGGGAACCTGGATGAGTCGGAGAATATAGCGAATGCAGTGACCAGTCACTCTGAAATCGGGCATGAAGATTTATTAAACTTTGAGCTTTCTAATGCTTCCTATAAACTTGAAGAGGGTGAAAATGACCAGGAAAAACCGCTCATGGAATTAGCCAGGGATATCAGTAATTTGAGTGGAAAGAAGAATAAAGGAAAACATCAGGAACAAAAAGTTGATCTGATTGACCGTTTTATTAAAGATAATCCTGCCTTTACTGTAAGACAGGCCGGGATTCTTAAAACCGACAAAATAACTGATGAACAACCAGATACGATAGGAGATAAGGATGAATTTATCACAGAAACATTAGCCCGGATATACATGAACCAGGGATTGTATCAAAAGGCGATCAATGCTTTTGAGAAATTAAGTTTGAAATATCCCGAAAAAAATGCTTATTTTGCGCGGCAAATTGAAGAAATTACAAATCTGATTAATAAGTAACCCAATGTACACATTTATTATTGTTATAATTTTTATTGTTTGTGCCTTACTGGTATTGTTGGTTTTAGTCCAGAACTCAAAAGGAGGGGGTCTTGCCTCTTCATTCTCCAGCTCAAATCAGGTGATGGGTGTTCGCCGAACCACAGATTTTTTGGAGAAGGCAACATGGATTTTAGCTATTCTTCTCGTTGTTTTATCTATTGGTTCCACAGCTTTTCTTCCAGGAAAGAGTGATGCCAAGAAATCTGTTATTGAAGAGCAGATTAATCATGTTCAGGACCCAAGTCAGGTCCCTAATTTCCCGCAGGCAGTTCGTGATTCAACCAAATAGTTGACCGATTTTATATGGCTCAGTGGGAGGCTATTTATCGAGCTTTTCCGTTGAGGTTGAATTATCTCAAAATTAGTACTTAGAATGCCCGGTTCATCTATTGAGGAACCGGGCTTTTTTGTTGATACCTGACAAATATCTTAAGAAATGCCATGTTGACATGGTTCTATGTCAGTCTTAATATTTATCAAACAACTTGAAATACAATATATTATTGGCTGTTCGGACTTATTTTTCAAACGTTGGGTGCAAAATTGTCCTGAGAAGTAGACAAAAAATGTAATCACCCGATTTGGCATATTTTCTGCTAAGTAATATATTACAAGAAAAACTATTGTCTAATTATAAATAAAAATTTGAAATGGCAGAACTTAAAGGAAAAATCCTTGCCGGCAAAGTATTGGTAGAGCCGCAGCAAGCAATTACGAAAACGGCAGGTGGCATTATTATTCCTGACTCGGCGAAAGAAAAACCCCTGGCAGGTAAAGTTGTGCTTGTAGGAATCGCGAAAAAAGACGAAACCATGGAAGTTAAAGCAGGCGATACCGTATTTTACGGAAAATACTCAGGTACAGAACTCACTATTGAAGGGAACGACTATCTGTTGATTTCTCAATCCGATGTTCTTTTTATCGCTTAATTGACTAAATTATTGATCATTTTTTAAAAACATCAAACAATGGCAAAAGAGATTAAATTTAATATTGAGGCTCGTGAAAGGCTTAAAAAAGGGGTTGACCAACTTGCTGACGCAGTAAAAGTGACTTTAGGTCCTAAGGGTCGTAATGTGATTATTGAAAAGAAATTTGGTGCCCCTCAGGTTACCAAAGACGGTGTAACGGTAGCAAAAGAGATTGAACTTTCTGATGCATATGCGAATATGGGAGCTCACCTGGTTAAGGAAGTGGCTTCCAAAACAAGTGACGATGCCGGTGACGGAACTACAACTGCTACCGTTCTTGCTCAGTCGATCATTAGCGTGGGTTTGAAAAACGTTACTGCCGGTGCTAATCCAATGGATTTGAAACGGGGTATTGATAAAGCCGTTCTGAAAGTTGTTGAAAGCATTAAAGCTCAGGCCAAAACTGTTGGTGACGATTACAGCAAAATCGAACAGGTGGCCCGGATCGCTGCAAATAATGATGCTGAAATTGGAAAACTTATTGCTGAGGCAATGGAAAAGGTTCATAAAGAAGGTGTTATAACGGTTGAAGAGGCTAAAGGCACCGAAACTTATGTTGATCTTGTTGAAGGTATGCAGTTCGATCGAGGATATATTTCTCCCTATTTCGTAACCGATACTGAGAAAATGGCTACTGAAATGGAGAATCCTTTTATTTTGATTCACGATAAGAAAATCGGATCAATGAAAGAGCTGGTTCCAATTCTGGAAGCAACCCACCAGTCTGGTCGTGCTTTGATGATTATCTCAGAAGATATCGAAGGTGAGGCTCTTGCTACATTGGTAGTCAACCGTCTACGCGCAGGGTTGAAAGTTTGTGCAGTTAAAGCTCCCGGATTTGGAGACCGCCGTAAAGAGATGTTGGAAGACCTCGCTATTCTTACCGGAGGTACCGTTATTACCGAAGAAAAGGGGATGAAACTGGAAGATACAACCCTCGAAATGTTGGGTCGTGCCGAAAAACTTACGGTTAATAAGGATACCACAACCATTGTTAACGGTGCTGGTGAGGTATCAAATATTGCAGCTCGTGTTGCACAGATCAAAAAACAGATCGAAACTACAACCTCAGATTACGATCGCGAAAAATTACAGGAACGTCTTGCCAAACTTTCTGGTGGAGTTGCGGTTCTTTATGTGGGTGCTTCTTCCGAAGTTGAGATGAAAGAGAAGAAAGACCGTGTTGACGATGCACTTCATGCAACCCGTGCTGCTGTTGAAGAAGGTATTGTCCCAGGTGGCGGTGTTGCCTATCTTAGAGCTATTGCTGTTCTTGAAGGATTGTTAGGTGACAACGAAGATGAAACAACTGGTATCGAAATCGTCAAGCGTGCGATCGAAGAGCCTACCCGTCAGATCGTGTTCAATGCAGGACTGGAAGGTGCCGTTATTGTACAAAAAATTAAGGAAGGGAAAGACGATTATGGCTATAATGCCCGTCTTGACGTTTTCCAGAATCTTTTCGAATCAGGTGTAATTGATCCTGCAAAAGTTACCCGGGTAGCTTTGGAAAATGCAGCCTCAATTGCTGGTAATGTTCCTGACCACTGAGTGTGTATTGGTTGAAGAAAAAGAAGATAAGCCAGCTATGATGCCTCAGGGCGGAATGGGTGGAGGTATGGGAGGGATGATGTAAATCGGTTTATCCGATATACAAAACCACATAGGTTCAGATCAAAAACCCCGAAGGTTTCAAAAACTTTCGGGGTTTATTTTGTTTTAAAAGTGTGTTCTAGGGAATGTTAATAGCCGGACCTTTACTTTGATTTATTTTACTACCTTTTGAATCAAGCAGTTTTTTCCCGGCAAATGTTTGCAAACAGCCTGTTGTAAGCATCCATTTACCCGTAGCAAGTTTTCCTGTGCTACTTGCAAGTTGCCAATTACTTGCAGCTAATTGTAATACATTTCTGTTTATAGAATTTAGCCTCATAGTCTGTTTCTTTAATTCCAGTGGTAAAGTCCATCAATAAGTCTTTCCTGTTTTTCTTCATCAGACAAAGCATTATATTTTTGGACTTCCGCCTCATAGGCTTGTTGTTTTTTTGTTTCTGCGTCCTTGAGTGGCTGACCATAAATCCGTTCAATCCGGTCATTCAGGAATTTATTGGCAACGGTTGGAAATAACTCCAATAATAACTCCTCTTTTTCATTTGTAGCAAGTTTCACATTCTCTCCGTATTTTGGGAATGAAGGATTGGGTTGTTTTTCGTAATTGGCCGTATTAAAGGGGACCTCTTCACGGATTCCGGCAATCTTTTCACGGAAATCAGGATCAACAGGGATTGGAGTCTTTCCATAAGATCCTTTGACCAGATTTACAAACTGATTTGAGTTGTTGCTGTAAAAAGGTTTGCCATTTTTTTCATCAATAACACAGTTCACTGCCTGCGCACCAACAATCTGACTGGTCGGAGTTACCAACGGGGGGCATCCGGCAGCTAAACGTACTGTTGGAATCACTTCCAACACTCGCGGCAGCAAATCTTCCTGCTTCAATTGTTTTAATTGTGATAACATATTGGTATACATACCTCCAGGTACTTCGGCAAATTTCACTTTTTCGTCCGGATCAGGGAAGTTGAAGTATTTCTCAATTTGCCCGCAGGTATCCAGCAACGCCTCTTCATTATCTGATCTGGCATATTTTATGGCATAATCAAACAATTTGTCAATATGTTCCGGCTAGCTGATCTTTGGTGATGTCAAATTCGATAGGAAATATTTTGTAACTGTCTATGTCACCCATTTCCACCCGGATATCTTTCAGGATTTTGTTAATCCTGACAATGGCGTCGAGATTAATCCCTGTCTCAATCCCTAATTTGGTGCAGAAAATCTGTATTAGTTCAAAGGCAGGTGCAGCCGGGCCACCGGCGAAATTGAGAATTGCCGTGTCAAGAATATCCACGCCGGCGATAATGGCAGCTAATGCTGATGCCAGACCAAAGCCAGGTGTACAGTGGGTGTGAAAATCGACTGGAATTTTAAGCTGTTTTTTGAAGGACGTAATGATTTGACTAACCCGATGAGGAGGTACCAAACCGGCCATATCTTTCAGCGTAATCATATCCGCACCCATGGCTTCGAGTTCTTTTGCCATATTCACAAAATACTCGTTGGTGAAAATCGCCTTGGGCAGTGGTTTACCTTTTAAACGAGCCAGGATCCTTTCCTTACGGGTAAATTTGGGATCAACGGTATAACAAACCACACAGTCGGCCAAACCACCATTTTCTTTCACATATTTTATGGTCGATTTGATATTACTGGTATCATTCAGTGCGTCAAATATACGCATGATGGAAATGCCGGATTGGACGGCATTGCGGTTAAAGCCTTCAATGACCTCCTCCGGATATGGGTTGTATCCGAACAAATTCCGACCACGCGAAAGTGCGGTAAGATGGGAGATATTCCCTATCTCAGCCTTGATTTTTTCAAGTCTTTCCCAGGGATCCTCATTGAGAAATCGCATTATCGAATCGGGAACTGCACCTCCCCAAACTTCAAGTGCGTAAAATCCTGCTTCTTTGTAAATCGGCAAAACGCGCTCGATCTGTGATTGTTTCATACGGGTCGCGAAAAGGGATTGTTGTCCATCTCTTAACGTGACGTCTCTTATTTGTAATTTGCGATTCATGGGTAAATAATTTGTTTTTAAAAGACTCATTGAATCCCTTGTGTGGGATGAGTGCAAAGAATATTTTTTCGCCAGCCTGGTATTTACCATAACGGGCATTTTTACTTACAGATATGATTATATAATTTTCTGCAAAATTCGGCAATAAATTTGGATATTAGAAATTTAGAGACAAAAATTCAAAAAAAATATGAATGATTTAAATCATATCAATCAAAGTATTGATTCATATGATTTTCCTTGTTTAAAGACAATCACCCGTCATTTTATTTCTTATAAATTTGATTGATGAAGTTTCTCATTTTATGGCTCTGGCCGCGGTATTTGAATTTTGTGGCATTTATGCGTCTTTTTTATTTCGAATAATTTGTCGATATTTGGCCGACCATAGTTTAGTCATTCAGGTGGTAATTTTAATTTATTATTATTGTCTGAATTGTGTTTAAATATTCACTAATAGCTTTTTAAATGATTTTTCTATTTCAAATTGCTGCTGAAGTTTCGTATCTTGATCTTCTGATGAAAGGGGGATGGTTGATGGTTCCATTGTTTCTTCTTTCGTTCATATCCATTTATATTTTCTTTGACAGGTTTTTTTATCTATGGAACCAGAAGAGGGCAGGAGCTGATTTTTTTGAAAAGCTTAAAGATCTTGTAAAAGAGGGAAAAATTGATGCCGCTGTTGCTTTATGTTCGGCAACAAACAGTTCTGAAGCCCGAATCCTGAAAAAAGGGATACAGAACCTGGGGAAGCCTTTGCGTGATATTCATGAACAAATGGAGATGGAGGGCAAACTTGAGGTATATAAATATGAAGGGAACCTTTACTTTTTGGGCGTTATCGCCGGCGTTGCCCCGATGATGGGCTTTATCGGTACTATAGCCGGGGTAATTAAGATATTTTATAACATCTCACTCGCTGACAATATCAGCATTTCGTTGATTTCCGGGGGATTGTACGAGAAACTGATTACATCTGGGGTTGGTCTCAGTATTGGGATTATTGCCTTCGTTGGTTATCACTATCTAAATAATAGGGTTGACAAGCTGGTTCAACGGTGGGAATGGCAGAGTGTCCGGTTTATTGATTTGATTAATAATAATTAACAATGAATTTCAGAAGTTCAAGGAAGCATGCCTTTGAGATATTCTCAAATTCGTTCAGTGATATCATGTTTTTTTTGATGTTGTTTTTTCTGATTGCATCAACCATGATTACCCCTGGAACTATAAAACTGATTCTTCCTCAGGCCAATCAAACACAATCCATGAATAAACCTCCGAAAGAAATTGCGATTTCGGTTACCAAAGATTTAAAATATTACATCAATAACAAACAAGTTCAGTTTTTAGAGATTGAACCTGCCTTGCGTAAAGAGAAAAAAGAAAATAGTGACGTTCATGCAATTGTTCGTTGTGATAATACCATTGCTGTGCAATCATTGGTTGACGTTTTACAAATTGGCAGTAAGGTGGAGATGAAAATGGTTTTAGCTACCGCGCGCAAAGAGAAGGTGAATTAAAATATTTTACCTTTGCGGTTCAAAATTAACCATGGATTTTATAACCGTTATCATTCTTTCTATAGGACTTTCGATGGACAGTTTTGCTGTTTCGGTTGGTTGCGGGCTGGCTGAACAGAAAATATCATTCCGGCACGCCGCTAAAATATCCTTTTCATTCGCTTTCTTTCAGGGTTTATTGCCTTTGTTTGGGTGGTATATGGGATCTGAAATCAGAGAATACGTTGAGCAGGTTGACCATTGGATAGCCTTTTTTCTCCTTTTTCTCCTCGGAGGCAAAATGATTCTGGACCGGTTTAAAAGTGACGAACAGAACAAGCTATCAGATATTTATTCATGGAAACATATAATCACACTTTCAATTGCTACTAGTATCGACGCCTTGATAGTCGGGTTTTCGTACGCTATGGCTTCAACCGGCAACATTTTTGGAGGTGCACTTATTATCGGGTCAGTTACCTTCTTTTTTGCTATGCTGGGAATTCGGATTGGTAAAGATGTAGGTCACTCTTTTGGCCCAAAGGTAGAATTGCTGGGGGGTATTATCCTGATCGGGATAGGTCTTAAAATTTTAATTCAGCATACCCTGCTGGGGGGATGATACTTAGTTTTGACAGGGTTCCAAACCCTGTCAAAACTTTCTGATTATAAATGATTATTTTTTAATTAAACCTTCCAGTTTGCTGTAGGCCTGATCCAACCCTTGAATAAAATCAGTTTTTATTAACCGGTAATGCTGCCTGACCAGCTTTGGATTCTTTTTATCCGCAGGATGACAGGCACGATCTAGCATGGTATTACTTAATAATGCTGCTTCTTCAATGATTGACAATATATTGGTGTCTTTTTTGTCCTCAAATGTTTCAAGAAAGTCGATACAATCACCAATAAGCTGTGAAGACATGAATTCAATCTCTTTTTTCAAACGTCGTAAGGTTGCCATATTTTTGTTCGAATTAGTGATGGCATCTTTTTAATTAGTGGCCTAAGATGCCTTAGTGGCCAGATCTGAAATAAAAGTCAGAAAACCAGGGTATTAAAATGCGGTTGTCTTTTTGCGTTTCTTTAATTTATCTTTAAGTTTTTGAGCTTCAAGCTCTTCGTCCACGATTTTTTTATTGAATAGAGGCTGTGAGGGTAGAGTCCAATCGTCTTTAATATCCCAGTTGGATCGTACTTTCACAACACTAAGATAATACATTACCTGTTCCGGTGGAATCCCTTTTTTAAGGTTTCCTCCATCCCACTTCTTGTTATTATTTCTGTCAAATATAGCCTTGATCAGGTATTTTTTTGGTTCAAGGAATTTAAAAGTGATCTCACCATCTTTTGCGAGAGGAATTGATTGAACAATGGTCTCTTTTTTGTCATCATTGAGAAGTTGTATGATCGTAGGAACAGTGATATTCTTCATATTCAGAATAATTTTCCCATAGTGCTCTTCCTCCTGAGTTTTAAATTCCTGGTTAAATCCCTTAGAATCTAATTGATAGATTGTTTTTATGGCAGCAGAATCTATGGATAACTTGTAATTCGTTGCGAATTTCCAGGGATAAGTCAACTTGAACCGACGCTTATTGATAGAATCTGATTCAATTTTGTATTTAACCTGCTTAAAAGTTGTATCGAGTTTCTCGAAAAGTAATATTTTAGTTTGATCAAATAAAGCTACTGGTTCTGGTGATTCAATAACCAAATTACTGTAAACATCAAATCCTGGTTTAATGTTAGTCAAAACAGCAATTGTTTTTAAATCCTTCTCGATTTTATGTCTCTCTTTATGCTTGTTCTTATTGGGTTGCACAATATCGGTAAAAAAGAGCCGTATCGTATCGTTTTTTGCATAATATTCCATCAGACTATCCTGCTGAACATAGGTAACCTTGAAGATTAAGGTATCTTTTTTATAATTCATGGAATCAGTCAGCCAGATCCTAACGGAATCAGATTTTGCGGACATTTCAATATATGACCACCCTTTTTTTGCTTTAAAATTGATGGGTTCGATGTTAAAAGTATCTTCGACAGATTGAGTGAATGTGAGATCTACAAATTTTCGGTTAGGATGGACATATTTATCAAATCGCAATGAAAAATATTCCTCGCCAAAACTGAGCAGGTAGAGAGGGTCCGGAGAAAATTTCGTTCTGCCAAGCACTAATAGAGTATCCTGGGCAAGGTAAGTGGTATCGTTGGCAGGGTAATAGCGGGCTGAAGGGACAATTCGTCTGTCGAGAAATGCAATTGAGTCAATTCCCGGTTTATATTTAAGATTTGCACCGGCATCGATTAGACCATAAACCTGAAAAGTATCGGCAGGCAAATTGGTCACAGCAAAAAATCCTTTTCTATCCGTTTTGGCTACAAAATCGGGTATTGCTTTGTAGACAAGGGTATCTGATTTTCCACGATAAAGCAAGACATAAGCATTGGGAACCGGTTCAAGGGTGAAGGCATCTTTAACAAATCCAACAATCCTAAGAGAATCTAATTTCGGTCCGGTGGAGAAAGCCAGTCTGAAATTCCGTAATGGATTTTTTTCATTATTATCGGCTATACCATCTTTAAAATCAAGAGAATAAGTTGTATTGGGCTTTAATTTCTCGTTGAGGTCGACTATCAGAGATTTACCTTTAGTTCTTAAGATAGGTCTTTTAATTATCGGGGGCGAAACCATAAATTTTTCGTTAAGCCCTTCGATGATGATGTATTCATCGAAGGTAAGCTTTATTTTCTGGTCTGTAAAATTAGTCTGGTTAAAAGCAGGAGTACTATATAGTACAACAGGGGGTATTGAATCTTTCAATCCTCCGGATGGCATTCCCATATTTGCACAAGAAGTAATAAAAGAGAGATAGCCAATTACAAGAATTACCAGTAAGAGTATTTTATTTGCCAAACTGAAAAATTAAAAAGTATTGTAAAAATCGAAGTAGGAATCGATGTAATTCTCCTTTGATTGATAATCAAGAAATGGCTTCTTTGAGGACTTCATATAATTTTCGAGATCAGTATCGATAAGTTCGCTACCTTTAATTGTTGCATCAGAATAATCAATGGCCAACTTGCTCAAATTAACAAATGTGGGTTCGTTAATGACCGATATTTCATTAATATTTATTCCGTCTTCAGCGATTTTGCCAGCCATATTGCTATTTAATGGACTATTAAACTGATCGTTATAAACTGAATAGATTATTTTAGCATTAGCGAACAATGGATTATCCTTATAGGTCTTCTTTACAAACAGCGGAACCATTCCGGTAAACCATCCATGGCAATGAATAATGTCAGGTGACCATCTCAGTTTGATTACCGTCTCGAGCACCCCCCTGGCAAAGAAAATCGCCCGTTCGTCATTATCATCAAATTCAATTCCCTCATCATTTGTAGTGGCAAATTTCCTTTGGAAATAATCCTCATTATCAATGAAATAGACCTGCATTCGCGCAGCCTGGATGGAGGCAACTTTAATGATAAGCGGATGATCATTATCGTTAATAACAAGATTCATACCTGACAGCCGAATAACTTCGTGAAGCTGGTTTCTTCTTTCATTGACACATCCAAAGCGGGGCATAAATGTACGGATTTCTTTCCCTCGTTCCTGAATGCCCTGGGGAAGGTACCTCCCGATCTCAGAAATCTCCGATTCAGGTAAGTACGGCGCGATTTCTTGCGAGATAAATAAAACCTTCATTTTTTCCATTACCACAACTTAAATATTTTGCAAAAATATATAAAAAATACTGAATATTCAATCATTTGTTCGATTGTATTATTCCTGAACTGGTGGATCCCTTTATTTGTGTTCAGATATTTTGTTACTTTGCACTTAGTTTTTAAAAATCAATGAAGCTCTATACTACTATATCATCATTGCAAGCGGCTCTAAAAAAGGAGCAGGGAAAAGGGTTTAAAATTGGATTCGTTCCAACAATGGGGGCATTGCACGAAGGTCATTTGTCGCTTGTAAGTCAAGCCGGAGCGATGACTGACATTGTGGTGGTCTCAATTTTTGTCAACCCTACCCAGTTTAACGATGCAAACGATTTGGCAAATTACCCCAGAACACTGGAAACAGATCTCGAAAAGCTTGCCACACAGCGGTGTGATTACGTTTTTTTACCTTCGGTTGATGAGATCTATCCAATTCCAGATACGCGTAGATTTGAGTTTGGAAATCTGGAGACCGTAATGGAAGGTGAATTTCGTCCTGGACATTTTAATGGTGTGGCACTGGTTGTCAGTAAACTTTTTAATATTGTTCAGCCTGANAAGGCTTTTTTCGGAAGAAAGGATTTCCAGCAACTGGCCATCATTAAAAGTTTGGTTCTGCAATTGAAACTGGACATTGAAATTGTTCCGTGTGAAATTGTACGTGAGGTCGACGGTCTTGCCATGAGTTCACGAAATAAACTACTTCTACCTGAATATCGAAAATGCGCTCCGGTGATCTACCAGACATTGATGGAAGCCAAAGAATTCTCCTTGGGTAGATCAGTAGCTGAGGTGAAGGAATTTGTTTTAAACGCTATTAATGGCAGCGGACTTCTGAAAGTTGAATATTTTGAAATTGTTGATGATCGGACATTAATTCCGATTCAGAGCTGGAATGAAACAGAAATTAAGGTAGGTTGCATTGCTGTTCAGGCTGGCAAAGTCCGTCTGATTGACAACCTTATTTTTAACATTAACCACAAATAAAATGTTTATAGAAGTTTGCAAATCAAAAATACACCGGGTAACCGTTACAGGAGCAGATCTTCAGTATGTTGGTAGTATTACAATTGATGAAGAGCTCATGATTGCTGCTAATCTCATCGAAAATGAGAAAGTTCAGGTAATTAATGTCAATAATGGTGAACGGCTTGAAACTTACATTATTCGAGGAGAAAGAGGTACGGGGGAAATCGTTTTAAACGGTCCGGCTGCACGCAAAGTTGCCATTGGCGATGTAATTATCATCGTTTCATATGCCACCATGGATTTTGAAGAAGCAAAAACCTTCAACCCACGGATTATATTTCCTGATACGGAGACCAACAGGCTCGTGTGAATGTGCTGGAAAAATAATGTAACCGGTTTCAAATAACTGGTAATTCTTATTGATTAACCATGTCAAAAACAAAAACAGTCTACGTTTGTCAGAATTGCGGTGCTCAGTCCCCCAAATGGGTTGGGAAATGCAATGCCTGTGGCGAATGGAACACTGTTTTGGAAGAGATAGTCACTGAACGGAAATCTGGTACAGCGCACCAACCTGACACGAATTTAAAGCCTCTGTTGCTCTCTGAAATAGATCTTAATATGCAGGAACGGATCGTAACCGGCAATGGTGAATTTGATCGGGTTACCGGAGGTGGGTTGGTTCCCGGAGGGATGATTCTCTTGGGAGGCGAACCGGGTATCGGGAAGTCGACCCTGGTTCTTCAAATCGCGTTAAAACTGTCACATCTAAAAGTGTTATATATCTCTGGAGAGGAGAGCCTTCAGCAATTAAAAATGAGGGCTAACCGTTTGAGTGGAAATCAAAATACCTGTCTGTTTTTGTGTGAGACATCACTTGAGAATATTCTTTCTCACCTGGAAAGTGAAAAGCCAGATCTCGTAATCATCGATTCTATCCAAACAGTGGCGACAGAGCTGGCAGAATCTTCACCGGGCAGCGTTACCCAAATCCGCGAATGCACTGTTGGGATCATGAAGGTTGCNAAGCTNAAACANATTGCNGTNNTNCTGATTGGNCATATNAATAAGGANGGNAGNCTNGCNGGNCCNAAAGTNNTNGAACATATTGTAGATACNGTNTTGCAATTCGAGGGTGACCGGAATTACCTTTTCCGCATTCTGCGCTCGGTAAAGAACCGTTTCGGATCAACATCCGAGCTTGGGATCTTTGAAATGCGGCAGGATGGGTTGCATGAAGTGATTAATCCATCCGAGATGCTCCTGTCATCACATAATGATGGACTGAGTGGGACTGCAACAGCTGCTACCATGGAAGGGATGCGTTCATTCCTGATTGAGGTGCAGGCCTTGGTGAGTTCTGCGGCTTATGGGAATCCGCAACGTTCCGCAACCGGGTTCGACCTGCGCCGGATGAATATGCTGCTGGCAGTCCTCGAAAAGCGGGCCGGATTCAAATTGATGACTAAAGATGTTTTTTTGAATATTGCAGGAGGTCTGCGCGTAGACGATCCGGCTATGGATCTTGCAGTTATTGCTGCCATTCTCTCCTCAAATTTTGACGTAGCCATTGACAAGCAGCTGGCCTTTGCCGGCGAGGTTGGACTTACCGGTGAGATCCGGCCTGTTAACCGTATCGAGCAACGCATCGCAGAGGCGCAGAAACTGGGCTTTAAGGAGATCTACCTGTCGAAATACAATAAAGGTGTAGACTTCCATCGTTTTGAGATCAAAATCCACCAGATCGACCGCGTTGAGAAAATGATCAGGACGCTGTTTTCGTGAATCAATCACCCCCACCATTTCAATTTCTCCCGGGTTATTTCCTGTGGGGAATTACAATCCCCGTTTATGTCCTGACGGACAATCGGGTGGGGACATTGGGTTTTCTATGGTCATCGATGCCCTGACGGGCAATGGGGTGGTTTCACTGGATCTTTTATGGTCATCGATGCCCTGACGGGCAATGGGGTGGTTTCACTGGATCTTTTATGGTCATCGATGCCCTGACGGGCAATGGGGTGGTTTCACTGGATCTTTTATGGTCATCGATGCCCTGACGGGCAAAAGACCACAATCAAATTGTTACGGATACAATAAATGTCACCATAAATCAACAACCCCCACCAATTCAATTTCTCCGTTAGGAGATTAATGTCCATAGAATATTGGGATTAATCTCTAGGGTTATTTCCCGGAGGGAATTAACGATCCCCGTTTATGTCCTGACGGACAATCGGGTGGGGACATTGGGTTTTCTATGGACATCGATGCCCTGACAGGCAAAAAAAAATCAAATTATTCAGGATACTGATTTTTCGTGTTAATCAACCGTATCATTATTCTCTGCAAATCAATTAATTCTTTGCAAATCTGTTGTGATCCGGAAACCAACAGCCGAACCTTCGGAGGTTTGAAAAACACCGAAGCGTTTTACCCAACAACCAACCGCAAACCATTCAGCAACCAAAAGCGCACAATAGTGACCGGGTGAATATTCAGGACACGTATATTCACCCGGTCACTTAATTAACAATCAAACCCTTCGGGGGTCTAACTTCGACTTCGCTCAGTCGGCATGGACCACCCGAAGGGTTGAGGTAACCCCACAAAAAAAGCCCTCCGAAGAGGGCTTTTTAAAATGTATGCTATTGTGTCGGTAATTATAAAGATACCTGACCCAATTGACCAGCGGTATGAAGTGGACCACCACCAAAAACATTGTTTACATATGCAAAATTGAATAAGAAATTGTCGGTATTCAAATCGGCAGTAAGAGTTGATGGACCAGCCGTACCAACATTAATACCAAATGTAGTAGGAATGATATGAATATCATTAAGCATTTGTACAAGATATGGTTTCAGGGTCATAATATCGCTAGAATGAATCTGAGCCTGAATGCCAGGATTTCCAGAACTGATAGTTTGAATAGCATGTACATAAGTAGCCTGAACAGATGGTTCATCAATAGTAATATTAACACTTCCTGAATAAATATCATTAGAATAAGAACTCAGGTTGAAGTGAGCCAAAGCAGTGTTACCTGTGATTACAAGAGAATGCATCCAGTCAGTAGAAGAGGTTATACCTGCAAGATGAGCATTGTTCGTAATCCATAAATCTGAACCAGNACCGCCAAAGCCGATAGCTCCAACAAATGCGCTGTGACCTAAATTAAGACCGGTAATAATTGCAGCATGATCCAGAATCAAGGTATTGATCACACCAGAAGTGGTGAATGACGTCAACAATGGAAGAGCTGTAAGATTAACAGTGTTCATGATACCACCTAATGTCAAAGTTGTAAGAAGAGCGTCGCCGGCTGTTGTAACACCAGGAGCGTGTGTTGTAAGAGTAGCCCAATGAGTAGCATCACCAAATGCAGCGCCAGTAATGTCAGCTGTAAGAAGAGTCAAGGAATAAGCGCCAAGATCAACATTTTCCAATGCATTACCTAATGTAAGATGTTTAATGGCAGCAAGATTACCACCAATTCCACCAGTTGGAATTGTAGCAGGTGCTGTAACACTCCACCAACGATACAAAGGTAATGTCAGAGTTTGTGTAAATGGGGCATTCAACGAAGCGCCAGGTTGACCATACCAAACAGGAATAGTAACGGTGAGCGGGCCTTCGAGGTCAACGGAAGATGTAGAATTGAAATTATCCAGTTTAACGTTACCTGTTGGAGCAGCCCATACGGTTAAAGGACCGGACGTAACTAATTGAGAAAGGTCAACTGTAGTAGCCGTACCGGTTGAGAAAGAAGTACCAGTTGCAACGGTAACCACACCTGCAGAAGAAGTTGCAGCAAGAGTAACAGTTGTAGCTACAGGAGCAACGATTGTCAAGCCACCGGCATTGATACCAATAGTACCAATTACAACGCTATTTGCATAATCTGCGGTCAAAGTATTGATCTGAGCACCTGTTGCAAGACCGAAATTAACCCATGTAGTATTGGTAGAATTGAAAGCAACTGCAGTTGTTGTAGGAACAGTTGGAGCGGCAGGACCACCTGGGGCACCATTTCCAACAAAATGTGCTGGATCAACAGTAACAACAGGGAAGTTGATGTAACCGGTACCATTTGATGACTGATCAACCAGGATCAGGTTGCCACCAACTGATGCTAACAAAAGAGCTTCATATTTACCTGGATAGTTCAGTGTAACTGTACCACCAACAGTTGCAAGAGCTAAATCAGCAATGTCAGCGCCTTGTACGGTGTAGTCACCTCTAACGGAGGTTAGGTTATTAATCGCCAGATTATCACCAGCTTTATCAGCAATCCATACCCAGTGGCCTGCGCCAGCGATAGTATTCAGAGTGACCGAAGTAACCACATTAAAAGGTGGAGGAAGAGGTACACTAGTTGTAGTGATTGAATAAGAAGCTGAATTGACGCCAATTATTGCTCCGATATTACCTAAAATGGTGTTCAACCCGGTTATGTTTGTAACATTCGTAGTATTAACCGAAAGGTTACCGTTAATGATACCCATCTGGTTGATCTTGCCTAAGAAGAAAGTAACATCAGCATCACCCTGAATAGTTACATCACCATTATACATAGCCGCTGAATTCAGTAAAAGGGTAATTTCAGCCTGAGCCTGGCCTAATGCCAATTGCAAACCATGGATGGTTAATGAAGTAGCAGTGTCACCAGCACCACCGATAATAGCAGCCTGAGTTGCCTGGATCTGGGCAATTGTAGCGCCATTTCCTGCATTGATCAGAACTGTAAGAGCTGCCTGAAGAGAAGCGATGGTTGAATTGATATTGTTTTGTGTTGAAGTTGCTGTAGAATTAACCAGATTTTCAAGTGCAAGCTGAGCAGCAGCGATATTGTTACTAAGTGTTGTGCTTGTGCTTGTTACAAGAGCAAGAATTGCGGTCTGAGCTGCAGTAACCTGTGAGCTTACGCCAGCAACATTTGAGTTTACACCAGCTAAACCGGCATTAAGAACTGCAGTAAGAGCTGCAATCTGTGCATCGGTGTGTGCATTGGTTGCAGTGGTTCCATCAGCTATTGATGTCTGCAATGCAGTCTGAACTGCTGCAAGCTGGCTATTAATAAGAGCTGTCAGTGCTGTTTGAGCAGCAGCAACCTGGGTATTCACATTTGCATTGGTATTGGCCAAACCTGTGTTAATCAAAGTTTCAAGAGCTGTTTGTGCAGCAGCAATTTTTGCATTAACATTAGCATCGGTAGACATACTGCTTGCAGTGATCTGACCAAGGATGGCAGTCTGAGCAGCAGCAATGGCAGTAGCATTTGCGGTTGTACCAGCAGCGATATCAGCAGCCAGGGTACTTTGCAAAGTAGCTAAAGTTGCATTCAAAGCAGCATCAGCAGCTGTTTTAGCTGTAACTACTCCATTAAGGGTAGTTTGCAACGTTGCAAGTGCAGCGGCATTAGCTGTTCCGGTAGTGGCAACAGATGCAAGAGTTGTGCTGATTGAATTAATATTGCCCTGAATCGTTGACAATGTACCTGCAATAGTTGTAAACTGTGCAGCAATTGAGCTGGAACTTGGCAATGCGGCGATAGCTGTCTGAAGAGCAGCGATAGTAGCTGTCTGGGAAGCAATCGTTTGTTCCAGTGTAGTTACACCGGTTACCTGTGTTGCAAGCGCTGCAATCTGATCTTTCAATGCCTGAAAGTCGTTTGCATACTTATTACAGGATGTAATAATCAGGGCGACCATCATCACGCCCAAAAAGAGTTTTTTCATTTTTTGTTGTTTTTAATTAATAAATGGAAATAAAAGAAGCACTTTAATTTTAATTTGTACAAAGTTGAAATAAATGTAAGAGGTAAAAA
>TBL_comb47_HYPODRAFT_10000287_pt1 | contig 66000 bp, 45 predicted proteins | sample TroBogypolimnion_40_FD_10682 | JGI IMG/M metagenome (IMG submission 10682)
ATCACCTTCAGACCCGTCGGGGTCCGGACCAGGATAGCCGTCATCATATGGACCAAGTCCATCAGAACCCACATCATCATTCAAAGGTTCACCCGGATCCCATTTACCATTTTTATTTAAGTCGGTATAAGTACGCCAGTTTTCATTTTCATCAGCATCCCAATGAGGGTGCCATGAGTAGCCGTAAAAGTTCTTAAAATTAACAGTATCCCTTTCGAGTATTCTAAGAAAGGGGTCAGTTTCGGGAGTTTGAATAAAAACTTTAGCCGCATTATCCCTTCTTTCATCAGTTAAACCATCAAGGTCATTATCGATATTGTCATTAGCGATTCCCGGGCTTTCGAGGAATGCATAACCGCAATAACCGACTGGGCTCCAATTGCCGGGAGTTCCAAAAGGAACAGTTGACCAAGCATAAGAGATATTAAGAAGTTTATTATAAGCACCGGCATTATTTGATGAATTGTCATGGCCACCGATACCCCAATCGACATACTGAGCAAAAAGAGTTTTGGGATAATCAGTGGTACTTATATTAGTAATTTCATAATACCAAAAGATAACGTCTTCTGCCAGAACCTGAGACCACTGGAAACCCCTAGCACGAACCTGCATGCCGAGTCCGCCTCTGGTAGTATCACCTGAGTCACAATGGAAATTATATTGATTTAAATATTGCCGATCAGTATTATCATCCATGACGAAGAAGGTTTCAAGATCAGCATTTTTAATATTTTTACCGAAAAACCCATCCCATTGACCATCCCAGTCTGAATTCTGATCAGGCCAAGTAGCAGGCCAAGTAGTAGGATCGTCGCTTCGGGCTACTCCCGGCTGATAAATACCCGCATAACCTGGTAACGCATACCAGCCATAAGTATTTTTAGTAATGGGGTCGACCCTAGTATATTCATAATAATTTGTTTCCAACGGATGGATTTTTTGTCCATTGGGAGCAGTAGCTTCAGCCTGGACAATAACAGCGACACCATCAACATAAGTATGGTTTGTACCCTTAGGCCATACACCACTTATGGAAGGTTCGTTCTGCCAATCAGCAATTTCGCCATAATTATAATAAACAGTTCCGACTAGGTTTCCATCCATAAACCCGATTTTAGTATTATGTGGATCACCCTTATGTTTATCTACAACTCTTTGAGGGAAAGAGGCAGAAGAGGCCAACAGGATGGACAATGCAATTAATGTTAAATAGTTTAGGACGGTAAATTTTTTATATGACTTCATATAATTACTATAAATGATAGTTTAAAAATCAATTTGGGCACCTAAGATTATCTGCCGTGGAGTAGAATAATAATCGGGTCTGGTATAAAATTGAGTCAAAGTATTAACACCGCGGGGAGCTGCCTGCTGCTGTGTTTCCTGAAGAGTATACCCAGCCCTGCCAGTGTCTGTAAAGACATTATCTTCATTGGCAGTATCAAACAGGTTATATATTTTTAAGAAAACGGACAGGTTAAATCCCATTAACTTCAGAAACTTTGTAAAGTACATATCGACATTAAAGAAAGTGGGTTTATTCGAACTATTCTCGAGACCGGTATTTGTCTGTTGGAAAGAAGGGGTATAAGGCAGTCCAGAACCGAGACGGGCAATAATACTGACCAGATAATTTTCCAGTTCACCAGCAGAGACAGTAAGGTTAAGAGAATGTCTTCTATCCCAATCAAGAGGTACCAACATTTTATTAGCCTGGACCGGAGGAGTAGCCTGAGCTTTATTAAAGGCATCATTAGGATCAGAAGCATCACCTCTGGCGACCTGAAATGTATAATCGAGATTAGCGCTGAAGCCGTTGGAGAATCTTTTATCAAACGAGAAGGTTAAACCATTAACCGAACCATAATCTGTATTAATGAATCTAGCAAACCTTTTGGAATTCTCTTTAAGGAATAGTTCAACGCCCAAGAGGTTCCTAATATCCTTATAATAAGTAGTAACGTTGATACCAAAGTCAGTAAATATTTCCTGCTGCAGACCTATTTCATACATAACAGTCTGTTGAGGCTTAAGGTCAGCGTTACCGATTGTGTTTTGATTTATAGGATTCACGTCATTAGTAAGCGGGATTCTAAAATTTGGATTTCTATATAAGTAGTCAAAAGGAGGTATCTGGAAAAAATGGCCATAAGAAATATGGACGGCTCCTTTATCTGTTATCGGATAAGAAATTCCCAGTCTAGGGCTAAACTGAGATTTAGCGCTTGCCTTATAAAAATAGGAACTGGGGAATGGCGGTGAATATGCGTCAAGGTCAGCAATATTAGAAGGATCAGACAATACATTTGCATCCGGCTGGAAATAATCATATCTGATTCCGACGTTGACAATCAGGTATTCAATTTCAATTTTATCCTGCATATAAGCGGCTAACTGATAAGGATGATTTTTATATACATTATAATCAAACGAACCATAAGGGGGTAAGGCAGGAACGAAGCCTGTGGAAGCATCTACAATTGTTTGCAAATCCTGGTAGTGCAATGTATGATAGTCAAATTCTATCCCCGTTTTAATTTCATTTATATTATTAACCTGAGAAGTAAAATCTATTTTACCGGTATAAGTATTTGTTTCATGCTGGAAATGCCAATTCTGAGTACCTGCAGTATAGAATGCCGCACCGCCGACTTCACTTAGTTTTGTAGGGTCAACATATCGAGGATCCAAAGGATTTTCAAAAACATATTGTTTATAATCAGAAATAAAGGCAGAGCCAAGGAAATCAAGAAAAGATTTACTGCTGAATAAATGAGTATAGCTAGCACTACCGAGAAAGCTTTTCTGGAAATAGTGGTAAGCGCCCGTGGGGTCCAGGATGTACAAGTTATTATCATCAGAGCCAAATTGACTGTAATCAGTATTCTGATAGAGGCCATTAAAGACAATACCCCTGCCAGTTCCAACATTGAGGGCCAATTTTCCCTGCAATATTACTTTTTTTGAACCATTCATTGGAACATATTTATTACTCCCAGTTGCGCCGACATACCATTTGCTTGGGTCATTATTTGAAAAATTAGATGAGTCTGAGGGATTAAATTTACTCCGACCATAGATAGCGCCATTGTCGTTCAGAAGTCTGCCGGAAATGAAAAACTTCAAGAAATCACCTATTCCAGGGACAGGTCCACTTAAATTACCCTGGACATTATACACGTCCTTAGACCTGTATTTATTTGTATTAGGGAAAAGCCATGTACGCGGAGTAAAATAATCACCCGTATACAGAACCATGCTGCCAGAATATTTTTCGCCTGCAATTTTTGTAACCTGATTTACAACGCCTGAAAGAGCTTCGCCATATTCGGCATTGAAAGTTCCAGTCAAGACCTGTAATTCCTGAATACTGCTAACATCAGCCTCCAAAGTTGAAGAACCAGAGTACACGTCATTAACCGAGACACCGTCGACAAGGTATTTAACTTCGCCAGTTCGACCTCCGCGAAAATGTCCGTCAACCACACCGGCCTGAAGATTAACTAAGGAATTAACATCTTCAACAGGAAGTTTAGCGATCTGATCTCCTGAGATTTTTTCTTCAGTAGAGGTAAGATCTTTTTGAACAAAGCCGCGAGTAGAGGTAACGACAACATTTTGAAGTTGGATAACCTGTTCACCCATTTTAATATCAATTCTTGTAGTCTGATCTACAGAGATTTTTATATTTTGAATAGTAACGGGGTTATAGCCAATTTGGGTGGCTTTAATCTGGTAAGTACCAGGTGGGATATTGAGGATAAAATAATTACCATCGATATCAGCTGCCGCGCCGAGCCCAGTTCCAATAATGACAACGTTGGTTCCGATCATGGGTTCATTTGTTTTTGCATCAGTTACTTTCCCAGTGAGTTTTCCGGTAGTACCGGCAAAGGCACTCTGAGCAAATAAGAGAGGCAAGAGCAAAAGGAATATGTAAAGATTAAAGTTGTAAAATTTCTTCATACGCAGCCTTGTTAATTTCGAATCGATAAAAAAAACGGGAATGCATATTTCAGCATTCCCGTTTATGAATAATACTTACTTAAGAAGTATCATCTTCTTTACCTGGAACTGGTCATTATATTTTACTCTATAAATATAAATACCACTTGCAACTTTAGATCCATAATTATTATCACCATTCCAAGTAACATTATGAACGCCAGCATTTAAATTACCCTCAAAGAGAGTTTTAACTTCCTGACCTATCATATTATAAATCTTCACGCTGACAAGAGCAGCCTGAGGAATATTATACCGAATTTGAGTACTCGGGTTAAATGGATTAGGATAATTCTGATCAACGCTAAAGACAGAAGGAACGATATTGCCCTTATCATTAACGGCAGTTGTTCCGACAAGTTTAACCTGGAGATCATCAAAATAGAAAGTACCAACCATTCTTGAATAAGGGTGAATCCTTACAGAAAGATTGGTGGCACCCGGATCTGTAGGAACAGTTATATCAAGAGTAAATTGAGTCCAGTCGAAAGAGTGAGCAGTATCTGGAAGAGTGAAAACATAATCATGTGCACCGATTTCATTATAAGGAGCATTGTTATCGCTGCTTGCATAGAAAATTGGAGTAAATCCAACGCCCCATGTTCCAGGATTAGCTTTTTGAGAATCAGGATAAAGACCAGAAGCCTTCATCCAGATGCTTAATTCCAAAACGCTGTTAGCTTTAACAGATGGATCAAGCGGGTACCGAATAGTACCGACCCAAGCGTCATGAGGGGTTCTGTTTATTGGGAGGTCAAATTTAAGAGAATTTGTACCTGAGTGTGCCTGCTCATTTGTGATTTTAGTATTTTCAAAACCATCACCTAAGAGGCCATCATTTCCGCCATTTGGAGGAAGCCAATAATTCCAACCTGTTGGCATATCAGCACCTGTATTCCAGTCCTGACCTGCCCAGGCACCAGCTCTTCCGTAAAATACGAAGTCATCAGCCCATACAGTTCCAGTAGCATTTTTACCTGCGACGAAACTGATTATTGTTTTCCAAGAATTTCTTGGAAGAACAGTTTGGCCAGAAGCATTAGTATCGGCAACGAAACTACCGCTTGAGGCAACAGTTTGATTGATAGGCAATAATGTTGAGCCAATTAAAACACCTGCGCTGTCATAGAAGGTATAGCAGATATACCACATTTGATCAAAGCTAGTTGGATTAGTATTAACGCCCGAGGTCATAACATAAGCACCGAGCAGAATATCAACATTAGCAAGGTGCTGAGGCGACCAGAGATCGCACATATTAGTTGAAACCCAAGCAGTAGAATCAGAAGTTGTTGTAGGTTTAACTATTTTTAACGAATGCCCCATACTTCTGAATTGGTCAGTAGCCCAGGTAGCCGAAGCACCTGAGGACTGATTTCCGATAGTCCAATAAGAAGGAAGGTTACTTTCAAAACCGCCAATAGCATTAATATTAGTGACACTAGTAAGTTTTTGAACTGTTAAATCATCAAAATACAGCGTACCAACCATTCTTGAATAAGGATGGATTCTTACAGAAAGATTAGTAGCGGTAGGATCATTTGGAACAGTTACATCGAGAGAAAATTGAGTCCAATCGAAGGAATGATTAGTGTCAGGCAAAGTGAACACATAATCATGAGCACCGATTTCATTATAAGGCGCATTGTTATCGGCGCTAGCATACCAAATAGGAGTGAAGCCAACACCCCAGGTACCGGAATTAGCTTTTTGAGAATCAGGATAGAGACCAGAAGCCTTCATCCAGATGCTAATTCTGAGGACATCTCCAGGATGAACATCAGCACCCATTGGATACCTTAAAGTACCGACCCAAGCGTCATGAGGAGTTCTATTTAATGGGAGGTCAAATTTAAGAGAATTTGTACCTGAGTGTGCCTGCTCATTTGTGATTTTAGTATTTTCAAAACCATCACCTAAGAGGCCATCATTTCCGCCATTTGGAGGAAGCCAATAATTCCAACCTGTNGNCATATCAGCACCTGTATTCCAGTCCTGACCTGCCCANGCACCAGCTCTTCCGTAAAATACGAAGTCATCAGCCCATACAGTTCCAGTAGCATTTTTACCTGCGACGAAACTGATTATTGTTTTCCAAGAATTTCTTGGAAGAACAGTTTGGCCAGACGCATTAGTATCAGCAACGAAACTACCGCTTGAGGCAACAGTTTGATTGATGGGCAATAATGTTGAGCCAATTAAGCCGCCTGCGCTGTCATAGAAGGTATAGCAGACATACCACATTTGGTCGAAGCTAGTTGGATTAGTATTAACGCCCGAGGTCATAACATAAGCACCGACCAGAATATCAACATTAGCAAGGTGCTGGGGCGACCAGAGATCGCACATGTTAGTTGAAACCCAAGCAGCAGAGTCGCTTGTTGCATTGGGTTTAACAATTTTTAATGAATGCCCCATACTTCTGAACTGATCAGTAGCCCAAGTTAAGGTTGAACCAGAGGGCATGTTACCAATTGAGAAATATGAGGGAACATTACTTTCAAATCCCCCAATAGTACCGAATTGACTTAACTGTGCAAAGCTTACATTCCAGCTTCCAATGAAAAGCCAGAGAACCGGAAGTATAAACCAGCATAGTCTGACACTTTTTCTCATAGATCCTCCTAAAGAATTTATTGTGTTGTTATTAGTACTTAACTGTTTGGTGTAACCATAAATTTTATAACGGTTTCATCTAACAGACCGTTGAATAAGCTTATAATTTTATCCTGTTTTAATTGGACAGGATACGGATTGAATATTTCTACATTTATTTTGTTGTTAATAATAAGATCGACCGCTGCCTGAAAAGTATAAGGGTTCAGAATTGAACCTTTAATAGTGAGCTCCTTATGAAAGAACGACTGCAGATAAATTGATACTGCAGCAGTTTTACTAGCCAAACCAAAAATAATAATTTCGCCTCCTTTGCGAACAAGATTCAGAGCACTTTCAACGGCAGCTTGATTTCCTACACATTCAATTACGGTATCAGCGCCGCCCGAAGTGATTTCAGTAACTTTATCAATGAGATTTAAATCAGAAGAATTAAAAACGAAGTCAGCATTCAATTGTCCGGCCATTTTCCTTTTAACGGCCAGGGGGTCAATTACAATTATTCTTGAAGCGCCACGCATCTGAGCCAACTGAAGCATAACGAGCCCGATGGTACCTGCACCGATGATGACGACCTTGCTTCCAGGAGTAATGTTTGCCTGGTTTATACCATGGATACAGCAGGAGACGGGTTCAGCGAATACAGATTTACTATAAGGAAAATTATTTGGTAAGAGATGAGCCTGAGTAATGGGAACGACAGAGTACTGAGCCATTCCGCCGTTGATGGTGACACCGAGAGCTTTAAGGTTTTCGCATAGATTTATTTTGCCTGATCTACACCAGGAACAATAGCCGCAGTGTATATTAGGATTTACGGCAATTTTATCACCGACATTATACTTATTGAATTTGCTACCGGAGTCAATGATAGTGCCTGTATATTCATGGCCAAGGACAACGGGTGATTTGGCGGGGGCATTACCTTCAAAGATATGGAAGTCAGTACCACAAACTCCGCACCCATCAATATCAATCAGCAATTCATTGGGGAGAAGTTTCGGGAGCGAAAGTTCTTCAACCTCAATTTCATGCGGACCATTAAACACAAGAGCTTGCATATATAATTATGTATAATTTATTTACGTATTAATTCACACACAGAATTTCTTTCAACTAATTCAACGGGGACCAATATTTTTTTGTTCATGGCTTTTTCATTTTTAAGCATATCTGCCATAAGCTTAATAACTTCCATTCCCATCTCATGTTTTGGTACGCTTATAGTAGAGAGGGGCGGATCGAAAGTAAGATCAGCCTCAACATCATCAAAGCCGATAACGGAAATACTTTTTGGGACAGCGTATCCATTTTCTTTCAGGAACTGAATAACACCGATAGCCATGGCATCGTTGCATGCAAAGATTGCAGTAACTTTATTATTAAGGGCCAGTAATTTTTTTGCTGCATTAAAGCCATTTTCCCTGGCGGTATTATCCTCATCAATCACATAGTTTAGTTCAGTGAACTTTAATTCGGCATTTTCCATAGCAGTTTTATAGCCGAGGAAGCGATCGCTAATACTAGGGTGAGAGATATCGCCAGCAATAAAGCAGATGTTTTTGTGTTTATTATCAATTAAGCATTGAGTTGCCTTCATACCGCCGCTAACGTTATCAATCAGGACAACGGGATAATCATTTGCGGGGAGATAATAGTCAACGAAGGCGAGGGGGAGTTTATATTTTTCTACATGGCTTATAATTGCTGGAGGAACTTTACCGGCGATAATTATTCCGTCAACATTTTTTTCCAAAATAAACCTAGGGAGTTTATCTTTTTCGTTATAGTTGGAAGGTATAGTTGTGAGCAGAATGTAGTATTCATATTTGCGGGCTTCGAATTCAGTGCCGAGGAAGATTCTAGTATAGAATGGTTCCGAGCGGAGGAAGTGATCGTCCGTTAAGATAAAACCAATGTTGCCTGTTTTCTGAGAAACGAGTCCGCGTGCCGATCTAGAGGGGTGATAATTTAATTTCTTTATCGCTTTATTTACACGCTGACTAGTTGCAGAAGAAATTCTGTTATGTTTATGAAGAACTAAAGAAACAGTGGCAATTGAAACATTGGCCTCTTTTGCGACATCTTTTATAGTAGACATTTATAATTTAAGTTAAACGTTTAACTTATTTTACTGAATTAATGGATACAAGTCAAGCAAAATGTGTGATTACGGCCAATATTAATACCTAATTGTGATAATTATTAGTTAAACGTTACATGTGATTTGGCGTATGCCCCAAAGCACAAGAGAGTTTTGGGTAATTTGGGGAGATTAAAAATGTGTGATGAGAAGAGCAAAAAGACTGGCAGGCAATTATAGTTTGGAAAAGGAATAGGGGTATAGAGGGACAAAAACAGGGCATATTCTCAATATTAGGAAATGGTTGAGATGCCGAAATTCTCATTTTGGGGAAAAGGGGAGGTCATGGGAGTGAGTATTTCAGTATCAAAATATGCGATTTAATTTGGCATTATAATTGAACATTAAATAGCGAATATCTATACAAGGGATAATATTGGCATGAAACAGATAGTTAAATTAATTAAAGCTAGCCGGAATGGAAGAGACTAATAAGAACCGGCGGCAAGTATGACACGATATTTAATTCAGAGATCAGAAGCCCACCTAAAGTAAAATTCCCATAATTCAACTGGCTCACAAATGGCTCACATCTGGCTCTCATGTGGCTCTTTTTAGGCACAATGTAGGCTTAAAGTACCGTTCGTGGATGCTGGCTAAGGGGAGGGATTTTGTTGAGTTTGTTGAGAGTTTTAGCAGGCGGCGCTTTGTTTTAATATTTCAGAATGATCCAAGGGCAGCTGCGAGGCAATTTGATTTTATCTGAAATATTATTTAATATTTCAATGTTAAATGCGGAGCAAATAATATGGCTAGAGTAAAAGGAGTTGTTGTAGGGCTACCATCGGGGAAATGCGGCGATATAGTTTACCGTATAAGGTATGGTCAAACATTCATGTACAAAGCGTGTAAGGATTTTCATAAAAGCGAGAGTGACGCTTCGAGGGCGATTAGGGAGCGGATGATAGTAATGGCTGAATTTGGGTCGATAGTAAGATCAATACCGGAGCTATATATTATATGGAAGAAGTCTAAAGTTAAAGCGAAGGCGGCATACCATAAAATACAGAAATTCAATGCGCCTGTTTTTGACAGAAAAAGGCCAACTACTAAAAACAGAATAGTTCCCGACCACGGATTTCTGAGTCCAGTAAGAGAGATAGAATTTGATAGTACCGGGATATATATTAAAACAGAAATAGACAAACTGCCGGAAATATATCATTTAATAAAGAAGTTCATAGCGATTAGTGTAGTGTGTGTTTATGAGCCGATTAGTCCTGAAATGAAATATTTTGAGTTGTTTGCGCTGAGGAAGGATCTTGGGTTATGTTTAACCGAAGTACCGATTGAAATCGACTTTCAGTTTGAAGAGGAAATAAGTCAACTGGTAAGCGGATACGATAGGGGGATTATTTATTTTGTAATAGCCGCGGTGGATGAGTCAGGCGAACCAATAGGGTATTCTGATTTTTATTCGTGTGAGACTGAGTTAAAGAAAGCCATAGAAGTTGATGTTAGTTTAATCGTATAAACGAACGGGGTTTGGTCAGATAGAGTATTCCGCCAATACTCATTTTTATATGTGATGGAAGTCTGCCGCTATTGCACACCACACTTTTTAGGGGATGTAATAAAGTATATTGAAATTCTATATTTCATAATAAGAATTACTGTGTGGAGACCAGATTAATGAGAAGCAAGTTGAAAATGCGATTTTCTTTTAGCGCGGAATTTAAATGAGCAGCAAGATCATAAAAATAGCCGCAGCAGAGGATCTCAGGTATACGATTACTGAGCTTTGTGAACATTACAAGGAATTATATCCCGATATAATAACCGAAATATTTCCGAATTCATCCGGAATGTTATTTAAGCAAATATCAACGCATGTGCCTTTTGATATTTTCTTTTCAGCAGATGTAAAATATCCGAATAAACTTGAAGAGCTGAAACTTACGGTTGGGAAGCCAACAATATTTGCAATAGGACAGTTAGTATTATGGAGTTCCAAGAAAGATGTATCGAAGGGACTTGAGATGCTACTATCGGATGACATTGGGAATATATCCATAGCAAATCCTGAAGTGGCTCCTTATGGTAAGAGAGCATTTGAGGCGTTAATTTATTATAAAATATTTGATCAGGTAAAGAATAAAATAGTGATTGCGGAAGACGTACTGCGCGCGGGACAGACTATATTAAACGGATATTCAGATGCGGGGCTGATTGCGTTATCGCTGGCGAGAGCAACTGAGTTTTCAGAAAGGGGTAAATATTTTTTAATAGATGAGAAGAGTTATTCAAGACCTGAGCAAGCGTTTGTAATTCTGAAGCAGTCAAAGGAGACAACGGATTTTATTAAATATCTTGAGTCAAATAAAGCTAAAGATATATTAAGGAAATACGGATTTAGAATACCACAAAATCATTAAATATTCCAATCTACATGTTAAGCCAGTAGGTGAATTTGACGGCGAAGATGTTATCAGGATGAACATCAAGGAGGCTGGAAAAGGTTTTCTGGATTGCGAAATCGCCAACAGTTTCAACATCGGATCTGGTTTGAGTCCAAACGAAATAGAATACTGAGCCAGGAAGGTATTCCCATCTAAGGACGGCATTTCCTCTTAAAGACTTATAATTAAAATCAGGGTTGCTGAATGAGAATGAGGAAGCAGGGCCTGAACCATCGGGATCAATTGTATAGGTATCGTCTGAAGGATTATAAGAAACATTTTTATAATTATTAAAATTATAAGTCTTAGCCTGTGCAAGTTCTTTCATGCTGGTATATTTTCCAGTTGAAACCAAAGGCTGGACATAAAGCTGAAGAGTAAGGTTGGGAGTAAACGTCCAATTGAGTCTAATGCCAGCGCCTACAGTTTTCTGATCGAGTTCACCGAACACATATCTATTTGAATAAGTATTGACGGCATAATTATCAGCAAAGGTTCCGATATACATAGAACGCTGGAACTCTCTATTGAAGAAGGGTGTAATGCTAAGAGAAATGTTGGAGGCGGGTCTGTATTCTACGCTCAGATCGTATTCAATATAGCTATCGTGATATGCCTGGTAGGTTGAGACGCCATAACCATACACGAGATCTGTTTTGTCATCGCTATTTATATAAATATTAGCCTGCCATCCGGGGGGATTTAAAGAGAGCGGGCCGCCACGTGTACGATTGTTATTAACAGTCCAGGGATTATAAGCCCAGTTCCAACTTAGATAGTAAAAATTGTTAAACTGATAGTTGCCATAGAAGAAAACGCCATCAGAAGTTTTATTGAAATCAAAGTCATAGCAGCGGAAGAAGAACAAGCCGAGTTCAACATAGTGATAAAATTTTGTTGGTTCAGTCCAATCATATCCGCCGCCCGCATCCATATTTATTATATCAGCGCGTGAAAGGAAGCCAAGGTCATTGCATTCAAAACCAGGAGTAATAAATCCTATGGAGGAGTTAAAGAAGGAATTTCCTTTTTGTTTAACGAGGTAATATCTGCCAGCGAGCCCTGTAAGAGAAGTTTTGTTGCTATCGACATGGAAACTTTTAGCGTCAGGGCGCTGATAATAGCGCTGGGAATTTTCCTGAAGATCAATTAGACGTTGATTAGTTGCATTCAGGTCAGAGAGAATTGCGCATCCTGTAACGACCCAGGTTTTAGAAGTATCCAGACTTGTCCATCCATCAATGCCGAGGATTGATGAGTTCTTATTAGTTACATTAGCCAGGGAGAGGTCATTATAATCTCTAGCGGTAAATGTTGCAAGGAAACCAATGGCTTGTCTGCCATTATTCATTTCTTTTTGAACGCGCGCTACTCCATAATAAGTAAGGGGTTCAACTTCGGATTCACCTTTTAGACCATTCATTTGATAATCGGCATATTCACGCTTAGTAACGGCGGAAATAGCACCTATATTCCAGTCATCGAGAACTTTACCAGTCAATTTTGCCGCACCGAGGATATGGGTACCGGTGGGCATATCAACGTAATCAGCATTATCAGGTACAGAGCCCTGTGGGTTTCTTCCAATTCTTCTGCTATAGAAGAGGCTGGTCTGGGGAAAGTTAAAGGAAAAGAAGCTTCTTGCGCCACCGTTGGCAAAACTATTAAAGACAGCGGAGCCCTGAGTGAAGAAGGGTCGATTTTCATTATAATAAGTTTCGACGTCACTAAGATTTATAACGGCCGGATCGATTTCAACCTGACCGAAGTCGGGATTGATAGTAGCATTCAAGGTAAGATTATTGCCGATACCCATTTTCAGATCAGCACCCAAAGCGGGTGTGTAACGCGAGCCGGTGTTAAAGGGGTCGTTAGGGTCGTGCTGAAGGTATTCGGCTTTACCAGTTACATAGGGAACCACTTCAACTTTAGTAGAAGGTTTAATTCCATCGAGGCCATAAAGTTCAATAAAGCGAGAGACGAAACCAGATTCAGTTTTGGGGTACTTAATGGGATAATCCAGTTCGTTTTTACGTGCGATAATTCTCTGAAAGTTAATCCCCCAGACCTGATGGTCATCATTCTTAAATCGTAACTGAGTGAAAGGAATTCGAACTTCGACAGTCCAGCCTTTATCATCAATATTAGATTTACCCTCCCAGACAGCGTCCCAGGAATTGTCATCCCAGTCGTCATTATATAGAATGCCATCGGTGAGAGAACCAGCGGCGTTAATAGTAAAATAATAACCGGATCGTTTATCATGGTAGGGGTCAAGGTAGATGAGGAGGCGGTCGGCATTGATTACATTATCCCTGCGGGTTAAACGAGCGAGGATGGAATCGGGGTGGCTGTCATACATGCGGGCAGCGATATAGATAGCTTCATCATCGAAGGCGACGAAGACTTCTGTTTTTTCTGATGCAGCTGCACCCTCAACGGGATCGCGCTGAACGAAGACATCTAAGGGAGTTGAAGTGTTCCAGATGCTTTCATTTAGAAGGCCATCGATAGTAATATGTTCTTTAGTTCTTACCGCAGTAATTTGGGAGGTAAATTTTATACCGTTGCTATTTGGGTCGGCATAAATGTAAAGGGAAATTAAAAAGAGAATAAGTAAAAGTTTTTTCAAGTGATAGTCTCTGCATACTTATTAAATTTGAACTGCGTGAATAAAGACATTTTATATTTAAATAACCCACATATTATGATAAACGGATGTAATCAATTATCAAACGGAAAGATTAACGTTTTTTCAATTCAACATTTCCATTGTTTACATTAACATTGATATTACTTCCGCCGCCATTTATCTGATAAACAGCAATGACCTGGCCGGGGTCTCCTTTCCGGTCAATGGTAGCCGCTTTAAAGTCAGATTGAATATTTTCTATATTGTTTCCTTCCTCATCGCCTGCATCCCAGGAATTTACTTTGGCTGTAACAGTAGCATGAATATTAGCAGGAAGATAGAGAATGACATTTCCGTTACCGCTTTTGATTTCGCTATTACCCTTATATGCAGATGTTAAAGAGATTTCGGCATCACCCGAACCTGTATGCACATTCATTTTATTAAATGCATTTTGAATATGAATTCTTCCGCTTCCAGTTCGAGCAATTATCTCGCCGTAAGGGGAATTAAGCTTAATATCTCCGCCGCCTGTTGTAATTTCAATTTTGTTATCCGACTTATCGACAACAATATTACCGCCTCCTGTAGCCACTTCGGCGATATTACCAATTTCCGCTACAGAAATGTTGCCCCCGCCGGTTTTGAGTTTTAGTGTTTTATTTACTTTTCCGACTTTAACATTGCCTCCACCAGTTTTTAATATAAGGTCGCCTTCGATATCCCCTACTTTAATATCACCGCCGCCTGAATTTAATTTGGTTTGTCCTTTGATATTAAGAGTTGTGATATTTCCACCGCTGGTATTGGCATCAAGAAAGCCGTAGATGTTATCGGTTTTGATATCGCCGCCGGAAGTTTTTACCTCAACGCGACCGGTAACATTTCCTTTAAAGATAACGGAGCCTGCATTAGTTTCAATTTGAAAATTAAAGTCATATGGAACAGAAATCTGCAGGTCAGACCCACTGAAGTTATGAGTTCCATTAACATTAATAGTATTGCCAGACTGGCTGACGGCTAATTTATTATCCTCGTCATTTTCATCAATATCAGACTTAAGGACGAGCTGGTTTTTATCCCAGGTATTTATATGGATATCGCCGTTAGTTATGTCAAGAATTAGTTTGCCTCCTTTTGACACATTAAATTGTTTCTCATCAGCTCTTGGATTGGTTAAGAAAACAAGAGCGAAACAAAACATCAACCATATTTTATAGTTTTTAGGGAACATTATACTTTCTCCTTGAGAACGGACTTAACCCTATATTGAATATACTGGTTGTCGTCCTGTTTTAAATTTTCTTTTAATATGTTAAGATCTTCTTTAGTAAAATTATGGCCATCTTTTTGTGCGTCCATCAAAATGTTCAGGGCTTCAATTCTCATCCCGGTATTTTTATCATTAGACAGGACATAGAGAAGCGCTTTTTTAATCTCGTCGTCATAGGACACTTTTCTAAGCAGCTTTAAAGCCTCTCTTCTAACGCCAGGATTTGCATCATTCTTTACGACATTAACAATTGCAATCTTAACATCATTATCGAGTTTTTTAGAAGGGCCTGAATTTATAAGGCTTATAGAATTCAGCCGAACGCCTGCATTATCGCCGTTAACCATGGCATAGGAAAGGATGCTTTGGATTTTGGGATCGTTAATATTACCTGTGATATGAACGGGTTTGACAGCATCAAATGTAAAATCGATCTTCCCATCCAAAGAGACATTATCGGCAAATTTAACATTAGTAATCTGCATATTATCCTGAAGCAGAGAAGCCGGTTTTAGCTGAATCTGTTCATTTTTCTGATCTATCTGATTACTGTTGAAAATAAATTTCCCAGCAATTAACCCGATAAAGATCATTGCAGTTCCAACAATAACGGTCTGGTACTTGCCGGTAAAAAAGGATATTACAGATTCAAATATTTTTTTAAGTAAAGAAATTTTAGACTCATTGCCGAGCGCAATTCTTAATTCCCTTCTAGCCTGATTAAGGAGAGCAGCATCCGGATCCGGGAGAGTTGTTTTGAGAAGAGATTCTTTGAATTTTCTTTTCTCTTCAAAATCAGTCAAGCATTCCCGGCAGGACAACAGATGATGAAGGAGGTCTGACTGGTCACCAGGGGTTAATTCCTCATAAACCGAGAGAGTATTCAATTCTTTATATTTGTAATGATCCATGACTACACCTGTAAATCTTTTAGTTTTTCCCGAAGCGAATGGACAGCTTCAAAGAGATATTTTTTAACAGTTCCTTCCTGACATTCCATTATCTTAGCTATTTCGCGGATTTTATAGCCCTCATAATGTTTAAGGACAAAGACCATTTTTTGCTTTGCGGGAATTTCTTCCAGGGCAAGATTTATACGGGACTGCGTTTCAGAGCCAGAGGCAGATTGATCAGGGGAAGATTCCCAGGAGTCATCTCTAATTTCACTGACCGGGTCGCCATCGGAATTTTCCTCGTTTATGGAAATCAGAATGCCGTTTTGCTTTTTTGATTTATAAGTGAGGCAAACATTAGTGGTTATTCTGAAAAGCCATGTGGAGAATTCACTTTTGAACTGGAAATTTTTCAAACCTTTATATACGCGAATAAAGACTTCCTGATAGATATCCTTTGCGAGGTCGTTATCCTGAATATACTTCAAAGCAAGAGAAAGAACATTTTTGTCATAAAGGTAAACCAGCTGTTCAAAAGCAACGGTATTCCCTTTCTGAGCAAGTAAGACTAATTCTTTTTCATCCGGCGCCATTAAGATTCCTGTTAACTATTAGATTAGACTTTAATAAAAGGAAAAAGGTTGGTTTAAAATAGAAAACTTTCAGTATCAATTCTGTATTGGTTCAGTATGGTTTCAGTATCAATCCTGTATCAGTTCTGTATCAATTCTGTGTCATTTCAGTATCTCAGGTGAGTATTTTCTGTATATAGACAGGGAATAGGCAGTCTGTTGGGAGTATAGTGGAATTATAGGTGTTCAGTACGACAATATCTGAATAAATAGGATATCAGGGTTTTAGAGAGTCGAGGATAGAGGCGACGGATGGGATTTCGTAAGTGGGTTTAATATCGGCATTTCCGTTCAATATATTTTTGATTCCGGTATGAACCAAAGCGGTATCAATGCCGAAAATATTGCCCATGGCAATATCGGTTTCAAGGCGGTCGCCAACAAGAAGAATCCGAGAGTTATCACAATTAAGCTGTGCTTTAATCTCATCGAACATAAATTTGGAAGGTTTTCCGAAGTGGAGTTCAAGTTTTTTATGAGTTCTTTTTTCGAGGGCAGAGATAGTAACGCCAGCGTCGGTAATTTCGCCATCGAGTACGGGGCAGGTGTTATCAATATTTGCGGCAAAAAAATGGGCACCTTTCTCAAGAGCATGAGCGGCTCTTTCAATCTTTTCGAAATTCAGAGTTCTATCGAGGGTAACAATAACAATATCAATTAAATCAGGATCGGTACAATATTTTAATCCTTCATTTTCGATTTCATCAATAAATTTCTGTTCGCCGATAGCATAAAAACTCTTACCGGGGAAATGCTTTTTAAGGTATTTTTTAATAACAACCGAAGCATTTATTATTTCCTGAGGTTCAACATTTATATTGAAATTTTTGAGAATCAGGAAATAATCGTAAGAGGTTCCTGTGGTTTTATTTGAAATGAAGACAACTTTTTTCCCCAGTTTCTTGATATGATTTATAGTTTTGTCGGCATTTTTAATTAATTCATTTTCAGTATAGATAGTACCGTCGAGGTCAAAGATAAACGAATCATATTTATTAAACATTTTATTTTACCGGTTTTATACTGAATATATTAACAGATCCGGGAAGAGCACTGACATTAAGAAGAGCGAAATCATTTTCATTACTACCTTTGACACCTGATTCATTGGAGAACAAATCTTTATACAGAATATTTTTATAACCAGTATTAATGTCAAGGTCAACTTTAGTTTTTCCGGTGTTGAAGACGGTTATTATTTTTTCATTTTTGTCATAACGTTCAAAAGCAAAGACAGAGTTTTGGTTATCGGAATAAATAAACTTAACATCACCCTCTTTTAAGAGCGGGTAATGGTTTCTAATAGAAATTATTTCTTTATAATAATTCAACAGATCTTTATTTTGTTCAACCTTATAGGTACCAAAGCCATTACTGAAACCTGACTCAGCAGAAACAACCTCGTCGTCATATTGCAGATTATCCCACACCATTGGATTTCTGTCATGGGGGTCATCGGCGCCCCACATACCGACTTCATCGCCATAATAAATCATTGGCGCACCTTTCCATGTCATTTGGAAAGCAGCGATAAGTTTTTGTTTAGCATAAGCGGAGCTATCGGGTTTGCCAGGATTGTAATTGGGGTTATTGTCATTGCCATCGCGGTCATAATTTCTATCCGGATTAAGTATCATAGAACTGAGGCGTTCAGTGTCGTGGCTATCCACCAGATTCTGCAACAGATCCTGATTTTTATCCGGATAGGTTTTCAATATTTCATTCATTTTACTGATAAAATCAGTAGTACTAATTTTCTTTTTTACGGCAATAAAATAATTATTGACAGCGAAAGCAAAGTTATAATTCATTAAAGCATCGAAGGGGCCGCCTTCGGAAATAAAATCCGGAGAAAGCTCCCATAGTTCGCCGATAATAATAGCATTGGGGTTAACAGTTCTGACAACTTTACTCCAGTCTTTCCAGAATCCCAAAGGAACATCTCTTGCAACATCGAGACGCCAACCATCTATTCCATCTGCGCAGTTACCGTCTTCATTCGGATCCATCCATCGACGAGTTGCATAAATGATATATTGTTTAGGGCCCGGGTTGAGATCTTCTTTAGTTCTGTTGAACTGAGGAAGGGATTTAGCGTTCCACCAGCCTTTATAATCAAATTCATTCTGAGGGGTTTGAGGGTTATCAAAAGAAAGGACCTGAAACCAATCTTTATACTTAGAGTTCTGCTGGTTTTTCACTAAATCGCGGAAAGCCCAGAATTGAGTGCCTACATGGTTAAACACGCCATCGATAATAATTCTCATTCCTCTTTTATGAACTTCGCTTATAAGTTTAAGAAACAAGCGGTCGGCAGAAGTCCATTTCCATGTTTTGGGATCATCCGGGGTTTCGGAAGCGATAAGTAATTTATCTCCTTTAGGATCGGGACCGAAGTTAACATCGATGTGATGATAAGAGGATCCATCATATTTATGAAGTGAGACAGCTTCAAAAATGGGATTAAGATATATACCACCGACGCCGAGATTTTTCAGATAATCAAGATGATCAATAATTCCCTGAATATCGCCGCCGTATCTACGAAGGTGGAGGTGATTGCGGATTTTACCGCCCAATTCTTTTTCCCAAGGAGACTGGCTGAACCAATCGCTGGTCCATTTTTTAGGTGCCCAATTTGAGGGGACATTACCTTCAAAAGAAACTTTATCAGCTGTAGGTTCATTAGTAGTATCGCCATCAGCAAACCTTTCCGGGAAAATCTGGTACCAAACAATTCCTTTAGCCCAATCGGGGAAATTATTCTGAGCACTTATTACCTGAGCGAAAGCGAAAAGAATTATTAGTTTTTTAATCATAAGGAGAGTTCTTTTTTCATAATAGCGAGCGTCTCATTTATCGAATGAGGTTTGAACCCGAATTCGGATTCTGCTTTAATAGTAATGAGGCCCGAACGCAGTGGTCTTTTTGCGGGTTGATTAAGCATATCGGTAGTAATGGAAGTAATAAGAGATTTATCCAGATTAAAATAGTCTGCTATTTTAACAGCGAAATCAAACCTTGAGATAAGATCTCTTCCACCTATATTATAGATGCCATATTTTTTAAATTCAATTACTTTACTAATGGCCTGAACAAGATCGTCAATAAAAGTAGGGTTATTTATCTGGTCAGTAACGATATTGATATTTTTCCCTTGTCTGAGAGAATTAACAACCCATCGTACATAATCTGGTCTACTATCAGCAATTCCGTATAAAACATTGGTTCTTAAAATGGTATAATAAGTGCCACTAACCTTAAGAACATTTTCGCTTGCAAGTTTAGTTCTACCATAATAACCGAGGGGGTTGGGTATAGTTTTCTCATCATAGGGGCCTTTAGTGCCGTCAAAGATATAATCCGACGAAATTTGAATTAAGTGTGCGTCGATAATGCGGCAAGATTCTGCCAGATATTCAACGCCTTTAACATTGACTTTCCAGGCAATTTCTCTTTCAGTTTCACTCAAATCAACATTAGTATAAGCGGCGGCATTAACGATATAGTCTGGGTAGAAATCCAGGACGATATCTTTAACGCTTTCTCTTTTGGTTAAGTCGCAGGCTTTATAATCGACATCGTTAAAGCATGGTTTTTCCTCGAAGGAGCAAGTTAAAAGCTGGATATTCGGAAGTTTAGAATAGAAATGAACTACTCGCTGGCCCAACATACCATTGGCGCCAATAACAAGTAATCTTTTTTTTATAATATCGTGTGAAAACATTTTAATTTTTTTTTAGTTTAATCAGGCCATTTTGTTCAGCGGCTAAACCGGAAGTGAAAACCGACTTTTGCAGAGAAGAAAATAAATCACCTGATTTAATATAATTATAAAAATAAACCGCCCCAAAAACATCACCGAGGCCAATTTTATTCCCCAAGTTTACCTTTGAAACGGGTTGAAATATAGAATTTAGTTCCCCGTTTTGCAAATAATAAACTGCGGCACCCAGGGCACCTTTTGTCAAAATTATTTGCCTAGTTCCTGAGTGGAGAATTTCATTTGCAATTTCATCATCTGATGTTTTATCCGATAACGTTTTTATTTCAAATTCATTGACCTGAATAATATCAACGCATTCTGCCCAGTACTTAAAATTCTCAATCTGTCTAAATCCCCTGTGGCCGTGGTGATTCATGCCCCGGGATAGAGTATGAACATCCAGGTATATTATTCCGGAGAAGTTTTGTCTAATTTTTTTTAACTGCTCCAGTTCGATATCAAAACCGGTAACCATATTAATAAGGATTCCATCAAAATCATTGAGTTTATCATATGGGATTTCGAGGGGCTTATTAATGTTTTTGTAGCGTTCTTCCCTTTCCTTTTCACCATGAATAGTAAGAAGTACTTTTGGGATTGGTCCGCTAAATTGGATGAAATCGGGTTTACATAGGTTAAAGACATCCTCAAAAAGATAATAATTATCTTTTTCCGCAGATGTGCAGAGATAAATTGAATCACCGGATATAACTGAAGATAATGCAAATACTGAATAATAAATTCCCCCCGGTTTTATTATTTCATGATCGGCTGAGACAATATGATCTTCGACCGAATGGCCAATTACCAAAAAAATCATAATAATATTATCTCAGTAACAAAAAAGGTGGGAAATTTTTCTTTTAAATGGATGGCGATTCTTTTTGTTTTTTCAAGTTTACCATAACCAGGAGAATAATCAGCTTCCTGTACTGAAGTGTAAAAATAATCAGAAGGTGTATGGAATTTAATTTCAATTTTAATATTATCCCTTACGGCCGAAAAATAATTACTTTCTATTTTATTAACTACAACGTCGGGGTGAAAATGAATTTTAGCTTTAATATGGTGTTCAGCGCCGCCGAACAATTCATCTTTAATTTTTAATATGTTTGCATCTTTAGACAGATGGAAAGTTCTTTTGCATATTACAGGATCGGGAATTTGGATATAGGCATAATGTTGAATAGCGAGAATATCTTCATCATTATTTGATTTCCATTCAAGCAATTTCGGATGTGTAATATCCGCGCCTTTTATTTTAAAAGCCCCATCAAATTCAGCGATCGGCATATCATCTATAAAAACCGTGTTATGTCCTCTAACAGAACGGAGATTATCGCGAATTATGGGATGGGCAAAGAAAGAGTAAGTCCCAGGGTCGGAAATGAAAAGTTTATTTTTATAAACAAGATCGAAAGAAAAGATATCCAGGTGTCCAGGGGATCCAAACCCATGTCTACCGATCTCACCCCCATTTGCAAATATTTCAGCATCTTTACTTCTAAGAAAATAATGGCCGCCGTTGAAGTAACCAACAGATTTTTTTTCAATGGTTTCTGACCTGACAGAGGAATATTTAGTTTCAAATCCCGGGCCGAACAGAAGCAGAAGTTCAGCGGTGCCATAGGGAAATAAAGATTTATAAGTTTCGATGCCGAACAAATATGCTGCCACTGCCAAGGGTGTAGAGTAATCGAGGTAATTATCCACAAGGGATGGGGTTATGATGCGGCTGGTAATTACGTCACCTATCTGAGGAACAGAGTTATCATTTCTTAAATAATTAAACTGAACATCGAACATTTGGATAAGCAGATTGTTAAAGCCATCGGAAAACAATTTCCCTTTTCGTTCTAAAATAATTTTAGCCAAATAAAGCGATTCAAGACTTCTGAGATGGTATGGAATAGACTGTTCATAACTAATGCCATCGGGGGTTATCTGGCTTCGAATTTCCTGTTCGAAACTCTGTAAGGCAAAATTTATATTTTTAATCCCATAATGATGATTGTCAAACAGGACACCAGCAGCAGCCAGCCCGAGCAAGTTTAACAAATATCCGCTACCGCGGTGCTGAGAGAAATCCAGATTATTTTCAATAAATATAGAATGCAGGAGAATGAAGTCTCTAAAATCATTTACAAAATTTTCATCAACCAGAGGAGAGTCAATAAAGAAAGAAAGCGAATAAGCCGCATTTACCAACCGGATAGCGGTTTCAGATGAATCGACCCAATTTATACTTGCACAAAAGGGATTATTGTCCCTGAATTCATAAATAAGGGAAATAAATTTCCTTGTATATTTTTCATCATTAGTCAGCAGGTAAGCTTTGCCCAAAGCGAATCCCTGGTGGAACCGGGAAATCTCCCAGGCATTCTTGATATCCACGCCGATTTTGGTATTAAATGGGTCTGTTTTCCAAAAAAGGTTGTTTTCCCAAAGATAGCCGGATATATAATCTTTATTCCAGACAATACTATTGCCCAAATCAAATTCTTCTCCGTGAAGAAAGAACTTATTTATTAAAATTTTATCAGCCAGCGAGATAATCTTCTCTTTTGGTTCTAATTTTTCAATTATCAGGGCAGAGGAGTTAAATTCGTTAATATTATTAAAAAACCTGAAGGTATATTCTGCTTTAAAGGAAGCTAAAGAATCGGTTTTTATCCGGCGCATAACCGGAAGGCGGAATTTTCGTTTTGAATAGAAAGAAGCTTCAACCTCTCTCCGAAAGATCTTTTTTCTAATGAAACTGTAGTTAAACATCCTAATTATATCAAAAACGGGCATCCTAAACCTTGGTTTTTTTGAAACAATTTAATATTGAGGAAAAATAAGCTATATTTATACCTTATTACGCTGAATTTATATTAAAAATTTAAACAAATTAAGAACAGTATGAAAATCGGAATTACATGTTACCCAACCTACGGTGGAAGCGGGGTAATTGCCACAGAACTTGGCAAAAGTCTTGCGCAGCGAGGTCACGAGGTACATTTTATTAGTTATGCATTGCCATTCAGGTTAAACAGTTTTGTAGAGAACATAGTCTTTCACGAAGTTGAATTAAGCAGTTATCCATTATTTGAATTCCCAATGTATACACTGGCTCTTGCAAGCAAAATGGTAGAAGTAGCAGTCTATGAAAAACTTGATTTACTGCATGTGCATTATGCAATACCTCATGCAAGCAGCGCATATTTAGCGAAGCAGATGTTAAAAGATAAAATTGATTTAAAGATTATTACCACTCTTCACGGAACGGATATTACACTTGTGGGTCTTGAGCCATCATTTCTTCCCTTAGTAAAGTTCAGTATTGAAGAAAGCGACGGAGTGACGGCAGTTTCCCGATTTCTAAAAGAAAAGACGATAACCAACTATAATATTAACAAAGAGATAGAAGTAATTCCAAACTTTGTTGATACTCAACTATTCAGGCCAAAAAAAGATAACTGCATAAAGAAACGACTAGCAGCAGAGGGAGAAAAAATACTTATACATACGTCAAATTTCAGGCAAGTGAAAAGAGTGACAGATGTAATTAAGGTATTTGATATAGTACAAAAAGAAATCCCTTCGAAGCTGGTATTGATTGGCGACGGACCTGACCGTTCAGAATGCGAAAGACTTGCACGTCAACTTGATATACATGATAAAGTTAAATTCCTGGGAAAGCAGGATGGTCTTGTTGAAATATTATCATGTTCTGATCTATTTTTAATCCCATCCCAGTCTGAAAGTTTCGGATTGGCGGCACTAGAAGCAATGGCATGCGGGATACCGGTAATCAGTTCAAGTGTCGGCGGGCTTCCTGAACTTGTTAAACACAATGAATCAGGATTTATTGCAGAAATAGGCGATATAGAAAGAATGGCAAAATACGCTATAGATCTTCTAACAAACGATAAGAAATATGAGTTGTTTTCAAAGAATTCCAGAGACAGGGCTGTAAACGTTTTTGATATTTCTAAAGTTGTTCCTTTATATGAAGAGCATTACAAGAAGATATTAAACTCATGAATGAAAAAGAATTCATAAATAAACATGCCGAGCAACTTTCAAAAGAGTTAAGGAGGTTTCCTGATGATTTTCTGGGAAGTTTTGAATGTACGGAATTTGATCTACCTGGCAAGACACTGATATTAGGTGAAGAGTTTTTTGGCAGATTTGAAATAATAACTCCTGACGGGACACCGGTATTACATGTGGATGATTTTGACAAAGCTAATTATATAGTTTATGCTTCAAGGAGCAAACAGGATAAAATAAAAATACCTGTAAAGAAGGAATCAATTAAGCAAGTTCTTGACTCATACAGAGTTTATCTTGATAATCTTGTCAAAAAGCTTGAACATGAATTCAAAGAATCTTTTCCCGCCTCAAAGAATTTCAATGCTGCTTCATCGACAATTTTCAAAAAATTAAATATTGTAAGACATTAGGAGAAATTTGGAAGGATTAGGAACCAACGTATATAACTATATAGAAACCTTATTCGGCAGTGAAGCAGTAAAGTGCTATCTTGAGTTTGTAAATAAAGAGCCAACGCAATATTTACGTGTAAACTCATTAAAGACTAACAGTGAAAAAACCTCTAGACAACTGAAAGAATATTATGGTGTTGAGACAGAGTGTATCGCAGGAATTCCTGCAGCCCTGAGAGTAAAAGAAAAAAATGATATTATAAGCCGATCATTAGAGCATGTTATTGGGGAATTTTATATTCAAGGTTTATCATCAATGCTTCCGCCTCTTGTTTTAGATCCAAAGGAAGGGGAAATAATACTTGATCTTTGTGCCTCCCCAGGTTCAAAAACCACCGGCACCGGAGCTTTGATGAATAACAAAGGGACGCTACTTGCAAATGAAATCAAGTTAGAAAGAGTAATGACACTCATTTTCAACATTGACAGGATGAACCTTGTAAACACAGGTGTCCTACATTATAAAGGCGAGCTATTAAGCAAGATTTATAATAATTATTTTGACAAAGTACTTGTAGACGCTCCTTGTTCAGGTATGGGTATAATTCAGAAAGTTGGCGAAGTAGGAACATGGTGGCACCTTGAGAAGTGCATGGCTTTGGGAGAACTTCAATTCAAATTAGTCATGGCTGCACTTAAAATGGTTAAAGTGGGCGGCGAGGTTGTATACTCCACATGTACTATGAGCGTTGAAGAAAACGAAATGGTAATAAGCAAAATACTTGATAAACTACCGGTTGAGCTAGTTGAAATAGAATTGCCTGTTAAGAGTCATGCGGGTATAACTAATTACAAAGAAGAAGCAATAAATCCTTCACTAGAAAAAGCACGCAGAATATTACCCTGGGAAGCAGATTCTGACGGATTCTTTATTTGCAAGCTAAGGAAGATTGGAGAAACCAGTCCTTCAGTACCATTTAATTTGCGAACCAGCAATCTAAAAATCGTCGATTACAAGCACAAGGAAGTGAATTACCTATTAAAGAAGTTATCCGGCACATTTGGTATAGACTATGATGTTTTTAAAAGATATAAATATTACAAAAAGACTTATGATATCTTTTTTTTGAATGAAGATTGGGAGGATCAGAACCTAGGTATATTTGAAAGGGCCGGCACCCGACTAGGCAAAATTGACAAGCATGATGAAATCACCTTTCATACCCAAGGGGCACAGTTACTTTCTGATGAAATTACCAAGAACATATATCAGGTTGAAAATAACGAAGAACTTAAGAAATATATAAACGGCGGAATCATAAAAAAGGATATTTCATCCGAGCAGTTTATTATTAAATATAAAGAATATACATTGGGCACGGCTATTGGGGGATCGGAAGGAATAAAGAGCCGTTTTCCGAGGTCTAAAAGGACCCAGGGGATTTATCTATTATGAGCCTGAACATACAGATATTCGGCACCAAGAAATGTAAGGAGACACAAAAGGCAGAACGTTTCTTTAAAGAAAGAAACATTGTTTTTCATTTCAGAGATCTCACCGAAAAAGGAATTTCAAAAGGAGAACTTAACAATATATCTTCTGTTATTACAGTAGATGAGCTTATTGACAAAGAGGGGAAACAATTTGAAAAGCGAAATCTTAAGTTTATGGTATTTAATATTGAAAACGAACTTTTGGAAAATCCCCTACTCCTCAAAACACCTATCGTAAGGAATGGGGGGCGGGTTACAATCGGTTATAAACCTGAAATTTGGAAGACATGGCTTGTTGTTTAAATTGAAATATAATATTTTAACATACACACTATTCGCAATATTCAAGTTCTGTTCAAACCACAATGATTTATCCGTATTTTGATAAATCAGTAAGAATTTCTGCAAACAAAAAAATTGGGTATATATATGAAACTAAAGTTCTACATATCTACAATAGTTCTAGGATTAACAATATTTAGTTATAATTCATTTGCGCAGATAACTTCATTCCAAACAGGGAACTGGAGTGATGTAAATACGTGGGTGGGTAATGTAGTCCCCACATCCAACGACAACGTTGTAATAGCAGCCGGACACACCGTGACAATTGATAACGGAAATGCAGTTTGTGACAGTATTTCATTTGGTGCCGCAACATCTCATATAGCAATGGGGAGTGCAACAAGTGTCTTTAGTATTTATGGAAGTTTTACTATTTTCTCAACAACCCATAAAGTATTTTCGGCATGGCCCGCGGGGGCAAAAATAAGATTTACAGGATCTGCTACCCAGACCCTTAGAGGGTGGGGAACGGGGAATGCTACTGTCTTTATGGAAACACTTGTTGATAAATCAGGCGGAAAACTTGTAACACAGGGTGGAAATACAACTTATTATTTCGGAACAAGTCTTGAGATTGTCAATGGCACATTTGAGTTGACAGCTACAGATGACATCGAAACCAGAAATCTTTCAAGTACAGGGATGATATGCTCCTTTCAAGTTGATTCATTAGGGACATTCAATATGGGCGGGAGTTCATCTTATATAAGGAAAGGCACATTCACAAATGAAGACACCAGCAAAACCGGCATACTTACCATTTATGGAACGGCAAATCTTGGTTCCAGCGCCTCTCAAAGAATTAATTTTTCAGGAATAAGTGTGGAAAATAATGGAACATTGAATATTCCCGCGGCAAGAGGGACGACTGCAGGGACATTTAATCCCGGAACAATCACAGTGAAAAGCGGCGGGATAATTAAGATTGATATAAATCCTGTTTTTTGGTATACCAACTCAACCACACCAACCACTTTAAATATAAGTTCTGGCGGGGAAATTAATTTTACTTCCACTACCCCGCCCTTACCTCCAGTATTAAATGATTCCGGGATTGTATTATACAGTAACAACGGAGTACAGACACTTCCGGCTGGAATTACCACATACAAAACGCTTATTTTATCTACCAGCGGAGTTAAAACTCTCGGTGGAAGTATAACTGTTAATACCCTATGCGGTCTTAGGGAAAAGGCAACCTTATCGTTGGGCGGTTTTGTTTTAGCCTACGATTCTACTGCTACACTCCAATACGGTTATGCTGGTCAAAAAGAACCACAGATAACATCAGATGCAGAATTTCCAGCTGTTAACGGGCCACAAAATGTGGTTGTAAATAATGACAGCGGAGTTACTCTTCATGCAGACAGAACCATCTCAGGATATTTAACTTTGACCAAGGGCGCATTTAAGATTGGCGCAAACACACTCACACTATACAAGGCTATTGCAGGCACGGCTACGAATCTAGCTGCCGACAGCACTTCTTCAATAGTGATTGGCGGTGCCGGTTCAGGCATAATAATCCCTTCAAGTGTTTCCGCATTAAACAACTTTACAGCAAACAATAATAAAGGAATTACTTTGTCAGGCCCACTTAAAGTCGGAGGGATACTTACTTTAACAAAAGGAAAAATTACCACTTCCGGTTCCAGCCTGTTAACACTCGGAGCCGCGGCAACAGTGAGCGGCGGAAGTGCTGCAAGTTTTATAAATGGACCTATAGCGGCAACAGTTAAAGCGGGGACAATTACTGCACCTATTGGCAAAGACACTTTATACCGCCCGATATTTCTTACTTTGGCAGGAGTAAGCGGTTTAGGAACTTATACTTTTGAACAAATTAATACAACGCCCACAGGTGCATTTAATGCTCCCGGTGTAATTGCAATTTCCGCTATGAGATATTTTCATGTAAATAAATCTAGTGATGTTATTGATGGAACAGCAAATATCACACTTTCATGGGGATCAGATGATGGAATCAATGACACAACAGGTATAACCGTAGTCGGTGGAACTAATGGCGGGACCCCATATGCCTGGACTTTTTCAGATAACAACGGGTTTCATACCGGGACTAAAATAAAAGGAACTGTCACAACCGGTTCTTACACAACGACTAATATTTCAGGAGACTTTACACTAGGAACCTATAACGGTGATCCATTGCCAGTTAATCTTTCCTTATTTACGGCGGTTTGCACAAACGGAGCAGTTAAACTAATCTGGAAAACTTCAACTGAAACCGGTAATAATGGGTTTGATATAGAGCGTTCAGTTAATAAAGCTGACTGGTCAAAGCTAACTTTTATAAAAGGACACGGGAATAGTAATCTGGCAAATGAATATTCTTATAGTGACAACACACTCAAGAAAGCGGGGAAATATTACTACAGATTAAAACAAATAGATAATAATGGTAATTATAAATACTCCAGTTCAGCATATGCAGATTATGTTGTCCCAAGTGTTTATTCATTAAACCAGAATTACCCCAATCCTTTTAACCCCACGACAGTAATTTCCTGGTCAGTACCTTTGGCTTCAAATGTTAAAATTACAATTTATAATTCAATAGGAGAAGAAATAAGAGTTATTGAAAATGAATTTAAAGAGGCTGGAAATTATGAATCAGAAATCAATGCTTCAAGTTTTTCGAGCGGCGTATATTTTTACAGGCTTGAGGCCGGTACATTTTCACAAGTAAGAAAAATGATGGTATTAAAATAATAGTTGATTATTTATATAATTTTTCACAAATTGTATAGTGAAAGGCAGCAGTGGATTTAAAATCATGAAGGCGGATCGAAAGATCCGCCTTCTGACATATAGGAGGTCTATTTCTATACGTCGTAATAAAGAGAGAATTCAAATGGATGCGGCTGCAGTGCCATAGGTTTAATTTCCTTTTCGACTTTGTAGTTTATCCATGTTTCTATAACATCTTCCGTAAACACATCACCTTTAAGCAAATATTCATGATCATTGGCTAATGCTTTCAATGCTTCATCCAAACTTGCCGGGGTTGACGGAACATCCTTCAATTCCTCGGGCGACATATCATAAATATCCTTATCCAATGGTTCGCCCGGATCGATTCTATTTATAATTCCATCAAGTCCAGCCATCATAACGGCCGCAAAACCGAGGTAGGGATTTCCGGATGCATCGGGACAGCGAAATTCAACTCTTTTAGCTTTTGGACTATTTGAATACATAGGAATTCTTACAGACGCGCTTCTATTTCTTTGTGAATAGGCAAGATTAACGGGTGCTTCAAAACCAGGTACTAATCTTTTGTAAGAATTAGTTGTCGGGTTTGTCAATGCAAGCAGAGAAGGCGCATGTTTTAGGAGTCCGCCGATATAATAGAGAGCCATTTCGCTTAAGCCTGCGTAACCTGAACCTGCAAACAGCGGTTTACCTTTTTTCCATAGACTTGTGTGCACGTGCATGCCGCTTCCGTTATCACCGAAAATTGGTTTAGGCATATAAGTAACAGTGCGGCCAAATTGTTTAGCTGTATTCTTAACAATATATTTAAACATCAGCAATTGATCAGCAGCCGCAACCAAAGGCATATATTTAAGATCAATTTCACACTGACCACCACTGGCAACTTCATGATGCTGAGCTTCAACATCAATTCCGGCGTTCATTAAGTTTAATACCATTTCATTTCGCAGGTCAACGAGTGAATCGGTTGGAGGAACGGGGAAATAACCTTCTTTATATCTTGGTTTATATCCAAGGTTTGGGCCTTCATCTCTACCGCTGTTCCATTTCCCTTCAACGGAATCAACCATGTAAAAACTACTATTAGGTGTTGAATCAAATCTTACGTCATCAAAAATAAAAAACTCTGCTTCCGGACCGAAATAGCAGGTATCAGCTAGACCCGTCGACTGTAAATATGCGGTTGCTTTTTGAGCTATATGTCTAGGGCAGCGTGAATATTGTTCTTTGGTAGCAGGTTCATAAACATCGCAGATAAGACTTATGGTTGGTGATTCGATAAATGGATCGAGGAACATTGTCTTGGGATCTGGAATAATGAGCATATCGCTTTCATTTATTGCCTTCCATCCTCTAATTGATGAACCGTCAAAACCAAAACCATCTTCAAACGAGGAGGCTTCGAAAGCAGTGAACGGAACAGTGAAATGCTGCCACTGACCCGGGAAATCCATAAATTTTAAGTCAACGAATTTTATTCCATTAGCTTTTATATACTTAAGAACATTTTCCGAAGGAGAAATTATTTTAGCCATATTACTATCCTATAATTAATTAATTAAATTTCTATTGCTGTAGTTTCTTTACTAGTAGAGAGAACAAATGTTGTTTTAGTTGCTGTTACTCCAGGCCAGGATTGGATTTCGCTTAAAAGTTTTTCAAGAGATTCAGTGTTTTTTACAATAGCTTTTAATAAGTGCGATCCTTCGCCAAGAACCGAGTGACATTCCAGTATCTGCGGTATTTTGTCTACTTTTAGGACTAAAGTTTTAAAATGTTTAGATGATTCCATCATTACATGAATATAGACCATTATATCATAGCCGAAAGCTTTTTTGTTCACTTTGGCATAATAGCCTTCAAGAACGCCTTTGGTTTCTAATTTATGCAGTCTTTCACTAACAGAAGGTATTGAAAGGCCTACCGCTTCTGCAATTTCATTTCTTTTAGTTCTCCCATTGAGCTGGAGTATATTCAGTATTTTAATATCTAAGTCGTCAGTCATATGTAACCTAATTTATTTAGGATATTTATTCTATTGGGTTCAAATATAAAGGAGTGTATTTTAAAAAGCAAGGAGATTATGCCGAATTATTGAAAGGGCTAAGTTATTCCCGGGGTTAACCGGAAATGTAGTTTATATAAAATTTTCTCTGATATTCAAATTTGAATTTTTCTATCTCTTCATATTTTTCAACCCTAGTCATTAGAGATAATTTATTCATACAGACAGAGTTAATTATTTCAATTAAATTATCATAATCATAAAAGAAAGAAATGTTCCTGAAATCCTCAATATGACTCATTGAAACATGGGTTAAAAGTGGTTTCCTAAAACTGAATCCTACTGACCAGGCACCAGATATTTTACTAAAATTGTATTCGTTAAAACTTTTTACCATCGGGTCAATGAGGGGAAGGAGAATATCTGATTTGTTTATTACATTCAAATATACTTTTTCTTCAATATAGCTATTATATGTTTCTATAATATCCCCAAGATTATTATCCTCGATTTTTTGGAGAATTTTATTTCCCTGATCACCAACCGGGCTGCCAAGGAAAACGAATTTCACAGAAGGGTGCAGTTTCATTCTTTTTTGAATTAAAGTGTCTATAAGGTATGAATAATTTCTTCGTTCAACAGACACTTCACCCGGAATACATATAAGCAAATGATCGCCGGGATTTTCATTTACATCAACGGGATTATGGGGGGTAAAATAAGGGTAAAGCGCTTTGACCTGAACATTTTTAAGTTTTAACCGACTACAATAATCAGCAATATAGTCGTTCAACACAAAATATTTTTTGATTTTTAGGGACATAGACCATTGTGTAAACCCAGATGATAGCTTTTTGCCATCGTGTAAGAGCCCAATGATTTTAACTTTTTTGAACAGGAACCGAATTATTATATTTCTTGCTTTGACACCTTGTGCAGTATTAAATACAATTTTTTTGATTTTATTATTTTTTACATATCTAATTAGTTCTTTGGCAAAGATTTTTCTTTCTGCCGAGGAATCAAACTTATATTTAATTATATCGAATTCCCCTTTTATAAGGTCTTGTTGGAATGCAATTTTTTCATTTACCCAAAGCACAGGTTTGAATCCACTTTCTATTAAGAATAATACCTGAGCATAAATTAAATCCTGATGAGCGCGGGATTGCTCGACTATTAATACTTTCTCTTTAATTAAGTTCATAATTATTTATGCTCAGGTCAAAAACTTGCTTGACCGATATATTGTTAATATTATTCGATTCAGATTGGATATATAACTGATTTTTTTTCAGAGGTGCCCATTCGAAGCCTTTAGTCGGTCCAAATAAAGAGATGGTATTTATTCCGGCGAAACCAGCCAAGTGCATTAACCCAGTGTCGTTTGTGATGTATAAATTTAATTTTTTAAGGACAGCAGTTAGTTTCCCTATTTCAAGGTTATCCGCAACAACCGGACTAATTCCATATTCCTTAAGAAGGGTTATTAATTTGTCGGTTATTTCTTTGTCAATATATCCCGAAGTTAACAATATATTACTCCCGAATTTATCATGATACATTTTGATTAACTCTGAAAAATAAGCTACGTCCCACCTGTTACCAATTTTGCCTGCACCAGGATGAAAGCCAATTAACTTTAATTCAGGTTTTTGGAAATTGGATTTAAGAAAATTATCGGCAAATCTTTTATCTTCATTAGTAACATTAATAGTTATATCTTCAATTTCCTGTTTTTCTAAATCACAGCCGATCTGCTTTACAATATCAATTACCCTGTAAATTTGATGTACTTTGTTTTTATTCCAGTCAAATTCTTTTTTAACATTCAGCAGAAACGAATAAGGGTTTATTTCCTCATCGATTCTTTTTACTCCGACACGGATTTTAGCTCCAGAAACATAATTAACTATGTTAGATGTCCGGGAAATATTCAGAGTTGCGGGGATAATTCCATAATCATATTTTATCTCCCTTATTTTTTTAATGAAAGCGATATATTCACCAATAGTATCCTTTTTGAATATCAGGATGTTATCGATATAAGGATTAATTAACCTTACTGGAATATTATAATTGGTGGGAGCAGTTACAAGGGTTATATGGGAATCAGGGAATTTCTTTTTAATAGCCTTATACATTGGAATAGAGCATAGCAGATCGCCCAGCTGGTTATTCTGCTGTCTGACGACTAGAAAATATTTCATGTAAACAAATATCTATTTAACTTAAACAATTATTTAACTTTAGAAGTTGTTGTAATCTGGGGGAGGGATTTATGCAATTTGTTTTTTTTCTTTCTTCCTGTTATAAACCTTCTTATCATCTTCAATTTTGGGAGGTTTCTTCGCAACCGGTATCCTCTTCTTAGGTGCCTCGACGATTATTTTAATAGTTTTAGGCATATCAAAATATTGCATAAATGAATGGAGCCAAAGCAGAACCCTGTGTTAGAACTATTAATCCTCCCAATATAAGGAGAAGTATAATTATAGGCGCGAGCCACCATTTTTTCCTTACTTTAAGAAACTGCCATAGTTCTGAAATAATAGATAATTTACTCATTAATCCGCCTTAAAATTGTCTTTCATAATCGGCCGGGATAATTTCGACCTTTGTTCTTTTTTCCCAATAAGACTCTCTTGATTTATCAATTTTCATATCGAGGAAATGTTTTCCTGAAATCTTCGCCATAATTCCTATAGGAGTCAATATAATATAATATAAAACTGATAAAATTACACGGGTCATAACCCATCCCAGGAGTATTGAGAAGGACATCCATCCTTTATTTAGAGGACGGAGAAGTGCCGGAGTAAAGAAACCCGTTAGGACGAGAAACAATCCTACCGGGAAGAAATAAATAAATGAGGGCCGTTGTTTCCAAAACAATAAAGCTGCAATCAGCAAAAGTATTATACCGATGGTCAGGCCGAATTTCTTTAAATCGTTATCAGATTCTTTTATATTTTTAATTTCATCTTTTATCATTAGTCAAGCTCAAATTCTTTTTTCCAATTCGAATCTTCTTTTAGGGGTATTTGATCTATTTTGCTTAATAGATAATTTCCAAGAACCAGGTAGTCGATATCCGTACGCATAAAACAGCGGTAAGCATCTTCAGGCGAGCATACAATCGGTTCACCTCTTACGTTAAACGAGGTGTTAATAATAACGGCATAACCAAATTTTTCATTAAACTTTGAAATGAGGTGGTAGTAAACAGGGTTTGTTTTTTTACTGACTGTCTGCACCCTTGCAGAATAATCTATATGAGTAATCGCGGGGATATCAGATCTTAAAACATTCAGTTTATCGATACCGAATAACCTCTCTTCTTCGCTGTTCATCATTTTACAACGGTCTTTTTTAACATCAGCGACAAGGAGCATATAAGGGCTTTCCCTATCAAGTTCAAAATAGTCAGCTACTTTGTCCTCGAGTACTGAGGGAGCAAACGGGCGGAAGCTTTCTCTGAATTTAATTTTAAGATTCATTTGTGCCTGCATCTTAGGAGATCTAGCGTCACCAATTATTGATCTAGCCCCAAGCGCCCTTGGTCCGAACTCCATTCTACCCGAAAACCATCCTACAACTTTTTCCGCTGCTAAAAGGTCAGACACCAGATCTACAAGCTTTTCATCAGAAAGTTTTTTATAAGGGAGTTCTTTAAAGTTAAGAAATTCAAGTATTTCATTATTCTTAAATTCTGGCCCGAGGTAAGAACCCTTCTGGGAATCATTTTTATTATCAGCGACTCTTGGTTTTCCGCAGTAACTATGCCACGCGACTAGAGCGGCACCCAGAGCACCTCCTGCATCACCGGCGGCAGGTTGAATCCAGATGTTTTCAAACGGGCCTTCCCTAAGAAGTTTTCCATTAGCCACACAGTTTAGCGCCACTCCGCCTGCAAGGCATAAATTTTCTAATCCGGTTTCTTTATAAACATGTTTTCCTATTCTAAGAACAATTTCTTCTGTAACATCCTGAACTGAGCGGGCAAGATCCATTTCTTTCTGAGTAAGATTCGATTCCGGCTTACGTGGAGGGCCTCCGAATAAGTTATGGAATTTCTGATTTGTCATTGTCAAACCAGCACAATAATTGAAATATTCCATATTCATTCTAAAAGAGCCATCTTCCTTCAGATCTATTAGTTCTTTGAAAATAAGATCGACATATTTGGGTTCACCATATGGGGCAAGTCCCATTACTTTATATTCACCCGAATTTACTTTGAATCCAGCATAGTAAGTAAAAGCTGAGTAAAGCAGACCGAGTGAGTGAGGAAATTTAATATCGGAGATAAGCTCAATTTTATTGCCGGAGCCTTTACCGAAACTTGTTGTTGTCCATTCACCGACCCCATCCATTGTTATGATAGCAGCTTCTTCAAAGGGGGATGGATAAAAAGCCGATGCCGCATGAGATTCATGATGCTCCGGAAATATAACTTTCCCTTTATATCCTAGTTTATCCTTGATAAATTCTTTCATCCATAATTTTTCTTTTATCCACAGAGGCATAGCCTTGATGAAAGATGTAAATCCAAGGGGTGCGTAAGCAAGATAGGTTTCAAGGAGCCGTTCAAATTTTAGGAAGGGTTTATCATAAAACGCAATGAGATCGATATCCTTTATCTGAATGTCAGCCGATTTTATACAATAACTAATAGCATTCGCAGGGAAATTATGGTCATGCTTTTTGCGTGTAAATCTTTCTTCCTGTGCCGCAGAAAAAATTTCCCCATCCCTGATTAAACAGGCAGCGCTATCATGATAGAAAGCGGATATTCCTAAAATATACATTTTAATAAAAACTAATTTCAGTTTAAAAATACAATATGATAAAGACCGTATTTCGGTTTTGCTATCAAATTAACGAGAGCATTATATCCTCAGGGGAGATAGTGTTTATACTCAATATCGCCATAAGTAGTATATAATTTATTCCCTCGAACAACAGAAAAGAACAATCTAACTATTCCTTCTTTTCTTTGCATATAGCCATATCCTGCAGTTAGGTCAATTACTTGATTAGTAACTCCAGCCGTCACTGTCTGATTAAGTACAGAAATTTTTTGATTATTTGGCCAGTCATCAATATATGCAATAACTGAATCTGTACCATAGGATTCATATTGCATTGTAAATTTGCCATCAGTAGGATTGGGGAAAGCAGGTGAAACCCAAACCTGAATTGAAGATGGGACTATTCTAAGCCAATCATCCTGATCCCAGTTGCCTATTACAGTAGGGCCATCCGGGCCAGTTTCTGTAATTCCCGTGTAAGGATCCTGCGGTGTAACAATTGGCGCTGTGGTTTGATGTTTACAGCCAACCAAAACAGCGAGCATAACGAACAATATTGTTTTATATAAATTCATTTTATTCCATTTTAGCAATAATCTTATCACATTTTCCTAAGTTATTCAAATATATGATATAATTTTTGAAATAAAGTCCATCAATATTCAGCATCCATTATTGAACTATATTTAATTTGTTAAGCCAAATATTTACCCAGTCGGTATTCGGGGCAATGATTGGAACAGCTACTGTTTTTCCGCCAAAGCCCATCAACCGGACACCAAACATATTAACATCAGTAACGTCAATTGATTGTAGATAATCCATATCAATACCAACACCAAATTTTTCGGCGAGCGATACAGTATAGTTTGTCATTTTTACTTTTAATTTCTTAAATGACAAATCTCTTTCCAGCTGTTCTTTAAGCTGATCAAAAGATGTAGGCGGAACAGACATTGAATCCCGAGTGCCAAGTAATTTGAAGACAGAATAACCTTCTTTGAGTTTCAAAGGGCCATATAATTCCCCAACCTGAAGCTTTCCTGCAATTTTACCAATATCACCGAACATAGTAACCGGGAAATATCCAAACTCTCCATTATTTTTTCTTGTCCATTCCCTCTTGGTATATTTCATGGCGACTTTATGAATGTCTTCTCCAGATTCAATTTCACGCATCACCTTTTGGCAAGTTTCAATACTGTCAGTTAAAATTTCAACAATATTTACTTCTTTCGGATAATTTTCTTTTTTTTCCATTTGTTGATATTCATGTAAAACTTCATCACGGGTAACGGTAACTGAGTCTAAGAATTTATTCTGTAATATTTGTGACAAATAATTCTCTCTCCACATTTTAACTTCATGTTGAACAGACGGCACATAATTCAACTGCTGCCGATAACCTTCTCTGGCAAGAAGTTCTCTTTCAATTGTTTCCCTTACTTTTTTATTTAACACACTACGCAACTTCGGTAATTCATCTTGTTTTATCTGGAATATATCGAATGCCAAGATTCGTATAAATTCTCCCAAAGTCATGGGATCCTTATCGAATTTGATGAATATTTGTTTCAAAGAATCCGCCCCGAATTCTTTTTCTATCTGCAGCACATCGTCCGGCTCAAAGCTAAGGAGCTGATTATTCTTAAACTGGAAATTTTTTAACTTGTAATCCAGCACTTCAGATAATTTGAAATACAGGCTTCTGAAGAGAATTTTATCAGCATCTACTTTTAGTCCATTAAAAAATTTCCTATAATATTCATTTACGAGAACACCCATTTTCCTGGCTTCAAGAGTCTTTCTAACGGTATTGTTGGCTGATTCGATATCGCTTTGATTCCCCATTAATGATTCAATACGATTAGTAAGTCTGAAGATGTACCAGCCATCCGGGGTTAAAATAGGAGAAGTATATCCATTAAGTTTGAGACTATATAACGAGTCTTCTGTATTTTCTTCCATTTGGCCGAAAACAATATCTTTAGCAGCTTTCTGTTCATCTCTTTCGGGGCTTTCAGAAAGAATTGTGTCAAATGGAACCCCTTCATTCAACAATTTATACAAGTTAAAAATCTCTTCTTTATCATCCGAAAAAAGGTAATTGACTTCCAGTTTAATATTACTTCTTGCCATTCCCCTAATCATCTCAATATCAGAAATTTTTATTTTGTTTTTTATTTCTCTGTTAAAGAGTTCATCACGCACATACATTTTTTCAATCTGCTCATTAGCGAATTTAATCGTATTGGTATTTCCCAGTCCTTCGACTTCAGATTCATCTGCCCAAAGCTTTTCGGCAATAAGGGAATAAAGGAATTCAAGCTTAAGTGAATTCTTCATCTTTAAGTTTTGTTTTCTGAACTGTGGGGTAAGTTCATATCTTTCTGTAAATTCCTCTCCTGTAATAACATTATTGCCCACTTTTGCGACTACACCTTTACCTAAATTGTTCTGAGAGCAAATTAAAAATGGGAATATCAGTGTAATTATTATGATAAGGATAATAGATTTCATTAGTATGTTTTACTGAATTATTATTATTAAGTATATAATAAATTTACAAAAAGAGGATCAAAAAAGAGAACCAGGAATTGTTCTCTTTATACTATTTTATCCAAAATAGGGTTAATTTAGTGTTTTAATTTATAAGAGAACTAGTTAAAATGGCCCGAAAGAAGATAATCCAAAAGCAAGTAGATTCAAGACCAGCAATAACCAAAGAAACCCCCAAATGGTTTTATTTAGTTCCTATAATAATACCAATATTGTTTTTCATTTTCATTGAAATCGGCTTAAGAATATTCCATTATGGAATGGATTATACGACCTTTCAGCCTGTGTATGAGAATTATCCAGACAAATTATTTATTAATCCTGAACTACCGCGAAAATATTTTACTGGTCTTCGGAATACGCCAAGTGTGGTACCAGACGCTTTTGACAAAGTAAAAAGGGCAAATGCCTTCAGGGTTTTCGTACTAGGTGAAAGCAGCACGGCGGGCTGGCCATATATTCCGAATGCAAGTTTTTCCAGGGAAATAAAAAGGAGGCTTGAACTTCTTTACCCCGACAACATTATTGAAGTGATCAACTGCGGCGTTTCAGCAATAAACACATACACAATCAGGGATATGGTTCCCGATATAATTAAGGAAAGCCCCGACCTGATTCTAATTTATACAGGGCATAATGAATATTATGGAGCGCTTGGAGCTGCTTCATCGATATCCATAGGAAATTCACGCAGACTGATAAATCTCTATATAAAACTGCAGGATTTTAAGATTACACAATTAGTTGAAAATACAATCAGCGGAATAGCCGGATTATTCCATAAAGGCACGAATGATTCTCCGGTGTTAAATGAAACTCTTATGGGGAAAATGATAGGTGATAATTTAATCCCTCTCGATTCTGATATATTTAAATCCGGCATTGAGCAATTCGAAGGAAACATGAACGATATGCTGGAGATGTTCAGGAATAACAATATCCCCGTTATTCTAGGGACATTAACATGTAATTTAAAGGACCAAAAACCATTTGTGTCAGTCAAGGGGAAGTACCCTCCTGCTGAAGAAGTATATAAGCAGGCCCAGCAGAAATATAGCGAAGGGAAGATATCTGAAGCCAAAGATGATTATTTCAGGGCAAAAGAATTAGACGCGCTCCGATTCAGGGCTCCTGGAGCCATTAATGACATAATTATTCAGCTTTCGCACAAGTATAATTTGCCTCTAATTGATATTGATTCAGTATTTAAGGCTAACAGCCCGAACGGCCTTGTAGGTTATAACCTTACAGTTGATCACCTTCATCCGAATATTGATGGGTACCGTATGATGGGAAAGGCCTTTTTAAATGAAATGACACTTACGCATAACTTACCTAATGGAACAAAAAAATCTTTTACCGCCGAAGGAATTGATTCTGCTGCTTATGCGGATTATCCGGTTACGAAACTTGATTCGGTCCTTGCTGAAATGAAAATTAAAATATTAACAGGAGATTATCCATTTGTACCCAAGGGAACTCCTAATTATCTTGTAATGAATTACCGTCCCAAAGATCATATTGATAGTATTGCAATGTCGGTTATAAATAAGGATATCCTTTGGGAAGAAGGGCATGTTAAAATAGCCGATTGGTATTTTAACAAGGGAGACTTTCCAGACTTCAAAAAAGAAATGCTGGCAATAATCTACGAGCGCCCATTTACCGAGCAATTTTATGAATATGCGATCAACAAATTAATAGGTATCAAGCAATTTGGGCTTGTATTGCCAATACTTGTCAAATATAATTCTTTCCGACCCACTTATTTCACATACAAATGGCTGGGACAAATTTATTTAAATAATGAAGAATATAAAAAGGCATTGTTTTATTTAGACCTTGCCAGTAAACTACCTGAAGCTGACAGTCAATTATATTATAATCTCGGCGGGGCATATTATTTCAACAACAATATCAGTCAAGCAATTACAGCAATAGAAAAAAGCCTTAAACTAAACCCCAGGAACCAGCTTTCCGTTAATTTTTATACCCAGTTAAAGTCAATTAAAAACTAAGGACAACTATATACAAAAAAAGATCCCCGCTTGTGAAAGCAGGGATCTTTTAATACTTGTTCTGAAGTGTATTTTATTTTATAAGAAGCATTTTCTTTGTGGAAACAAAGTTGTTAGATCTTAGAGAATAGAAATAAACACCGCTTGCAAGTTTGCTTGCATTAAAGGTAACTTCATAATTACCAGCATTCATCTGTTCATTTACTACATTCTGAACTTCGCGGCCGGTAATATCATATATTTTCAATGATATCCATGCTCTCTGAGGAACAGAATATTTTATAGTAGTTGATGGGTTGAATGGATTAGGATAATTCTGCTGTAATGAATAATTACCAGGAGTTAAATCATCAGATTTCTTAATACCGGTAAGACTTCCAAAAACGTTATTCAACACAATTGGTGTTGCAGAATTTTTAAGTATGAAAGTATGGTTTGCATTCTGAGCATTTTCATTATCAAGTGGTGAAGATCCACCATTAACAGAATCAGCGCCATTGTAATAAATTGCAAATTTATACTGATGAAGACCACTTAAATATCCTGTTGGGAAAACGATTTTATAACTCCAAATACCATCGCCAGCGACAGGATCACCATTTATGCCGCTATCATTAAGTATTTTCATATACTGTTGGTGATTGCTTGTGTCAGTAATATTCCAGTTACCAGCTGACCAATTTCCAAGAAGACTATCGTCTCCTCTCATACCTACAAAGATAATTTGATTTAAAGGAATGGCTTGCTTGTTATAGAAATTGACAGCATTGTGCATATCAACATGTATATCAACTTCAACCGGAGCTGACAGAGGAGCAAATAATGGGAATATATTTGGAACTACAGCCGGCAATACGTGAGTACTAACGGTATCGTTCGAAGTTTTATACCAATAGTTTGGAGAAGTTTCCCAGCCGCCATTAGAGAAAGCGTCATTAGGGAATGCTCTGAATTTCCATTCGGTTGAGTCAACTGTCAAATAAGTTGTTAAAGTTGTTGTATAGATACCTGGTGTGAATGGATCAGGAGATAATGTTCTATTTCCTTCAACAACAGCTGCTGCTGTCCAATCCATACCCAGAACCTGAATAGAATCTGTAGCAGGATTAAAATGTCCATTAGCGCCAATACCAATAATACCACTTAAATCAGCGGTAAATGTAACAATGTTTTTTCTAGCTGTTGTGCCGGCAGGAATAGCAGTAATAGTAGGCTGTGAAGCAGGCATAACAACTACGGCATTGTTAGCTCCAAACACGAAATATCTATCAACAGATTCCCATCCGGTGTTATTAAACTTGGAAGCGGGAATAGCTTCGAATTTCCAACGTGCTGAATCCAAAGTACCTTTTATAACTGTTAATGTATCAGTATAAAGATTGGTAGATCCTGCACGAACCATGGTTCTGCTGCCAGTAACAACCACAGTTGCATCATCCCAATTTAAACCCTGCACAAGCAAAGTATCGGTAGCGGGATCAAAATGACCGGCGCCTGTTCCAATCAGAGCAGACATATCGGCATTGAAAACGAATTTATTTGTAACCTGTGAGTGCAGCATAGTGCCACAGAAGAGGAGTACAAAAAGTATAAGCATTTTTTTCATATAGTACCTCGTTATTTATGAGTGTTATTTTATTATAGTCCAACAGATAACGAAAACCTGGAGACATTACCAAATATACCCAGGTTTGCAAAACCATAATCGAACTTACCAAAAAATCCGCCGAAATCATACTGCACGCCGAAGCCGGCGGTAAGATTTTCAACAGCAGCTTGTTTGAAAAGAGAATTATAGCCACCACGAATGGATATAAGGTTGTTCCAGGTTATTTCTGTTCCAACATTTAAATAAGATGTCTGGTTATTAGGATAAATTGCATCTGCAGCAACTGTCCATAAAAATTGATCAACGGATAAAGCATCCCAGGCTAAACCAACCGCGAAATTTAATGGCAGGGGCCAGGAATCAGTAGATAACTTTGAAGCTATTTCATTATTAGCTCCGGTATGAGCCGGATCAGAATTAGCAGCCAGAAGAAGATCCTTCCCATCGAGCTGCATTTCGGTGCCGAAATTAGAAATATTCATTCCTATGCGCAGGCCGTCGATCTGGGTTTTGAAAAGCAGACCGATATCCATAGCAAAGGCGCTTGCAGATTCATTCCAGATTCTTTGGGAGATATATTTAACAGTACCTCCAACGGAGAACCTGTCAGTCAGGTTTCTTGCATAAGATAGAGCGAAGGCAATATCAGCGGCATCCCATTTTTGACCAGTACCTTCCGGTTGATCAGCGGTAGTAATGTCATCCTGGCCGTAATTTAATTGATTGATACTTAAAGCAACGGCATCATCATCGCTGATTTTAAAAGCAAGCCCGAACCAATTCAACTTTGAACCAACAAGCCATTCAGAATAAGAAACATCAAATTCGTTTTTGGTTAGTCTTGAAAGTCCGGCGGGATTCCAATATGCTGCAGTTACATCATTAGCAGTTGCAGTAAATGCCCCTCCCATTGCAGAAGCTCTGGACCCGACCGGGATGGAAAGAAAATTAGCTGCAGTGGTTCCAACTTTCGATTGAGGAAGTATAAAACCACTAATTGCAATAATGATTAATAATATTTTTGTTTTTTTCATATAAAGCTCCAATAAAATCATTTACTTAATTATTGCCAGCTTGCCAAATTTCTTGTCACTTATACCTGGGGCTTCGACAACATAGAAATAAACACCATAAGCACAATCAAGACCTTCTTTGGTTTTAACATCCCAGCTAACGGTTCCATTAACAAATCCGCCGGTTTGTTCCAAGGTGCGGACATGATTACCGCTTGATGTATATATGTTTATTGTACAGCTCGGTGGCAGATTTATAAAATCAATAACTCTGTCGCCGCGGCCGCGAATATTTAATGGTAACGGAGGCTCAAAAACATTTGTGACAACGTATGGATTAGGTACTGCACGAATTTTATCCATCTGAACTTTGGCCGAGTTTATATCGTAAGTCGGCTTGGCAGTGGTAAATGAAAATTTATCTTTTGAACTAAGAGGTTTGTTAAATGTTAGAGTAAGAGTATCTCCGCCTTTGGGAACATTGGAGTTACTATCACCCAGCATAACTATTTTCCAGGTCATCCCTGTAGTGCTGTCGTTAGTAAGAGTAATCTGATCAAGAAAAGATAAAGTATCCTTTCTGAATTTTGATGATTCTGTATAGGCAAATTTAATCCTTTTGGGATTCGCAGGATCAGTTACATTATATACTCTGAAATTAATGCCTGTTACTACAGGAGGAGAAGAATTTCCGAATATAGAGCTAAGGTTGTTTGATGAATCCTGATAGGTATCTGAAAAAACAATTTTATAATTGTTTGGTTCCATTACACCATAAATCTTAGCGGGAGGATAATTGAAAACAGCAGTTGCCACAGAAAGATTATGTGCATCTGAATGGTTCCAACCCGATAATGATGTGTTTAACTTTATGCTGTCAATTACCTGGAAACTACTATCAATCGAAAGGCGTGTTCCTTTGAAAATATTTCCATTACTGGGAAGAATGGGGGCATTCTTTAGAACAAGCTGTTGAGTGGCATTATCTGTAACATTATATGCATAGGCAATTGGGACGCCACTTCTCAACGAATCAATAAAGTTCACAGTATATGTTGCATTGGGAACATTTACAGGATCCAATATTTCAAAATAAGGGGTCACATTTGAAATTCCGGATATCCTGTTTGCAAGCACACCTGATTTAGGCGGGACATAGCCAATAACCGGGGCATTAGGAATAACCCATCCGGTATTGATATCGGTTGAAATAAGACCAGTAGCATCTTTCGAAATAAAATGGGTATTCTCTGAAGGGAAAATATCCGCTTCGGTTTTACCACGGTCATAAGCTACAACTGCATAGTAATAGGTTCTACCATTAGTAACATCTTTATCAACATACGAATTCTTAATTCCGGTTTCACTACCGAGGTAATAAGGAGCGCCATTTGTCAGGTCATATAAATTAGTAGAAGACTGGAAATAACCTGAGATGCCGTCAATTTTATCATATTGGACCAATGGTGTATAAAACACTTTCTGGCCTGAACCATCGGATATCTGAAGAGCATCTGTGAAATCAGGATCTGTTCCTTTGAAGATTTTATAGCCTTCAAAATCCTGTTCTTTAGTAGTAGGATCAACAGAAATTTCAGCTACTTTATCCCAATAAATAGTTACCTGATGGTCGCCCGGGACTAAAGTTGCAGTCGGCTTGTCAGGAGGGCGCGGGAAGTTATAGTTAGCATTATAGATTAATTGAGCTACTCTCTTAGTTTTGATTACACCGGCAAGATCATCACCATAGCAAAGAGCAAGTGAAAATCTTTCTGTTAAGCCCGGCAGAAGCGGGAAATAACCGGAGCCATAAATAAAATCGCCGTCTTCTCCATGAGTAGCAACGTTATGAACAATCGATGAAGGCACATCGTAGAAACCGGGTTTCATTCTAGTCCACATGTTATTGTTATCGCTCATTTTAATAGTACCGGCGGGAACGAAATAATCAAAACTTGTTAAGCCAAGCTGATCGGATTCATTAACGTCAGTTTTGTCTATATCGGGTTCTCCGGGTTCACCAGTGTCAACTAATTTACCATGAGCATCGGGTTGAAACCCTGATGTTGGTAATCCGTCGCCTTCACCAAAGTCACCGGTACCAGCTTTTCCATCAAGACCGACATCGTCAATCAATTTATTCCAATTCTTGTTGTTATCTATGCCATCACTTCTTGATTCATCAATCATAGGATCTGAGAGCCCCTGGCCGGTAATATAATTTTTATACTGCAATGGATTAAGAGTATCAATTAAGACTACACCAGCAGGAGACACCTTATACTGTCTATAGTGAAGGAGATAATTTTCATCAATAAGACCATTTAAGTTATTGTCTATTCCATCATAAGCGTTTGGGTTTGCAAGTCTAGTTGCGGGATCATAGTTTCCTTCCACCAATTTGGTAACGCCAGGTTTCAGGAAAAAGGGAACGCCCATTGAGTAAACAGTAATTGTATCATTAGGCATAATCATTGAAGATCTTGCATAAGTGTTTTTGTCAATAAGGATCAGTTTATCGCCGGCATTTATTGTTCTGGGTTGGAAATCAGCTTCAGTAAAGTAAGGAGCTACCTGACTGAAATTTACATTATCACCGTCATTATCAATTCCGTCGAACGGGTTGCCGGGAGATTCAAGGAATGCATAACCGATATAACCTACTGCAAACGGATTTGGCTGCCAGTCAGGATTAGCTTCGGGTCTGATATATCCTTTTCCTCCCATACCGGGTTCATAATCCCAGGTGTAGGTTATAGCGTCTTTTATGCTAAAGAAAGATGCATCATCATTATATTCATCACCTTTAATACCTATATAAGTACCGACAAGAACAGAAAAAACAGTTTGGTCATAAACGGTAGTACCGTCATTTTTAATATTATAGAGCCAGAAGACCACATTCTGAGCAAGGAAATTTGACCACTGCATACCTCTGCAGACTACCTGTAATCCCTGACCTCTTCTTGTAGTATCAGTTGAGTCGCAAAGGAAGCCATAAGTACGGAACATCTTTTCATCATTATTATCATCCATCCACCAATAACTTTCCTGATCAGCATTAAACTGAGCTCTTCCGAAATAACCATTCCAATCAACAGTAGGGGTATAAGTTTTTCCGGGTGCACCTGAATAAGTCCAGGTTGGGAAATCGGGCCATTGAGGAGGCCAAGTTTCAGGAAGGTGGCTCATAGCGACACCCTCGCCATCTTTTTTAAGATTAGGGTCAGCAAATCCGGGGATTGGTTCCATTCCCCAGGCCTTACCTCCTGCGCCGCTGCTTCCGCCGCCGGGTCTGCTTACAGGAGTTATAACTACTTCAACCAAAGTATCCGTTACACCGTCACCGGTATAATCTTTAATTGGGAGCCTCACACCGACCAGTGGAGACACGTCACCGACATAACCGTCCGCGTCATATTTCCAGGCGCCCTGAGGCCCCTGATCAGAAGGTTGAGCAATTACACCATAGTTAGAGAACACAGTACGCACCTGATTACCGCGGTGGACACCTGCTTTTCTAAAAGTATAAGTTCCTCTTGTAGTTACATGTACCTGTGCCAAAAGTTCTATTGGTAATACCAGAAATACAAGAAACACAATTATTAAATATTTTGTTATTTTCATATTATAATCCGTTTTAAGCATATTAAATACTTAGAAAAATAATGAAGCCCCGAATTCAATTCTACGCGGCTCTGAATAAAAAGTTGGATTAGCATAATACTGATCAACAGTATTAACAATTTTAGTTTGACCTGCCTGTCTTCTTAAAAACATATCTTCGGTGAAATCAGCTACGCCTGAATCATCATAAACATTGACCATGTTTTTAGTGTCAAGCAAATTGAATATTCTGGCAAACAGACTAACTCTGTATGTACCGAAGAGGAAATCCTTATATGCTTTTAAGTCAATATTAAAAGTACTTGGCTTTAATTCAGAGTTGGTTAGAAGATCTGAAAGCGCTACTGATTCAGTAGGTGTATACGGGAAACCGCTTCCCCAGGAACCAATAAGGCTGAAACCCCACATATCTGAATTTGCATATGTGAATGTCGCGTTTAATGTATGCGACTGATCCCAGTTTAATCTTACTAATTGAATTTCAGGAAGTTTACCGCTGATTAAATAATCTCTGGTGGCATTAGGATCAGAAGCGTTTCCCTTTGCTGCCTGCAAAGTATAATCAAGAGTAGCAGACCAGCTGTCAGAAAATCTTTTTGTTACTGTCAATACTATACCGCGTACAAACCCGAAATCGCTGTTAACATACTGGCTGTATTTTGAAGCGCCGCCGAAAATAACTATTTCATCTGCTCTGGTACCGGCTAGATTTCTGATATCCCTGAAATACCCTGTTAAATCAACAGATATAATATCTGAAAATGCCTGCTGGACACCAACTTCGCCGCTTATTGTTTCCTGCGGTGCAAGATCAGGATTACCGGCTACGCCGACATTTCCAGTGCCCTGTGAGAATTTATATTCAGGATTCTGGTATAAAAGTTCGAAGCTTGGTATCTGGAAAAAATGACCATAAGAAAAATGTACAACGCCGCGGTCTGTAATTGGGAATGCAACTCCAAGACGGGGGCTTATTTTCCATTTAGCAGTCGGGTCTTTATACCATTTAGCTAATCTTTGAGCCATTGTAAGGGCCATATTTTCAGGTTTTACAGGACTGTAAATATTAGGATCGGAAGGGTCGACGAGGAGTTTACCGTCAGATTTGAAATAATCATATCTAACGCCAAGGTTTATGATTAATTCATTTAGCTCTATTTTGTCCTGCAGATAACTTGAAAACTCAATTGGTTTTCTCTCATAAACATCTATGTTAAGATTTTCATTAGGATCAGTTATGCTCGGCATTTTTTCACTAACAAATGGATTCCCATTAGGTGAAGTAGGCTGAGGAATTGCATTTCCTTCAGGTTCGCCCGGATCCCATTTGCCGTTTTTGTTAAGGTCCAAATACTGAATTAAATTAACATTATCAAAGCCCAAATGATGCTGGTTAAAGTCAACGCCTGCTTTTATCTGGTGCACCTGGGTAACCTGGGAAGTTATATCCCATTTAAATCCGTCAGTATTTGTGATTCTTTTGAAATAAGAATTCTGCTGACCACCGGTATAAAACGTAGGAACTTCAGTCGGCTGCTGGCTTAACAGAGAACTATTAACCCATCTTGGATCATTCAAATCCTGGTAGACATACTGGTAGTATTTTTTAAAGAAGTATGAAAAATTAGCCTGATAAAATGTGGAGTTACTTAAAGTATGAGTGATGCCAAGTATATTGGTATTTCCCTCTCTTAATTTGTGGAAATTGCCATCGGGATCAAGCTGGAACATCTGGTCGTAATCCTGATACCTAACATCATCAACTATATAATTTAAGGTAACTTTCAGTTCGGGGATAGGTTTAATTGTAATCTTGCCCTGACCATACTCTTTCTTGTTCCAATTCATTGCGACAACTTTATCATTACCGGTTGAATCTATTGTATATCTGGATTCAAGGGGCACGGTAGCGCCTTTATTTACAGTAATGTCCCAGGGGTTAAACACTCTTAATCCCCTTTCCCAGCCGCCGAAATAAATATACCTTAAATCGGTGTAGAAATAGACATAATTGGGGATAATCGGACCGGAAAGAGAACCTTCCACGTTAAAGATATTATTGGGTTTGAAATTATTTAAATCTCTGAAAATATCAGTATGGGTTGAATAATTATCCCCCATATATGAAGTAAGGTTTCCCGTAAAAGTATTATCGCCATCTTTAGTAGCGATGTTGATATAGCCTGAAAGAGCTTTTCCATATTCAGCATTGAAAGCTCCGGAGACAAACTGTAATTCCTGAATTGAATTGGCATTTACATCAACAACAGTTGATCCATCGTACACGTCAGTCATAGGAACGCCGTCAATTGCATAAACGACTTCACCGGTACGGCCGCCGCGGACATTATCGCCGACGTAACCGGCTTTCAAATGAAGAACTTCCTGAAACTCAGTAACAGGAAGGGCTGCAATATCATCTTTGCCGATAATTGAAGTAGATGAAGTTAAGTCTTTTGTAACAAGGGGTCTGGTTGCAACAACAACAACTTCCTGTTTCAACTCGACGCTAGCCTCTGCCATTTTTATATCAATTTTCGTGGTTAAATCTATTGAAACATGGATGCCAGTGGTTCTAGTAGAATTAAATCCTATTGCTGAGGCCTTTATACTATACGTACCCGGAGGTATACCTATAATAGAATATAAACCATCAACATTGGTGGCTGCACCATAATTTGTTCCCTCAACAATAACGTTCACAAAAGGCACTGGTTCACCTGTTGCATCGGTGATTTTGCCTGATATTTTACCTGATTGTGAAAATGCTGTTGAAGTAAGGATTAGAAATGAAAAAATGGAAAGAATGGATCGTATCAATATCCTCATTTATTCCTCCGGACATTAAAAAGGGGTAATCGCAAATAAATGTTCAAATACATTATTAAAATTCCCACTGAAAAATATTATTATTCATGCTATAAGTTTATGTTCTTATAATATTTTCAATCTTTATTCTTAAAGGAATTGATGCAGAAGGACGCAAATCCGGGGAAAAATCCCTACAAATATTTTTTATTGTAAAGTGTTTACCGTATAAATTCTTCTATATTCTTTGCCTTCTGATAACCTGTTTTTCCTATAAATTAAAATTGAAAGCCAATTTTACTGGTTAAAATTTGTGAAAACTTAGATTAAAAGCAATACATTCTGCCAAGAGTTTTTAAGTTTGTTTAAAAGATGAGAAAGCGACTTAATTGTTTAAGCATACAGCTGAATTGGCTTAATTAATTAAGCTAATTTGGGGATGGATTATAAAAATGAATTTAGTTTAATGATTCAAATCACATTTAACCTAGTTAACTTATTTAACTAATATGTGAATAAATCGATTATTTTACTTTAATTTATCCTTTTTATTGGCAATCTGCCCCGGTTATTTTTTGATTTATAGAATATAGAGGGAGGGGTGTTGTTTCGTTTTAAGTCCGCCTTCTTCAGAATGATTTTCTCATTATAATCTTTCCAAAGATAAATTTCCAAATACTGTTTTTCTTCAGTCGTCAGTTTCATAATATCCTCTCATCGAATCTAATCATTGGTTGTTCAAGATAGTTGAAATGAAGCTATTCTTCTGTGCCTCAAATCTCAGAATATTGGATAAAAACCGTACTATTCTATCTTAATCTAAACAATTGATAAGAATACAAAGAGAGCGGGCTCTAATAAACGTTTAAACGTTTCCTTTGTAAATATCGTTATCCTTATTCCCATAATTATCCCGGGCAGAGGCGTTATCTTGTGATTTTTTCTTTTTAGACGGGCGGAAAAAGCTGGCAAGAAGCAATCCTGTAAGCACTCCAGCAACGCCTGAATACACCAGGATAGTTATTGCCGGGGTGGTGAACTCCCAGAAGAAAACTTTAATTGTTACTATCTGAGTATTCTGGGTTACAAATATTTTGAATAAAACGATTAACATTAGAATAATAAATATTCTTGTTTTCATGCTGGGCTCCTGGGATTAATTTGCTTTACGTCTCTGGAAATATATAATTTCCAGAAATAAAATAAAACATATTGACTGCATAATATTATGGAAATGAAAAACTTCAATAATTCTGAGTGTAAAATATCACTATTAGGATTCGGGTGCTGGGGGATAGGAAAATCGGAGTGGGTTGGCGCTGATGATAAAGAATCAAAGCATATAATTCAAAAAGCGATTACAGAAGGGATAAATTTCTTTGATACTGCCCTTGTCTACGGCGAGGGGCACAGCGAGAAAATTGTAGGAGAGGCGATAAGAGAATGCGGCAGGGAAGTTTTTATAGCAACGAAAATTCCCTCAAAGAAAAGAGAATGGCCCTGCGCTGATTCCTCTACACTTGAGGACTCATTCCCTACCAAATATATTATTCAGTCAACCGAGAAAAGCTTAAAAAATCTAAACCGTGATTACATAGACCTTCAGCAGTTTCATGTATGGAATGACAAATGGGCTAAGATGGATGAATGGAAGGAAGCTGTTTACAAATTAAAGAAAGACGGGAAGATAAGATTCTTCGGTATATCGATAAACGACCATCAATCTGAAAACGGACTAGAGGCAGCTAAAACCGGTCTAATTGATTCATTCCAGGTAATATTTAATTTATTCGAGCAGAATCCGGTTCATAAACTTTTCCCTTACTGTGAAAGGCATAAGATCAGCATTATTGCCAGGGTTCCGTTTGATGAAGGAGCGCTTACGGGGAATGTAGATCCATCGACAAATTTCCCTGCCGGGGACTGGCGCAATGATTATTTCCAGGGTAAAAGGAAAATGGATGTAAAGCTGAGGGTTGATGAAATATGGAAGGATGTAAAGGGATACACATCATCAATGTCGGAGGCGGCGCTAAGGTTTATAATCAGTTTCCCGGCAGTAACAACCGTAATCCCCGGAATGAGAAAAGAGAAGAACCTGAATGCAAACCTGAAGAGCATTTCGAAAGGTCCACTGCCCGCGCATTTACTTGAAGAATTAAAAGTACATCACTGGAACAAGAATTTTTATGAATAAAAGAATCCCCGCACTAAGCGGGGATAATTGAAAAGTTCTATTTGTATTTATTTGCTTATTTAAGCAATAGCATTTTTTTAGCTGCGGAATAATCTTCGGTTTTCAGCACGTAGAAATAAATTCCTGATGCAAGCCCATCCGCTTTGAAATTAGTTGAATAACTCCCTGCTTTCTGGAAACCATCAACAAGTGTTTTTACTTCCCTGCCTAAAAGATCATAAATAATTAGTTTAACGCTACCTGGTTTTGCAATAGAATATTGAATTATAGTTTCAGGATTAAATGGATTTGGATGATTAGGCAGAAGATAATTTTTAGGCGCTATTGAACTTTCATTTTGTACGGCAGTTGTAGTGTTTGAATCCAGTGAAGCTGAAAATCTTTCGTACAATTTGTCAACCGTAACTGCAACTCCGCCTGTTGTGCTTGTTTTAATATAATTTTGACGGTAATAGAGGGAATAACTTCCGGGAGCTTTTCTTTTGAGTTGAATTACAACACTGCTATCTGTAGTAACGGTATAGCCGTCTCCCTGATCCACAAAGCTATGAGAAGTAATTACAGTATCAGTTCCAATCGTTGATGTGGGAAAAATAAAATCAATCAATTCTTCAGAGCCGCAGGTAAGAATTTGTGAACTTTGGGTAACATTTCCTCCATAGACCGCAAAGTCATCTTCCTCGCCAGCGCCCCTCATTGACGAATACACCTGCATTTCAAATCCGATTGAAGCGTTAATAACACCGTTGATGCTGTTTTTATTATAATTGTTATGCGGCGGGCCGTAGCATAATTGATGTGAGGCGTTCTGCATATAAAAATTATCGCCCTGTGTTATATACTGATAACCGCTTGAGCTGGTATATCTTCCGCTGAATGACAAACCCATTGACTTTAATACGTCAAGCCCGTTATCCGGTGTTTTGGTAACCTTCCCTAATTGAGCTCTGAATGATGAGATTTGATAATCATCCTTCTGATCACTGTGCTGGTAATTTTGAGATACAGGAACATCATAGGAACTTGAGGATCTAAATTCATAAGCGCCGGATAACTGCCAGTCGGCTGATGTTTCGATTCTGACAAAAGCTGTTCCGTCATTGCTGGAACAGACAGTATTTGGATCATAAGGCGCTTTGTAATAATACACGCCGTTCAGAGATGCAACGCCGATTGTAGAACCCGCTGTATATTTAGAAACTGCTGAACCGTTTGCATCGGTGGTGACTGTTGTTGGGGAGAAGCTTCCCAGAGTTGCAGTTAAAGTTAGAGCACGGTTCTTAAGAGGTTTCCCCAAATAATCTGTTAAATAAAAGTGGACATTGGTTGATTCGCCAGCATTCAGGATAGTTTTGTCAGCAGTTGCTTCCACAACCGGGCCGATAGCATAAGGGTCGCCCGAATTGCATTTTTGATTTTCAAAAGACATGATTGAATTGAAAACGCCTCCCATTCCTGAAACGGCAGATCCTCCTACAAGCATTGGGTCAAAGTTATCGCCGAAATTAACAGTAACCTGTTTGGCAATTTCTCTTGATTGGGCGGCCTCAAGATTCAAGGTTAAAGTATAGCTCCCGTTAGAACCTGTAACAGTCCCTTCGATTAAATACTGAAAAGTTGCGTCAAGTGCGCCTGCGGGGGCAAGGATGGCAAAAGAAGGATCAGCCACCTGGCTGTTATTGGTTGTATCCGAGTTTGTAAAAAATCCGGCATTAGTAATTATTATAGAGTCAATCGTGGGATCATTCAGAAGCGCTTTAGAAACTGTGGTTGAAAGAAAGAACATATTATTCCAGGCGGGAATTTTGGAAAGAGAATCAGCTCCATTGGGCCTCGGGACAAGGACGTTATTGTCATAAATGATAATATTTCTTTGATTAAAAGAAACAGTATCCTGGCAATAGGAAGTGGTATAAAAAACAGATAAAGACAGCAATGCAAGTGTTAATAGAAGCCCGTTTCTCATGAGTGTATCTCCTTTTAGGGGATTAAGGTTTAATTGCTCGCTAGAATACTTAGATCATAAAATGAACTATGATAGATGAACATGTAAACATATTTAATTAGCCATATAAATGTCAAATTAGATTTTATAAATTTTGACGATTAAATGTTAAAAGTTCGGAAAGGCTCCATCGAGAAACTAAGCCGACATGAGCGAGAGATCAAGCCGAGATGAGCGAGAAACCAACGAGAAATGAACGACAAGCGATCGAGAGCGGATGAATGGCAATAATTTAAGGTTTAATGGTATTCAACATTGTATATTTCATATTGAAACCACAACTTTTCTCGTGTAACTGATGTAATCTTTGACATTCCCCCCCTTTTCTGAGTTCAATTCCTATTTTATCAGGGTCATTTTTTTATATTCTTTGAAGTTTTGATTACCGTCAGGCGAGCTGGCTTGTATTGAATAGAAATATGCGCCGCTGGAAAAACCTGTGCCGTTAAATGTAAGTTCATGATTACCGGAATTCTGATTTTCATTGGCGAGTTCTTTAACATACTGCCCCAGCGAATTGTAAATAGCGATTCTTACATTACTGTCAAAGGGAAGGTAATAATTTATTTTAGTTACCGGGTTGAAGGGATTAGGAAAATTCTGGCTTACAGAAAACCCGGAGATCGATGAGGACAAATCACCCGGCAAAGAAGCTGTGAATTTACTAAGTGTTAAAGTTCCGCCGTCGGGAATTATTTCAGTTCTCAAATAAGTAGTACCGGAAGTTATAAAAGTATTTACGGTATCTGTCCTGGAGCCCTGTTTTACAATTGCAGAAATCCAATCAGCCGGAACAATGATATCGGCAGTTAAGGGATAATTATAGATAGCGTCATTTAAATTATCGCTTGTGTTTATTTCCAAATGAACCGGTGTTTTAACTGAAACCAAGTACTGGAAATGCTGCCTTTCTTTTATATAGCGGGTAATGTTGCCTGCGGTTTCAATCCAGACTTCTTTATAGTCAGATTTAGATTTCAGCCATTGACAAAGTGAGGTAAGCCATTCGGACGAAATAGGATATTCGCTTCCGTGTTTTAACATATTTGCAATTTGAAAAAATGGAAACACTTCATGGCCCATAAGCGAACTCCATTTACCAGAGCTGATTGAGTTAGTTATGTATGTTTCAAAATTCTGTAATTCATCCAGATCATCAGGAGTTGAATCTCTGGGCAAATTAAAGAACTCTTCTTTAGAGCCTATACTAAAATAAGCGTTTGGAGTTACTGAGAAGTCACTTTGAATGTTATTGCCATTACCGCCCCTTGCCGATTCATAGAACAATGTGGTTTTTGAAACAACATTTGAATCGTAATTAGTAAAGGGGTAAGCGAGCATAATGCAATTCTGAACAGGCACCCTTTGATTTATTGTTTTTTGTGACTGGTAGAGTTCATATAATAATGTTCCCGGTGTTGCAGTATCGCCCTGGGGAATTTTTGTAAGATAAGGATGCGTAACGGTATGCGAACCAATTTCATGCCCTTCCAGAGCCATTGTATTTAATTCTTTCCAGGTAAGGAAATGAGGAAGACCCGGAAGTGTGTCTGTAATAAAACCGGTTATTACATAAAATGATCCCTTAAAACCAAAGGAGTCAAGTATGGGAAGCGCATTTTTATATTGAGAGACAGCTCCATCATCAAAGGTGAAAGAGAATGCAGATTTTCTATCGCCTGCCCATTTTTTTACAGCGATCTGTCCATAATTATTGGATTGACCGGATGCTGAAAGTGAGATATGCAAAAACAATATTGTTAAAATTATTGCCGATTTGCCGAAAGTCATAAAATGATGTGGTTTTCTTGAGTTTGTTTGTAAAGATTTTTTATATACCGACAGGTATGAAAATAGGTAAAAATAGACTAAATCAAAATGGATATTTTTATAAATAAAAATATTTTTGCAGAATACAGTTCAAGTCATTAATCAAAACACTATTTTGCATTAAGGTAAACTACTGCGGCATTCATTGCATTATCTCTGCCAGATAATATGTCTGCTCTTGTATTTTCCGCAAGTATATCCGGAACAATGCCGATCCCTTCGTAACATTTGCCTGCAGGTGTGGTTGTATAACGGCATGGGTATGTGCAAGTCCATCCGTTTGGAAGTTCAATTGTATTAATAATATCTCCGAAAGCTCCGAATGTTGTGTCTCCAATTTGTTTAGCATAGGATAGATTTTTAAATATCCGGGTAAAATGCTCAGATGCGCTTCCGCTAAACCTGTTTGTCAGCAAGGCAAGTTTCTTAGTGAATGAGGGTCTGCCGGGACTGAGTTCAACCAGCAGATGAATCGGCGGGCCAAATTGATTATGCCCCGGGCCTGTCTTTGCGCGCTGATCAAAATAATTAATCTCACGGTCAATGAAATCCGATATGATTGTCCTTAGGTTTACAACAAGTCCGCCGCCGTTATTTCTAAGGTCAATAATCAAACCATCTGAAGCAGATAAATCCCGGACTGCAATATCAATATCGTTTGCCCATTCAGGACCGGCTCCATCGGGATTACCAAATGAAGAAATATAAATATAACCGATGTTGGAGTTGTTTACTTTCCCATATAATATTTGATCTGATCCAACTATTTTAACTCCCGACAAATATTTACTTCTTATCAGGTCAAGACTGAAATCAACCGGCTGCCGGAGAGCTATTCTGCTTGAATTATATTCTTTTGAATAATCAGCATTAATTAGATGCACATGACCGTCATCCAGATTCGAAAGCATATTACAGGTAATGGTCCACTCATCCGCATTTGATGTGCCTGAGTTTAATTTGGCAAGATAAACATTATGGACAGAATCCCAGTTAACGCTTTTGGCCGGAAAGTTCGCATAATTCTCATCCAGAGTTTTCCAAAGAATATCCAAATTATTCTGAGGGGTATTGTCCGGCTCGGGGCCCAAAACCAATTTCTCACAGCCGTTAAGGAAAAAGACGGAGATCAGGAGTAATGCATATATTATTTTTTTCATTTCCTTACTCATTAAAAGCAATAAAACAATCCACCGCGGAAGTTATTCATGTACATTTTTATATCCGATGGCTTGTTATAGTATGAGTAAAAGAATTCATAACCTATCTGCATATTGAAATTCCAAAATAGCGGACGCTGATAATTTAACCTGATATCTAAAGAAAAATAATTGGGAAATAACTCAGCGGCGCCGAACATCTTTATCTTAAAAACATTTTCAGAATAATTGTAATCTTCGCTGGGAGAATATTGCGGACGAGAAATGCTGCTGACAACGGGCATATCTATCTGCGCTAAAAGAAATTCCCTGTCTGTTAAATCATATTCAGCAGCCAAAGAGATATCCAAAGAATGACTCCACTGCCAGGAAACGTCAGCCACTGCATTTGCCGCAGACGGTTTGTAATAGTAATAATAATCCTGGCGGGTAAAAAACGTGCAGGCCGATCCCCCGGCATAAATGCTCAGCGCCCTTCCCAAGATTCCGGGATTTGCAATTAACTGCACAAAACTAAACCGCAACCTTCCGCCCCAGCTTTGAGTATTAAAATTACTGCTTGAACTTGAAAGAAGGTTATCATAGTAACTGCCTTCGAAGTATTGTAATGAATTTTCTCCTTTGTGAATAAACTGAATATCGGGTGTAATGCCGAGACTGCCGAATATTAAAGGCGAAGCATGCGCATCAATAATATGGAAATCTGTCCCTCCGAATCCCACCCCGGCATAGTTTTGTGCCCGCAGAAAAAACAATGGGACCATTATTATCATTAATATATTCGAGGTGAATCGCCTGGTAATCATTTAATTATTACCGCAGATATAAGTTCATATATTCCGAAACAGGCCAAGGCGATTGCAGATATTCCAATCAATGATTTATTTATTTTCGAACTTAACTTTCCTGTAGTTCCGAAAATAACAATAGTAGCTATCATTCCTGAAACCAATGTTATGTAAAATGAGGCGACAAGTATAATTCCGTTTGCAGGTGTTTGGTTCCACCCTTTTAGAAAAAGGGGGCCAAGGATAATGCTCCATCCTACATATGGATTGGGATTTAGGAGGTTTACAATTACAGCCTTCATTAGTGTAGTCTGCCCGGAATGCAGATCAATTTTTTCTGACGAGTAATTCATCCAGGTTTTATAAGAATTATACGCAAGCCAGAGAAGAAAAAATCCACCGGCCGCCTGAATTAAAGGAATTATTTTATGAGGAAAATTGTTAAGCAGAAAAAGTGTAATTATAATTACGGGAATATCACTTATTAGCGGTCCGAACGCGGCAGGCAGTGTTCTTTTCCATCCCTTGCTAAGAACCTGGTTAAGTAAGAATACCTGAAAAGGTCCCGGCTGAACCACCGCAGCAAATGCATATGTAATTCCGATTATCAGGTACTGAAACATTCAATATGTCTAAATAATGATAATCGAAATATATGATTTTTAATTTTTTCGGCAAGAAGAAACGTAACACTGCCCCTATTGGCATCCCTCTTCTGATTTAACGGAAGAGGGATGCGGGTAAATATAAATAGGATTTATAGATAAGGGGGAATTATTCTATTCTGAAAACTTCCCTGTAACCGCTTTCAACAAGAGTCATATAATCTTTCATCGCATCCCGAAGTTCAGGACTTGCATTTGCAGTACCCATCTTATCAAAAAAAGATAAATCCGGAACTTCAAACTCAGAAACAACCGTCCAGAATCCTGATACTGTATCTGTTAAAATTCTTGATCTAACAATTCCTTCACGCTCCATATATCTTTCGGCTGCTTTAAATTTAGTGACAAGTTCTTTTGCCTTACCGGGTTTGGTTTGAAAAACGTTACGAATCAAATACATAAATACTCCTTTTATATTGTTGATCCGTAATTAACATAATATTCTGTTTTTTTTACATTTGCTTAATCACCAAAACATGTCCAATAATACTGCTATAATAGAGTTTCTTTATTATTGAGGAATTATTATATTTATTGTGCTTTAAAGTATAGCTTCAAAACCGGTATTTATTACTTAAAGCGAATTGCTTGGCAAGTAGAAATTACCTGTATTGATGCTTGGTAAAATGAGAGGTCTGAATTAATATACAGTTAAGTGTGGCACAATATTCTCATTTTAATCTTTTGATAAATTTTACTGTAATGATTAAAATATGAACACCGGTCAAACGATGATTACCCTTTTCGCGATGATATTATTATCATTTCTGATTCTGCGTGTCAACAATACATTCCTTCAGACAAACACAACTTTATATACTACAAAGTTTGAAGTGCTGGGTTATTCTGTTGCCCAGTCAATGATACAGGAAATTGAAAGGTTAGATTTTGATGAGAACACAGTAACGGCAGCAGTTTCCGACAGCACCAAACTCTCAACTACGCTTGGGCCTGATGGGAGCGGAGAAACTACTTCTACTACTTTTGATGATATTGATGATTATAACAATTATACACGGACAGATACTATACCGGCAAAAAACGGTGTGGTTTTTAATATAAAATGCAAAGTAGAATATGTAACCGCTATTGCGCCGGATGTTGTAAGTTCAACTCCGACATGGCAAAAGAGGATAACTATTTATGTTACAAGCCCTTACATGCTAAATAATACTGTTACTAATCAATACTATACAAAGGTAGCTGCTTCTACACCACAAAAGCAGGATACAATTAAATTGTCGCAGGTTTTCAGTTATTGGATTTTTAAGTGAGGCTGTAATTATATGTCAACTATGATAGATATTGTGGCATCAATTATTATCGGCGGAATGATGCTCGGAATTATGTTAAAATTAAATGGTAATGCCGCACAAAATGTTTATTTAAATTCCGGAGAAGTAGTCTGTCAGCAAAACCTTGTAAACCAGGCACAGATTCTTGAAACTGATTTCAGGCGTATAGGATACTGTTCAGATTATACTAACATACAAGATGAATCGAAGGTAATAATTTCGGCTGACACTGCTTCTATTAAATTTGTTGCAGATATAGATCAAAACGGAATAATGGATACTATTTATTATTATCTTGGACCAGCCAGTCAACTAAACGCAACTGCAGATCCCAGAGATAAAATTCTTTACCGGGTGGTAAATAGTGTGACCCCTACTGGTTCGGATGCAGGTATTACCCGGTTTTATCTGGTTTATTTTAATATTACAGGAGATACTATTCCCTGCCCTGTTTCTTCTACAAATCTTCCACTCATCACAGATATTGAATTGAATTTAAATATTGAAAATACTTCAATCGACAGCAGTCAGATTTACGCATATTGGCGGCAGGAAAGACTGGCAATTCCAAATATTAAGAACAGGTAAACAATGGGCGGAAGAGCAGTATTATTAGTAGTAATGGGTTTTAGTCTAGCATTTCTAGTAATAGGGAATAACTTTAACCGTATGTCATTAAGCGCAATGGACAATATGACATATTACGCCAGCAGACAGGTTTCTCATAGTATCTGCGTTACAGGAGCAAATATTGCCTGCAATAAATTTTATCTGAACCCCACATGGACGGGAGCTTATACAAACGTATCCTGCCAGGGCGGTACCTATTCAACTACAGTAAAAAACATCGATACGGTAAAGCTGATAAAAAGCATTACCACAATTTCAACCTACACAGGATATTATACCGGTTATTCAAACATAGTATACCATGATACTATTACTGTTTTTTTCCAGCCAAGCCGATTCTCAAGATATGCTTATTACTCTGTAAGTGAGGGCGGTACAATTTATTGGGTTACGGGTGATACTGTTAAAGGTCCTTTCCATACCGAGGATAATTTAAATATTAACGGTAATCCATACTTTGCCGGTTTTGTAAGTATAAAAGGATCTGTAGTTAAAGCAAACGGGTCAAGTGATAAACCAACATTTGCAGGAGGTTTGCAGACAGGATATTCCCTGCCAATAAATGGTTCCGGTGTTTCAAATGTTCAAACATTTGCTCAAACAGCCGGGAAAGTATTTTCTGGTCATGACACTGTCTTTCTAACATTTTCAAACACTAATGTTAGTTACAGATATGCCTGGAACGCTAAAGATACAACAAAAGCGCTTTCTACACTTGCGCCAAATGGCGATATTTTTGTGGTAAATGGAACTATCAGACTAAAAGGAACTGTACAGGGACAATGTACAATTGGATGCAGCGGAACTTCTACTACAGTCGGCGGTTCGGTTTATCTTGACAGTGATATAGTATATAAAACTAACCCTGTCACTACTCCTACTTCAACTGATATTCTGGGTATAGTTGCCCAAAACAATATTTGGGTGACAGATAACGTTGCAAACAGCAACAGCATTCAAATAAATGCTTCAATGTATTGTCAGAACGGAAGCTTTGGCGCGCAGGATTATAATACCGGATCAAACAGGGGTTATATTAATCTTGTGGGTGGAATTATTCAGGCAGTAAGAGGGGCCGTGGGTACTACCTCGGGAGGCGTAATTAAAACGGGATATAATAAAAACTATTCCTATGATTCGCGGTTTATGTTCAGCGCTCCACCTAATTTTCCTAATACCGGGGCGTACTCCGTAATTTCATGGTTCGAATCAGGGTTGAACCGCGCCACTGATCTTAATTTATATTGAGTTTTTGTTTAGTAGTGATCTGAATATTTATTAATTTTAACTTAATAAATATTTCAGGTTAACAATGTTTAAACAAATCTCTCTCGCCGTAATTATGTTTTTAATATCATTCTTTCTGTTTAACTGCAGCCGTTCAATTGGACCGGAAGCAAAGAAATTTGTAGATAACTATTCAAAAGAATACCAATCAATTTATTACCAGTCTCAAATTGCTCAATGGATTGCAAATACCGATGTTACGGACGCAAATGCTCAAAAAGAAGTTGAAGCAAATAAAATACTGTCTGAATTCATGGGAAGAAAAGGTATAATCGATTCCGTTAAAATGTACCTGAAAGAAAAAAGCAGCCTTGACCCGATAACTGTGGGACAACTTGAAAAGATATTATATAACGCAAGTCATGCACCTGCTTCAATTCCGCAGGTTGTTGACCAGCTAGTTAATGCAGAAGCTAAACAGACCAAAGATCTTTACAGTTTTGAATTCAAACTGAAAGACGGCAAAAAAGTTTCAGCCAATGATATAGATAATATGCTGGTAAGTGAAACTAATCTTGCCAAACGTCAGGAAATCTGGGAAGCTTCAAAAGAGATTGGTAAAAATCTGAAAGACGGGCTTGCAAACCTTCAGCAGTTAAGAAATAAAGTTGCAAGAGAAATGGGATACACTTCTTATTTCGATCTTGAGATTTCACAGTATGGAATGAATGCGCAGGAAATGAAAGACTGGATGCAGAAAGTAAACGAGCAGTTAAAACCCTTATACGATCAGATTTATACCTGGGTTAAATATAAACTTGCCGAACGTTACCACGCACCTGTTCCTGATAAAATTCCAGCACACTGGCTTCCGAACCGCTGGGGTCAGGAATGGCCGGGAATTGTTGAAGGCATAAACCTGGACAACATGTTCAAAGGCAAAACCCCGGAGTGGATTGTTAAACAGGGAGAACGTTTCTATATGTCAATGGGAATGGGAACTCTGCCGCAGACCTTCTGGGAAAAATCAGATCTTTATGCCCTGCCTGCAAATTCACCGCGCAAGAAAAACACTCATGCTTCTGCATGGCATCTTGACCTTGACAAGGACGTCCGTTCACTCATGAATGTTGAGTCAAATGCCGAATGGTTCCAGACGGTGCATCATGAACTTGGACATACATATTATTTTATGGCTTACTCAAATCCTGACGTTCCGATTCTTCTGCGAGACGGATTGAACCCGGGCTTCCATGAAGGTATGGGTGAACTTATTGCTACAGCCTGCATGCAGCAGCCATATTTAAGAGAAATTGGATTGCTTGCCAATGATGTTCAGATCGATTCTATTAAATGGCTTCTTAATGAGGCTCTAAGCAATGTGGTCTTTATTCCTTTTGCAACAGGGACCATGACACTGTGGGAATATTCGTTCTATGAAAATAATCTTCCTAAAGATGAGTTCAATAAAAAATGGTGGGAGCTTGCGGAAAAATATCAGGGCATTGTTCCACCGACAAACCGCGGCGAAGAGTACTGTGATGCATCAACAAAAACTCATATAAATGATGCTCCTGCTTATTATTATAATTATGCAGTTGCTAAACTGATTCAATATCAGCTTCATAATTATATAGCGAAAAATATACTTAAACAGAATCCGCATAATGCCAATTATTATAACAGCAAAGAGACCGGCAAATATTTAACAAGCATTCTTGAAAAAGGTAAAACCGTTGACTGGCGTTCTTTTATAAAAGAAAAAACAGGCGAAGAGTTAAGCGCTAACGGTATGGTTGAATATTTCCAGCCCCTTATGGATTGGCTTAAGAAAGAAAATGCCGGAAGAAAAATCGGCTGGTAATTCGTCTACTTACTTATTCGCGGTTGAAGTAGTTTTGCAATCAGGCCGGTCCAACCGGTCTGATGCGATGCACCAAGCCCCTCTCCCGTATCCCCGTTAAAGTATTCATGAAATAAAATGTAATCCTTAAAGTTCGGGTCATTTTGAAACTTCTCATTATTACCGAACACGGCGCGTCTACCATTATTATTCTTCAGGAATATATTTTTCAGCCTGCGTGTTAATTCATTCGCTGCATCCTTAATTGTAATATGCTTTCCTGACCCAACCGGATATTCAATTAAAAATTCATCCCCATAATAATGATGAAACTTCTGAAGCGATTCAATGATCAGAAAATTACCCGGAAACCAGATAGGACCGCGCCAGTTTGAATTCCCTCCGAACATCCCGTTATCCGATTCAGCAGGCGTATAGTTTACGGTAATATTTTCACCATCAGAAGAAAATACGTAGGGATTATCTTTATAAACTTTTGATAACGACCTTACACCATAATCTGACAAATACTCTGTTTCATCAAGAAGCCGCCTTATGAGTTTCTTCATTCTGCTGCCGCGAAGAAGCGACAATAAATGCCTCTCCCCGATACCATGAACATTCCAACGCGAAACAAGCCTGGCAAGATCCGGTCTGTAATTCAAAAACCAATCAAGCCGCTTATTGAAATCCTGAGCATAATCAAGCTGATCAGATTCAAGCACTTCCACAGCAAATAAAGGAACCAATCCAACCAGAGATCTTATTTTAATCATCTGCGATGTTTTCTGATTTTCCGAATGAAGCATATCATAATAAAACTGATCTTCATTATCCCACAGGCCGTTTCCCTCAGCTCCCATATTTTCCATTGCGTCTGCTATATAAAGAAAATGCTCAAAAAATTTGGTGGCAATATCCTGGTAATATGGTTTTTCCTTCGACAATTCAAGCGCTATTCTCATCATGTTTAATGAATACATTGCCATCCAGGCTGTGCCGTCAGCCTGATCTAATCTCAAATCTTTCCCAATGCCGTTGCTTCTGTCAAACACCCCTATATTATCCATTCCAAGAAAGCCGCCCTGAAAAATATTGCGGTCACCATAATCTTTTTTGTTTACCCACCATGTAAAATTTATTAAAAGCTTATGAAGTATCCGCTCCAGGAAAATGATATCTCCCTTCCCTTTATATTTTTCTTCAATCTTATAAACACGCCACGCAGCCCACGCATGAACCGGGGGATTAACATCACTAAAATTCCATTCGTATGCTGGCAGTTGTCCGTTTGGATGCATGTACCATTCTTTAGTAAATAAAAGAAGCTGGTGCTTTGCATACTCGGGATCGATAATTGCAAATGGAATGCAGTGAAACCCCAGGTCCCAGGTTGCATACCATGGATACTCCCAATTATCGGGCATGGAAATAATATTGCTATTATTAAGATGGAACCATTCGGAATTGCGCCCGGTCTTCCTTTCTTCAGGAGGAGTAGGTTGAGTCGGATCCCCTTTCAGCCATTCTCTTACATCATAACAATAGAACTGTTTATTCCACAGCATTCCTGCAAACGCCTGCCTTTGAACTCTTCGTTCATCCTCATCCTTAATATCCTTCTGGATTCCGGCATAGAAATCATCGGCTTCTTTTATTTTATTATTAAATAACTCTTCAAATTTATCAAAAGGATTATCCGGTTTCTGAATAGTAAGCCGTAGTCTTATAACTACAGAACTACCGGGTTCAATTTCAGCAACATATCTTAACCCTGCCTTTGTTCCGGACTGCCTGTTAATACTCCCCGAATTATTATTTATAACAAATTCATTTATACCGTCTTTGAAATAACGGATATCCGTATCCGACTTGAACAGTACTCTTACATTTGTTTCATTATCGCAGAAAATCACATCCGGGGAATTTTCATAGTACAGGTAATGAGGTGAATAGTTTTTATGTTTTATTATTAAATGGTTTTTCCCTGCCTGCGTAATACCCGGCATATACGAATCTTTTCCCCATGCCCATGTATTCCTGAACCATACCTGCGGAATTATATCAAGACGAGACTTATCTGCTCCTCTATTATATGCTGTAATCTTAATGAATATATCTTCGGCATCCTGTTTTGCATACTCAACAAAAATATCAAAGTACTTGTCTTCATTAAAAATTCCGGTATCAATTAGTTCATACTCTTTTTCAAGGCGGCCTCGTTTCTTATTTTCTTCTCTTAACTGATCATATGGAAACTGGGACTGTGGATATTTGTAAAGCATCTTCATATAAGCATGATCGGGAGTATTATCAAGATAATAGAAATATTCCTTCACATCTTCACCGTGGTTCCCCTCTTTATTTGTTAAACCAAAAAACCTCTCCTTAATAAATCTGTCTTTGCCGTTCCAGAATGCCGGGGCAAAACAAATTATCTGTTCCTCATCGCATATGCCTCCGATGCCGTCTTCCCCCCACCGGTATGCGCGTCTTAATGCATTCTCAAATGAAAAATAATTCCATGCGTCGCC
>TBL_comb47_HYPODRAFT_10000288_pt1 | contig 65804 bp, 96 predicted proteins | sample TroBogypolimnion_40_FD_10682 | JGI IMG/M metagenome (IMG submission 10682)
CTACCAATACACATTTTTCAGGGGTGGTGGTAAGGGTTGATAACAATGTATTTTTTGAATCAATTACCAGTATTGTCGCTTCAACTTCTCCGCGTAGATTGTATTTTTCAATGAAAGTTTCTAATATTTGCTTCTTCATATTGTTATCTTAATATACCACAATCCGTATAAGTTGTCTACAATTATATTTCAGTATTTTCGGCAGGTTCCTTCAGACATCGCAAAAGATTTCCAATGTTTTCATCATTGTAAAATGGATCTAATTGAGGATCGCTTCTGATTGAATTGGCTATATCTGGATACAGTTCAAATAAAGCATTAAACAGTGTTTGTCCCTGTCTCCAATCTGGATTTGCTGTCAACATTAAGTCGGCAATTCTAAGTAATGCTTCCATTTCAAATTCGTTTAATTTCATATTAAGTTTCCCATTTCCAATTTGTGACATTTCTTCCGGTGACACTAAATCGTGAACAATTCCTATCCACTTACAATTTCCACAACATGCTTCATTGCTATCTACATATTCCACATCGTCACGCCAAACATAACCAAAAAGTGTCTGACTAATGTTAGTACAAAAACATTGTGGACAGCATCGGTGATGTTTGTGGTATTCAGAAGAGTTTTTAAATTTGTTCATAAGTTTGTCTGCACCAATTTTTAAAAAGGGTTTAACACTTTTAGACCGCTTTTTATACGTCATATATTTTTCAAAGTATTTTAGTGCCGTATCATTTGTTAGTTTATTCCACCTAAACACTTCTATTGTTCTATCAAATGAATTTCTAATATACATTTTTGTATATTCATAGGTTTTGTAATGAATGTATCCAACACTTGTTATAGACTCATTACAACTTGATTGAATCCGTTTTGGGGTTTCTGTTTTATACATTCTATAATATAACAAATTATCTGGAAGAATTCGTTTTTTTCTATGTAACACTCCACCTAAAAATAGATACTCTTTATCAATTGTCATATCTGCTCAAATTTTGATAAATTGCCCAACAAACGTCACAATCACATCCTGGTTTTCTAATGGCTTTATATTTAGGATGTTTCTTACACTTTTTTGAAATGATTTGAAGTTCTTTTTTAACTTCCTCTGTATACATTTTTCGTATTAGTGGTTCTGATATTTCCTTGCCAAGTTCAACGTTTTTCATAATTAGTCCTCTCTTCGTTTATAAATTGTATATCCACCACATTCGGGTGTATTAGTAATACAATCAGAGCACAAAGTTTTATACCAATCATAATTACCACGAACACAAAGATTTCCAGGTTTGCCACAAACTTCACAAATTTTATATGACATTGCTGAAGCCATGCTAATCATTCCGTTTAATTCATCATTACTATAGTCTGGATATATGGTCAATTGTCCGAATTTCTCTTTAACTTGACCAAATTCCAACGGTTTAACATTTGGCTTAATATATGTTTCTTTAAACATTGGAAGCAATCCGCCGAGTTTTCTAAGAATCCTTGTTAATGCCGGTAATTTATCATATTGGCCATCATAATATACATGACATCTATTTGGGTCTTCTTTAGCAATTTTATAACTAATATAAAATAAACAATTATTAATTTTAACGATTACCCAATTAATACTCTTTTTATACCACGGAGTAGCGTTAATATATTGAGGATTATCAATTCTAAACTGAATAGTAGAACACAATGTATCAATTATTTGATACCACCCATCACCACACTCGAACAATCTAGCCATACAACTATCATGTATGGACAAATGTGCTTGTCTAAAAATATTGGGATATTTTTCCAATAATTTCTTAGTATTTTCTTTATTCATATAATGATATTATCACGATTATTCTGTGATGTCAATAATTTTTTCCAATGATGTCTATTAAAATTTGTTTTTGGATGACAACTACAACATAATGTTATTAAATTTTTAATTGTATTATTTAGTTTGTTATAATCAATATGGTGAATTACCAGATTTCTTTTAAATTTTTGCTTAGATTTATTTTCATCTATAAAGCATACTTGACACCTGTAATTATCTCTTGTTTTTATTATATTTTTTAGTGTGTTATTAAATTCTATAGAATATTCTCCAAAACTACTTCCACCATTCCAACAAGGGTTTCTTTCTCCCATTTTACTAACTTTTATTTTTTCTCGTGCCTCCGATTTTTTAGCGGGATTTGTTTTTGGATTTTTTAATCTAACCGAATTAGCTTTATTTAAACATTTTTTACACAATTCGCTCGTATAATATATTTTAGCATTGCAAAGTTTACATTTTCCAGTTTTGCGATTTCCAGAGGTTTTCCCATCTTTAAAATTTGGATTGTTTATCCCAACATATTTGCCAAGTTTAACTATGCTTTGTTGTTTTTTACTTGTATCTGTATGGAACTTTTTATAAAACCCATTTCTATCCCCAATGCTTGCACACCGTCTACAAAATGTTCCGGCCGGGTGAATCCATGTATCACAATCTTTACATTTCTTTTTATATCCATATGTTCTTCCACTAATTCTAAATCGTTTTTCCTTTGTTTTTATAATATCTGGAAAGGTTGATTTTTCTAAATCTTTTTGCATTTTTCCAATAATATCGCATTTGCCTATCACGGCGTTCTGCAATGAGTTCTTCAATTGGCCTGTTAAGTTTTTTTCTTCCCATAAATTTTTATTCATATACTAATAAATAGTATATAGAAAATTAAAAGTATAAAAAAATGTATGAAAATTTTGTTGTAATTCTTTACGCATATGTTAATTCTTTCTTTGGTTTGTGTCTAAATATTTTCTTCTCAATAAAATCTTCTAATTCATCTTCAAGTCTCTCTAAAAATTCTTGTTCTACTTCATATCGAGTAGTCTGTTTTGTGTTTTCTTTTACTATCTTCAAAACATCGGTAATTGTTTCTGGTGGATGTTTTACATCTATGTAAAGTGCTCCAAATGGATAGTTTGACCAAACAGAATCCACTGAAATCGAAGTTTGTAATCTAAATCCCAACGATTCCAGAAACTTTTCAGATTTTTCCGGTAAATGTATTTGTGTTAAGTGCGCCATATTAAATCCAAATAATCGCTACAGAATTTACATTCATCTTTTATGACGGAAGGAAACCCAATCGCCAATTGTATGTAAATCTTTAGGAAAGCCTAGAGTATTACAAGCACAATCCCTTTAGGGGTTGTGTGGTTGACTACAGAGTCTTTCCCTTTGATTCGTGTTCTACGACAAATTTTCGCAATGAATTAAAAAAATTGTCAGCAAACATATCTAATGTTTCATCACTGACACAAGTAAATTTTCCATTTCGTAAATCACGGCTTAATGCCATTAATGTTTTCTTTGTTTGTGCTGTATTGATGTGTTTTCGATTTTCATTCATATTTTATATTTCCTTAATCTTTAATTACTTTATCAGATTTTTTCAACCTTGTCAATCTTTATTCCTTTCCACTCATAATCTATAATTTTATAATTATTGTCGAATATGGTGTCCAAATCTACATCGTGGTGAATAAGTCTCAATTTACACGCATAATGTTTTGACAACCAATCTTGAATATTTTGGTCATTTACTGACAAATAATGAGAAGTGCAACTAGGATTACTTACAAATATATGACACGCTTCTTTGTGTTCATCACAAACAGCTCTATACCATGTTTTCATATTAACTCTTATTTTTTTTTCAAAACTATTTCCATTTCATCTTTTGTAGGTTCATCGTTTATCCCACAAATCTTACATTGGTCATCTAATAAAAAATCTCCCTGTTTCAACAATTTACAATTTGCCCGATATCCAGAACCATCATAATATGGGCAGGGATTGGTCTTAATTATAAACCCATACGTTTCATCAGGAACAATTTTCTTAATCGTATAACAATACATTCCACTGGGCACTCTAAATTTTGCTATTAATCGCTTTATTAGTTTCATTTATTCCTTTATAACACTTGTTGCCTGTTGCATACTTAAAATCCACATAAAATACTAGTGATGTCGGGGTGTCCATAGGTTGAACACTTATCAAGTCCCTCACTACAATATTATAATTCGCTTTTAGTATAATTGGAAATGCTATTTTTCTAAATGGTCCACGTTTGAAAATATCATACCAAACACATCTAATTAAACGACTTAAATATGGTATTCCAAAAAGCAGTGTACTGCCAATCTTATATTTTAATCGTTTATACCACGGATATTTAACTGGTTCTATTGATATAATACCGATATCCCTCATATTTTCCTTAAAATGTAAAAAACTGTTCTGCTATTCTGACACTAATCGATGGATATTTCCAACCAAGGACATCGAACAATCCCCTTTTCTTTGGTTTGTTTGTGGTAAATTTGCTTTTTAACTCCTGTTCGTACATCCCGCGACGATCTACGTATTCTGTGATAAAGTCCAATATTTCCTTCGGATCAGTTCCGTCACTCTTTAACGCTAAACAATCAATTCCATATTGGTTTTCTTTGAGATATACATATCGAATCTTTTGCCCAGTATAAATTGGTTCAACCGTTTTACTAAGACCAAGTTTAGCCAACAAATCGTTATAATGTAACGCGGCTTTTACTTGGGCAGGGGACCCCCCGATGATTTCAAAACGCTGCCTTCCTTTAGGATTATAATCTTTATCCCCCTTCCTAGACATGAATTTAACAGAGGTTGATTTAGCACCATCAAATAGTTCAATATCCTTTAATCCCTCTTCAAATTTGATAATTTTGTCGTCAATCTCTTTTTGGTCTTTATTAGTCAAAATCATTTCCATGATTTCTTTCATAAAGTTACTAAATTTTGGTGGGAATGATGAACGGACAACATCGATGCCCTTAACATCCATCTTACTACAGTTGTTGCCGCCTTCATTTACAATCCATTGACAATATCTTTTCTTGGCTATCCAAATGGCAGATTCTGCAACCATTTCCTGTTTAATAAAGAATTTATGAACCTTAACATTAAATAATCGTTTGGCTAACACATCGACCATCCCGTTGATATGAGATTGGACATCTCCTGTAATTGCCAGTGTCGCTTTAATCATTTCCTCGCGGTTTTTACGGTCAATATTTGGATACCGTTTTTCAATTAATGGTATAGATGATGCAAACGCTGAATCTGTGTCGCTGTAAATTACGTGGTCCGTATTACATGGTAATTCTTCAATTGTTATTATTTTCTTCACATTTCACCTCATAAACAATTTCGTATGTGCCATCATCATATGTTACCTTATATTTTTTACCGAGTTCTTTTTTGTAATAATTGTTTAATACATTACCAGCAAATTTAATAATCTCTTGACCTGAAATAGTGACTGCTTCTGCGCAATAATGGTTGTAAAATCTAAAGCTTGGAAGCCCAGTAACACCATAAATACTATTGGACAAAATCTTCAATGTCATCTGCTTTCTATTCAACACAATATATTCATCATGCTTACCAGCCCTTTTCAGAACATCGGCTTTCTTTCTTACGACTTTTCTATCTTCAATCCATCTCTCAATTACGGTAGGAATAACTCCGGGAGTAGTTAGATTGAATAATGCCCCGTTAGATGCTACTGAATAATTCCCCCTGGCAATCAATTCCTTAAATTGTTCAATGGTATACTTTGTTCCGCTTACAGAAACTTCTGTCAACTTATTATTCAAATAATCGTCAGGTTTCCACTTATCTACAACACCAACTAGCGTTTCTGGACTTATGTTCAGGCTTTGGATAATACTCGGATATAGGGATTGCATATCCAAATCGTACACCCAATCGTATTTTCCGGGAACCGGTTCCTTAACAAATGCTCCAATAAACGTAGGACCATCTTCATCACCATCTTCACTTTCTTCAATGTCAAGTTCTACATCAATTTGTAGTGTAGGTTTGTTACAGGCAATCAAATTGTTGCGTTTCAAATATGTCAAAATAGCACCTTCCAAGAACCTCGAAGATTTTTCAAAATATTCATAAGGAACATGGCAAAAGTGACAAATTTCTCTGGCTTGGTCAATGTAATTATATTTCTTATCCAATTCAACAACGATTTTAACGTCATTCAAGTTATATTCGATATATTTTTTGATATCGGTTTTGTAAAGATTGTTCAAACTACCAGTGTATTCTGTTTTACCAATACCAACTTCTTTCTTACCAATTTTTCCCAGTTGATATGATGCTTCGTTGACACCGCTATACCGCTTATACATAGGATAATAATCTAATGCGGTACATACACCAGCAATAATCACTTCGTCTTTGTACTTTGATTGATATGTTACTCCAATCGGAGATAATCGATTGACTTCACGACTTCCCATTGTATTCTTAATACGATTATAAAGATATGGAATATCAAATCCAATTGATTCAATTCCGGGAGTAGAACTATGGGTGCCTCTCGAATTCCACCCGGTAACAATCGTTGGTTGGATTTCTTCCCAAACATTCAAAAATGCATATAATAATGACTGTTCATCCTTAAATGAACGCAATTTCAATTCGTTTGTATCGGAATCTTCGATTAGACCATCAGCATCCAAGATTAATGATGTATATTTCTGAGTGGTTTTATCATATAAAGAAATTGCCGTGATTTTCTTATCGGCAAGCTTCATATTGGCAAAACCACCTTCAACATCAGTTTCAATATCAAGAACAACTATATTATGCCCGGTGGAAATTTCATCACTATCATAATACCCTTCAATCAAAGCTCTTACAGACAAATCAACATCTGATTCAAATAATGATGGATCTTTTGGGTTTGCATACGTAGTTCGTTCAAGTTTATCACCAAATACGGATGTATATGTACCAACAGGAGAACGGCGATAGGCATAATTTAATTGGGCATGAGGAATGACCATTGGATCGGGCAATTGGTCATCAAATATATAAATTCTCTCATTTCTCTTATCGTTATATACCGTTTTGTACATTGACCCAATATAACCGATTCCCGTTTAATTGTCAATTTGTTTTAACACCAAAAACCTTTCCATCTATTATAACAAATATAACGTCTTTCAGTGATTCTGACAATTTGTTAAATGTGGTTTTCAGTGAAAGCAAGTCATCATCTGCAATTGGTTTAGTGGAAATGGTTGATTTTTCAACCGAATAGAAATTGGCATCCTTGGTGGATAATGGTATATGCTTTGTTATAATACCAACAGTATTCTCAGACAATTTATACTTTTTACCTTCAAGCACATTCAATACATCGGCTTCTCCCTTATAAACAGCTATAATCGTGGTTCCCTTATCAGTAATGACTCTAAACTGTCCACAATTTAGTATTATATTAATTCTGGGAGTATGTACTATTAGGTTATTCTCAATATTGTTGGTATTGCCATTGATTATATCAACAGTACCGGACATTAAAGAGAATGTATATTTAGTTTTAATAGATTTTAATGTTGCTGGAAGTTCTGGTTTGGAATAATCAGCATATGTCTGGTTAACAAGGAACTGAGAATTTTCATTAATTGATATAAAAACGTTATTGAAATATGCTATATCGGTTATCGTATTGCTGCCGACATTATAAGTAATCTGTTCTTCAAATGATTCATATGTCTTACCACCAATAAAATAATTGGAAGGCATATCTTTAGCGTATAATGTATAGCAGAATAATAACGGCAATAGAATTTTTATAAGTTTGGTCATATACTATAAATAGCCACAAAAGATTAAAATAAGTTGTCATTTAATTGACTTATGGTAAAGTAGATAAATGGAAGAAATTAAAAAGAAGAAAATATCATATAGTCAATACTCTACTTGGAGTTCATGTTCATACCGTTGGTTCTTAGATTATGCATTAGGATTAAGAAAATTCGATGCATCAATTAATACCTGTTTTGGAACTGCGATTCACTTTGCAATTCAGACATATCTTAAAGCCCTATATACCGAAGGCGCAGAAGCCGCTGATAAGATCGAGGTATTCAAAATGTTCAAACAGGAATTTGAAAAGGAATTGGGTAAAAAGGATAATGATGGGAAACAGGTAGTCACTTATACCGACGATGAATATACCGAATTTGTTTTTGATGGAGAAGACCTTCTTAAAGCATTTCTTGATACTTCCACGAGAATTAAACATTTCCCCAGTAAGAAATATGAATTTATTGGTGTAGAAACTCCAGTGGAAATGGACATCAAGAATAACCTGAAATTCATAGGTTATTTAGACTTAATCCTAAAAGAAAAATCCAGTGGAGTATACAAAATTATTGATTTCAAGACTTCTTATAATGGGTGGAACCAGTACCAACGTGAGGATACTCTCAAGGCGGAACAGTTGTTATTGTACAAGGCATTCTATGCGAACATGCTAAATGTGCCACTTGATAAGATTGAAGTGGAGTTTTTTATTTTGAAACGAAAGCTATATGAGAATGTCGCATATCCTCAAAGCCGTATCCAAAAATTATCACCCACTCAAAATAAACCGATGATTACCAAGGCGGTAAATAATTTAATCGAATTCATTAATAATTGTTTTACGGAAAACGGGGAATATAATAAAGATGGTGTCTATTATAAGAATCCCGGCAAGGCAAAGAAGAACTGTAAATATTGCAAACATTACAAGACCGAAAATTGTGATGGTAGAGAAGACAAAGAATAATTTCCCGCCTTTACATTCTCACCACAAAATATAAATAACATTTTACCAAAATAAATTGTTGTTTACATCAGTTTACTGATATGTATGTTTATGGGCAATCATACAAATGAAAGAAAATAAACGACACATGGTTAATTTGACCGCAGAGGATTACAAGAAAATTCAAGATTATTGTAAACCGAGGAATCTCATTGTTAGTAAGTGGATAGCTACTGCGTGTGCACAGGCAATAAACGAAATTATTAGCGGATCTGGTTCGGTTAATAAACAAATACTTCACGGATAATATGAAAAAGAAAACCAATACCGAATGCTACAAGTTCACATTAAATACAAATGACGTAAATACGCCGATTACATTTAAACGTAACGAAGATGTATTGATTGCCGGACTAAAGGTGAGTGGTTTTATTGATGACGTTTGGGGACACAAGGGTGGCACACAATATTCGGTAATATATTATGCTGACGATAAGAGACAAAGTGCGTGGTTCTATGGTCGAGAATTGGAATTATTATGAACAACGACTTATCTTTGGTAAAATTGATGAATAGTGATGAAGATTTCATTAAACGAATGGAAACCAAGAAGGTTAATGTAAAACAAGATAAAATTCGATTGGAGGCTGCGGCCAATGAATATAGTAAAAAATATGAAAAGGTCATTGAACAAGGTACAATAGAGAAACAATTACTATTGGAAGATGGTAGAAAACGTGGTTTAACAGAAGAACAAGTTTATGGTAAATTATCTAAATATATACCGGCAAAAGATACACCAATCCTTAATATGTTATACTTCTTACTTAATGAATATAAAAACGAAGCATCAGCAGTTCAATTTTTAAGAGAACAAAAAGACCAAGGCAAAGATTATGAATTGTTAAAAGAACAAATGGATAAGTCTTATGGTCATTTAACAGAGAAAGATGCAGAACAAGCTTTACCAGATTTATTAGAATACGTTTATAATAACGTTACATTAGATATTTTTGCTACTATCAAAAAATTAAAAGCGTTATCAACCAGTGAAAATGATAGTGAAGCATCAAGAGCATTTATCAAAGGCAGAGAATTGTGTAAAAAATACAATCTCGATTGGGATAGGATTCCCTGCAACGTTGATGAAGAAGTAAACTAAAAGGAAAACAAACATATGGCAACAAAGTTAACAAAACAACAAGCAGAAGAAAAGGTATATCAATTAACAGAGCGTCTTATCAAACTGAAATTGGATGCTAAGGATACAATGACAGGTTATAAGGATAAGATGAAAGACGTTGAAAGTGAAATTAAGGCAGTTATCGAAGAACAAAACGCTTAAAATATAAAGGTTATAATAAGTAAGAAATAGTAAGATTTTTCATACTTTGAAATTTCTATTTGATATGTATTAATAAGCATATGAAACGGCAAGAAACTAAATTAAATGATAAATGGTCAATCCAAATATCCAAAGAATTAAAAATAAAGGTTAAAGAATTCTGTAAAGCCAATGGATATTCTCTAAGTGGTTATATAGAACAAGCCATTCATAAAGCTATATCGGGTAGCGTTAAACCAAATGAATAAGATATTAGATAAAGAATCTGTTAAAACACTCGTTTTTAAGCATAAAGATAGTTTTACACAAGTGTTCAAATCCGATTATACATTCAATACGAATAAAATAGAAACAATTTTAAAACACAGCGCGTGTATAAACCTGGGATTTAAACATGAAGTATGGATTTTCGATAGGAATAAAAATTTACAGGAAATTATTAAATAATATGAATGAACAAATTACTAAGAAAAAAAAGATTCTTTTTATATGCGATGACATCAGATTTTTTTCAGGCATCGCTGTAATGGCCCGTGAGTTGGTAATGGGAACTATTCACAAATACGATTTTTGTGTTTTAGCAGGTTCGGTAAAACACCCCGAAGCTGGTAAGGTCATTGATATGAGTCCCGCTGCCAAGGCACAAACTGGTATTCAAGATGCATATCTTCGCTTATATCCAACAGATGGTTATGGTAATGAAGAATCATTAATGGCAATTATGAATATCGAGAAGCCCGATGCATTACTATTTTTAACAGATCCACGATATTTTGTGTGGCTTTTCCAGTTGGAAAGACAAATTCGGGATAAGATTCCAATGATTTATTGGACAGTGTGGGACAATCTTCCATATCCCATGTGGAACAATAGTTTTTATCAAAGTTGTGATACATTATTGGGGTTTAGTAAACAATCTGATAATATTCATAAGTGGACATTGAGACCAGAGAACTGTATATCTATAGATGGAGAATTTGACACACTGGGAAACTTAATAAAAGAATAGATTTTAATTGAACTTTTTTGAACTTTTTTGAATGTTACTTACTATATATTAGTATGAAAGAAAAATACAAAGATCGTAGAATAATTAATATAGACAAAGTGGCGTATGATATAATTAAATCATATTGCATTAAAAATGCATTAGACATGCCCAAGTGGATTGTAAAAATTGTATTACTTGCGATAAATAATAAGGATGTTTAGTATGTCAAAAAAACTAATCCATTCTGAATTTATAACGAGGTCTAATAACATTCACGCTTCAGTTTATAATTATTCTCAAACATATTATAAAAATTCAAGAACAAAAGTTATAATACTGTGTAATAAACACGGCGAATTTACACAGCGACCACATGAACATTTAAGTGGACAGGGATGCCCAAAATGTGGAATGTCACGAGCAGGATCAAAAAATACATCCACAACAGAAATGTTTGTCAATAAGGCCAATGAAATACATAATAATAGTTATGATTATTCTCGCGTAATATATATAAAATCCAATATTAAAATAAAAATAAACTGTAAATGTCATGGTGAATTTTTACAAACACCAAACCATCATTTACAAAACCACGGCTGTCCGAAGTGTAAAAATTTATATACTACGAAAGAATTTGTTGATAGATGTAATAAAATACACAATAATAGATATGACTATTCTAAAACAAAATATTCGGGTATTAAAACAAAGGCTGAAATTGTTTGCCGTAAACATGGAAGTTTTTTTCAATCTCCCGAACATCACATCAACGGAAAGGGGTGTCCACGTTGTAATGTTTCAAAAGGAGAACAGAAAATATCCCAATGGTTAGATGCTCGTGGTATAAAGTTTGTTCCACAAAAAGAATTTCAAGATTGTAGAAATCCAAAAACAAACAGAAAATTAAAATTTGATTTTTATGTTCCCGAAAAAAATTTATTAATAGAATATGATGGATTCCAACATTTTAATAAAGTATTTGTAGATATAACGTTAGTTCAGTATAGAGATGAAATTAAAAATCAATATTGTAAAGATAACAATATTAAATTAATACGGATACCATATACAAAAATAAAAAATATGGATGATATTTTATCTAAGGAGATACAATGAGTATAAAAAACAAGCACCTAATACACCCCGTCCTACTTGGTTCAGATTCCAATGTATTTAAACCAATTGATAAGAGTGATAAGAAGTTATTGGAGTTCAAGAAGAAAATTCTTGGTGATGTATCATATGACTTTATTGTATTCTATAATAGCCGTAATATCAATCGTAAGAGAACATCCGATTTATTATTGGCATATCGTATGTTTTGTGATAATCTTACCAAGGAAGAAGCCGATAAGTGTTTATTGATTATGCACACCGAAAAGGTTTTGGATGCCGGCACTGATTTGGGGGCTGTTAGCGAAGCTTTTGCCAGTATGTATAATACCAAGGTTGTTGAAGAACGATTCTTACCGGAAGATATGAACCTTCTATACAATTTGTGCGATATAACCTGTAATATTAGTAGTAATGAAGGATTTGGTCTGTCTTGCAATGAATCAATGATGTGTGGTTTACCTGTTGTTGTTAATGTTACCGGAGGATTGCAGGACCAGATTGGCCAAACTAAAGATGATGGTAGCCCAGTTATGTTTACACATGATTTTGGTACTAATCAAATTGGCAAATATAAGAAGTGTGGATGTTGGGCATATCCAGTATGGCCAACTACTAGATATATTCAGGGTTCTCCGGCGACCCCATATATCATAGACAGTGTATGTAAGTGGGAAGATGTAGCGGAAGGTATCATGTATTGGTATTTAATGGACAAAGAAACTCGTATTAAGTGTGGCTTGGAAGGTCGTCGGTGGGCAATGAACGAAGGTGGTACTAATACTAAGAATATGTGCGAACAATTTATTAAGGCCATGGATTTTACATTGGAAAACTTTGAACCAGAGTCTAAGTTTAGTATACATACAGACAAGGAACATATGGGTCACTCCATGCCATTTAATAGTCTAGGATTTGAAATTCCTAAGATTGATAAAGATGGTATTAAGAAACAAACAGAAGAGGTTGAGATATGATAACCAAACACGAATTAATTAAGGGCACCACACAAGAATTGGCAGAGTATTTCCACAATCTTACGGAGAATACTAGAAATGTTCGTGGTAATGATGAAAATACTGCAAAGATGACCGATGATAAGGCTAATCTATTACTTACCAAAGAAGGTTTCTTATTGCAATTAGAAAAAATCAATACATTGGTTAGTTTGTTATTCTATCTAAATGTTACTGAAAAGAAATTGGATAATGGTGATGTAGAGACTAATATGGAATTGAAATCAGCATATGTTCACATTGAAGATAAAAAGGTAAAGAAATAATTATGGATAATATTACAGATGATAAAATTAATAGTGTTGATTACACATCATATCAACCAAGATATTCTGAAAAAGAAACATTTGAAGATATGCATGAACGGTTGCTTGGAAAATACATTGAAAAGTGTTACAAGTCTACCAATGACGTAATTGAGTATATTCAACCCAACATTGTTAATATAATGAAGATGTCTAATGTTTTAAATTCAGACACTAAGTATGTTTTTATAACAAAATGTGGGGGAATAGAACAGATATCTCACGAAATTCCAACATACAAGAAAGTTGTTGGTAAATTGTTTGGTGATAAGTATATTAAGGTATAAAGTATGGTTATAAAAATTAAGAGACTAACAGAGGATGCCATTATTCCCACACAGGGGAGTAAAGAAGCGGCCGGTTATGATTTATATAGTATTGAAACCAAGGAATTGAAGCCATTGGAGAGATATCCATATAAAACAGGATTAACTATGGAAATACCATCTGTTGTATATGGTAGAGTGGCACCTAGAAGTGGATTAGCTGTTAAGAAGGGTATTGATGTATTGGCGGGTGTCGTTGATTGTTTTTCAGAAAACAGTAGTATAAGAACGCAAGCCGGAGACAAATTAATCAAAGAATTAAAAATAGATGATGTTATATATTCTGTTAATGAAAATTTAGAAATAGAACGAGATTTTGTTTCTGCCATTGTTAATTTGGGAGAGAAAGAAACATTAAAAATAGAAACGGATAATGGAGAATTGGAGATAACTCCGGGAACCATGGTTTATACAGAAACAGGGATAAAAAGAGCCGACGAACTAAAAATAGGAGAAAAAATATTAAATATTTGATGCTTTCACTTCCGTAATCACTATTTATTAATAGACAGAGATTATAGGAGTGATAATATGATAAACTGTAAAATATGCGGACATGCTGTACAATATAGATTAATAGAACATTTGGTAAAAACACACAAAATGGATGTGGAAGAATATAAGTTAAAATATGGCCCGGTTATTAGTGCCGAATATCACGCCAAGGTTTCTAAAAAATCGAAAGAAATGTGGAAGGATGATGATTATAGAAATAAAACTAATATCGCAAGAAATGAATCATGGACAGATGAACTTAAAGATAAACAAAGTACTATCATAAAAAATGTATATAAAAATGGATTTAAATGTTGGAACGACGGATTAACTAAAGAGAATCATCCTAGTTTAGTATTAATTGGAGAAAAAAACAAAAAAAATCTAACCGGAAGAACCAAAGAAGAATATCCATATCTAGAAAATAAGTCTAAATTAATGACAGCAAGGCTTAATGAATATTGGGAGGAAGCTGGTTTGTTTAGAAAATATTTTTCTAACAAGGAAAATTTTGATAATTGGAGAGATAAAATATCAAAAACAATATCTGCTAAATGCAGGAGTGGAGAAATAAAATGTATATCTGGTCATTTTAAAACCGGCTATTATAACGGAACATTTTATCAAAGTGGATTAGAATTGGAAACAATGAAATTATTAGATTCTATTAATGATGTTAAAAAATGGGAAAGAAATTTTGATGCCGTAGATTATATTGATGTTAAAGGAAAAACTCGTAGATATTTACCCGACTTTAAAATTACATTAAATGATGATGATGTCGTTGTATTAGAAATGAAAGGGTTTCCTGACAAATATCTACAAGAAAAAATTACATACGCAAAGAAAAAATATAAGCATTATATGGTTTGTTATACTATAGAAGAAGCCAAGGAAAAGTTATATGAAATTATCAACAATAAAAAACATAACCAAATCAAAAAATAAAGTATATGATATTACCGTAGAAAATAATCATAATTTTTTCTGTAATGGTCACTTGCTACATAATTGTGATTACCGTGGTGAAATTATGGTGGCTTTAATCAACTTAGGTCAAGAGCCAGTTACTATTAATAAAGGCGACAAGATAGCACAGATCATATTTGAATACTTTGCTTCTGTGTCATTCTCCGAAACCAAGGAATTAACCAATACACAGAGAAATGATGGTGGTTTTGGATCTACTGATAAAATAAACAGACAAAACAGCGATTTAGGTGTATCATTAGAAGACATCAACAAAGATTTGTCAATAAAGTAAGGAATAATAAATGAACATTTTTGATTGTTTTTGTATTCATTTTACTATTTATTAATTAGACACATGAAATCTAAACGAAACGTTGTTAATATTAATGAAGCAGTATATAATAAACTTAAAGATTATTGTAAGAAAAATGGTCTTAAAATTGTATGGGTCATAGAAAAATTAATTACGGAATTTACGAATAAAAATGAAAATTAAACGAAATTGCAAAACTTGTAGTAAGGAATTTTATACCATCGAAAGCAAAATAAAAGCTGGTAAAGGATTGTATTGTTGCAAGCAATGTTATACGGATTATAAAAATTTAAATGGTATAAAAAACTTAATAACCGATCATTGTATTATTTGTGGTAAAGGGATTCACTTAACTGAATATTTAAGAGAAATTGGAAGAAAATGTTGTTCTAGAAAATGTTCTGGGATATTACAGACACGGAGAAACACCAGAACCACATCGTGTAAATTTTGTAAAAAAGAATTAAAGACAAAGATATCGGAAATTAAAATTTTTTGTAATTGGGAGTGTCGTAGAGATTTTCTGGATGCTTCTAAGACAACATATATATGCGAATGTTGCAATAAATCGTTTAGAGCAAACAAAAGAGAACGACGAAATAATAGAAAACATTATTTTTGTTCAAATACTTGTAAATTTACATGGCATAATGGAAAGCCACACCCCGCGATGTCTGAGTGGTTAGCGGAAAATATATCTAATGGAAATTTCATACCAAGGCATCAATCATATTACATTCAAGGATATTTATTGAATACGTCTACAGATAAAAAAGAGTGGTATTCAAGTTCATATGAAAAGGAAAGAATGTTACAATTAAATTCTCAAAATATTAAGTGGACAAAAAATCACGGAATAAAAATTCCATATGTAGATGTAAACGGAAGAAATCATTATTATATTCCGGATATATTGGTAGGGGACAAAATTTTGGAAGAGATTAAACCAGTTAGATTAATACATTTGGATAATAATCCAGAAAAATTTTTTGCCGCAAAAAAATATTGTTCAAAAAACAATTTAACATTTAAAATAATTACAGAAAAGGAATTGGGTATAAAATTATGAATAACAAACCAGTGTTTATTTTTGAATCGAGTTTATTTGTCAGAGCAGGATATGGAGATTGGAGTATGGCGTTGGCAAAATCTTTATTACGATATAATAAAATACATAATGACAAATATGATATTAAAATAGTTCCTACTAGATGGGGAGCATGTCCATCTAAACATAGTATCGACGAATTAAAAGATGATGAAGAACGAGAATTATTTACTATGATTCTAAAACAACAACTCCAGAAAATCCCAGAGGTTTATATGAAGGTATCCATATCAAATGAATTTAAAAAAATGGGCAAATTTAATATTGGCGCATCGGCATTCGTGGAAGTAACAATTCCCCCTACCGAATTTATTGAGGGTGTAAATAATATGGACGCGGTGTTTACTATGAGTAAATTTAGTAAAGATGTAATGGAAAAAGCAGCATTCAATAAAAAATTCCAAGACGGGCACACAGAACCATTGAAGGTGAACAAATCTATTGATATAGTTCCGTGGGGGGTTAATACTAATATATTTAAAAAGACAGATGAAACTATTAATTCAATTGATAATATTATGTCCAAAATACACGAAGAACATTGTTTTCTTTTTTGTGGGCAATGGACTCATGGAAATGGTCTATATATTGATAGAAAGGACATCGGCATGTTAATCAAAACATTCTTATCTACATTTAAGAACGAAAAAATTAAACCAGCATTAATATTAAAGACAAGTGGTGTCAACTTCTCCAAGATTGATAAAGCAGACATTCTCAACAAAATTCATCTTATTAAACAAGATGTTGGGGATATTGGTTTACCCGAAGTATATTTAATTCATGGAGAATTATCAGATTCAGAACTTAACGCACTATATAATCATAAAAAAGTTAAAGCACATATTAATTTTACACATGGAGAATCTTGGGGAATGTCGTTATTACAAGCATCATTATCAGGAAAACCAATATTGGCAACAAATTGGGGAGGTCATTTAGATTACCTTAATAAGGATAATTGTAACTTATTAGACGCTGAAATTAAACAGATATCTGGGGGATCTGTAAACGACTACTACATGAAAGAGAGTTCGTGGGCATATGTAAATTATGACCAAGCAGGAAGAAAGATGAAAGGTCTATTGGATCCAGACATTTATGAGAAGTTGTTAGTCAAGGCTGACAATTTGAGAATTGAAAATGAACAGAAATTTAGTTTGCAGGCAATGGATAATGAGTTCCATGCTTTCTTGGATAAAATTCCAGAATTTGCAATGGAATCCAAGATTGTCCTTCCAAAATTAACGAAAATACAATTGCCCCAATTGAAAAAGATAGAATAATATGGTTAAACTTAATATACTTATTACATTAGAATTGAACAGAAAACCATCTGAACACGAATCCAATTTAATAGTAAAGCATATTGCAGACGTTCTTGATGTTGGAGATACTGGTTTATATGACAATGGGTATATTTGGTCACAAAAATTTAGTTGCGATTCTCCATTAATTATAAACCATCATTTTGTAGAAATTAAGAAATAATATATGAACAGAATTTATACTCCACTTATATCATTTTTGGTAACTTGTCATAATGAAGGCGAGCAATTAAAAAAATTATTAGATTTATTAGAAAAATATGATAATTATGATGAAAATTCTTCAAATAATAATTATGAATGTGTTGTTTTAGATGATTTTAGTGATGATAAAGATACTATTGATATATTAGAAGATATAAAAGATAGTGGAGAAGTATTCGGGTTTTATAAAGTATATAAACATCATTTAAGTAATGATTATGGTAGTCACAAAAATTATGGTATTCAAAAATGTTCTGGGAAATATATTTTTCAAATTGATGCTGATGAGGTTCCAAATGAAATATTATTGGCAAATTTGCCAGAGATATTTCTATCAAATCCCGACATAGAATTGTTCTGGGTTCCAAGAATTAATGATTTTAATGGTGTATATCCATACATTGCCAGTCAATATGGATGGAATCTTTCCCCATCAACATCAATTATTAGAGAAAAGATTATAGATGATACATCTGAAGAATATAAGTTTTTAAAAGAAAACGGTTATATTGTTGAAGAAACCAAAATAAATTAAATATTTTTACACTTTTCTACTTTTCTATACTATTTATTAATATGAAGCAACCAATCTACAAAACGTTAAAGATTAAAGAAGATACCCATAAATTGTTAAAAATTTATTGTGCAAAAAATTCTTTAATGATAAATGAGTGGGTAGATGAATTGATTAAAGAAAAAATTGCCAATCATGCCAAGAAAATTAACAGCTAAAGAATTTATTAACAAAGCACGACTTATACACGGGGATAAATATGATTATAATTCTGTTGTATATATAAATTCGATCAATAAGATTGAAATTACATGTTATACTCATGGAAAGTTCTTGCAATTTCCATATCATCATCTTAGAGGTCAGGGGTGTCCAATTTGTCATGGAAATCCCAAATATACTACACAAAGTTTTATACAAAAATCAAATAAAATACACAATAATATTTATGATTATTCAAAAACTAATTATAAAAAATCTAATATAAAGGTAATAATAAAGTGTCCAATACACGGAGAGTTCTCACAAACACCATCGCACCATTTAAACGGAGAAATTTGTGGCAAGTGTGAATCAGATTCTACTAGGTTGACATTGTTAGAATTTTATGACAGAGCAAATAAAATACATAACAATTTTTATGATTATTCATTGGTAAAATATATAAATTGTAGAACAAAGGTCGAAATTGTTTGCCCAAAACACGGTTCATTTTTTCAAACTCCTAACGCACATTTACACAATAAAAGAAATTGTCCAAATTGCACATATCACATTTCCAAACCCGAAATTGAATTTTTAAATCATTTGAATATAAGTTCGTCTAATAGACAAAAATATGTTAAACCATACAAAGTAGACGCTATTTGCGGAAATATAATATATGAATTTCTTGGCGATTTTTGGCACGGTAATCCGACACGATTTAACAGAAATGATATTAATAAAATTACTAAAGAATCATTTGGAAAATTGTATGGTGATACCTTCAAAAAATTTAATGATTTGACGGCCAGCGGTTACACTATTAAATATGTTTGGGAAACAGATTGGAACAATTTTAAACGAGGTGTAGACAAAGAACTAAAACTTTTAACTTACTAAATATATGGCACTAATAAAAATAAAATATAAAGTTCCTCTGGTAAACTGGCCTGATTATCAGACTCGCATATTTAAGAATCTCCCATCTATCCGTTGGAGAAATCGTCTACATGAACGGATTAGTGGTAATACCAATTATGTATTCTTTCCAAAAGAGGAAGAATACGCGTTATACCATAACAAAACAATCGAAAAGCAGATTGAAACCAATTTAAGGTATAACAAAGAGTTTACAGCAAATGACAATTTGGGGAAACATGAATAAAGATAGTAGAATTTATGTGGCCGGACATAAGGGACTGGTAGGGTCATCCCTAATGAGAAACTTAAAAGAACTTGGGTATACCAATTTATTTACATCAGATAAGTCTACGGTAGATTTACGAGATATGGTATCTACACATGAATGGTTTTATCAAAATAGACCGGAATATGTATTTTTGGCAGCAGCAAAAGTTGGTGGTATTCATGCAAATGATACATACCCCGCCGAATTTATTTATGATAATTTACAAATTCAAAGTAATGTTATTGAATCATGTAGAAAATTTAATGTTAGAAAATTGTGTTTTTTGGGGAGCGTCTGTATTTATCCCAAATATGCTCCGGTCCCAGTCAAGGAAGAATCGTTATTGACCGGTGAGTTAGAGCCTACGAATCAGTGGTATGCAATCGCTAAAATTGCTGGTATTAAGATGTGCCAAGCATATAAAAAACAATTCAATCTCAATTCTATATCAGTAATGCCCTGTAATTTATATGGAATTAATGACAATTTTCATCCAACCAATTCCCATGTAATTCCGGCATTGATTAGGCGCTTCCACGAAGCAAAACTGAATAACTTGGATAGTGTAACCGTGTGGGGAACAGGGAACGCTCGCCGTGAATTTTTGAATGTTGATGATTTAACAGGCGCCTTGGTATTTTTGATGAACAATTACAATTCCTATGAAATAATCAACATTGGTTCCGGACAAGATTATACCATCAGAGAAATTGTCAGCATCATTAAAAACATTGTTGGTTATAAGGGCGAAGTATTATGGGACACATCAAAGCCTGATGGCACACCGTCACGATTGTTGGATAGTAGCAAGTTATTTGCAATGGGATGGCGGCCCAATATATCTCTTGAATCTGGACTCAAGAGTACCTATGAGTGGTACATCAAGAAATAATGAAAAAATACCTCTTAAATTTTGCCGACAAAAACTATGAATTGCAACAGAAACTACAAATAGTTTCTACCAAAGACTATTTTGATGAAATCATAAGTGTGTCTCCAGATGATATTGAACCCGATTTTAAGGAGAAAAATAAAGCAATATTCAATTTTTCCAAGGGCAGTGGTTATTGGCTATGGAAAGCCTATTTTATATCTCGTTCATTGGATTATATTGCTAATGGTGATATATTATTTTATGTGGATTCTGGTAATGAATTCATCAGAAATCCCTCTGAAATATTCAAGCTGTTAGATTCACAGGACATCATATTGTTTAATAATCGGGACGGTCATCCAACAGGAGATATGTGGAAGAACTCGACATGGACCAAGGCGGATTGTTTTAATTTGATGGGATGTAATGATGAAAAATATAAACAAGGTCATCAGGTAGATGGCGCTTATATTCTACTCAAAAAAACAGAGAACAGCATAAAATTTGTAAATGAATATCTCAAATGGTCATGTAACAAAAATGTTATAACGGATATGGACAATGTAACTGGTAAAAATGAAGACGATTTTCGTGACCATAGACATGACCAGTCAATATTATCGTTATTGGCAATAAAATATGGCCTAACATTATGTGAGGCTCCATGCCAGCACGCGAATCATGTAACTGATAGACCATATAACCAAATTTTAAACCATTTTAGAAAAAACATATCGTGGTCAATAATTTACAATAGAATCGAAAAATAATATGAAAACATTTCCCTTGGCTAGAGTAATTTTAGTACTAACAGACAATCCATTATATGCTGATTTTTGGCCCTATGTTGCAAATATTTGGAAAAACAAGTTTGGTGTAATTCCCACGTTATTCTTTTATGGAAATGGGTGGGAAAAATATAATTTAGATGTCCATGGGGAGGTCTATCATTTACCATTTGTTCCAGAAGTTTCCATAAATCCTGCCAGAGATTGGGCATGTACTTGGGGATTGTTTTATGGAGCATCAAAATTTGAAAATGATATTTGTATTACCTGTGGAATAGACCAAGCCCCATTGTCAGATTATTTTTTCAAGACAATATCACATTATGACTTTAACAAAGACTATGTTGTTGGACTATCAGATGCTAGACCAGATTGGTTTTTCTCTTCACACCATGTCGCCAAAGGAAAAATATACAAACAAGCTCTTCAAATTGACAATAGCTGGGAGATTGAGGTCAAAAAAGTTTTTGCCGCTAGAAATAATTATTCCCAAATATATATGGGCGGGGATTATTGGGGGCTCGATGAACTACATTCTACATTTTTGTTAAAATCCTCTCCACATCTCAAACGACATACTGGGGTATATCACCAATATCTCCTACCAAATAGGATAGACCGTGGATATCAACCAACTTATGATATTAATCGGTTAAAAGCCGGGGGATATTCAGAATTACATGCTCCGCGACCATTCAAGGATTATAAAGAATATCTACAAACAATTAGTGATAATATACCGAGCTATTTATGAACATATTTACCCACCCAACGACAATAATTGATGACAACGTACAGATTGGTGAGGGAACTAAGATATGGGCGTTTTCACATATATCTTCCGGAACAATCATTGGCAAAAACTGTATGATTGGTGAGGGTGTACACATTGGAAACAATGTAATAATTGGGGACGATTGTAAAATACAAAACCATTCTCTGGTATATCACGGAGTTACTCTTGAAAATGAAGTATTCTTGGGGCCAAACACAATTACAACAAACGATTTATATCCCCGCGCTAAAGGAAATTGGGAAGACCGTTTTAGAAAAACACTATTCAAATATCGAGCAGCGGTGGGGGCAAATTGTACAATTCTTTGTGGAATAACTATGTATGAAAATTCCATGGCTGCGGCTGGTTCAATGGTTTGTACGGATGTAATGAAAAACTCTTTGGTCAAGGGGAATCCAGCTCGACACATTCGATTCTTTTCTGATGGACCATTTGGAGACGAATACAAATAATGACATTCTTTCAACAAAACCAATTGTGTAATATAGTTCATAATGGCAATGCCGTTTGGTTTTGCAAATTTGAATATATGTTAAACGATTTCGTAGAAATTTCAAAATTAAATCATGAAGTCACATTTATATGTGGTAATAGCGATTATCCATTTACAGAAGAATATGCTGGTCGAGCACCACAAAATATTACCAGAATATTTGCAACAAATTCAATGTGTTCTGATAATAAAAGAGTGTTCAGCCTACCCATAGGGATTGAGAGCACGTTTCCTACCAATCGTCCCGGGCATGGGGTTGGGTTTGGATTTGCCTCTACTAAAACAGAACAACTAAATATCAAGGCACTTCCATGCGCCACAAAGAACCTTATCTATGCAAATTTTAATGTTAACACTAACCAAAATATTAGATTGCCGCTATTAAACAACATAAAAAACTCACATCACATTACTGTTTCAACACCAACACTGGATATAGAATCATATTTTAACAATATTAAAACACATGAGGCTGTGTTATGTCCAATAGGAAACGGTCTTGACACCGTTAGAACTTATGAGACATTATACTGTAATCGTATTCCAATCATCTATGGGTCAGACATAATTTATAATCAATTATTTAAAGATTTACCATGTGTTTATGCAAAAACCATTAATGAGATATTGGACCGCGAATTTATTTCGTCTGAAATAGAACGAGTCAAACCAAAATTCGCCAATATCAGAATGGCGTATTTGGAGTATTGGATACACAAAATATCAAGGAATATATGAACGAAATACTAAATAAATTAAATAGTGTAGCCCCGATTGGAGAGGGGTCTACCTATAGTTGGTCCCCACATGAGGAAGATGACAAACAAAAAACGTTGGGATTTTTACGGCAATATTTGACAGATGGGAAATTTAATACGATATTAGAAACGGGAACACACAAGGGACATTTCTGTTTTTTCTGCAAACAGGTTCTTCCAAATGTAAAAATTTTTACATTTGGAATTGATAACTTTAGTATAAATGCGACAGAAATTTTAAATACGGAATTTGGTAAATATATTTGGTTTACACTTGGCGATAGCAAACATACATTGACCACATTTCAACCAGATGAGAAAATTGACCTAGCATGGATAGACGGGGGACATGATTACAATACGGCATATCATGACCTACTAAATTGCCACAGATTGCGAATACCAGCAATTCTTATTGATGATTGTTCTTTAATTCGCGATGTAAATTCTGCCGTTTCGGATTTTCTAAAACTTGGATATCATATCAGTGGGAAGTTTAAATCTAGCCGGGGAATTGTTGAGTTAAAACTAAATGATTAACACGTTAAATAATGACTTTAATAAGTTCTCAAAAGAATGGACAAATACTTTCCAGTATAACGAGTTTATTTATGACCATTTTCTTTTGATGGTATCTAATTTTCCAATATTAGAAAACCATTTTCGTATTGTCGAGCAAACCCGCTCTGGTTTCGGAGAGAAGGCTTTCAGATATCTTTGGGCGTTGGTTGCGTCACAAATTCCCAAGAATGGAAAATTTCTTGAAATTGGGGTCTATAAGGGGTCGATAATGAGTTTGATGCAAGTCCTATCGGACAGTTTGGACAAGAACATTGAAATACATGGTCTAACTCCATTAAGTACGGCGGGTGACAAATATTCAAATTATGAGCAACAGGACTATTTTCAATGTATACAAAATTTATACAAAAATCTCAACATTCCTACTGATAAGATAAAAATTTATCGCGGCTTATCCACTGACCCGATACTCCAAGAACTAGTGTTGAGAGATGGGCCATTTAATGCAATTTATGTTGATGGTGGCCATGACTATCAGACAGTTTGTAGTGATATAAAATTTGCTGCTTCCATTTTGGCTGATGGTGGACTATTAATTATGGATGATGCGTCGTCACTGTTGAATATCAACCATCACAATGATAGGACTGTTGGACATGAAGATGTCGCGTTAGCTATAAAAGACAAACTCGACACAAGTTTCGAGTTTAGGCATCTTTTTGCGTGCGGGCATAATAGAATATGGAGAAAAGAAACCCGAAATGTCCCGAAAATACATTTATTAATAGACTATTACAAGAATCCACGACCAGAACGGTCAGCGGAAATAGATTTTTGTTTTAATGAGAATATCAATACCAAAGAATTTGATTTTATTCATATCTTCAAGTCCTCAGATTTGCCAGATACGGAAATACCAAAAAATGTAATTATCAATGAGGTAAATACTAGACTGACATATCAATATTATTTTGAGTATGCTAAGAACAATATTCCCAGCGATGATATTGTGGTATTAAGCAATTCCGATATATTCTTTGATGAATCAATATTAAAAACAAAAGACATTGATTTGTCTGACAAGGTGCTGGCGTTGACAAGATTTTGCCCATACTTGGGACATTGGACAAATGATAACAACATTTTGATACCATATCATAGCCATGATAGGTCGCAAGACGTATGGGTTTGGAAAAATCCGCTCAAATATACTGGTGATGATTTTAATTTTGGTATAGGTATAATTGGGTGTGATAACAAACTGGCATTTCAATTGCACAAACATGGCTATCAGGTTTGGAACCCAAGTTTCTCCATAATAACGTATCACAAACATGCAGAACGAAATGATAGCTCCGACCAAGGACCTGCAAATAAACGATTACCCGGAACATATATGTTCGTAAATGCGTGTTTTTTAGAAAATATTAACAAAGCCAATTACAAAAAATATATATATGTTAATAAGATTATAGGGACAAAATGAATGATATAATAAAATCTACAGACATTTATAGAGAACAATTCATAAGCGTTTTGAAACAAACCAAGAACCATTATGAATCAGTGTACACAGAATATACCACACCTTCCAATAGATACACAATAAAATATTATAAATGGATGCATCCATATCAAGGAGATTGGGAAAAGCGGGAAGCATTCACCGATGGTATTCTTGATTTTTTGAAGGCCAACATAAAACCAAATAGCGTGGTATTAGATGTGGGCGCTCAAGCTGGTATACTTTCGGTAGCCTTTGCTCAATTTGCAAAAAAGGTCATATCATTTGAGCCGAATCCAGCCGTCTTTGAAGTAGTGGCTAAAAATTGTGAAATATACAAGAATATTGTTCCATACAATCTGGCCTGCTCTAGAAACGAAGAAATTCTTGAGTTTCACTACTCCGATAATGGGTTTTGTAATGGTGGCTTTGCAACTGAATGTGAAGCTGGGGTAGGTGTTACCGGGCACGTTATTCCAATGGATGTATACGCAACAAATTTGAATGATTTTATGAATGAACATCATCTTGAAGATATTGATAAAATATCCTTAATCAAAATTGATGCTGAAGGCCATGACAAGGAAATCATAAAGACAATATATCCAATCCTAAACAAAGTAAGACCGATAATGATGGCAGAGCTTTATTCTGGACTACACGCGGCCGAAATCGTGGATTTAATCAAAACAATCCGTGACATCAAATATGATATGTATGATATCAACATAAACAATGAGGGGTTGGAAGATATCTCACATAGAAAACTGATAAATAGTATCAACGATGTTAAAGTCGGGTCATTATGCAATTTATTATGTCTTCCGAGGTAATATGCTTATAAGTTTTATCATACCAACAAAAAACAATCTACAATATTTAAAAAATGCGTATAATAGTATTAGAAAATATTACACTCAACATGAAATTGTAATACTGGATGATGCATCCTCCGATGGTACAGGGGAATGGTTAAAGTGTTTAAATGATAAAAATCTTACAATACACTTAAATACAAACGCGCCTGTAGGACACACGATATTATACAATATTGGCGTTAAGATGTGTAGGTATAATGTATTCAGCATTTTTCACGCGGATATGATATGTGGCCCAAATTATATTGAAAATTTAACAAAACATCTTCGAGATAAAACGGTAGTATCTGCCACTAGAATTGAGCCCCCTTTACATCCTACAGGAAAAGAAAAAATTACAAAAAATTTTGGCATGAATCATGACGACATCAATTTTAAAGAATTTAAAGATTTTTGTCTAATAACACAAAAAGAAAACGAAAATGTTACTACCAAAGGAATTTTTGCTCCATGGCTGATGTACAAAAATGATTTTTTAATCATTGGTGGACATGATGAAGTATTTGCGCCCTTCCCATTTGAAGACAGTGATATATTTCAACGGTTTATATTGAATGGTTATAATATCATCCAAAGCCGGGATTCTCTGGTATATCATTTAACATGTCGCGGGCATAGATGGACAGAACAAATCCAAAAAGATGATGATTATTATAAACAATGTGTTGATAGAAATTCTAAAAATTTTTTGAGAAAATGGGGAAGCTGGATTAAAAATGACGAATATTCTTACCCAATTATAAAAAACAAATATGACATCGGTCTTATAATCAGAAATTGTAATGAACAATTATTGGCAGCATTGGAGCCAATGTTTTCAACCATATATACCGACTGCCAGTTCAATGATTACATAAAATTTAACCAACCAAACACAAAATTCAATTTGACAAAACGCATACAATCCATTAATACAGATAAAACAAATGACATTATTATAGAGTTTGATGCCAAACAATTGAATCAAGAGAATTTCTCATTTTTAACCACACAACTAACGGACGTTATCATTGAGTCCGGTGAAGTTGGTACATTAGAGTACGATATCTTCAAATTCACTATAAATCAGTTAAATCCTCTACAAAATAGACTAATTACAACGACAGACCCACACTATACATCACAGCTATTATGATTATTCGTATAACAGTAACAGTTACGCTAATCCTCTCTCGTTAGGCAAAAACCCCCGCACCTATTAAAATCATCATGCTACTATTTCATTTAAATTAATATTATCTTTTTTTATCTTTTTTTATCTTTTCAGTGTTCAAGATACTATTTATTAGTATGAAAAACATAAAAATATCAGACGGAACACATACAATGTTAAAAGAATATTGCAAACAAAAATCTCTTAAAATAAGCAATTGGGTAGATGGTGTATTAAATTACATTGTTACAAACAACACCAAAAATGAAAAGGAGAAGGAATGCCCAAATATACAACCAAAAAATTTATAAAAAAATCAAAATTAATTCATCAACTGAGATATGATTATTCTCATGTAAACTATGTTAATAGTCAATTGATGGTAAAAATAATTTGTCCAAAACACGGTAGTTTTTTACAAACACCGAACAACCACTTGGCGGGCCATGGATGCGCCAAATGTGGGTGGAAAATTCCTAGAAAACTTAAAACTCTCGGAATAGATGAATTTATACGAAAGTCAAAATTAATTCATAAAAACAAATATTTGTATGATAAATTTATTTATATCAACGCGCACACTAAAGGAATACTTCAATGCCGACTTCATGGGAAATTTTTGCAATCCCCAAATAACCATTTGAGCGGGAAGGGCTGTTACCGTTGTAGAAAATCGCGGCCAACATTTACAACGGAAGATTTTATAAAAAAAGCAAGCCAGTGTCACAAAAATAAATATGATTACACAAAAACAAAATACATTAATTACAAACACAAAGTAATTATTAGTTGTCCAATTCATGGGGAGTTTTTACAAACACCATCCGGACATTTAAATGGAAGAGGATGTTTGAAATGTTTTTGTTCTCGAAGAACATTTACCATAGACGAATTTAAAGAAAGGGCAAAAATTGTTCATAACTCAAAATATGACTATTCCAAAATATTTTACATAAACACAACAACACATATTAGTATAATATGCCCAATTCATGGAATTTTCAGTCAAACGCCAAACAAACATCTGTCTGGTAGGGGGTGTAAGAAATGTGGTAGAGAGAACATGAGAACAGGCTCGGTATCAAAAGCAGAAACCGCGTTTCTTGATTATATGAAAATTGAGAAACACAACAGAAATAAATATATAAACGGTTATTATGTTGATGGTATAAAAAACAACACAATTTACGAGTTCCTTGGAGATTATTGGCACGGCAACCCCAACAAATTTAATCACAAAAAATTAAATAAATCTGTAAAAATAACATTTGGAAGTTTGTATGAAAAAACATTCAAAAGACTTAATGAATTAAAAAAAGGCAATTTTACCGTAAAATACATATGGGAATCAGATTGGTATAGGTTTGTTAAAAATCCCGATTCAAAACTAAAAATATTGGAATTATAATGAATGTCCTCATAACAGTCATAACTACAAATGTTATATGTCTTATACTTTTTTTCAATACCGACGTTTTGGTTGAATATGGGCGTATATTTAAATTAATAAAGAAATGGCTCAAAATCGACCAATTTGACGAAGCCTATAAGAATGACTTTGAATTGACTTACCACCAATATCTACGAATTAACTACAATTGCTTCTTCGTCAGATTAATAACATGTCCGATTTGTTTGGCGTTTTGGATATCCTTAATTGGATGTATAATTTGTGGTATTATAACAAGTCTACCGATTGTCTACCTATTATCTATATTTTTGTACTATTTATTTGTAAAGATACAAAGATGATTATAAATAATTTCTCCGAATTTTCAAATTTAGTAATGCGATGCAATCTACAAGGAATATCGCCATTTTCGTCGTTTATATCTCTTGTTAATGATTATAAGGCACATTGTAATTGTATTAACCCAACAGAAAAGAGTATAAAACGAGATAGATGTGTTGATGCTTATGTTAGACTAGTAAACACTACACTATCTAGTTATATGACAATGATTAAGAGTGTATTTAAATCTGGACCAATAACATTTTCAAATAATGGAAAAGTTATTAAAACTTACTAGAATGTAACAATTTCTGTGCGGTTTTCTTTACCAAATCATTAATATCTTTTGCCATAGTAACACCGTATCTATGACACACAATATCAACATTGCCTTTACGATAAAACCCATCTGGACAACATACCACCATCTTATCTAAAAATAAACCCATTTCTAAAAGTGTTATAGGACTTTTGGTGGCAGGGTCAATATAACACGAAATAACTGTAGCTGCTTCTTGACCAGCCAATTCCCATTCCACCTGTTCTCTAAATTGTGGATTAGACATTTCTTGAGTCCAACTAGAATTCCAATCGTTTCTTCTTGGATTTAAAATTACAAGATTTTTAACATCTTTCATTTTATTAGAAATTTTATCTTGCCAATCGACAGCGTTACCCATCTCTATACTACCACACAAAAATATGGCCTTTTCATTTTTGTCCAACACGAAATTTTCTGGTGCTTTCAATAGTCTCATATTAATAATCCTTATCCACATTGTTATAAATGTCTATTATTCTGATAAATCGTCCATCATATCCCATACAGGTCGCAATTTGTTCTAATCTTCCAACAAACATAAACGTTAATTGTATTTGTTTATCATTAAACTTATATGATTTTAACAAGTTTACCAAAAATTTCCATTTTTTATCATGATTTTTTACATTTTGATCATCAGTTAATTTCGAGCTAAAATTAAACACAATATCATCAATTGAATCGTATATTTTATCTCTATGTTCATCTTCTAAATCCATATAACCAAATATAAAATCATTTAAATTCTCATGAAAGTCTTTAATAATAGCATCTGCCAATTGTTCTTTAAAAACCACACATGTACATTTCTCATCTGTACATTTATTTTCTTCTTTATTATTTAAATTTACTGTGTGATCATAAATAAACCCATTATCAGAATTTTTATTATCGGTTTCGTTGTTCATATTATCCTATTATTTTGTTGAGATTGGTGTTCTAGTAATACATCCGAAAATGGCCGTTGTTCTTTAAACGATTTATCCATTAACTTTTGGTGTAATATCAATTCATCTATAGTTTTATCTTTATTTTGTTTAACAATATTTCTTAACATTCTTTTTCGTAAGTTCATAGGAAAATTAGAATCTGTCAAAGAAAGCAATTCCTGATATTGTTTGGATGATGTTGACAGTTTAATTTTCATAGTTTATCCATTGCTGATTTAACGATATCACGAAGTTTTTCATCTTTCAACATTGCCATATAACTGTCACCATTATATGTTTGCCACTCAACTGCTACATCCGCATTTCTCTTTACAATTGGGTCATTAAATGTTTCATGTTCGTTTGCTGGTTCTGTGAAAATCCTGGTGATTCCTTTTAAGTCATATTTAGATACATGAATTAATTTACCACCCATAACAGTTTTAATCCATTCCACTTCATCACAAGGATAAATTGAATAACGGATATCAGTAATAATATTAACATTTGCATCACTCTTATCCAAATCCTCTTTAAGCTTGGAAGTCCAATATTTACCTTCCGATTGTTTCCTTTTAACATCACCATACCATACTAAAAATTCCCTAAATATGTTCTTTTCTTCGGTTTTCTCTGTCCAAATACTAAGTCCTAAATTTTTTTGAACAAACTCCTCACAATCTTTTTTTAATTGATATGCTAACGCAAATGTTTTAGTAGATATCCCCCTCTCTTTGTAAATATCACACATTATATCCGCAAACGAATTTTTTCCACTGCGAGCAACCCCGCTAATGCCTATATATTTTTTAGTTGTTATCATATATTCTTTCCAATTTCCAACCAACACTATTTTTGTTATATCGAATCATACCGATTGTTATTTTAGTGTTATGTTTTTTGTTATAATCATCTATAAATTCTCTAAGTATTTTCCCACCTTTAATATTAATACTTTTCCCATCATATGTCAACTTATATAAAACTCTGTGTTGGTCGGCGATTTTTTCAATTACTTCGGGTGGATGAGATTTACCGTAAAATGGATTATTTTCTCCGTTAAAATTCGCATGATTATCTTTTAAACTCTTTCTCCATATATCAAAATCCATCCAATCCTTGTTATACATGTAATGAGTTTTACCTTTATTTTTATCACTGGTTTTTCTAGTATTACTAATATTTTGTTTCCATTCTTCAGTCTTAACAATTCTAGACAACCGTTTCTTTCGTTCTTTTGTTAGTGTTATTCCTCTAACATACTTGTCTATCATTAATGCGTGGTTAATTCTAAGTTTTTTAAGTATTTCTTCTTTATTAGGATTATTGGTTAAATTATCCCCGCCTTCTCCACCGTGGCCGATATTACATAAGTTTGGATTTATTAGTCTAATATCAGTTATTTCTTTGATTTCTCGTTTATATGCAGATGTTTCGTCTACATTTTCTAATATTTTTTTATATATGACGTTTCCATTTCTATTTAAAATTTGTTTAATTTTATTAAACAAGTGTCTATTATTATTGGGTATTTTATTCTTTTTTACCAGTTGTTCATGTTTATACATTCTCCTACCAAACCCCTTTCCTACATAAAAAACAACGCCATTCATAGAATCAATTAGATGATAAACATAATATTTTTTTCTTTCTATAATAATAGTCGAGTCGTTCTTTATTAAGTTTGATTTTGTTTTTTTCGTAATATCTTCTTTGCCTTTCCCTGTGTTGTTTAGCAAGTTCTTCTTTGGTTCTGTTAAGTTTTTTTCTTCCCATAATGTTTCCATATCATTCATATTTTATTCCTATACATATAAATATTAAGTCACGGAATAAAACGTCACGAAAATGTCAATTATTTTTTTGTAATTTATATCCTACCACTTCATTATTTTTATTATATTTAAATGTATATTTATCACCGTCGCTTAAAAAGTCAGTGGCGCTAGATGAAAATGGAATACATTCTCCGGGATGATGCTTTCTTAATTTTTTCAATACATTATCCATGTCTTTTATTGGATTTCCTGTGTTTGATTTGTACAATTGATTTCCATTATCAAACACATATACACCGGCATAAGTTTCTGGTTTAAATTCTTCATAATCCACACATATCATCATAAATTATCTCCCAATTTTCTTCATCAAATTATCCAAACATTTTTTATAGTCTAACATATTTTCACTTTTAGGTGTAGTGCCGTAATATCCTTTAGGCATTACAAAATATGGTTCCATTTTATCAATATATTGATCAAATTCATCATAATGAAACATATATTCCCAATCAGGAATTCCTATAAGACAATGGCAGTTTGGTATCATTGCCTTAACATAAACAGTCTCTCTATTTTTTATTTCAAATGTTGTATCTTCTCTGTGATGTTGAAATTTACCAAACAAATCTCTATCATTAATTTCTTTTCTAATTCGTTGCATAATACCCTTTGCGGTTTCATTGTTACAACAAACAATAATGCTCTTTTTGTCATTTACAAGTCTATCCAATACATTATTAATTAATTTAGTAGTTTTTCCACTTCTCCGAGGACCAATATCTACAACGATATTACGAGTATTACTTGATTTAGATGCTATTTTCAGAGAAATCATATTTTCTAAATCTGTATATAGTTCATAAGCAGCATCCATTGTCAAGATAATATTTTTATCATTGTGCTTATTAATCATAAAATTTTCACCGTTCTTACAACACACAATATCTGACTTTTCTAAAATAATATATTCTTTCATATTTAATCCTTTATAATAACCAATTTATCTGTTTCCTTGTCTGTAAGACCATAATTTTTACATATAGATTTTAATTCCTCTATTCCACCATCAATGGAATACAAAATCCTACAATATTCATCGGCAATTCTAGTTCCAACGTCAAATTTCTTACAAACATATTCTAACAAATCACTATTGATTTTTACACCTTTACGTTTGATATATGGGAAGAATGCTCTGCCGCCTTTAGGCACTATCTTGCAGCACAACTTGTAAAACGAATTCGAGTCCATTTTATTAAAATACTTAGAGATTATAGTCATTTCTTCGATTATAGACTGGTCCATGCTCAAACATCGACAAATCATATAATGATTAAATGATTTCAATTCTCCATCAGTAAGCGTTGACATATAATCATCGCTCTTTTCCTGTCGGATATGATTAACGTGGTCGAACAGACTTCGTTGCTTTATCGAGCTTGTTTTCTTGGACTTTGGCATGTCGTTCAATGTCTTTCTTAATAGCAGTAATATTAGAGTCTAACATCTTTTGATTTTTATTCAAGTCAAAAATGTTTTCATCATTAATATCAAAGTATTTGTTGATTTCCTTTGCGTAATGTTCAAAATCACTTCTAACAAAAAGTACAGCAAACCATGTTACAAATATTGATAATGGTATCGTAGGAGGATACTTGTAATTGAGGAACACCATCAATATTGGAATGCCGAATACAAAGAACCACTTAACCATTCTTATCAATATCAGATTCATCTGTCTCCGTTGGTTTTAATGTCGTAACTTTGTGTTTGTCAAAGAATTTCTTCAATTTCTTGGACTTATTGATTTCATCTCTCTTGATTTTCCGAAAATTGTTGTTATCGGAACCTCGTCTGAATGTTTTTTCCATTATTATACCTTAAAATTTTGATATGGGAGATTATTAGTCTCCCAATATCATTAAGTTTCCACAATTAAGCGGAAAGCTTCGTAGCCTTGTCCAACACTGAACGAAGAATGCGAACTTGACGACCATTCAAATCTACACGCGAACCATCGGTAGAACGAATTGTCAACTTTGTTGCTTTCTTTGCTCCCTTAAATGGGGTAGAGATAAATGTTTCCACATTACCATAAACCTCATATAAGAAGTGGGTACGATTCTTGTTGTTTTTTCTAATAACCATATTATTTCCTTTTTCCTTTTTCCTTTTACAGTATTTATTACTGTAGATATACATTATACCAAAACCATTATGATGTCAACCAATTTAATTATTTTAATTTCTTCCTTAATAAGAGTTTAAAATCTATTTTCAGCTTCTGTCTAAAATCATCATTGTCGCCAATTTTTTCTGCTTTCTTAATTTCCCATCTTTCTATGATATCATGGGGATTTTTCAATGCCTTTGTATCAATGTATTCGATAGGAATATCCATATTTTTAATAGAATCCACGGAATCATAGCGTAGATGATTTTTCTTCGTCTTTGTTAAATATAAAATTACCTGTTTCATATTACTTATTATTTCTAATTAAATTGGATAGTGCTATTGCCAACTGTTCTCTAAGCCAAAGTGCCTCGGCGGCCGTAAAGTCTTCATCACAATCTCTACCAGTATCTATCCTAAATGTTTGGTTGCCGATGGTTATACCAACAGACATTACTCGTTGTTTTCCTGTCTTTTTCGGCGGATACATCCATGTATTTTCTTTAAATACCTTATCAAATAGCTTTCCCGTCTTCATTTTATCTTCTCAAATTCAAGTGAAATGCTACCCTTCAAATACGTCACCTTTTTTATAATCCACTGCTCATCAATATCATTCACTCTCTGTAATGGTAATGTGGTGCAATCGAACGGTTCCTGAAGGTCCATAAGATCGGCCAGCGTTGAATAAATAATATAACACTTTTTCTTTTTATCCAGAAAAAGCACTATCTTCTTGTCGTCCATATTAATCTTCTATATATAGAACTTCTACCAATTCCATATTATTAACCATTTTAATCTCGTCATTGACAGATAATGCACTACCAGACCCATAATCTGAGACAACAAATCCCGGATATACATTTTTAGTATATTGGTGTTCGTCCAGAATAAATACCGTTCCATATGGTAAACTACCAAAATTTGCTATTGTATTCATAATTATAATAGAGGCGTGTTTTATTTCCACACCCCTATTTTAGTTACCTTATCGTTTAGACCGTTACTTTAGTTGCCTTTTCCAATGCAGCATCAACCGCTTCGATGGTCTTGACTGTTTCTGGCTTGGTTCCATTAACTGTGGCAACCTTTACAGAATTAAAAGATTCGTCAAGAGTGACACCGGCAGTTCGAGCAGATTCAAGCACAGCATCAGTTACAGGAGCACATGTAAAAACCAAGTTTGGTCGTCCCTTGCTCGCCTTCAATGCTCCGAGTTGGACAATGGTCTTATCTTCAATCGCATTGTTCAATCGAACACGAAGTGTGATTTCAATAAACCCCGCATTTTGCTGCCACAATTGCTTAATTGTAAAATATCCTGTGGGCCATGTCACTGTCTGTTTAGTGCGATTCTTCCGTCCGGTCTTTTTCGTTGTATCTTTTGTATTTGTCATTTTATTTATATATTTCCTTTATATTAATCAGTATAATACAAACATATAAAATTGTCAACAACTATTTTTAAAACACAAAAATTTTGTTAAACATTGCCAGGATTTGGCTTTAACTTGATACTGTTAAACAGCTTAGATGCAGCAGTATACGTTTTTAATGAGGTGGGATCGGTTTTGTCGGGGAGTAAATCGTTTGCTGTAATTTTTTGATTCATTACGATGGTTCTAATATCTTCGCGTTCTTTATCAAACATTCTGGAAATATTGGACCATTCTGTGTTTCCAGTCCTTTCCTGTCTAGCATGAAACGCTGCGATTTTATCTTTCATAGTAGATGATGGTCCAGATGGTAATGGTTCAGACTGAACACGCAAATATTCATCATGTTCTTTTTTATATGTCGTTGATTTTGCCAAATCTTCTTTTTTTTGAATTATTCCAAGTTTTGTCCATAATATCCTTTGAAATAAATATGTATCTACCAAATTAAATAAATCTTGTAATGGACGTTCTTCATAATTTCGTGTCATCCCATACACGTTGCCAAAAATATAAATTAATATATGAAGTTTTGTCTTGAAAATCTTTTAAAGTAAGTCCGACAAACTTTTTAAGGAAATCTTGAAATGTCGAGGACTTCTCAACTTGCATAAGTCCCATGTCAGCAGCCTCTTGTAAAAGTTGATAGGAAACTATTTCTTTAATTAATAGTTTTAACTCCGATTTCTTCATGTTAAGACTTTAATTTCTTGCCTTTCAACTTTTCAACATGGGGAGTTTTGGCTTTCTTACCAATTTTATTTTCGGATTTACTTGGGTATTCATATTTTGCCTTTTCCCCCTTGATATTATGGTCAATCTGCTTTTTAATGGTTTTAACCGGTGCCATTGGTTTATCTGGTTGGTCATCTTCGGTCAACACTGCCTTTTCATTGAAATCTTTGTTTTCGTTTTTTGTGTCCCCAACCTTTTTTGGTGTCAACCCGTTTGTATTATTGGGCAAATCAGCTACTTTCTTAACCTGATCTTTCTGATTTTCTGCATTTTTGTTGAATGCATTTAATACATAAGCACCTTCGTTTGTGAGCTTTGCTTTAACGTATTCTTTTAATTCCTTTTTATCCAAGTTGAACTTTTTTTCCCTGTCGGCTTTATTTTTGATATAAACCACATCAAAGGAGCCTTCCCACATAGGGCGAATGTCAAAATGGTGATTGCCACAATTTTCGACGAAGAAATTTCCACGAGGAGTTGCCACCATTTCAGCCGATTTGCTATGTTTCTGGACTTCTTTAAGCAATTCTTCCATAATTTCTGTGGTTTCTTCTTCCTTTTCAATTTTAACCTCTTCCAACGATTCTTTAATCAGATTTCGCAATGAACGTTTAATCTTTTCAGTGAGTTCTGCTGTTGTGGGTTCTGTGGGTTCTTCTGTTCGTTCAGGTCGAGCATATCTTGCAATGCCTTTAAGTGGGGCGGAAACAACTGTTGATGCGACTGGATCATTGCCAAGTTTTGCAGAAATCAAGTCTCGAATAAAAACATCCTTATCCCCGATCTGTTTAATTATTGGGTTGGCATTCATAAATGTCACAGCATTTGATTTTCCGATATTCATGAACATTTTCTTCATTCTACTAAACAATACATCAGAAACCATTACCGGTCTGCTTTGATCTTCCTTATCTTCCGCAGCGTCCGCCAGCTCAGAACTTTCGATCTTTTCCCCAGCATTGTAGTCATTTACTATACTAGTGATAGAATTTACAACCACTTTTCTGGCAGTTTGGTCCTCATTTGGGTCTGCATTTGGGTTCGCTTTAGTGCGATATTCGTTCATACATTCTTTGATAATGTTAATAAGTTCGGTTTTCTTCATAATTTGTTCCTAAAAATGGTTAGTCAAGTATAAATATTATACAAACTAGCAAATGTATTGATTATTTTGGACTAATTTAGGAGCACTTAGAGTATCCGCACGTTGGAGATGAACATTTAGCACACCCCTCTATTCTAATAAGCTTACTATTACATACTGGACACGTTTCACCACTAATAAGAGTATTATCTTTAATATATTTTTTAAGTGTTCTAGCTAATACTTTACTAAATGATGTCATTGGCCCACTAGTTTTTTCGATCTGATGAACTGCGTGTTCAATTCCACCACCATGCCGTAATCCCCATGACAAGCTTCTAGTAATAACATCAGCAGAATCATCACTATGTCCATTGGTTAATGAAAACTTCTCTTTATCCTCGCCAATAAATATATAATCACCACGAGACATTTTTCTAATTATACCCTTCTCCGGTTCGGTGAAAACTTCATCCTTCTTACCTTCATTGAACCCAGTGAATACTTCATATGGATTTCCTTCATCATCTACCCCAATAGCAGTATAATACTTGTGTTTACCAATTGTAAACAAATGCAACTCACCATTTACATCTTTTGGACGCTTAATAGCTTGTGTCTTGGATATAACGAATTTATTTTTGGTTTCATGAACTAAGATTCCCTTGCGACTACCATCACGATATACAGTAACACCAATAATACCAAGCTCTTGTGCCTTTAAGAATACGTCGCCCAATTCTTTTTCAGAACAATCGTTTGGCAAATTAATAGTTTTGCTTACTGATAAACTTATATTATTAGCAACTTCGGCTAATACTTTTAAATGCCCCATCGGAGTAATATCTCCAGCGACTTTAAATGCAACTTGTTCTTCCTTTGTTAAGAACGGACAACCCTGACAACTACCATTATGAGAGGCAACATAGTGATAAATAATATCTTTATCTTTCTGATAAGTTGTCTCAACAAATTCTTCAAACACAGGATCAACTATATAAACGTGTTCGTATGTCTTATTTTCTTTTTCAATCTTTCTGGTAAATACCAACCCAAACACCGGCTCAATTCCGCTCGATGTATCGGCAATATAACTAATTGTTCCGGTTGGAGCAATTGATGTAAAGCAACTGTTATGAACACCATATTTTTTAATGTCTGCTTTCAGTTGAACAATATCAATCCCCATGAATGTATCTTCGGTAAAAAATCTCTTGTTTGCATCCATGAATACATCATGATTATAATATTTGTAAGTCTTACCAAGTTTCTTTGCTAATTGCATACTTCTACGCATTGAAACTAAAGTAATAAATTTGCTAATATTTCGTGTTAATTCACAGGCTTTATCCGAATCATAACATATCCCCAATTTGAAAAACGTATGAGCCAATCCCATCATCCCCAATCCAATCGGTCTAACCGCATGCGTTTCATCATGAATTTTTTGAACGGGGTAGCTATTATTATCAATGATTCCATTTAGATAGATTGTTGCTTCTTCTGTAATGGTTTCTAATCTTTTCCAATTAATATCTTTTTTATCTAAGTCTACAAGGTGGGATAGATTAATAGAACCAAGATTACAACTTGTATATGGAATGTGTACATATTCGCTGCACGGATTGGAATAGACTTCGTCCGTTATATGTTTACATGTGCATCTTTCAACCGCTAATTCACCATTAAAGATTCCGGGTTCAGCGAAGTCCCATGCGTTATGAATAATTTTATCCCATAACATTTTATATGTATATTCAGTTCCAGCGTCATCTTTAAGAACGTTTTCCTTACCATCCACAACATTTCTTGTTTTAAATATTCTGTCGGGGGTTTTCTTTAGTACTTCATAAAACTTTTTGTCCGGTCTAACTGAAAAATTACTGCGACTGTACTTCTCATCGGAGTCATCATCACGTTTCTTCTTTTTGGTCAGTGCCTTTGCTTCAATAAATTTTAGGATATCCGGGTGATATATAGACAGCATACTCATTCCAGCACCACGACGCTTACCGCCTTGTCTAACACCATCCAATACTGCATCAAAAATTCCAATGAAGGACATCACCCCACCTGAGTTTGCGCTTATGGATTTTACATTTTCATTGGAACCACGAAGTTTAGACCAATCATAACCAACTCCTCCGGCGGCCTTTGTAACTAGTGCTGCTTCGTGCATCGATTCCATAATGTCATCAATACTATCCTTCACTCCCAAAATGAAACACGATGAGAGGGTTCCGTTTCTCTCGCCTTTTGTATTTAAATTCATTATTGTTGGTGTACTTGGGATGAATGTTCTTGATTGGATATAATCATACATTGGTAAGTGTATTTCTGACAACCGTTTAGAGATTTGATCCCAGCTTGCTTCTTGTTTTAGGTAATATCTCTCTGTTAAAATGTTTTCAATGTGTGGTTTTAATTTCGTAACTGCTTCAATTTTTTCTGTCATATGTGGAAACTCCGTTGTAGGAATAATTATGTTTCCGTTTCATCAAACCTTTGTTTTTACAGAAATATTCATAAATTTTTTATGTATGTTTTCGTATTGTGTTTACTATAAAATTATTCGTCATCATCCATGTGTTTTTTCCATTTATTACTGAGCAATTTCTTCACAATGTTTTCACTATCACCCATTTGCCCCATGATACCAACACCCTCTTGTGATTTTTCATCAAATAACTGAATATCTCCACAACCAGCATTCATTTTACTGGGGAATGTAATACCATCTGGACCAAATCGGTTTTTAATAATGTGAAATCTTGCGGTATTGCTGACTTTATCAGTAACTTTTCTGCTCAATGATAATACAAAGTCTGCCGTCATAATTTTTCGATAGCTATCTGCAATACCATCGGCCTGAATAATATCATCATCCATAGCGGAATTGTGCGTGTAAATGTCATTAGCGAAAAACATATGAGTATCATCTACTGTAATGTCTATGGTTTCTTTGTCTCCAATACATTCTATGCTTACTATTTCATCTAATTTAAAATCGTTTGGGTTAAGATTGTGTTCTTTCATATTATATTTTCCTCTGTGTTGTTTAAAAGTTTGCCAAGTTCCAAGTCATAATGGAGACTTTACCGCCATTCCATATTTTCCTCTATAAATTTAATACATTTTTCTGTTGTTTGTTGTTTGTTCTGAAGATATTCCTGTTCTTTTATTCTCAATAATGAATATCCATTTCTAATTAAAAATTTATCCTTTATTTTGTCTCGTTTTTTTGCGTGTGTAAACGAATGCCAGTATTCTCCGTCAAATTCTATTATTACATTTCCACACTTAAAGTCAACAAAAATAATTTTTTGAGGTTCGGTATCCATATAAAATTTTTGTTCTTCATTTAATGTGAAATATTTGGTTTCTTTCTTATAATCACTTGATAAGTCTTTATAAATATCATCAAATAATTGTTGTGATATTTTACTATACGGATTTCCTTTTCTACAATTACTAATCATATTATCAATGTGTTGATAATATTTTTTTATACCTTTATTTTTTCCAAATCGTTTTACAAATCCTTCTAATGATAATGTATGTTTTCGTTTTTCTATTTTATTTTTCCACAATTTATATCCGTTTTTTATTCCATGTCTATCTTGAAATTCTTCTAGTGTTTGTCCATTTTTTCTATTTCCAAGTTGTGTAGTTTTATCCATACTATTTTTCCATTTAGAATAATATTCATTCCACCTTTTTGCGCCTTCTTCTTTGCCATATTTTTCAATATAACCATCCAATCCAAGATTGCTTTTCTTCTTATTACACAACTCTTTCCATTCTTTTTTGGTATAATCTTCTTTTTTTGTCTTTACCTTTTCAGCTCTTTCATTAAATAATATTTTAGCAACATTTTCTCCATATTTAATGGTTAATGCATCCAAAGAAAATCCATCTCTTTTAAATTTATCACCACCATTAAGTCGTTCTATCCAATTACCATCAACATTATACTTCATCATATTTTGAATGACTTCTTTTCTATTATTCAAAATATATCGTTTGTCAAATACATTAATGATGTTTTTTATTTGTTCTAGGGAATGTTCATTTAGAGTATTAACAAAATTTTTAAATGGTTTTTGATTCAAAAACTGTTCAATATTATTAAAATTTTTATTCATATACTATAAATATATGGAAAGCATCCCAAAGTGTCATTTTTTTACAAATAATTTATCCCCAATGGATAATCCCGATTCGATGCTCCTCAATTTTCCATATTGTGTTGGAAATCTATGTTTTATCGAACATTCAATGTATTTACCACTCTTCAACTTTATTCTATAAACCGGCTGTTTTTCAACAGGAAATATGAAAGACACTGTTTTATATCCGTCGATAGTCAATATTTTGTCACCAATCTTTAAATTTGACACCTCTATTTTCCCTCTAACCTCTTCATCTACAACGGTTTGTAAAGAAAAACACCTGTTACTTTGTGATGCTGTCCAAATCGGTATTTGCAGTTCTCCTGCTACGCCACGAAGTTCTTCGTAAATTCCTCCTGCCTCTTGATAACTATTACTATTTTTATCTGATGTGGATGGTCTCAGAATATCAGCGTAATCAACAATAATCATATCAACTTTAGTGCCCAGCATCATTACTCGTTCAGCATGAGCCTTAATTGATAGTGGTGATATGGTTTTGATTGGATAATATTTGATAATCAATTTCCCAGAGATTTCAGAAATCTTGGCCTTGACGATATCAATGTTTTTTCTAATTTGTTGAAAATCAATTCCTGTAAAACACGCATCATATCTCAACCCAACATAATTTTCATTTAGTTCCAGTGTATAATGAATTACATTCTTGCCCTGTCTAAGTGCCTCGGCACCAATTCGTGACAAAACCCAGGAATTATGTGATAAAATTCCATTACTATAATAACAATGAACATCTTCTACGGAAATGTCATATAGAACCTCCAGTTTTCCCATTCGTTTGGACACGAGTTTCGTATTGCCACATTCAGTTTCAATCAATTCATTTTTCTTTATATCCTCTACATATTTCCACTGGCCATTCACTTTTAACCGATGTTTTCCCGACGTTTTAAGTGTCTTATTATTTCCAAAATAACTTGTCACGGATTTTTGATTTTCCGTTCTAAATACTGTTACTATGTTTTTATATCCATATGGAGTCTTCACTTTTACTGGAAATTGTAGTTGTTTAGTGGCATGCGCTTTATCATCAACTAATAATCTGTCAAACAAATCCTTCATTTTTATTTTTTCATTTATAACCCTAATTAATTTTTTCATAATATTCCTTTATAATCTTTATACATTCTTCGTTATTTTTTTTCCAATCTTCTTCCCAAATCACTAACACATTATATCCGACAGACTTCAAATATTCAATGCGTTTTTTGTCATACTCCCAAAGCTCTTTTGCGGTTTTGTTAATATTAAATGACTTTATTAAATCGGCTTCTTCATAGAATTTCGGATTTGCGTGCCAAAAATCACCATAAAATTCAATAATATAATTTTTGTATAATATATCCACCACATATCTATCTATTGGGACATTAGCCTGAATATCATTATTAATATTTTCCTTAATATACAAATAAAATTCCTTTTCTATTTTGGAATTTCCATTGAATTCTCCGAAGTGTCTCACCCACTTTCCGATTCCAATATTCGCAATTTTTTTCTTCATTGAATTTGAAATTTTCACCTTTTGTTCATCGGTTCGCGTCTTTCCTAAATATTTGGTTGACCTAGCCGATAGTTTAGATTGCAAATTTCGTATTTCTTCAATGGCCGCGTCTTCTGACATTCCCTTTCTAATCATCCAATATTCTTTTTTAAAACATGAATTTTCAGGCTTTATTTTTGATACAGATTTCCTCGCGTTTTCTTTTTGTATATCTGTTACTTTGGCTTTGGCGGCTTCTTCTGTCATGCCATTTTGCATCCAATATTGATATCGATATATAGAAAATTCTTTCTTTTGTTTCATATACATAAATAGTATCCAATAATCATAAAAAGTCAATTTTTTATGTTATTTTTCCACAACCACTGATTTTTTATATTTTTCAATTTCAAAAAAAACATTTTCAACTTGCCATCCAAATAATTCTTTATCATCAATTTTATAAATTTCAAACGGATTAATCCATAAAATATAAGGATTGCCAGAATTTCCGACGATTTCTATACCAAATTCATGATATTGAATTTCAATTTCCGTGTTTGGACCAACACATTTTCCTGCTCCGGCACAAGCAGTAACAATTCCCAATTCTCCGGGTGCCAATCCACCATCCATTGCAACATCAATCACTGGCCAATTTGTTTTAATTGTATTACGGGCCATTACGCTCATCCGTTTATCAACATCAATGATATAATCATGCCCAACATTTCTTTCCATACCAGCTTTCAAAGCATTATCAACACGGACCTTAATTTTTTCATACTCACCACTTTTCAGATGTTCAACACTATCAACAATTGCACTTTTCAGTGTCTGATTTTTACAAAATTCCAAAAATTCATTTTTTATAAAGGTAATATCAGAATCAGATATTTTCTGGTATACCTGCCGCAATTGATCTACAATAGATGCCCTCAATATTTCCGACTGAAGCTCTCCTGTCTTTATCTTGAATACTTGTGGCGTGGGAATATCCTTATATTGATTGAAGTATGTAATGATTACATTTACAATCCATTTATGAGCATCACTTTCCCAATAATCTTCTTTTATAATATCATAAATTCTTTCCAAAAATGTCTTTTCACCTAATAGACATGAAATGCTCTTTACTTGAAAATCTGTTCCGAATTTGGTCAACGTGTCATTGTTATTGTTATTCATAATTTAGTATTCCTAATGTTACTACAAGAACGAAAATAGTTCAACATTTTATAAAACTTTTTTCTGTGGGTAATAATAGATAGTTATTATAAACACGGACAAAATTTTTTAATTGTTCTTTTATTTTTTGTGTCGGTGTTCGTATATAATATCTACCAACTTAAAAAACTCCGATTCTTGAAAATTAGATTTCAATGAATTTATATCCTTATGAATCCATTGCACGTTTTCTTCTGTATATCCAATGGATGAATCTATTCTATCTAATGAAGCTGTTGTGGGAGTGCCTAGATATTTATTACCAAAAAATATTTCCCATCCACTAATAACACATCTTTTATTCTGTTTTAAAAACAGTTTCCATAAAAATTCCTGCGACACATCATATACAATACCTCTGCGCTTGGCATTATTTCTCAACTGTCCAAAATATGAACCGGGGATGTCACCACATTTTGTTCTCCGTTTGCACCCACAAGATACGGCATCATTTTGTAACAATGGTGTTTTGTAAAATTTCGTGTGTTTCCACATTCACATCTACATATCCAACATGTTCCTCTATTTTTGTTTTCTGTTCTACCCAATACAATCAATTTTCCGAATTTTTTACCAATAAATTTTTTAGTTTCTAAGTCAACAATTTCCCGCTTAGTTCTAGTTTTAATATTGTATAACCTAAACAACTTTGATATTTTCCCTAGATGTGTATTATTTTCAGATGCAATTTCCTTTAATGTCTTCGCCATTGAAAAATATTGGTTTTCAAGATACTCTTTTGTCATAATACCTTTCCATTCGTTTTTTTCTAATAATGTCTCCGTTTTTTGTATAATATCGTTTTTGTCGTTTTTTTCTAGCATATATTTGTTCCTCTTTAGTTGTGTATAACAGTTTTCTTCCCATAGTATTATTGTATCCTTTGTTATATAAGTAGTTACATAAAAGTAGAAACATTAAATTTAAATTAATATATTATATGAAACAAGAGGGTAAAGTTAATCTACCAAAGAGTTTTCCGGGTGGATTTGCTAAACCACCGGTAGGATGGAAACCTTAATCTAATTAAGGCACAAAAAAGAGGCTTATGTTAATTCGTAAGCCTCTTTTTTGTATATTGTGTTACTTAGCTAACTTCTTCGTCGCCGGCGGCTTCGGGAGCACCAGCACCGACTTCGGGAGCTTCTTCTCCAGCTTCTCCACCCTCTTCTCCCTGTCCCTGTGTCATAGCAGCAGAAAGGATAGACGATAATTGAGTAGCCAATTCCATGGGAATAGTGATGGTAATTTCGGCCGGAGCTTCCTGTTCTCCGCCTTCACCAGCTCCAACTTCTGGACCTACGCCAGCATCCATGTCAGTCTCGCCTTCAACTTCCTTAATTACTTCACTGATTAATCGCTTCAACTCTGATTTCTTCATAAATAAATTCCTTGTATGTTACATATAAATAGTAAATACTTGGTTTAAAAGATGATTATTTAACAAAGTTATCTAATCTTCCAAAGCACTCCGATAACCATACTCCACTATTAGGTAAATTATTCCACGCCCTATCTTCCGTTAGTAATTTTATAAATTCAAAGCGATTAAGTTTATTCAATGGTTTCTTTACAATTTCATCAATTCTCAATTGACTAAAACTTTGAATTTGAGTGTCAAACAATTGCATCAATTCATAATTACGCTTTACAATATCCTTATTATCAAGAATGTTTTGATGTAATTTATACTTACCTTTATGAGTATCGGCATAATTGAATAATTCATCGACCGAATACCGATGATGATCCGCCAATATAGGAAAACACTTTTTAATGGTTATTAGTCCGGCACCTTTGACACCATTAATATTATCACTGGTATCACCTTCAAGAATACGATAATTAATGAAATTCTCACAACTAATACCATATTCAGAAACTACTTCCGCACAACCATACAATTTCTTTTTAGTGGGTGACCACACTTTAACTCTGTCATCAATCAATTGAAGGAAATCCTTATCGGATGACATTATATATACATCATTATCCTTACAGGATTGATTGGATAGATATGCTATTGCATCATCTGCCTCAATATTATCAATGGACATTATCGATACAGGAAGGCAATCGAGATATTTGATAGTTCTAAATAGCTCATGCTTTAGACTATCTTCCTCTCCTCGATTTGTAGAATTATCGGCATATGCCCTATTAATACGCATTTTATTGGTGCGGTGTTTTTTGTAGTCGGGGTATATTTTTTTTCTTTTTTGACTACCACCAGCACCATCAAATGCAATTATACATCTCGTTGGATTGAACAATTTAATTGCATATCCAATACTCTTTAGAAATCCAGTTATTCCACCGGTATGAATACCATTTTCATTTAGCGTTGGACTAACTGACCAGGAACGAATAAACGTGTTTTTTCTATAGGCCGTCAACGACTAATACAGAATTACAAACTTTAGTATTAGCATCGACGGCCTTGTTCTCCTTTATATTTTGAAATAAACGCCAAAGTTTACTCTTATCATTATTGTTTAGTTGTTCCATTTAATACCTCATTTAAATAACTATTTTTGTCAGTTTGATTTTCCCAATCATTTTGCCATATCACTAATACAGTGTAACCCATTTGTTTAGCCTTGTCAAGTTTTTCTATATCCTTTTTCCAAATATTTTTAGCATAACATTTTCTTGTTTTATCATAATAATCTTTATCATAAAATCTAGGGTCTAAATGCCAATACGTTCCGTTAAATTCTATAATTAAGTTTTTCTTTCTTATAAAAATATCATATGGTTTTGTTGTAATTCTAAATTCATCTTCTACATCATATCCAAGTTGTTTAATACATTTAATTACTTCTAATTGTCCTTTACTTTTTAATGTTGGTTTTCTGTTATCATATTTACCATTATTCCACCTGTCTGATGTAGCGTTGGAAAACTTTTTCTTCTGTTCTTCGGTTCGTGTTGACCATCCCTTTCCTGACCGTCTCGATTCAATTCTTTTTTTCTTAGTTTCTTCTGATTGGCATTTGGGAATACAATATTTAATCATTGATCGTTTGGATTTCTCTCTCGCTTCATTATTATTTTCCCAATATTTTTCTAATGATTTTTTTCTTTTTTCTTTTTCAGTGTGTGTTTGTTTATATCCACTTTTAGAAAATGCCACACCGCCTTTCTTAGCAAGTCTATATCTAAAAATTTTCTTTACATTTTCTTTTCCGTGTTTTTCATATAATATATTTGTTATTCTTCTAGAAGTCTTGCTTCCCATTTTATATTTCTTATAAAGATTATTTAACCCAACAAAACTAATATCATTCACAAATTCGTTGTAAATTTTATCGGCTAATGGTTTCAATCTTTCGTTGATGATTTCATTCTGTTTAATATGTTTATCGTTCATATATATAAATATATGGATATACAGTCAAACATCCAATAAAAGCGTAATTTATTTATTATCCATTTTTATAATCGGTTATAATCTGTTGTTTCAACGTGCTATCACTTAAATATGAATCACATAATTCTTTCATACCGGCTACAACTGGACCAATCCTTTGCATTAATTCAATTTCATGTATATCATCATCGCCGGCGAGTTGGGAAGCTTCCTGTGAATTTCTTGCCAATACACAACATCTGACTTTATCACCTTTGGTTCTTTCACGATTCCAACAAACTTGGTCAATTATATAACAATAATATAAGTCTTTCCATTATTCCTCTGTACTGGAGTCAACTTCGACATCTTCTCTGATCAAACTATTTGGTTCTTTATATCGCATAATAACAGCATCACAGATTTTGAGATACAATTCTTCCTTCAATTCTGGTCTTTCAACCATCATCTTAACAAAATCAGATGATTGGAATTTTTCATCATTATATGTATAATATGCTCCGCCCTGTTGAATAATACCATTATCCTTCAATACTCGTAACCAACTTGCATAATCTGCAATACCAGAATCATAATAAATATCGAATTCAGCGGTTCGATTGGGTGGTCCCATGCGATTTTTAACAACCACTGCCTTGCATTTATTACCAACCACAACTTCACCTTTCTTCAATTTACCAACACTATTCAAGCGAACACGAACTGAACAATGATATGCTAATGCTTTACCACCACTAACCGTATTATGGTTTAGTCTGCCATTCGCGTAATAATTTTCAGAATTTTCTACTTCAAAATCTACAACTTTGATTGGTTCATCCACCTTCTTAAAATCAATATGGTCCTTCAAATGAATATCATTCCCATTTTCAATTATTCTGTGTAAATTGGTTCCTTTCAATTGACCATCTGTATAATGTTCAAAAACTTCAGGTTTAACAATAAATTTAGTAATTTTATTATAACAATCAGTTCCCATTTTTAAATCCTTACCAAAAATTTCAACATCGGATTCTTCAATATTAAATTCCATTGGTGTAGAAAAGTCTGCCAATGATAAAAATCTTTCAGCAAACTCTGCAATTGTAATTTCTTCTTCAATATATTCATTTTGTGTTGTATTCATTTATTTGTTCCTTTATTTTATCCAAAGTATTAATTATATCATCTTCCCAAAAATATAAATATGTATATCCATTTTCTTCAAATGTCAGTTTTCTCTTATAGTCATATTCTCTAACTTGTTTAACGGTTCTATTTTTGTGAGTATATCCGCCATCACCAAAAAATTTAGGATTAGCATGCCAAAAATCTCCATAACATTCAATAATAATCTTCTTAGATTCTACATAAAAATCTGGCAAATAACAAGATATTTTAAAATTGAAAAGTTTATCATGTTCCCATTTAATATCAAAATCATTTAAAATTTTACCAACAAGATATTCAATGTTGTTTAGTTTATACCCATTCAATTCAAAATTTTTATTTTTTGATGAATTTATCATTTTATAAAATAAATTACTATTATTCGTTTTTGCATTATTCCACATGTTCTTCGCTGCTTTGCTTATCTTCGATACCCGATTAGGAGCATTCATTATATTGTGAATAAACTCACTATTTTCTGGGTTTTTGTAAAATTCACTGACTTTTTTTCCGTGGTTTTCGTATGAATAATCCCTCGCTCCCATTGTTTTTTTCACATATTCGTCAGTTTTCCACAATTCTATATTTTGTTTGGAAATTTGATTGGCGTGAAGATTTCCCCAATCAGATTGTTTCTTCCTTACTATATCACCAATTTCAGAAGAATACATTTTTATAAGACCCTGACTATTATTAATGTGTAATGTATTCAAATATACCAACAATTTTTCTTTATATCCATCGAAATTTTTGATATAAAATGGAATCAGTGAATATAAACTAAATAACTTCTTTCTTTGTTTATATATTTCCTTCCCAACAATTTCACCGAGATAATGTGTATAATATGACTCCCCTGTTTTAGATATTCGTTTATTTTTATACATACATTTCAGTGGAAATTCAGTTGTTATCTTCTTTTCCTCTTTTATTTTAAATTTAAATTTTGGTATATTACTTTTCCATTTTAATTCAATATCTATATAATCTAATATATTCATTTTGTCCCCTCGCACCATATACTTCTATGATATAAATATATAGTAAAAGTTGGAAACGCAATAAATTTACACTTTATATCTAATTTTAATTTTAGTGGTGAATGGATCAACACAATATTTATCTCCAAACATCATTGCATTCAAATTAACACGCAATTGATTTGTATAAACAATCAGTACCTTTTGACGGCCAATCATATTAGTAATCTTACGCATTGCTTTACTAATAATAATAGCTTTTCCAGTTGCATAACCATCCTTACCATGTTCACTTTCTTGCTCGGCCTTTGTGGATGCACCGGCCACTGAATCGACTACAATCGTAACCAATGAATCAGAATTATTTTTTCTAATGTATGCAATAGCAGATTCCATCACTTCAAAGATTTCTTCAACAGTTTCTCGTTGAATATATAGCAATGATGATAAATTGACACCAAGACTCTTCCAAAATTCAGGAGCAGCAGAATTTTCAGTATCAATAACAATGGCTTTACCACCCTTACGTTGTGTTTCAGCACAAATATGCGCGGCAATCAATGATTTGCCGGTATTGTGATTAAGCATACCATTGCCAAAATAACAATGTTCGTTATCCTTAACTGTAATATCTACGATTCGTTCTTTTCCAATATAATCAATAGATGTTATCTGATAATACTTCTTATCTTCACAATAAACTTTTGTTTGTGCCGGAATAATTTCTTTTGTTTCTAACCATCCCAAATTAGTAAAAAATTTATGTTCTTTGCTAACTTTTATAGAATTTCCATTTTCTAATGTAACCTTATATGTATCCAATAACCCCTTGTCAACAAAATCTGTTATTTCTGTGAATATATCACCTTTGGTTAATACTTTAACCCGTTTTCCTTCAAACATTAAGTTTAAAACTTCACCAATTGTTATTTCTTTTATTTCTGTCATTTTATGTTCCTTTTTAGTTTGTCGTGATTTTTATCATCAATTGTGATAATTTTTTTATTTATAAAATTTTCAATATATTCTAAATTATACTTTGATATGTCAAACGTATTTTCTGTTATATACTTACAAGTTAAATTATACTCTTTACAATATTCTTTCAGTGCATTATACTTTAACACATTTTCATCAGTAGTCAACAATTTATATGGTTTTATTTCACAAATTTCGATGCCATTTATTACAATATCGGGACAATATGTTCTATGAATATTCTTCATTTTATATTTTATTCTATGTTTGGATGGGGCAAATTTAATATTATTTTCCATTAAATATAAAAATATTTTAAGTTCTAATGTTGATCTACAAAAATATATATTTCCCACGCGATTGATATGACATTTTACTCCTATTCCAGCTTCTTTTCCGGGAGATTTTCCGTACATTGGATTTAACTTTCCAGTTTGTGGATTGTCTTTTGGATAACCATATCGTTCACATAATTGTTTACATTTTTTTTCACCAAACCCAAATTCTTTTTTAAGTTGTTTGTATACCATTTCTTTATAAATTAATCTGAATTTTAATTCTTCAAATCGTTTAATTATTTCAGGTGTTATTGGTTTTAATTCTTTATTTTTTAATGTTAATGCTGACAATTTTCCGTTTACTCGTGCAAGTTTGGCTTTCTTTTTTTTACCATTCTCTACAGCAATATCATACAATCCAACAAAAATCAAATAATTGTTAACCTGTTTAATCGGTATATTTATCAATTTCCAAACATCATATGTTGTATAACCTTCATTTTGTATGCCGTTTCTTATTTTTTCACCAAAAGTATCGTGAACATTTAAATTTTGAAAATAATGACGGTTATCAACATCTTGTTTTGATTTATTAGATTTATACAATTGATTATTTTCTTTTAATTTATTATATACACCATTGGCCTTTGCTATTCTATGTATCGGTTTTATCCCAATCAACATGCTATTTGCAATGTCTACCTGTCCCATTCCACAATTTATAAAATTAATCAATTTTTGCTCATCTACTATTGTTTTTTTCATATACATTCCATTGGTCGTATACTATAAATAGTAGGATAGGTAACGATTATTCAATAATAACTTTAATTTTTGTGTCTTCGGTGACACAGCCTTCCAAACCATTTAATTCAACCATACGACCCACAGGCAAACCGCCATGCGGCTTATTACTAATTGCCAAATCCAATAATGCATTTCCTGTTGATACCCAATCTGTTATAGTAGAGGGATCGTCTTGTTCATCCAAGAAATATGCCATTTTTCCACCATCTTTATTTGATTTATTTAATACATCGGCCAAGTCAGATAACAATTCATCCTTGGTATCTGGTTTTACGTCAACATTTATATTTTCTGTGATATTTTCGCATTTCTTTTTAGCCATAAAATTTTCCTTTTGTTTTAAATCTGGAGAGGTGGGATTGGCCCACTCTCTCCGATTTATTTTGTAACCTTATTATTTACTACTATTACTTGCCGAACAGATCATCGAAAGCTTTATTCAAGTCTTCCTTTGCTGCTGGGGCCGCTTTTACAACTGGTGTTGCGGGAGCAGCTTCCTGTTTAACTTCTTCCTGTGCTGCTTCTGCCGGAGCATTATATGCCTTTCCAACTTCTGCTGCCGGAATGTTATCTGTATCTTCCACTTCTGGGTGCAGATATGCAATCATAACACTCTTTAATTCATCATAACTCAACTCCGGCCAACATTCGAGAATGTCCGGTTGGTTCTTAATCTTTTCAATCAAATCCTTGCGAGAAGGATCGACTGCGGGAGTTTGATTTGGCTTGCAACGAATAGTGGTTTCCGGGAAGTCTTTCTTGGCTTCTTCGGCGGATTTAAATTCGACAACAATATCACGACCATTCGCCAAGTCCGTAATATCACCGTAATCCGGGTCTGCGATAATCGAGAGAATGCTCTCATAAACTCGCTTACCAAATCCCCAAAAACGAACACCCTTTTCTTCCTCGCCACGCACAATGATAGGAACATATGTTCGCATCTTTGGTTCCAATTTCTTACCTTCCTTCCAATCTTCCTTATTACCAGCAGTCTTCAACTTATTGGAAAACTCCACAATAGGATCGGGACGATTAAACGTATCAGGTGAGAGATAGGTCTTTCCATTCAAGTTATAGTGAAACTTTAACTCAACGAATGGGTTTCCGGGAGACTTCGCGTTGGGTACAATACGAATTTGCTTCGAGCCGGGGGTTGGTTTCCAAACCATTGCAGATTTGGGGTTATTTGTGTTTGAAAGAGAACTCAAACGATTCTTAATTTTTTCAATGTCTAATGCCATAATTAATAATTCCTTAATTAATTTTACTGAGCTAATTGGACCAGTTATAGGTCGGTTCTCAGTGTTACTAATACATATCTAACTATATAGGAAAAATTAATCTTTGCAACAGAAATATTAATTTTATTTTGAACTATTTTTATAACAACTTACTATAAGAATTATTATTTTAATTCAGTAACAAGTATACCATTTTCCAAATTTTACAACGAGAGTTTATTAATCAATTGTTCTAGAATTTTTAATTCCGACATAATAATCTGTGCATGTTTTGATGTCTCGTGGTACGTTTTTAGGAACGAATCCTCTGCGTAATCATCCACCAATTCTTTAATATGTGCCAGAGATTTGTAAGATTTTGTGATTCTATTCCACTCCGTTACAATTGCTATTGCAGAGGAGTGACAATACATAATTGGAGAAACTGTTGAGGCATTGTTCTCTGACAATAACTTCCTCGATTAATTGTTTCAATTCACTTTTATTCATGTAATTTATTCCTCGAAATATGCTTTATAATTATCTACGGATTCGTGTAATGAATCATGTGCTTTATCATTAACAATTTCAGGATGTTCATTGTTGAGCCAATCCAATTCATCATCTGTCAATGGTCTACCTTCATATGATGCGGCTGAAATATAAGCATCACAAAAATCTGGATAATCACTGCGATCAATTCCGTCCACTTCAATATCTTGTAATTTATTTACATCAATATTGATTGGTTGTTGAGAATCTCGTTGGTCTTGATGAATCTGATCGATATCCCCTGTTTGAATAGGATCCTTAATTTCTGAATTCTGAGAAGCAAATCTATTCTCATCAACAACATGACCGAGGGATTTTAATTTGGCTTGGATAGCCCAGTATTGTTTCTTAGCATCACCGGCACCTTTCAAGTCCTCCTTATCTTCGAGATAGCCAATTACATTATCAAAATATGCCAATTGTTTCTTTAAATTGTCAACATTGTTATCTAGAACGGGAGCACCGGCATCCGTTTCGTTAAGACATTCATTAATTAGTTGTTTAAATTGTTCTTTTTTCATATTGTTATCCTTGCGGTATAATTGTCGTGTAATATATAAATAGATAATTAAACTATAAAAGTTACGATAATTCTGTACTTACTGATGTTGCTGGTATTATACCTTCATCAATTTGGTTGACATACCCAGTCGACTTAATACCCTGACCAGAAGAATTTGCCATTACTTTTATCTTTGGGTTAAAATTGTGCCAATCTCCTAAATGCCCATGTTTTAAATGGCAGTCAATACCAGGACACTCGCATAATGTAATTAAATTGGCATCTATCAATTCGTCTGCCTCATTTAAGTGGAAAGGAATCATATGATGTACCTGTAAATCCGTCACTCCTCCACACATTCTACAGTATGGTTCTTCTATTATATGATGCTTTCTCACAGTTTTCCATTTGTCCGATCTTGGAGGTTCTCCCAGAAATTTTGGGGTAAATATTATTGGGGCATCTGTCAATATTTCCACAGAACTTGTTATTTCTTGTGTCGAATCTTCCATTTAAAACCTAACTATATTTACCAAATTCAAATTGACTACTTTATAACCAATATCATTAGTTATGATTAGACAATTCTTATACAATTCCCAGTTAATTTTGAAATTCCTGTCAATTACACCATTATTTTCTTCTTTCACAATGCAATTCAAACTGTTTATGGTATAGAGTGTACCTGTTTCTTTTTTGCGGTGAATGGATATAGTCAGTGGGAATTTTTCTTGGATTTCTTTAAGTTTTACATTGTATGTCATTATTACTTCGTTCTTATTAGACACGTTTTCAAAGATGAAGATCGTTTTATCCGGTAGAAAATATACTTGTTTTATCGAAGATATGGCAGAGGTATATTCTTCCGGAGTGGAAAATGTACATAACAACTGATATCCGGTCCTATTAATCATTTTTAATCAGCCGAATTAGTTGTCTATTTTTTTCTTCATTATATATGGTTTTGCCTACTACATAACCATCTTTATCATACCACAAATTATTCAAAGTGCACTTTAAACCGATTTTTTTACCTTCGTCCAAAGTGATTTCTTCTGTTTTCAGCAATCTTTCAGTATATTCTTCCTCTGCCTTCTTTTGTTCCGGTGTCTTTTCGGGAGCAATTGGTGTTTCTGGAACAGCTTGGGCTGGAGGAGTTCCGGCGGGAGGAAGCGTTGGTAATGGATTGGATGCCACTGGAGGAGCAGGGGCAGGCACGGGAGCTGGTTGCAATTGTCCTTGAGGAACATTTGTTTGGTCTGCTTCCTTTCCCTTTGGAGAAGTTTGGGGCAATTCTGCCGGAGCAGCTGTGGGTGGGGCAGGTGCAGGGGCAGGAGCAACAGGAGCTGCCGGGGTTACTGCTTGTGCAGGTGCTGCTGGTTGTCCTTGAAATGATATATTAGGGGCTTTTTTTGTTGGGTCTTGTTCAAAGTGAGTGCCACGTTGGAGTGCTCGTTGTTTATATGCTGGTGTTGGAAATGTAACTAATAGACCATTCTTATTCCATGCCTGTCTGTCAGGAAAACGGCCTTCCAATATCTTGTTTCTGATTCCGATGGATTCTTCTTTGGTGATACCATATTTTTCAAGATATTCCTGGAGAATGTCCATATGTAAATCGTTTTCAAGCATGAAGGTTCCATCTTGAATTCTTTCATCAAGACATATTCTATTTAGTAACTTATCTGTTGTTTTCATAAATGTTATTTACCCCAGTCTATATCATCGTCCAAATTCAAATTCTTTCCCACCTGAGAAAAGTCTCCAACCCACTGTCCTTTTACCCATCGTAAATTGATATCGAATTGAATTATGGATCTATTCCCAATAAATACCTCAATTTTAGAGGAAAAGTCTGAATAATCTTCTTTGGGGGTGGAGACTACTTTAAATTGTCCCGATTTTTCTTTCGTGGCAATCGCATTATAAGAAGGTATCATATACACTTTCTTCCCACCTCTGGAAACATACATATAAGATGTCGCATTTTCCGATGCCAAGGATTTGGCCAAGAATAATGGAATGTTTGCAGTCTTGTTGTTTTTATTATCATTGATATAGCGATTGATATTATCAGTCAAAAATTTCTTTTTATATTCTGTATATTTTCCGATAAAGTTTCTAATTTCACTGCTTGCTGCTGGATGAGATATGTTTTTTAGATCTCCGTATAGTTTAGAATAAAATTTTTCCATATTTGAATTCTGACTATATATAGGATATGTTATTGTTTTAGGGTCAAATGGGGCTATGGAACCAAATTTTTTCTTATCATATTTCGTGTAAATGGAATTTAATCCACCTACGTAAAATCTTAATAGTGTATCAATATCTGTCGGATATCGCTTATATAATTCTTCCAAAAGACTTGTGTTCTCTCCATATACAATTCCACATAAATTTTGTAATGTTTCTCGTGTGGATACATATCCCAGCTGTCCTGCCTGATATTTGAGAGAAATACTCAGTTTTTCTTCTGATGTTATCGTAATAATCGCGTCGGCTACAGTTTTCATCCCAGTTGCAAATACTCTGATAATAAATTGTGGTTGTTTTTCCCCATACAATTCATAAAATTTTTCGTATGCTCCGGCTGCACAATTAGCGGCGTCATCCCTGCGCAGCATTATCTCAGGGGAATATTCCGGAACACCTTTCAATACATCTTCAAATAGTGTCATTATTTTTTGTCTATTTTCCGGAGTAATTTTAATAGCAGAATTCAATACCTTCCGTAGACTGTCATTATTTGTTACACTGGCAAGATTGTTTACTTTGGAATTTCCTTGATGGAGCATTTCAGATAGTGCTATTACAAAGAAGCATTCATGTAAATGTTCTGTTAACCCGACAATTGATATTTGTCCGGAAGTTTTCTTGGCGGGATTTATGAAAAATGTGTTTAATTGTTTCCCAATGGGAAGATAAAATAAAACATAATCAGAACCTTCTAGTTCCCATAATGACATCGTTTTATCTTCAGGACCATCATAAATTATGGGCCAATGACCAGAAATCTTAATCTGAAGTTTTTCGTGGGTTGATGTTCCGGGTGGACATCTTTTTATTAACGAATTGTTATCAATGGAATCGAGAACCGATAGCATTTCCACTGCCCCTTCATATGCCTTCTTTTCCTGGGGCGTTTCTTTTGGGATATCATTGAGATATTTTTGTTTAACAACTTTGAGTTTGTTAAGGAATGCCTGTTGGACCTTTAATTCGGTGTATTCTGTAGTATCCCCTGGCATTAATGTTAGCTCATCTAATACCCCCGCACTTTCAAATAGAAAATTTAATTTGTTTATATCGAAATAGTGTTGGTATTCGTTTTCAATCAAGAAAGACTCAAAGTGATACAAGTCTTGACTATTTTTAATATCAAAGTATGCACCACCATCTTCTCTCTCGGCAAAATATTCGGTTAGTATGTTATCTAAAGTGACCATTATAGTATAACTATAAATATGGCCAGCATTAACAAAAATATCATTATAATTCGATGTAAATCATGTCATGATAGTTTTTTCCGGCATAACACTTAATAGGAAACTGGTCTTTAATCATTATCTGCTTAATTAATAAAATTGTCGTTTACAGTTTATCGTTTATATTTATTAACATGGGAAGAAAACAAATATATAAAACGTATGAACAATTGCTTGCGGTTAATAAGCTTCGCGCAAATGAATATTATGCAAAAAATAAAGACGTTGTAAATAAGAAGCGACGAGAACGATATAAACAATTAAAGAATCAGTCGAGGTTGATTATCAATGAGTAGAAAATGGGATACTGAAAAATTTATTAAATTTGCTGATTCTATTAGGGGAAACGAATATAATTATAACAAATTTATTTATAAAAACAGTTATACTAAAGGGATAATCATACATAGAACGTGCGGGAATGAATTTTTACAAAGTCCAAATGCTCATATAAGTAAAAAATATGGTTGTCCAGTTTGTGGAGGGACGTTTAAATCTAATACTGTTAATTTTATAAATAATGCAAAAAATATACACCAAAATAAATATGATTATTCAAAATTCGTGTATATTAACAATTCGACCATATGATTCTAAAGCCAATACAATCTATGAATTTCTAGGAGATTACTGGCATGGAAACCCAGTCAAATATGACAAAAACAATACAAACGAAAAATGTAAAAAAACATTTGGAGAATTGTATAAAAACACCTTTATACGATTAAACAAATTGAAAGACTCTGGATACGTAGTTAAATATATTTGGGAATATGATTGGATTCTATTTAAGAACAAACTAGACAACTGTCCGAAAATTATAAATCTATGATGGCCATGTTATGATATGTTCTTCCTGCGTAACATTTAACGGGGAATTGCTCATTAACTAATATGTCTCTAACAGTTTTTAACATTTCTACACCATCACCACTATACGCATCCACCAGTATAGAATCATATACATACAATACAACCCTACTTTGTTTAGTTTTCAAATATTCATTAATCCGTTTAATTAAAGGCATACCAAATTCTATTTCACTTGATTGAAGAATATAATTAAACAATTTATTGGGATTTGCGTCAATAATGTGATTTTTGGTTATTCTTCTCTTGAAAATCGGTGTTTCAACATATCCATTCTCATTGAAGAATTCCCAGCGGTGTTTAACATACTCATTAACCTTCTGAAAGTATGGTATATGCAGATATTCATCTTTAACACCACCGTACAAATTCAAAAATGTCAATTGTTTGGCTTTCTTTAATAATTCAACATCAATAGTATCAGTATTGAAGAATTGTTTGCCAAGATATTCATAAATATTTACACCCATACCAATCGGATATTTAACCAAATTGGCAATAATTCGTGGATGATATGCACTATAATCCATTGTAATAAGCATTCCGTCGTTACCAAATCGGGATACAAAACTACGACGGCTCCCATCATCTTTCTTTAATGCAGCATAATTAATACCACCAAAATGGTTACTGGGTCTTCCTGTCGAAGTATATAAATTGTACTCAGTATAAACCATATCCAACTCAATCGGTTTATCTGAAAAATGTTTATTATATTCTTCCAAATTGACTTTCATACCATTTGCCTCAATATCACACAATGTTTCGGCAATAACTGTATTCATTTGTCGATATGCATCGCTTGTTATGAAATTTAACATATCATTTTTATAATAATCGAACTTATCTTCAAATGCTTCGAGATGCTTGGCAAGCGGGACTATATTATTCAATTTATGTTGATTATACTGTTTGGTTTTGACAAAATCATGGTACTTTGTCGTAAAGTCCTCTGTATCATGTTCTATAAGACCTTCTTGGAATTTATATAGTATGATGTCATCCACTTCCTGATGCCCAAATATGTGCATAAATCGCTTTTTATCGGTTACAAACACATTTTTGGTCACTTTTACGATATCTGGTATGACATTTAGATGATTTAATTCAAAGTTATGAACATCTTGGTGCCAAATATTGATACAATATGTAACATTTGAGTCGATGTTCTTTATAAAAATGGCAATTACTCTAGTATATGGTGCACTTGATACTGGATTCCCTTGATATTTGGGGTGTTTATCGGGGTCAGCAATAACATAATCAACAAACACTTTTTGGAGTGCAATGTCACTTAAAAATTGTTGATATTGTTGTTCTGATTTTATAACTACCATAACATGACTGTATATGATTATGGTAAATATGTCAAGATATTTTAACCAAACTTGGAAATATCACCAACTGGACGAATTGCACACACTACCGTTGTTTTCCACGAATTACTTTCTAGTTGATGTTTTAGTTCTTTTATTTGAAATACAAATTTGTTTGTGTATGGTTCTGGTAAATTTTTTACCGCAAGAATTTGGAATGTTTTGAATCCACCGAGACCGAGAATTTCAAATTCCACAGAAGTCCCCGGCATTACAGCATTATTTGAACTAGAATCTCCACCGGTTGGATTTGCCAATAATGACATGGCCTTTGATTTATAAATTTCTGGTATAGTTAATTGTGATTCCAAGATATGGTCACTTGCTGTGGCACTTGTACTTTCCACCCTTCTAAAAATAAGAGCACCCTCATTTATACTTTTTAACGCACCCGCTAACAATTCCTTTTGTTTGTCTGGATTTATTGCCAACTCTTTTTTACGATCTGCTATTTTTGTCAATTTCAGACTTATTGGGTCCCACACATCATATGTTGGGCTTGTTATTAGTGCATTTTGTACAGTTAGTGGAGTTGCTGTTGCAGGATTTGCGGAGGCCGATGGAGAATTAATCTGAGATTGTCCATTATCATGTTGAACGTGGTTTAGAATTGCCGATGCTATACTGTCTTTCATAGCCACTTCAAATTTAAAATTTTCTGATATTGATTCTTGTACAAATGGTTCCAAATAATATAAATATGTATCTGATGTGTCTACTCCAAACTGGGTTTTGTTATTTAAATCTTGCGGTTTTGTTGGAAAGAAATTTTCGTCGTTTATATATACATTATTAGAATCCTTTATTACTATTAAATTCCATTTATTTGGAAATAAATTGTTTAGTCTATTACATACATATTTTAATAAATCTTCTATACTTTCTGTTTGACATGCTTCCTTTACAAAGTCAGTACTTACATAGATATTTTCTAACAATCCTCTATCTGGGCTATCTATGCTCGGAAATGCCAATGGAGCTTGATCTGTTGTTCTATAATTTAGAACTTTATTTAAATTTTGTCTATGTGTAGACCGAAGAATTTTAAATACCTGTGCATCATCTTGATTGCTTATTTGAGAATCTGATGTTGGCGGGGAAAATTTACCGGAAAGAAAAAATGGATTGCGTTGATCTAATATGGATGTACTCAATACGAGTCTTTCATCTAAAAAAGATTCTGGATAGTAAAACGGTGCCTTTGCATTTGGAATAAGAATATCGACATCCCAAGATATCATATTAATATCTCCGCCAATCATTTCCCCCCTAAATAAAATTTTACCATATGTTGGTGTTGTGTTTCTACCAGTCTTCGCCCAGTTAATAGCCTTTTGTGATATGATAAAATTATTGATCTCATTAAAAAATAATTTTAATGCTACATATTTTTTCTTTTTATTTCCGATTGCTGTTGTATTGAAAAATGGCTGTGTACTTTTTATAACTAAAGAGTCGGAAATGGATCCAGCTTGCCAAGCCAAAGTATACCCACTACCAAGAAATCCGCTTGGCTTGGCGACATAATCTGACGGAGAAAATACACAAAGTCTATCAGCCACATTTAAATTCTGTAATCCGTGTGTTTTCTCATAATCTGTTACATTAGAATCCGCATTGGCAAACATCTGTTGTTCAAAATACTTTTCAAAATATTCCTTAAAACTATTAGTCGATTTTTTGGTATCATCTCCGCCATCAACCTTTGATTCATTGGTAAGATTATTCAATAACATTGCATTCACAAATTTTGAATTTGATGCTATTGTTGTAGTACAATTAAAACTATTGTCTGAACTATCAAATGAAAACCCATAGTTTGTTATTCTTCCTATCATTCCATCATAGTTTCCGGATGATTTCTTCACGTTTCTTTCAAATATTTCTGGACAGGAGAATGCTGAAAATATTCCATTACCAACCTTAGTAACATTAAATCCACTTCCAGATATTGATATTTCTGATGTATTTTTATCAACTACTAACCCATAATCGGCAGCATTCCATGGATCTATAAACTTATCATTAGCAGCATCTGGAGATAAATCTAATAAGCTATCCGAAGAAAAATTATTCCATCCCCATTCCACTGTAACAGATATAACGGGGTTTAGAAAAAATGGTATCATTAACTCAAGTTGTGCCAATGAAAAGCATTTCCAATGAATTTCTGCCTGTCTATATACATCTTTTTTTATATCTACTGATATGGATGCTATTACTGGCGGAGGTCTAAACTTCTGTAATACAGAATCATTTGTATTATCTATTTGGATTGGATTTCCTCTTCTATCATAACCAACAGTTTGCAATTTTCCTGGATTAACACTTCCAACATTATTATTAATTCCATATCTATCATAAAACCCAACATTTCCTTGAGAAAAAACAAATCCTTCTATTATTTTGTTTACATTTTTATACGGAGAAGTCATTGAACCAAATTTTACCTCTGCCAATGATGCCACTCGTATCCACGAAGTTAATGGGCCTTTATATGCATCAGAATATACTGTTTGTGTATTTGGGGTTCCCGGAGAATTAAGCCCATAACTTGCTCTTCTTCTCAATTCTGTTCTTATATAACTAGGAATTGGAAAGTTTGACCACGGAGGTGACATTTGTTGCGTTGTTGCCATATTGTTAACTATTTAATTGATTAAATTGACTTATTATCTGTTCTACATTTGTAGGTATACGTAGTTGTAAACCAGGCTTAACACTCAATCTTCCTGTTCCTAAATTATTTGCCATCGCAATAATCCACCATAAACCAGAGTCATTATAAAATTTATATGCCATGTAATCAAGATAATCTGTATCGCCGGTTATATAAATAGTATCACTGTCTTGCGCATCTATAACAGGATATAGTCTAGAACCAAAAAATATTTTACCATTGTTGCTAGCATTTATATTGTAATTTGAATTATATCTCGTTATCATTTTTCTTTGCCTTAGCATGTGCTATCTTGGAATTTTTTGGGGCATCTCCTACCAACAATTTATCTGAGAATTTTCCGTCGTCTGGATTCATCGGATTATAACTACCAAAATTATGATCTCCCATTTGAGGAAGAGTTTGTTCTAAGAGTTTACTTTGAATTGTTATTTCTACTACCCGTGGAAATTGCGCTGCCATTCCATTAGCATGAGGTTTTCCGTATGGGTTTTTAACTGTTATAATTCCGTTAAAATAAGACCAATCGACTTGGGATGCTAAATTTTCAGATAATGTTTCCCATTGTGCTTCGTCTGGGATAGTAAGTCCAATATTATCAATAACAATTGGTTGTTCTTTATACATATTACCAATTGTCACGGTCATCATTGGTGGTATTATAAAATGCGACACAATATTATTGGCAGAATTGGTTACATTTGTATATCCAGACGGTTTGACAGATGTCATTAGATAATTGATTCTTTGCCACATTGGCATCAGTTCCAACAAACTACTGGCCACAACTATGAAGTTGAAGCCCAATGTTCTAGAAAACCCTTTGTAATTATACAATTTATCTGCACGGCCAATATAATTTATATCAGTCCATTCTGCCTGTGCTTGTTCATTTATACCTTTAACAGTCGCTCTAAATGGTATATATCTATCATTTACTAGATCATGAAAGTAAAATGCAATGATATCACTATAGTCAGTATCGTATTCACCACTGGAGTTATATCTTGCACTTCCAAGTTGATTTGACGACAATACACACAGGGAATTAACAGTATCTTGTTGTCCTGGACCAGAAAAACCGCGTCTAGTTAAAAGTAAAAGCGGATCTTTTTTGCATGTATTTACAGTATATACGGGTTGATTACACGTTATTAATTCGTTCCCCGCACCATTTTGTGTTTGTTTCCATGAATCCTCATATGTAACCGGAGTTAAATAATCTGTGCATGCGCTTGTATCTGCGTATTTACTACCATTCAAATTTTTTGTAAAACTTAATAGCGTTTGAATTTGTGAACATATACAGGATGCTCCTCTATTTCCTCCAACTGGTGGGAGTGTATCGGCCTTGTCATTTGACGAACCAGATATTATTTGATGAGGAATTGCTCCCCCATAATGTCCTCCATTTGTTTGTGTATAGTTCTTTAAATTGTTTATACCACCAATATAATCTTTCGTTTCTTGTGTTACACATGTTGAAGTAATTGTTGAAATACAACTTGGACTGTTGGGGCAAACTATATCTTTATCATTTGTTTTTTTGTCCCAATCTTGCGTCCCAGGTTCAACCACTTCCTTTCGATAATCGGTTGCGTAAATTTCTTGTCCTATATTGCTTACACCTGTACAAGTTAATCCACCCAATCCTAAAGTTACTCCGGGTATAACAGATACTGATGGTAAATTCAGATTTAATCCCGGTATAGTAGGTAATCCAAGGTTTGGCAAATTAAACATTGTTAACCCATCCATTCCATTTGGGGTTGGATAAACATGAGAAACCTGATTAGCTACTTGAGGAGAACTAAGATTGGCATTAACACCTAATGCAGCCAATACATCAGTAGCAATCTGTTTGTTCTCATAATTGTTGATTTGTTTATTAACTCTTCTTTCTGCCAATTGATCTGCTCTTTTTGCTGCTGCCAATTGTTTTGAGTTATCTACAAATGATGGTATAATTGGATTTGCCATAAATTATGTCCTTACAGGGGCTATAGTATTATCATTATTTAATGCTAATTGTTTCTTTAATTTTAACAATTTACCATCAAAATCAATCTTTACACCATTGTTTAATGCATCGGCAATTTTATTCAACGCATTTGTCGTTGCTTGTTGTGAATCTATATTTGATTTACTACTTGTATTAACAACTGTGCTTGTTGTGCCAACATTTCCTAATGCTGATAATCCAGAGGTATCAATCTTGGCACCGGAAATGATTACCATTGACTGAGCAATTGATGCCAATGCATCGGCAGTAATTGTGAGACCATCTCCCAAATTTGCCATCTTATCTATATTGGTAAAAATAGATCCGCCAAAAAAATTACCAATCCCACCGATTAGTGATCCTGCCCCAAAAGCAGCAAATGCTAATGACAATAATCCTAATCCAGCCGCCGTTTCTGCTAATTTAGTATACCCAATGTCCGTTAATTGTTTTATCCCATTCGCCATTGGCACAATACTATCCGCTACCATTTTAAATGCTACAGCGGCGATAAGTGCACCAACAGAAAATTCTAACATAACAATTCCCAAAGCAGCAAGTAATCCTATACCTATCCCTATCCATACAGGGATTGGTCCAGCCCCCATTA